>ERZ1673962.66-NODE-66-length-88296-cov-4.710803_pt1 | contig 88296 bp, 83 predicted proteins | sample MGYA00580188_ERZ1673962 | MGnify/ENA primary metagenome ERZ1673962 (study PRJEB41334, sample SAMN05608104) | rock metagenome | biome: terrestrial subsurface; feature: shale formation; material: shale | place: USA: Pennsylvania ...
AAACAATATCAAAAACAAGTAATTTCAACATGTTGGGCAACGTTCAGGAAGCCCTACCTAAAAAGGCCGGGAAAATCCCGGCCTTTTTAGGTAATGATAATGAAGGTCCCAATCTATGCTACTGAAACAACCCCACTCCGCCAATGGAATAGGCACGACGCCTGGGGGTTCCTTTGATTTCCGGGATATGCAACCGGCTGCCGGTCTTGAGAGGATCGGAGAACAACAGGGTCCTGCCGGTTTTTTCATCGTAAGGAATACCTACGGGGCCGGAAAATGAGAAACCGAGGATATCCCCCTCCCGCACCTCGACGGGCACATCGAGATCGATCTGTTTCAGACCCGTTTCCTCAACTTCCAGTACTTCCGAGACCTGAACAACCTGCCATAACTCCTCTCCCGGTCGAAGAATCAACATGCGGAGTCGACAAGGAACGATGAAATACCCGCGCACCGCCAGAAGGGTGCCGTCACCGGGCAGACGGTTGCCGCTGTCGACCAGGGTCAGATTCTCGTCCCCGCTATACTGACGGTTCACCAGTTCGGCGCCGATGTAGTCGAAAAAATCCTGCCGAAGCGAAAACTCGCGCAAAGCATCCATCTGATGCTGGACAAAACCGCGCATGGACTTGCGCAACTGCTCGGCTTCTTCAACGCGTGCACGTTTTTCCCGTTGCAGCGTGCCGGAGACTCTCGTCAAATCGGCGACCTTTTCATGCAGAGTCGTTTTTTCTGCGGTCAGTGTTTCTATATCCTGCCGTGCCTGAATCAACTGCTGCTGCAACTGTTGATTTTCCTTCTGCAGTTGCAGCAGACGCTCGTTCGATCCCGCACATCCCGTCATCAGGCCCAGAAACATCAAACCTGTCAAAATATGGCGCATGCATGCCTCCATACATACCATTGTTCAAACATGCTGGTTCCCATCCGGAGTTTCCGGATGGAGACATGGTACATACTTTAACAAATCATGCTCCCGGGCGAAACCTGGAAGTTCGATTTTAATGTCACTTGGTTCGGATGTGATCCCTGCTTTTCGCATATGCCCGGCAACGAAGGTGGCGCAGAAGAGTTCTGCACCACCCTTGCTCTGCACTCACCATGGCCGATTATTCGCCGCTTTCCTTCTCCATGGTGTCAAGCTGCTGTTTCAACGCCGCCAGGGATCTTTCAAGAGCGTCGATCTGTCCTTTAAGCTGACTGCTGTCGGGCGCTTGCGCAACCGGAGGAGCGACAGGATAGGCTACGCTGCCTCCCCAACCTCCGCATCCGCGCCGCCACCCCAGGCCGCGCCCCCCGCCGCGCCCCCGACCCAAACCTACACTCGCCGGGTTGGCGAAACCGGGCATATCGTAGCCGGCACAAACCCCCATACCTCGTCCCGTCATCGAGCCATATCCTTGCGGTCCGGTTCTGTCTCCTCGTGGCATGTCCTTCTCCTTTCCACCGCTTGAGCGGTCTGTTTGTCGTTTGCCGGAAAAAATCGACTTCAAGAAGATCGATTTAATCAGTAAATGTTATTTACACCTATAAGATAATAACTAGATCCTGGCCTGTCAAGAGGTAAAAAAAACCTCTACTCCACCAGAGCCTCATCGACCGAATGGGTCGGGCAGATAATGGGAGGCAATTCCTTGTTTCTGAACTGCTTCAGGACTTCGGCAACGCTCTGATCTTCGGCCACCCGAAAAATGTCGACCAGGTTGTCCTTGAGCATGTAAAAGGAAATTTCTCCGATGCGGGGTGTGAACAGAAGGTCGATCTTTTGAGCCAGCATCGTCTTGATCACTTTCAATCCGATGAATTTCTTTTCAGAGAGATATTGGTTGGAATAAAAATCTTCGATTTCCTCGGTCTGCTCCTGCATTCGAACGGCGATGAAATAGGGAGCACGCCCGAAATGTCCATGCACGCGGGATTCGAACCCGTTGATATCCCTGACCGGGATGATGGCTGTCAACTCATGGTCGACGGCCGGTTCGACGTGCACGAACACCGACTCGATATGTTCGCTCTGATCCCGAATCGCCTTTTCGGCCAGATCGGCGAGATGATGTGCCCTATAGAGGGGCAAGGTCGGACTGGTAAAAATAATACAATCGACCAAGCGAAACGGACCGGCCTGCCGGATGCGGACTTCGCTCACCCCTTTCACTCCGTAAATCTGATTGACCTGGTTTTCGATGGCGAGAGTCATCTGCGGATCGAGATTGGCGTCGAGCAAAGCCCACAGAGACTGCCGGATGCTGCCTAAACCGAGTTTGAGGATCAAACCTGCGATCAGCAGTATGACCACGCCTTCGACATACCGGATCCCGAGATAATCGAGCAGCAAACCTGCGAACACGACTGCAGAAGTGGCAATATCGAGAAAAGACTCGCCGGCATTGACCTGCAGGGACTGCGAATTGATGGCGCGCCCGATACGGCTTTCCGCCAGGGCGATAAACAAGGAAGCCAGCATCGATATGCCACTGACCATCATGGGCAATACCGGCAAATCTCCTCTGCCCCCGGCATGTCCCAATTTGCTCCACCCCTCCGCGATCAGCTCCAGACCTGCCCAGCAGATGAGCGTTCCCGCCACCAGGGTGACGAAGGTCTCGGCCCGATATAGCCCATAGGGAAATTTTTCGGTCTTTTCCTTGCCGGCCAGCCAGAGTCCAAAAAAACTGGCGAATATCGCCAACAGGTCGGCTCCGCTGTGAAAGGCATCCGCTACCAGAACCGGCGCGTCGTAGCGCCACCCGACAAAAGCCTTTCCCAGCGCCAGAGCAAGGGTCGCCAGCGTTGCCGCCAGGGCAACCCTCTGACCGATTTTAAGGCGGGATGCATGTCCATTTTCGCAGGTGCCGGCCATCTGCCTACCGCTCCTCTGAAACAAGCTGCCGAGTCATGGGCGAACCGCATTTTGGACAACGTTGCTTGAAACAGGGCATGCCCGGTTCGTGAGGAATTTTTACACCACAGGCCGGACAAAAGCAGTGGCTTGGCGGACCGCTGCGACCTTTACGACGGTCCCAGGTCTGGCCACCTCTTCTGTTGCCTCTGTCAAAACCGAAAGCCATATCAACCTCCTGAACTTTCTTTACTTAAATCAGTTATCAAAAAGGTTTCCATCTTTACCATAGGTATTTTTTACACCTACCACAACTTCCGGTAAAAGAAAAGCCTTAAAAAGTCGTTCCCCCCATATTTTCGGGTATGCATTCTCGGACCGCCAAAATACCTCAATTCTGCTAAAATAGAACACAGAGAGTCTCTCCGATTAAGCTGCTCACGCATCCTGCTACAAAGGACAATCCGGCATGAAACCAGTTCATCTGCCTTTTGATATTTTACCGCAGCCGGATGAAACCACCTGCGGCCCGACATGCCTGCATGCAGTCTATCGCTATTTCAATCACGAAATGCCACTGTCGCAAGTCATTCGGGAGGTTCCGAAGCTGGAAGGTGGAGGCACCCTGGCTGTCCTGCTGGCCTGCCATGCGCTGGAGAGAGGCTTTCGGGCCGTCATTTACAGCTATAAAATGCAGTTGTTCGACCCTACCTGGCTTATACCGGGGGGGCCGGATCTGCGCGAGCGCCTGCGCAAGCAGATGCTGTTCAAAGATGATCCCAAACTGCAGGCCGCATCCCGCGGGTATCTGCGATTCCTCGAACTCGGCGGGCAATTGCGCCTGGAAGACCTGACTCTCGATCTGATCCGACGCTTCGTCAAGAAAGAGCTGCCGATCATTACCGGGCTCAGCGCCACCTATCTTTATCGCACCCCTCGCGAATATGGTCCGCGGTGCGAATATGACGACATTCGAGGCGAACCATCGGGGCATTTCGTCGTCCTGTGCGGATACAACAAGCATGATCGCACGATTGCCGTCGCCGATCCGCTGCTGCCCAACCCTGTCGCCAAACGGCAGATTTACCAGGTTCCCATCGAACGGGTGCTGTGCGCCATACTGCTCGGCGTACTGACCTACGACGCCAATCTGCTGATCATTCAGCCACTACACGAGCGAAAAAACCATGCCTCTCGACACCTTGATCGTGGTTGACGATCCTTCTGTCTGGCCCATTGAATTACCGGGTACGGAATTGGTGAAAGCCCGTCGTTACCTGACGGATCCCGCATATCAAAACCGTCGACGCGTCAAAGTATTCAACCTCTGCCGTTCGTACCGTTACCAGAGCTTGGGGTATTACGTGTCTCTTCTGGCCGAGGCCCGCGGCCATCGACCTCTGCCCGGGGTCTCGGCCATTCAGGATCTGAAGTCGACCAGCATGATCCGCACCGTATCGGACGATCTTGACGAACTGATTCAAAAAAGTCTCCGTCCGCTACGCTCGGACGAATTTGTCCTGAGCATCTACCTGGGGCGCAACCTGGCCAAACGCTACGACCGCCTCAGCCAGCAACTGTTCAGCCTGTTTCCGGCGCCTTTTTTGAGAGCTTTTTTTGTGTACAGCGCCAAACGTCAAAAGTGGCAGATGCAAAACATCATGCCTCTGGCCACCAGCGAAATCCCCGAAGATCATCAGGCCTTCGCCCTGCAGATGGCGCGCGAATATTTTCGTGGCATTCGACCGCGAGCGGCCCGACGCAGCCGGGCCCGTTTCGACCTGGCAATTCTGGTCAATACCAATGAGACGGAACCGCCGTCAAATCCGCGCGCCCTGCGGCGCTTCCTGCGCGCCGCCAGAGAAATCGGCTTCGCGCCCGAACTCATTGGCCGCAACGACTTCGGGCGCCTGGCCGAATTTGACGCCCTGTTTCTGCGCGAAACAACCAACGTCAATCATCATACCTATCGTTTCGCGCGACGCGCCGCTGCCGAGGGGTTGGCGGTCATTGATACACCGGAATCGATTCTGAAATGCACCAATAAAGTTTTTCTGGCGGAACTGCTGCGCCGTCATCGCATCGCCATCCCGGACACCATGATCCTCCATCGGGCAACCCCCGAACCGGTGCTTGAGACCCTCGGCCTGCCCTGCATCCTGAAAAAGCCCGACGGCTCCTTTTCCCAAGGGGTAGTAAGGGTCGATCGACCGGAATTGTTGCGAAGGCAGATCGCCGCATTGCTGGCCCACTCCGACCTGGTCATCGCGCAACGTTTTCTGCCGACCCCCTTCGACTGGCGGATCGGCATCTTCGACCGTCAGCCCCTGTATGCCTGCCGCTATTACATGGCCGATCAGCACTGGCAGATTCTTCGCCACGCTCCGGACGGCAGTCTTCTCGACGAAGGCGCCTGGGACACCCTGCCGCTGACGGAGGTGCCTCGCGCCGTGGTCAGTACGGCACTCAAAGCGGCGAATCTTATCGGAGACGGCCTGTACGGCGTCGATCTCAAACAGATCGGCAGCAAGGTTTACGTCATCGAGGTCAACGACAACCCCAATATCGATGCCGGTGTGGAAGATGCGGTTCTCAAGGAAGATCTTTATCGCCGTATCATGCAGGGCATCATGCGACGCGTGGAAATACGCAAGGGGATAAACAGGGAATGAATGGATCGAGACCATTGCACCTCTTCGAAGGCATCGGCATCGAACTCGAATATATGATCGTCAACCGCCGGTCCCTCGCGGTCCTGCCCGTCGCCGATCAACTCTTGGCCGCCCAGGCGGGACACCTGACCGACGAGGTTGAAGCGGGCCCGCTGCGTTGGTCCAACGAACTGGTACTGCATGTCGTCGAACTGAAAACCAACGGCCCCGCCGCCAGCCTGCAAGGATTGGCCGACGCCTTTCAGCAGGGCGTCACAGCGATCAACCGCCGCCTGGCAGCCCTGGATGGCCGGCTGATGCCAACCGCCATGCATCCCTGGATGGATCCATCAAGAGACGGTCGTCTGTGGCCGCACGACAACAGCATCATCTACCAGACTTACCATCGCATTTTCGACTGCCGCGGTCACGGTTGGGTCAATCTGCAGAGCTGCCACATCAACCTGCCCTTCTGCGGCGATGAAGAATTCGGACGCCTGCATGCCGCCATACGCCTGCTGTTGCCGATTCTGCCGGCGCTGGCAGCCAGTTCGCCTTTCATGGACAGCCGCCCAAGCGGATTCCTCGATACCCGCCTGCAGGTCTACCGGGACAATCAGAAACGCATTCCCCTCGTTACAGGACGGGTCATTCCGGAACCCGTCTTCACCCGCCGCACCTATCAGGAAGGCATTCTCCAGCCGCTGTACCGAGCCATCGCCGATGTCGACCCGGAAGGCATCCTGCAGGAGGAATGGCTCAATTCGCGGGGAGCCATCGCCCGTTTCGAGCGCCAGACCATCGAAATCCGCATTCTTGACGTACAGGAAGCCCCGATTGTCGATCTGGCCATTGCCGCCGCCGTGACAGGTACGCTGAAAGCACTGGTAAGTCAACGTTGGCACCCCTTTTCCAGACAGCAGGACTGGCCGCAGGAGCCCCTGTCTTCCATCCTGTCCGACACCATCCGAGACGCTGACAGAGCCGTCATCGACAACAGCGCCTATCTGGCCATGTTCGGAATCGGTCGACCTCATGCTACGGCTGGAGAATTGTGGAGACATATCATAACGACTCTGGCATCGGAACGGTCCGACGATTTACAGCCGGCCATGCCCTTTCTCGAGAATATTTTAACCCGGGGTCCCCTGGCCCGACGCATACTTCGCAGTTTGGGTGATGCCCCTTCCCTCGACAAGCTGGCAGCAACCTACGCCAATTTATGCCAGTGCCTTGCCGAGGGAAAAATGTATCTGCCTCCCTGACACTGCTGACATGGTGAAACGCCAGCCGGTCAGTAGAAGCGAATGTTCAACCAAAGGATCGCCCCATGCCCCTGCCGTTGCAGATCTTCGTAAGTTGCGAACACGCCAGCAATCGTATTCCCGAGCCCTATCGCCATCTGTTTGCCGGCCGGGAAACGGTGGTGGAAACCCACCGTGGGTACGATATCGGCATTCTGGCCTTTGCCGAGGCGCTGGCGGCCGCCTTCAACGCCCCGCTTCTTGCCGCCGATGTCAGCCGCCTGATCATCGACCTTAACCGGTCATTGGCCAGCAGAACCCTGTTCTCCGAATTTACGCGCCCCCTGCCAGGCAATGAGCGCCAGGCCATCATTCAACGGTATCATCTGCCGTATTGGCAGGCCGCTGAGGATATCGCTGCCGGAATCACGATGCGAAATCGCCAGGTACTGCACCTTTCCGTACACAGCTTCACCCCGGTCCTGAACGGCAAGGTTCGCAATGCCGACATCGGACTGCTGTACGATCCGGCGCGTGCGGCCGAAAAACGCTGGTGCCTGCACTGGCAACGCGAGTTGCTCGCCGGCTATCCGGCCCTGCGTATCCGCCGCAATTACCCCTATCGCGGCAATGCCGACGCGTTGGTAACCGCCCTGCGCAAGCGGTTCGACGAAGACAGCTATCTCGGCATCGAGGTGGAGATCAATCAGCGCATCCCTCTTGAGGACCGGGCACACTGGCAGAATCTTCAGCAGGGATTAATTTCCTCCCTGCGTACCTTCAACCGGCTTTTCACACCGATTAAGTGATTTTCGAGCAATCTTTGTTACACTCCAAAGATGGTTCGACAAATCGTCCGGAAGTTGATTTCCGTCAACTTTTACAATCTCGATTTGAGTTAGCCTGTCATCAGGTCAAACCCTCGCTATCATGCAGCATCGATATTCACCAACCCGGACAACTCGAAGGCGAATTCCCGGGCAATCCTTCGGGCAACCTTCATTGCGTGGATATCCAAAACGATTGTAAAGACCATTACCGGCCACCGAAAACAGGGAGGAAAACCATGTATTGTCACCAGTGTGAGCAGACGGCAAAAGGCGAAGCATGCAAAATCAGCGGCGTATGCGGTAAAAAACCGGAAGTTGCGGCCCTGCAGGACAACCTGCTGCAGGGGCTGCGCGGCGTGGCTTACTATGCCAACGAAGCCCGCAAACAGGGCAAGAGCGATTCGAAAATCGACAAATTCATGCTGGAGGGTCTTTTCGCCACGGTCACCAACGTCGATTTCGACCCGAAGCATCTGGAAAAAGTCATCGGCCGCTGTTACGACATGGAAAAAGAAGCCAGGCAGTTGGCCGGATCGGCTTGCGGCGGCATCGGCAAACTGGTCAGCGGCATCAAGGACGTGTTCAAATCCGGACCTCCGACCGCTGCCAAAGACTGGAAACCGACCGACGATCTGGTCAAGCAAGGAGAAACCTACAGCATCGAGCAACTCCATGCCGACCCCGACATCCGCTCGGCCATCGAGATTCTGATTTACGGCCTCAAGGGCATGGCCGCCTACGCCCACCATGCCATGATACTAGGCAAAACCGACGATGAAATCTTCGCTTTCTTCCATCGCGCTCTGGCGGCTACCTGCGACCCCAACCTCGGCCTGATGGACTTCGTCGGCCTGGCCATGGAATGCGGCAAACACAACCTGACCGTCATGGGCATGCTGAATCAGGGGCACATCGAACATTACGGAAAACCAGAACCGACCAAGGTCAACACCGGCACCCGCGCCGGCAAGGGCATTCTGGTATCCGGCCACGACCTGAAAATGCTCGAGGAACTTCTGAAGCAGACCGAAGGCAAAGACATCAACATCTATACCCATGGCGAAATGCTGCCGGCCCACGGTTATCCGGGTTTGAAAAAATACGCGCATCTGGCCGGCAATTTCGGCGGCGCCTGGCAGGACCAGGCCAAGGAACTGCCGGAATTTTCCGGCGCCATCATCTTCAACACCAACTGTATTCAGAAACCGGCCGCCTCCTATAAGGACCGTCTTTTCACCTGGGACTGCGTATCCTGGCCGGACGTCAAGCATATCGAAGGCTGGGATTTCTCGGAAGTGATCGACAAAGCCCTGGCTTGCCCCGACCTGCCCGAAGCTCCCGGCAAAGAGATCCTGGTCGGCTTCGGTCACGATGCCGTACTGGGTGTAGCCGATAAAGTCATCGAAGCGGTCAAGGCTGGAGCGGTCAAACATTTCTTTTTGATCGGCGGTTGCGACGGCGCCAAACCGGGGCGCAACTACTACACCGAATTCGCCGAAAAAGTCCCTGAGGATTGCGTCATTTTAACCCTGGCCTGCGGTAAATACCGCTTCAACAAGCTGGACTTCGGCGACATCGGCGGCATTCCACGACTGCTCGATGTCGGACAGTGCAACGACGCCTACAGCGCCATCCAGATCGCCATGGCCCTGGCCGACGCCTTCGAATGCGGCGTCAACGATCTGCCACTGTCGCTGATCCTGTCCTGGTACGAGCAGAAGGCCGTGGTCATTCTGCTGACGCTGCTGCATTTGGGTATCAAGAACATCAAACTCGGCCCCAGTCTGCCGGCATTTGTTTCGCCGAATGTGCTCAACTACCTGGTGGAGAACTTCAACATTGCTCCCGTCGATACTCCGGAAACCGACCTGAAGCAAATCCTCGGTTGACTCTGACTGGATATCATGCAGAACAAAAGGCGGCAGGAATTCCTGCCGCCTTCTTCATGGAACGAGACCGCCCCTTTTCCACCGCCGCAAACGGGTCCGGGCGGCGTTTCACTCGAAAATTTGCCCGTCTTGCAGTAGAGCGGCAAAACGCCGGGCATCTTCCTGCATGTGAATGGTGTTGAAAAATACCACTCCCTTCTTACGGCGGCATATCCGTCGCAGCCGCTTCAATTCTTTGTCATCGTAGCGATGACGATACCCCTTTTCCCCTCCTTGCAAACGGTAATAGACGGGACCGCGGCTGAGTATCGGCCCGGTTAGAGGATCTCCACAATGGATCAACCGGTTGGTTCGACAGACTTCGGCGACCAGTTTATGCGGCCAGTTTTCGGGCGGGGCCCAGGCCAGTTGCAAACGCCCCCGGTCGATAACTCGAAAAAATTCTTCCATTCTCAAAATGTGTTGGGCACTCGGGTCGAAACTCGGCGGACTTTGAAACAAAACAGCTCTTGCGTTCAACACATCGGCAAGCCCGCACAAAGCCTGCCACGCCTCAAGGACCTCATCGGTCGTCCGAAAACCGCCGCAACGGGCAAGAGCCCGGGATAAATAGTCTTTATCGAGAAAACGAAAGCTGGGGCAGGAAGGATCGTGGGTGATGATCTGCCATGCCTTGAGGCTGAAAACGGAACCTTCCGGAGCCTTTTCGCGCCACCTGGCGACGGTCTCGGGACGGGGCAACCGATAAAAAGTCTGCTGAATCTCCACTGCCCGCAGCGCTTTGAAATACGCTTCCGGTGTACATGCAAACCCGCAGCATCCCACCTTGATATCCGTTCGAAAAAACATCCCCGCCCCTCTCTCAGGTTTCTGGCCATGAATGAGGCCGACATCGCATCAACCAAAAACTCTTTCTTTAAAGTTTACTCTTTCCAGGCGAAATATCTTCAATTTTACCAATTTAATGAAAAATGTGAACCACCTCTTCTCTTATCCCCCGGGCAACTGTCAGCCATATCAGTGTCCTGCTCGGAAAACAATGACAATGCCGACCCGATCGGGGACGATCTGAAACGATCGAATGTTCCCTCTAACGACGACAGGAAGGCCGTATATAATTTTGTCCGAAACGTCTTGTGGGATAACTCTGTGTTGATAGAATTTATATGTAGAGGTGCAGAAAGGAGGTGCCCCGTGATGAAAGTCAACGTAAAATGTTTTGCCAACCTCTCGAAAGAAGGAAAGTGCGATTATCATGGCGCCACGGCTTATGATATCGCCGATAAGGCAACGGTGAGAGATCTGGTGAAAAAACTCGATCTGGATGAAGATGAAATCAAAATCATCTTCGTAAACCACAAGGAAGAAACCCTGGAAAGCGTGCTGAAAGAAGGCGACCAGATTGCCCTGTCGCCGAAGACCGGCGGAATGTAATTCCTGTTATTTCAGAAGGCCCCAGCCGTATCAATGCCAACTCGAATTCTGAACCGAATAAGACATTCCTGGTTGAGTGTCTTTTTTTATGCCCGCTTTTGCCCTTTTAACATCTCCGGATATGACCAACCCATTGAACCGCCTGAAATGAAATAATAAAATGGGTGAAGTATCTGATCGGTTACGAAGACGATGCTGTTGCCCTTTTGAGCATAACCGCGGTACATCCGATACGACACACCGCGGTCCAATCCTTTCTCTCCCGGGCCGGTGCCTCATGGCGGTTGTCGAACGGTTGCTGGCCGGGGGGCAACTGGTGATATCGGAATACGACGGCCATACCTTCTATCTGAGGGGGATGCACACATGAACGACACCCAAAATGAAGAAAAACGGTATTTCGATACCTGCAAAAACGAATTCTGGCAGGAGGTCTTCGCACTGGAGCTCGATTATCTCACCAAACATCTTGAAGGATGCCGGGACATACTGAGTGTCGGCTGCGGCCCTGCCTTTCTGGAGGCTGAACTGGCCAAACGCAGCTTGCTTTCAGTGCGCGGGGAATTTTTCCTTTGCATCGAAAATGATAAAATTTCACCGTGCACAGACCGGGCAGATGCTGCACTGTACATCCTGCTGGGAACCAAGGGCATATAGCATCGCGACTTTGCGAACCGATACATGTTAAACGACAGAGCAGAGTTCAATTAGTTTACCCCCCGCCCGGCATTCGAGCCTGTCCTGTTTTTATGTGCGTTTCGAATCGACTTCAAACCGAAATCGCGATCGATGCACTGTTCAAAGCCGGGACGGGAGCCGAATGCATGCAATGCAGGAGAGTGTGATGAAATCCAGGAAAATAACAATTACGATACTGGTCGACAATCAGACGCACGAGGGGTTGCATGCCGAACACGGTCTGGCAATGTGGATCGAGGCCGACGGCAGACGGATTCTTTTCGATACCGGCCAGGGCGCCGCCCTGGCAAGCAATGCCCAAGCGCTTGGCGTTGACCTGAAAGATACCGACATGCTGGTGTTGAGCCATGGACACTACGATCATACCGGTGGGATTCCCGAGCTTCTGCGGCAATCCGGAAAAGTCGACGTTTACTGCCACTCCGGAGTCGTACAACCTCGCTACGCCATACGGGAGGGCCGGCCGAAGCCGATTCAGATGCCGACCAAGGCCATGGCGGCCCTGGACAGGTTGCCTTCACAGCGTCTCCACTGGATTCGACAGCCGACATGGCTGACGGAAGATATCGGCATTACCGGCTTCATCCCTCGCGGATCAAACTACGAAGATACCGGAGGCCCATTCTATCTCGACCCGGAAGGGAGATACGCCGATCCGATAAACGACGATCTCGCGCTGTGGATTCGTCAAGACGATGAACTTGTGGTTTGCGTCGGCTGTTCGCATGCGGGGCTGGTCAATACTCTGAATTACATTCGGGATCTGAACCATGGCCAGAGAATCCGTACTGTCATCGGAGGTTTTCACCTGCTCGACGCCGGCAGCGAACGTCTGGAACGAACCATCAGCGCATTGACGGAACTTGAACCGGAAACGGTGATTCCGTGCCACTGCACCGGCGACAATGCCGTTGCCATGCTGCGGCAAACTTTTGGAAGAGCCGTTTTGCCCGGAGCCGCCGGAATGATATTCCAATTCTGAGAACAAAACAGGGATTGCAGGTAGGGAACAGAGGAATGGATAAGGAAGGGGCGTTTTCCCCGCCCGAACCAGGCTGACGGGGAAAACGCTCCGTTTTAGACTATTTCAACTTTTCCACGAGTTCATCCAGGCCCAGAGCCTCGGCCCAGGACACCTCGACATACTCATCACCCTTCTTGAGCATCGGCGTCATCGGCTCATCGTTGTATTTCAGTTCCAGACCGAGCCGTCCTTTCAGACACAGCGGACGCCCGTTGCCGGGAGACTTGGCCACAACACCGACGGCCTTGCCGTTCTTGCGCAGCAGGTCAAATTGACAACCCGCCTCACACCAGGTGCAGGTGACCTCTTCCTTTTCCACTTCCCAGGTGCGGGTTTTCCCGGACAGGGATTTATAGGTAAGAGCGCCTACGGGACAGACCGATACGCAACGGGAGCAGGACACACAGGCCGACTCTGCGAGACTGGCGTCCAACGCAGGGGCGACCTTGGTCCTGAATCCGCGATAGGCCAGACTGATGACGCCACGGTCCTCGGCTTCCTGGCAGGTTCTGACGCATTTAGCGCACAGGATACATTTGTTCATATCCCGATTGATATACGGATTCGAATCGTCGAATTCGTAATCCTTTCTTTCGCCGCCCAAAGCGGGGGCTTTGACATCGTAGCGGAAAGCATAGTCCTGCAGGCGGCAATCGCCGGCCTTGTCGCAGGTCAGGCAATCCACGGGATGATTGGCCAGCATCAGTTCGAGAATGGTCTTTCTGGCCTCGACAACGGCAGGCGACTCGGTCTCGACGACCATCCCGTTCATCGCCTCGGCACAGCAGGAAGCGACCAGGTTGCGAGCGCCCTTGACTTCCACCACGCAGATGCGGCAGCCGCCGTAATTCGGGCTGTTTTCATCGTGACAAAATGTCGGTATAAAGAAACCGGCCCCCGTGGCTGCATCCAGCAACCGGGTTCCCTTCGGGACCGTGACCTCCTGGCCATTTATGGTAAGAGCAACAGTAGACAATGTTACCTCCTTCTATCCACGCAAGATTTGACAATCTCTTTACGTTTGAGGAAATCGGCACGACACAGCGATGCGTGCCGGCTACCGAACGTTACGCCTGCACAATCGCGTCGAATTTGCACTTGGGCACGCAGGCTCCGCACTTGACGCACTTGGATGCGTCGATGGTGTGAGCCGATTTCTTCTCGCCCGCGATGGCACCCACCGGGCAAGCCTTGATGCATACTCCACAACCGACGCACTTGTCTTCGACGATAGAGTACGTCAGCAGTGCGGAACACAGACCGGCCGGGCAGCGCTTATCGTTGATGTGCGCTTCGTACTCGTCGCGGAAGTAGCGCAGGGTGGTCAAAACCGGGTTCGGGGCCGTCTGTCCGAGAGCGCACAGGGCCGAGGTCTTGATGGTTTTGGCCAGTCGTTCCAGAGTGTCGATATCTTCCGGAACCCCCTTCCCTTCGCAGATGCGCTCGAGAATCTCCAGCAGGCGCTTGGTCCCCTCACGGCAGGGCGTACATTTGCCGCACGATTCGAGCTGGGTGAAATTCAGGAAGAATTTCGCCACGTCGACCATGCAGGTGGTCTCGTCCATAACGACCAGACCGCCGGAGCCCATCATTGCGCCGCCGCTGATCAGCGAATCGTAGTCGATGGGCAAATCGAGCTGTTCCGCGGGGAGGCAGCCGCCGGAAGGCCCGCCGCTCTGCACCGCCTTGAACTGCTTGCCGTCGGAAATACCGCCGGCGATATTGAAAACAACCTCGCGCAGGGTGATCCCCATGGGGACCTCCGCCAGACCGGTATTGTTGATCTTGCCGGTCAGACAGAACACCTTGCTTCCCTTGCTCTTTTCCGTACCCATGCTGGCGTACCAGTCACCGCCGTTGCGAACGATGAAGGGGATATTGGCGAAGGTTTCGACGTTGTTCAGACAGGTCGGCTTCTGCCACAGGCCCTTGTGAGCGGGGAAAGGAGGCCGCACCCGCGGCATGCCGCGCTTGCCTTCGATGGAATTCAACAGGGCGGTTTCCTCGCCGCACACGAAAGCCCCGGCGCCGGCCTTGATACGAATTCTAAAGTTGAAGCCGCTACCCATGATGTTCTCGCCCAGGATGCCCATCTCTTCGGCAACCTCGATGGCGAGATTCAGACGGCGGATAGCCAGGGGATATTCGGCACGGCAGTAGATGACGCCCTCGTCGGCACCGATAGCGTAGCCGGCGATCATCATACCTTCCATCACCGCATGAGGGTCGCCTTCCAGAACGCTGCGGTCCATGAAAGCGCCCGGATCCCCTTCGTCGGCATTGCAGACGATGTATTTCTTGTCGCCGACGGCGTCATATACGAACTGCCATTTGGTGCCGGTGGGGAAACCGCCGCCCCCGCGTCCGCGAAGTCCGGATTTTTTCACCTCGTCGACGATTTCCTGACGTTCCATGCTCAGGGCCTTTTCCAGGCCTGCATAACCGCCGGTGGCGATGTAGTCTTCGATGCTTTCCGGGTTGGTACGACCGAGACGGGAGGTGACCGAACGTACCTGCTTTTCATAGTACGGGGATTTCTCCATCACCGGAATCCCCTCATAGGCTGCAGCGCCGCCTGTGACCTGGATCTCGGCCATATCGGTCACCGGAGTCTTGTTGACCAGGTGGCTCTCGATAAGTTTCGAGACATTGTCCGGATAAACGCCGCCGTAGATGACGCTGGCCTGACCGGGCAGTCCCATTTCCACCACCGGCTCGGCATAACACATGCCGATGCAGCTGGTGAAGTCGACATCCACATCAAGGCCGAGTTTCTCCACCTCGGCATTGATGGCATCCATGACCTTGTTGCCGCCGGCGGCAATGCCGCAGGTTCCCAGTCCGACAACGATCCGGGGGCGGTCCATTCTCTTTTTGTATTGTTCCTCAATGCTGGAACGAATTTCCTTCAAGTTGCCCATCGTTTTCCCCCTTACTCGTACTGTTCCAGGATAGCTTCAAGACCGTCCGTGCTCAGGCGACCATGGGTGTCATCATTGATCATGATAACCGGCGCCAGACCACAGGCGCCTATACAGGCCACGGATTCCAGCGTAAAGCGCAGATCTTCAGTGGTCCCGCCATTCTCGACACCCAGGATATCCTTCAGCCCTTCGAATATCTTCGATCCGCCACGCACGTGACACGCCGTACCGAGACAGACACGGATAATATTGCGCCCACGGGGCTTCAGGTGAAACTGGGAGTAAAAAGTAACCACCCCGAACACCTCGCTGAACGGAATGTTCAGTTCCTGAGATATCTTGTTCAACACCTCCCCGGGCAGATAACCGTAGATATCCTGCGCGCCCTGCAGTACCGGGATCAACGCACCGTCATAATCTCGGTAATGTTCGAGCAATTCCATGAGCTGTACATCCTGCGGCGATTCGACGTCTTCGCCGGTGCACTTGCAAATTGCCATGTTCCTCTCCTCTCCGATTTATTGTATGTTCCCAGGCTTACGGCATCCCATGCCGTCCTCTCCCAAGCACCCTGGGCGAAATCGTACAAGCCGTTGAAAGGGCAGACGACATCGATAATTCGCAAGGCACCGGGATCCGTATCGGCTCATCGCAAAGGCCCCGGCATTTCGCCCCCGTCTGTTGCGCGTACCCCGACCTTAATCTTCGGCATCCAGGTCCGAGTGCAAAATGAAACCGCGCAAGCGGTCAACTATCAGATGTCACATTCTGCTGGAAAGGTATCCTGTTTCCGCTGATGGAAAATTCGTCGTCATCACACAAGCCGAAATGCGCATTTCGAAGATGATCCCGGAGGATTAACGACACGCAGGCACGACTCGTCGGCAAACAACGTTTGCCTTAAGGAGCGAACAGTCTAATCAGTCTGGAAGATAAAGGATGGATCAGGTTCTCGACCTCAAAAATAAATAACAATAAGTCCTGCAAAAACGTGCACTTCGACACAGAAAACATAGACCCCGGAAGGCATCTTGAGACCAACCGTCCGTAAACGGAGCTCATCATGGCCCCATGGGGCTTATAGATAGCATAGCCACATAAGACCTGCGGATGCCGAATCGGCAAGACAGCCTCCGCAACGCCCGGCTTTTTTCGACGCTCGGTGCGGACGGACCTGTCCCGTCGAAGCACCGTGTGTCTGTAAGTTGTAAGTATCTGTGGAAGGTATAGAAAAAATTCAATTACAAACTGCATTGGAAACTCTGCCAAAAGCAGCCCTAGAGCTTGTAACATGAGCCCCTGAAAGACGTCAAGAAATTTACAATCAAACGAGGGATTTTTCTCTTTTAAATATATGGTTTACGGTATGCGAAGGGCAATTGCGGGGCGCCAGGACGCGGGAATGAATAGTTGGGGATTTACTTGCCGGGGGCGCAGGTAGTCGGGGAGATAAAAACAGGGGATGGCCGCGAAAAACCTTCACCGCTTTCGCAACACCCGTTTATCGCCCACCCTTATGGTCAGCTTTTCCTGATCGAAATATTCAAGGAGTGGAATCATGTACTTGCGAGACAACCCGGTCAATTCCCGGAATTGCGGAGGGGTGATCTCCCCGGTTTCCTGCAGATAGGCAACCAGTTTTTCCTGCAAGCCAGACAAATGCCGGGGAGCATAGAAAAGGTCGGCCTTTACTTTGACCACCCTCTCTTCGCGGGCCAGCAAATTGAGATGATCCAGAACATCCTTCTCGCCGCTTTGCACCATGGCGCATAGCTCCTTGATGCTGGGCGGCTCGTTACCGCCAACTTCCAAGGCATGTTCCAGCTGCGTCAAAAGCCCCGACTGGCCGACCACCGCGGAAGCACGGTGTCCCGGGATCTTAACCAGTTCCCGGTCGGCAACCACCTTTTCCTCCTTCTCCAGGGCATTAAGCACAGCGCCGAAAAAACGAAGATCACTGCGTTTGGGGATATGAGCCTTCAACTCTTCCTTGCCGATCCCGTCCCGGAGTGGGTTTTCCCGCACATAGGCCTCCACCCCTTCAAGCAGCAGAGATTTCAGCTCTTCGAAGGCATCCTTGGACAAAAATACCCGCGGCTTTCGAACGACCTGAACAATCTCACACCGTGAAAGAAGCCCTGCCAGTGCGGATTCGACCTCTTTTTCCGGCAGGCCGCTGCGAATGATGAGATCCTCCAGAGGCAAACCGGAAAGCAGGCTCTCGCGGATCAGCAACCGGAGTTTTTCGTCGCCCCTTCCCGCATCGAGAGCATGCAGCAACTCCAAGGCCCGATCGGAACGGCGCCGGCGGCGTGGAGGCGCAGGGTCGATCACCACCCCGCCCCCTACGGTAATCTGGGGAGAATAGCTGCGCACGATGAAGTAATCACCGGGCAGAAGCAGAACCGGACTCTTGAGGCGCAGCTGGACGAATGCGGAATCGCCGGGAACCAGACTGTCCCGGTCGAGAAGGATGACTTGTGCGGGAACCTCGTAAGTTGCCGAATGGAGACGCAATGTGGCACGATGCTTCAGTTCCCGTTGCGCCGACGGCAGATAATCGATGCGGGCATCCACGGTGCGGGTGGTGCGAAAAATCCCGCGAGGAACAACGACATCCCCACGCGCCACGTCCCCATGCTCGACGCCCTGCAGATTCACCGCCAGCCGTTGTCCGGCAGCCCCGTTCTCAGCCTTGGCTCCGTGACTCTGCACGCTACGTACCCGCGAGACAAGTCCGGAAGGCAGTATTTCCACTTCATCGCCGGTAGCGATCCTGCCGGATAGCAAGGTCCCGGTTACAACCGTTCCGAAGCCGGGGACGGTGAACACCCGGTCGACGGGCAGACGAAAGAAACCGTGATCCGACTTTTCGTGCACTTCCAGAGCGAGATCAAACAGAGCTGACTTGAGTTCCTCCAAACCGGCATGCGTTTTGGCGGAAACCGGCATGATCGAAGCCTCTTCCAGAAAGCTGCCGACCAGATAGTCCCGAACATCCTCGACCACAAGCTGCAGCCATTCCTCATCCACCATATCGCACTTGGTAATGGCAACCACCCCCTTATTGACGCCGAGCAACTGACAGATTTCCAGATGCTCGCGAGTCTGAGGCATAACCCCTTCGTCAGCCGCGATCACCAGCATGACCAGATCCATGCCGCCTACTCCGGCCACCATGGTTCGGACAAAACGTTCATGTCCCGGCACGTCGACGATTCCGAACTGGATATCGCCCGCCAGTTCCAGCTTAGCGAAACCGAGTTCGATAGTAATGCCTCGCTGCTTCTCTTCTTTCAATCGGTCGGTGTCCATACCGGTCAGGGCCCTGACAAGAGATGTCTTGCCATGATCGATATGGCCGGCGGTACCGAGAATGAGGTGTTTCATGGAAAACCCTTTTCACCACTTTGGATGCACTGGTGGCATGGCAGCAAAAACAGATACGCAGCTTTTCAGAGAGGTATTTTGGGAAGAAAATAAAAACCGGAAGGTCAAGATGCAACAACGAGCACCGCAATAGCAATTGCGGAGGACGAAAACATGCGTCCCCAATCAAAGCAAAAAGCCCGACGTATCCGTATATTCAAACAACCGCCGTCGGCGGAATCAAATTGGCGGAAGCGCATGGGAATCGAACCCACCTGGGAAGTTTCTCACCCCCCACACCGGTTTTGAAGACCGGGCGGCCCACCAGCGACCGACGCGCTTCCAATGATTGAATATACCGACAAGGCTTGCGGTCCGCCGGCGGCAATATCCGCGATGGAATCCCTTGCCGGCTATCTGAAGGGCCTGAATACTATCCGATAGCTTGAAATTATGCAACCGATTATGCAGATCCTGTACAATTCCTAATGCCAGGACAGCTCTCGCTTTCCCTAAACGGCGTAAAGGTTATGCATCCCTCCCCCTGGCCCCACTATGACCGAAACCGCTCCAGGATGCAATCCATGAAAGCACGGGCCGCCGGCGCAAGCGCCCGGCCCTGACGGGTAACCAGGTAGAAATGGCGGGAGACATCCAGTCCCCGGACCGGGACGATGACCATATCACCCCGTTCGCACTCTCTTTTCACCGACAATTCGGAAACAAAGGATATGCCCGCGCCGTTGAGGATCGCCTGTTTTATGGCCTCGTTGCTGCCCAGGCACATGGCTGTTTTAAGATGCTCGGAAGCCAGCCCCGCTCTGGCAAGTTCATCGCGCAAAGTCCGGTCCGTCCCCGATCCCGACTCTCGAAAAATAAGGGGTTCCTCTCTGACGTCCTCCAGGGAAATATGCTTTTTTTTTCGCCAAGGGTGACTCGCAGGCACCACCAGGGAAATCCTGTCCGCGACAAGCGGGGTATGCTCAAGCCCTTTGTCATCGAAGCGGGTGCCGACCACGGCAAATTCAATCTCTTCGCATTTGAGGCGGTCGATGGTTTCCCGGCTGTCCCCCTGGCAGAGGGAGATGATCACGCCGGGGTGCTGTTTGCGAAAGCGAACCATGCAGTCCGGTATCATGTAACATGCGGGAATATTGCTGCCGCCAATTTTCAAAACGACTTGCTCGAGCCCCCGAAAGCGATTCAGGACCTTGGGTACCTCCCGGGCCTCCCCGACCACGCGCCGGGCATGTCCCAGAAGCAGCTTACCCGCCTCGGTGAGAAGCGCCCCCTTCCCGGTCCGGTCCAACAGAGTCAGTTCGAATTCTTTCTCAAGCGACGACACATGCTGGCTGACGGTAGACTGGGTAAGAAAGGTGATTTCCGCGGCCCGGGAAAAGCTGCCGCTTTCGGCGACGGCGATAAACACCTCTAGCTGTTTAAGGTTCATGAAAACCATCCGACAAAATTCATGAGGAGCATCGGGTACGGGCCCCGCTCCGACAAGGGAGGATCTGGGATCGAGGCGTAACGCCCTTTTCCTTCAACGGCATACCTGCCTGCAAACTGGTATACATAGCATGTTTGTCCCGAATCGAAAAGGCAACAGTCAGGTATCCCGTCGTTTCAGTTTCTCAGCGTGGCTGTCATGCGATGAGACCGCAGCAAAAGATCGAGAGCATCGTTGATATCGACACAGACCATATCGGCAGCCTGCATTGAAATCACAGCAGCCCCTTCCAACTGAACAACACAGATACCTAAGGCCGCTTTTTCCAGCAACAGAACATCATTCCTTCCATTGCCAACCGCCAGCACATTCCCCGGGCCCAGAGCGTCTGCATATTCAAGCTTCGCCCGATCCTGTTGTTCATGACCGATTATTTTCAGGGTACAGGGGATGGTCGCCAGTTCCGAGCGGGCACTCGCATTGGTATCTGCCGTAATAACGTGCACGGCGACTAAAGAACTCAATGCTTCGAGCCTGGAGACGACACCGGGAATCAATTTGCCGTCGGCGGCAAGCGTCCCGTTGAAATCCAGAATAACGTGCTTGATCACGATTTTGCCTTTACCGGGAATATCCAGAGCCAACATGAGCAAACCTTCTCTAAAGTGTGGCCAGATCCCGCCCCTGCGAAAACCTGGCTGCGTTGTTTCCGGCACTGTACCGGAAACAGCTGCGCCTTCCTTCACGAAATGATGGTGTTGTCATCGAATCTAACGATCGTATCCGAGATACGGCTCACCTGTTCCAGATAGTGGGAAACCAGAAGAATGGTCAGACGATCCTTCAAGCCCAGAAGAAGTTCCTCGATGACTGCGATCGAAGTCTGGTCGAGAGACGAAGTAGGTTCATCAAGCAGCAGCACTTCCGGTTCAAGGACCAGGGCGCGCGCTATGCAGAGTCGTTGCTGCTGCCCCCCCGAAAGGGTGCGGGCATCATCGTTCAAGCGATCCTTGACCTCGTCCCACAGATTCGCCATGCGCAACGCATGCTCCACCTTGTGTGCCATAAATTCCCGATTTCCCTCTCCGGCCAGCTTGAGGGGAAAGGCGATATTTTTTCGAATGCTCATGGGCAGGGGATTGGGCGCCTGAAATACCATGGCCACCATTTTACGCAACTCCGTCACCGACATGGAGGGGGCATACACGTTGCGAAATCTTCCCTGCAGCCTGATCTCCACCGTTCCGGTCATATCGGCATCCGGCAGGTTTTCCCAGAGGCGGTTAAGAGTCATGAGAAATGTGGACTTGCCGACTCCCGACGGTCCGGTGAGCGCCGTAATCGAATTTTCGGCGAAATCGACATTGACGTTTTTCAGTATCGGACGGTCCCGATAGGAAAAAGACAGATCGGCGACCTTTATCTTGATGGCTTCAGTCATGGTATGGCTCATGGTCTGTAAAAAACGAAATGGGACAATCCCTTCCTGATACCATAGGCCGTAACGAAAAGGAGAGCGCAAAGAAACAGCAGAACGATAGATGCCCCATACCCCTGCATCAACTCTTCGGAATCGGCATACTGGGATGAGATGTAATAGATAAAGAAAGGCAGCGCTTCGTATTGGGAAAAAAGCGACCGCGGCAGCCCGGCGGAAGCGACGGCACCGGTCAGCATGATGACGGCCGTATCTTCGGCACAGCGGCCGATGGCGAGAATGATCCCGCTCATGATACCCGAAACGGACCTTGGTATCAGTACCAGAAAAATATTCTGCAACCTGGTGGCTCCCAAAGCGAGAGCCGTAAGACGTATATTCAGGGGAACACCTTCGAGAGCAGCCTGCGTGGTCCTGATGATATACGGCAGCACGAGGAAAGACAACGCAATACTCGAAATGAGCAGACAGGGGCCGATTCTGTCTGAATAGTGCTTGTGCAGAAAAACTGCGAATGAAAAGCCGAAAAGCCCGATGACGATGGACGGCATGCCGGACAGGACATCGAACAAGGCATCGAGCGCTCGTTTCACGCGGGGACCGGCATACTCGGCAAGGTAGATTCCCGTTGCGATGCCGAAAGGGATGGCCCATGCGATGGACAGAACGACGAGAACGAAAGTCCCGGCAACGGCGGGGAAAAGTCCTTCAAAAACACGCTGCTTGAGAAGCAGAGCCCGCAATGGAGGGGTATCGCCGAAGATCAGAGAAAGGTTGAGGGATGCGTGCCCTTTGAAAAAAAGATAACCGAGCAACAAACAAACGCCTGCCAGAAGAACCAGGCCGGCCAGCCAGGCGAAAACAACGGTGAATTTTTCGAAGATCCGGGTTTTCAATCTCTTCTGCCCTCCGCAAAGCTTAGGTAGCGGACCAGAAAAGTCACCATCATGGTGAACAGGTATAGGACAATCCCGCAAGCGAAAATCGACCGGAATTCGGGGCTCTCGTAATCCGCTGCGATGACCAGGGCAATATGCGCGGTAAGGGTACGGGCCGGCTCCAGAACCGATCCGGGAACCCGCACCGAATTGCCCGCCAGCATCAGCGCCACAAGGGTGTCGCCCACGGCCCGCCCCAACGCGAGAATCACCCCGTTAAGCATGCCCATTTTTGCGCAGGGGAGGATGACATAGAGCAGTTTTTGCGTGCGGCTAGCCCCCAGTGCCTCGGCAGCAGTCAGGTAGGAACGGGGAATCCGGTCAAAACTGTCGCAGAAAAACAGCGTCATGGTGGGCGTGATCATGATGCCCAGCACCAGGGCCGCGGTTAGCACGCACAACCCCGATCCGCTCCGAAACAGTTCGCGAATATAGGGAACAAGGAGAAAAATACCCACAAACCCGTAGATAACCGTCGGAATACCCGTCATCAGCTCGATAAGCCGACGCAATCCTTTGCTGACGGGTTTCGGGGCAATGGTGGCTATCAGAAATGAGCAACCGAGACTTAGGGGAAATGCGACCACCAGGCTCAAAAGGGAGATGCACCCCGTGCCCACGATCATCGGATAGATACCGAAGGTCCCCTGATACGGCGCCCACGGTTTCACCAGGAGCTGGTAAAACCCAGCCTGTTTCATCAGCGGCAGCCCCATGAACACCATGAACGCCAGAATCGCTACGGTGATCGAAGAGCTTGCCAGTGCGGAGAGGAGAAAGCTCCTCTCCGCAACCAGCTCTCCGTATTTTTTCATCGGACGGGAATGAACCCTTTTGATTCGATAATCTTTTTACCGTCCGGGGAATAGAGGAAATCGATGAATTTTTTCGTCAGCCCGACCGGCTCGCCCCTGGTATTGCTGTACAGGCCGCGGGCGATCTTATAGGCCCCATCCTGAACGGTCTCGATGGTCGGCACGACACCGTCCAGAGCGACGGGAGCCACGGACGCGTCGATGTGACCGACGGATACATAGCCGATACCGTAGGGATCCTGGGCAATGGCCGATTTCATCGCGCCGTTCGATACCACGACATGGGCAGAGGGTGTTATGGGTCCTTTGTCCAGGCCCTTTTTCCAGAAAACAGCGCGGGTGCCGCTTGCCTCATCGCGGGTATAGATATTGATCTCTCTGTCCTCACCACCCAACGTCTTCCAGTTGCTCACCTTGCCGGCAAAAATATCCTTCATCTGGTCTTTGGTCAGTGCCTTCACCGGGTTTTCGGGATTCACCACCGGCCCGACACCATCGATGGCCCACTGAAACAACTTGAGCTGGTAGCGACCGATTTCTTCGTCGGTCGCTTTGCGGCCGCTGTTACCGATATCGACCAGGCCTTCACCGACCTGCTTGATACCGACCCCGGAGCCTCCCCCGGCTATGCTGATCTGAATCTCGGGGTTCGCCATCATGATTTGCCGGGCGGCTTCCTTCATGACGGGGATATGAGCGGTTCCCCCGGAAATTTTCAACTCCCCTTTTTCGCCCTGAAAGGAATCGAGACTTCCGGAAAAAGCCGGCAAACAGGCTGCAAGCAAAATCGATACAATCAATACCGGTTGAATAAAAAAGATCCTTCTCATACGCTCCTCCAATAATGAAAATAGAAAATAATGCGATTGGAAGCTAGCAAAAGCCCCGCCTGTTGTCGAATTGTATTTTTAAATAAAAAAATCCACAGCTATTGATTTTATCAATAGCTGTGCAGAAACTAACATCTTCATTGCCGGATTTTCAGGTTGTTTTCCCCAAATTCTGCAGACGCCCGGGGATGTCCCATTTTTTCATGAGCCTGGAAACGGCACGGGGCACCCTGTCTTCCCATGGCTGGTTCGCCACCATCCGGCGCCGGATATCGGCAGCACTCAGCCCCTTCTCGGACGGCGGCACATCGCGAAGCACGTGGGTTGCCAGTCCAAGCGCTTTGAAATAGGCCAGTTTGCGCCTCCCCCAATCGTCATAAATGGAAAGAAAAAACAACGCATCGAGAGGAACATAGTGTCGATACAACTCGGGAATGTTGACAGGAAACGGGACCACCGAAAAACGCGACAGGGCGATGCCCGCCTCTTCCAGGACTGCGCGTACCATGACGTAACGCTCAAAATAAGTGAGGGGGTTGTACATCGGACGGCTGCGTTTCGGGTCGGCGGATTCATTCCTGGTCAGGAACGGATCCGGGTTGGTGATCCCGACAACCAGGTGATGGCAGAGCGCCATCCCGGCCAGAAGATAGTCGAGGTGATCGTTGTGGAGGACCTGGAAACGGCCATGTATGACACCGGTTTCGGTCTTCGGAATCGGCTCCTGCGTCATGAAGCGCACCTCCTTATCGTCTATGGCACAGCCCCGCGTCCATTGTGACAGATGGGCGGATGCATAACAGCGGAATGCCGGACTCAATCGATCTCGAGGGGTATTGCGCGGCCCGGGGTAAACGGCTGATCATCGGGAGAGTCCATGAGTCCCCACAACTTGCCCCGATCTAGAAAGTTCAGCACCAGATACATCAATTCTTTGCCTCTGACGAGACTCAGTCCTCCGGAAGCGCAGCTTACCTCGTCGAAGGTCTCGACGGCATCGCGCCGCACATGCTTCCCGAGCATGACCATCGGCACCGTCTCACCCGTATGAATCATTCTGCCGGAGGAAGCCGTGGAATGATCGGCGGTGACGACAAAGAGAATTTCGTCGTCGGGAACGATCTTTTCGATGGCATAGGCGATCGCGGCGTCGATGGATTCTATCACTTGCTTTTTAAGAAGAGGATTCTTGGTGTGAGCGGCCTCGTCGGCAACCTTGGTATGGACGTGTACGAAATCGAACGCTTTGGCCTCGCAGGCCATGGCAAGCCGTTCCTGCAGATCCTTGCCCGGGTCGCCGGTATCCCTGACCTTGCGGGTTTCCATGCCGATCGTCTGACCGAGTCCGTGATATACGGCACCGGAAGCGATCATCAGCCCCCTCAGACCCCATTTGTCGACAAACGAAGGCAAGCGCTTCATCCTTCCGGCCCGTTGCGTGCCGACGGCATTGACGGCGGGGAGGCCCGCGCGGACACGCCGGCGGTTAAGCGGATGTTCGGAAAGTATCCGATGGCTCCACCGCAGATAGTCATTGAGAAAACTGGCCGTATTGCGTGCCTCCGGATCATCCGACATGGCGCGCAAAGGAAAAACCTTCATCAGGGGGCGGCCTTCAATTATCGGATTGGAATCGGTAACGGCCTTTGACACCTTCCCCCTGAGACGGAGAATACCGCCCATCCCACCGGTCGGGAAAAACTCCCCGTCAATGCCATAACGGCTGAAATATCGTATCTTTTCGAGAAGGGCCAGGCAGTCCTGCGGTTCCAGACTGGGTTTCTCATGGCGAAGCACGAGGTTCTGCCCCTGTCTTGTCACAGAAAAGATGCGCGCCAGCAAGGCCACATCGTCCTGCCGGATGTCGAGACCGTCACCCAAAGCTTCCACAAAACCCCGCCCCGGGAAGTCCTCCATCCGGTAACCGAACATTAAAAAGTGGGCGAGTTCGCTGGGCAGAGCCGTCCCCTGCAAATAGGCGTGAAAAAGGCCGTTCATGCCGAGCGATGCTATTTTATCGAGATTTGGGGTATGGGCGGCCTGAAGAGGGGTCCTGCCGTTCAGGGTGGAGTGGCTTCGGTCGCCAAGGCCATCGAGAAGAAGAAGGATACAGCGCATGCCCGGTCCTCTGAAAAAGTGGATTCGACTTTTTCAGAGTATAACCTAGTTTTCATCCGGAAACGGCCCTTTTCCCCAATCTATGCGTCAACCTGCTCACTTGCTTGTGCGGCGTAGACAGCTACGCCTCCGCGCAAGCGCTTGATTTCCTTGACCTTGGAAAAATTGCTCGTTTCCCATATGAAAACCACGCTGTGTCCATCCGGAGTTTCCGGATGGACACGGAACTAGAATGCGCCCAGGGGAAGTCGTTGCTGGTCGGCAGCTTTTGGCCGAGTGGGGGCCTCCAGATAGTTTTGCAGCAAGTCGCGGGTATGCAGCAATTCCGCGGGGTTCATAAGCTCGACAACCCACCAGTCACACGATTCGGACAGACCGAGAAGATCCAGGCGACCGCGGATATCCGACAGGCGATTGGGAGGAACATGACCGTAACCTTCACGTTCCGTATGGTAGACATGGGCATTGAGGATTTTATCCTGATGGGGCAGAACGTAATCGCCGAAAACGTCCTTCTGCGGGTGCAGATGGCGCACGGCATGAGCATGACCGATATCGATGGTGACGTAGGCATCGCTTTGCGTCACGATGCGTTGAAACGTAAGCGGATCGTTGGTGAGGGGGGGTGGTCAGGTTTTCCAAAGCTACGGCAACACCGTTGCGGCGGCCATGAGCCGCGAGAACCTTTAGGTTGGCAATGGCCCGGTCGAGATCGACACCCTCTCCCGAGGGGTTGCCGAGCCCGGAATGGACCGTCATGTAGCGCCCACCAGCGGCGGCTACCTGATCGACGGTACGCATCAGCAACGCCAGGGACGCGTCGCCCCGCTGATCGCTGTAGGCCACATCCACGCCGTGAAAACGGCAGTGATAGCGCACCTGGAACCCGTCAAGACACTTTATAAGGGAGAGAAATTCCCGGTCCGAAAGAGACGGGTCGAGAGACCAGTCGATGGCGGAGAAACCGTGCCGCTCGGCAAAAACGGCAAGCCTTTCCGCATCCTGATCGAATATGTTGCACATGGCTATGGTTGGCTGCATGCGGGGAACATAGCCTCTCGTCAAGGATAAATCAAATCGATATTTTCCATGGAACAGGTGCTACCAATCGGCGCTGTCAATAGTTCGCTATCTTCGATGAAGTGTCGGAAGTCTCCAGGAACAGACTTCCCACCTTGTCCTTGTGGCAATCATGGAGATTCCGAGAGTGCCCAAAAACAGGAAGAGACGATCAGCGGATTTCGACGGCATGTCCTCGGTCCGCAACAACCTCCCCGATCGGGACGGCAAAACATCCCTGTTCGCCGGCGAGTCGGAGAAAAATTTGGGCGGATTCGGCAGCAAGAGAGATCAACAGCCCGCCGGAAGTCTGGGGATCATACAGGGGAAGGAGATCGTCGGCATGAAAGGTCTTCGATTCCTCGTCCCGGCAAACACGGGCATCCAGCAAAAGACGGGAATAGAAAGCACGGTTCCGGTAGCATCCCCCCGGCACCAGACCGTCGCCGATCAGCTCGGAAACCCCGCTGACAATCGGCACCGCAGCCAGGTCCAGGACCAGCGTAACGCCCGATCCCCTGGCCATCTCCGAGGCATGACCGATAAGGCCGAAACCGGTTACGTCAGTGCAGGCATGGGCGTCACACCCGGTCATGATTCGGGCGGCCGCCTTGTTAAGGGTGGTCATCCAGCGACACGCCTCGGCCACCGTCGCCCCGGTCACCATCTCCGCCTTGATGCCGGTGGAAACGATGCCGGTGCCGACCGGCTTGGTGAGGATCAGAATATCACCAGGCCGGGCTGTGGAATTTCGTATAATCCGCCCCGGATGGACAACGCCGGTCACCGCCAGACCGTATTTGATTTCATCGTCCTCGACGGTATGTCCCCCGACCAGACATGCCCCGGCTTCACGGATTTTGGCATTGCCGCCCGCAAGGACCTCCTGCAACACCTCGGCTGGAATGTCGCACGGGGGATAAAACACCAGGTTCATGGCGGTCACAGGTTGACCGCCCATGGCGAAGACATCGGACAGGGCGTTGGTCGCCGCAATGGCGCCGAACTGATAGGGGTCGTTCACCAGCGGGGTAATGATGTCGGTCGTCTCCACCAGGGCGCAATCGTCCCTGATGCGGTAAACCCCGGCATCATCGGCAGTCTCCGGCCCCACGAGAAGATTGGGGTCGGCATTGTCGAACAGTCCGGACAAAGCTGTTTCCAGGCCCTCCGGGCCCAGCTTGGCAGCTCAACCGGCCGCTTTGACCATATGAGTGAGTTTGATTTCCTGTCCAGCCATGGAAAACGCATCCTCTCCCGGGAAATCCCGAAGCAGTCCTTGAATGAGAAGGGAGCAATCGTTGCTGTCCCCCCCGGTTCAGGCATGTCTACCACAGAGCGGCAGAGCGATTCAAGTATCCCTGTCACATCCCCCGTCAAGGCCGTCAGCCGCTGATATCGATGAAACGCCTGGATCAGGGTCGGGGTGAAGCAAAAAACCAGAACTGATCTTGGGCGAAAGAGTCCGGAAAGGAACATAACAATTGTCCATCCGATATTCTTGGATCGACATAACACCGTTTAAATACAACCTTTCATGCACCTTGTCCAATTGGCAATCTCCATCAAACCTCGCCCAAAGATTGAAATTTTCAATAACAAGACAGGAGGTTATTCATTTCGACAGAACCAAATGCGTCCGAACGAGGACGCCTGTCCCCTTTTTCCCTGCTTGACAATAAATGCCGAGATAATAAAATGAGGCCGCTGCAGCGACTGAACAGGATTTTATGGAAAGCCCGCCATGCTGCCGAACATTCAATAAAAACAATCACGGTTTTGAGAGCCGAACTTCGATTTCACAAAGAAAGGCATTACCCTTGCTGAGGAATATCCCGAAAGTAGACAAGGTACTGGAATGGCCTGGCATCAAGACCTTTATGGAAAAACATCCCCGGCAGATCGTCATCACGGCGGTACGTGACACTCTCGGAAAGGTACGCTCCGACCTCCTCGCCGGCATGGCAACGGAGGGAATGCTCGAACAAGAAGTGCTGGTCGAAAGAGTGCGCAACACTTTGGAGAAAATGAATATGCCCGGCCTCCGGCGGGTCATCAACGGCACGGGGGTAGTTCTGCATACGAATCTGGGGAGAGCCCCGCTGGCCGAAGTCCTCCGCGATACGATGCTCGATGCCGCCTTCGGCTACAGCACCCTCGAATTCAACGTCGAAACAGGCTCCCGCGGCAGCCGTGCAGTCCATGTGGAGAAACTGCTCTGCAGCCTGACCGGAGCCGAGAGTGCGGTCGTCGTCAACAATAACGCCGCCGCGGTGATGCTCGCCCTCTCCAGCCTGGCCCGCGACAGGGAAGTCATTGTCTCCCGCGGCGAGTTGGTAGAAATCGGCGGGTCGTTCCGCATCCCCGAAGTCATGGAACAAAGCGGCGCGATCCTGCGCGGAGTCGGGGCCACGAACCGAACCCACCCCAGGGACTACCGCTCGGCCATCTCGGAAGAAACCGCCCTGCTGCTGAAGGTCCATACCAGCAATTTCGCCGTGGTCGGGTTCACCACCGAGGTGTCGACCGAAGAACTCGTCGCCATCGGCCAAGAGTCCTCCCTGCCGGTCATGGTAGACGCCGGAAGCGGCACCCTGGTCGATCTCTCCTCCCATGGGCTGACCGGCGAACGGACCGTTCGGCAATACCTCGATGCAGGAGCGGACCTGGTCACCTTCAGCGGCGACAAACTCCTCGGCGGCCCCCAAGCCGGCATCATCGTCGGCAAACGCAGCTGCCTGGAGGCCATGAAAAAACATCCTCTGTTACGGGCCCTGCGTGTCGACAAGGTCACCCTTGCCACCCTCGAGGGAACGCTGCGTCTGTACCGGGATGATCAACAGGCCCTGCAGCAAATACCCTCGCTGCGCATGATGACACTTCCCGCCGAAGAACTTGCCGCGCACGCCAGAAAAATCGTGCGACGCATGCGCCGGGCCCTGCCGGCCGGCGTTTCCCTGAAAACCCGTAAAGGTTTTTCCCAGGTAGGCGGTGGCACCTTTCCCCTGCTGGAACTTCCGACAACGTTGATAGAAGTCTCCGTAGACGGATTTTCCACCCAACAACTGGAACAGAAACTGCGCACCAGGATTGTGCCGATCATAGGCAGAATTTCCCAGGACACCTACCTTCTCGATCCACGCACCCTTGCGGACAAAGATATCCCGGACACCATCTCCGCGCTGCTGTCTCTCGCGACATCATAGACAGGCACAAATCGTTTCCGAGCAAATCTGACGACAGGTAGAATCCGCCCGGGCAACAGGGTTGCTTAAAAAACAGCTTGATATATCCGGAAAAACGGATTAACTTTTCAGTTATGAATCAAACAGCGGATATTTTCAAAGCCCTGGCGCACCACACACGATTGCAGATCCTCTTTCTGCTGCTCCAGGAGGAGGAAGTGTGTGTCTGCAGAATCGTGGCGATTCTCGAGCTGCCCCAGTCGACGGCTTCCCGCCATCTGGGTACCCTGAAAAACGCCGGTTTGATTGCGGACCGCCGTGACGGTACCTGGGTTCATTACTCCCTTGCCAGAGGGCACAGCATCATTGTCGATCAATTGCTGGAAACATTAGGCGAACATCTTTGGCAAACCGTTGAAGGAGCCGAACAACAGCAAACGCTTTTGAGGGCTTTGCAGAAAAAGGACTGCGCCTGATTTTTTCCGCACAAAGTATCCGCAATTCCGGATTTGCAGATATTAAATTTTTGCATAAACAAGCCTTTATCCACCATACCCGGGAGTAAAAAATGGCCTCATCGGATGATCGGAAAGAACAGACGCCCCAACAGATCCTCAAAGACGTCATGCGCTTATGTGCGGACTGCGACACCTGCCGCACCATGATGGAGGAGGATTGCGCCTTTTTCCTCGAACTCTATCGACTCTGGGATCAGGAGCACGAAGACGGAGTTCCCGTCACCGAATCGCAACTGCGTTATCTGGCCGAACTCTGCACCCTCTGCGGCCTGTGCCCCTGCCCCAAGATTCCCATGGATGTGATGGAGGCCAAGAGCCGCTATATCGAACAGGAAGGGATGCCCCTGGCGACCCGCCTGCTCAACGATGTCCCTCGCATGGCCCGCCTGTGCGGAACCTTTCCGAAGCTGGTCAAAGCCATGCAATCGAACAAGGTTCTTGGCCCTCTGCTGCGCAAGGCGATGCGCATCCATCCCGACCGGGACCTGCCTTCCTTCCCGAAACAAAACTTTTTTGAATGGGCGGCACGCCAAGGGCTTGACCGTCGGCAGGCCAGCGAACATCAGGTCACCTACTTTGTCGGCTGCACGGCCGGATACCTGTTTCCCCAGATCGGGCGCAGCGTCGTCGAAATTCTGCGACACAACGGAGCGACAGTGTATATCCCGCCGCAGCAATGCTGCGGCATGCCCTACCTGGTGGAAGGGGATCGCAAACGCACACTGCAACTGGCGCAGAACAACATGGAACAGCTGCTCCAAGCGCGGGAATCCGGCGATGAGCTCATCTATTCCTGTCCTACCTGCGGATATTTCCTGAAAAAGCTTCTCAAGGAAAGAGCCTACTATTCCGACCCATTCCAGAAATCGGTCGATGCCACAGAGGGCGAACTGAAAGTCCCCGCTCCGGAAAAAGGCGAAGGTCAGTTCTGGATTCTCAAAAAGTCCATGTACCACGACATCCTGAAAGACGACGGCTATTTTTCTTCCATCGGTCCCATGGAGCGAATCCGCCTTTCCGACCACCTTTTCGATTTCGGCATGTATCTGAACCGACTTCATGCAAAGGAACGGCTCGCAACCGATTTCGCAGCGCTGCCCGAACGCCTGGCCTATTTCGCCCCCTGTCATATGCGGGAACAGAAAATGGGACGTCCCTACCTGGATCTGTTGAAATTGATTCCCGAGCTGGACATCGAAGAAATCGGCAACGATTACGACTGTTGCGGCATGGGAGGGGTTTTCGGCTTCAAGGATCACTTTCATCGGAAATCACTCGACCTTGGAGAACCGCTGATGAAAAAAATCCGCGACTACGCTCCCCAGGCGATTGTCACCGACTGCATGAGTTGCCGGTTGCAGTTCACCCACTGCCTTCCCTACCCTGTCTACCATCCGGTCGAAGTACTGGCCAAAGCTTACAGGGCCGCATAACCTCGACTCCATGTTGCGCCGCTATGCGGAGACTTGCCCGACAAAGAAAATACCGTTCATGCTTGTTGCCTGACAGGCAACAAGCATGAACATTCATCCAGCGTATCCGGGCAGCGCATAAATCATTCAAAAAGAATGGTTTTACCTGTTCTTCCAGACAATATGCTTTCTGGACAAAATACATCCGCAGCGATTGCAGAAAAAACCACTGGAACACTTCCCGCAAAACTGAAGCATTTCATCACACTCCGGACAGAAAGGGCCCATGTCGAATGCGTCATAGGGACTGTAATCGCTGCATGTTTCGCAAAAAAACTTCGGACCTTCCGGCGTTAATTCCTTGACCATTTCCGAACCGCAATTACGACATATTCTACGGATCATGCATGCCTCCTCGCGTCTATGAAAAACCTTCTATCTCTCATAAGATAATACCCTATTTTCATCCGTAGCCTCCGGATCGGCAACCAGCCTGAATGCACCACCTTCCACCTCCCTCAAAATTCAGCGTCAAACCTTCAGGTCCAGGCGGCGGTCCGGTATGTCGGTTTTGCAATCTTGACATCCTCCGTCGTTTTTTTTATTTTAAAAAACACTTGAACACTCATTCAACTATGAGGGAGCTATGGATCAAGATGTCTGCCAAACCACCATTATCGATGAAAAACGAATCGCGCTGGCAAAAGAGCAGATGCCGGATGAAGCGAACCTCCTGGAGATGGCAAACACCTTCAAGTTGCTGGGAGATGTGACACGGATGCGCATCATTCGAGGGCTGGCGGCCACAGAGCTCTGTGTTTGCGAAATTGCCGAGCTTCTCAAAATGACGTCCTCGGCGATCTCACATCAGCTGCGCCTGCTCCGCGCCCACCATATCGTTCGCTATCGAAAGGAAGGGAAGATCGTCTACTACGCTCTCAACGAAAACCAACTGAGTTCTCTGATTGACAAAGCCCTACGTCATGGCGTAACGGGCTGACAACACCGATCGCCCTTCCCTTACTCCCGAAAAGAGACAGCAACATGGCTTTTATACTGAATTTACTGATCGGAATACTTGCGGAATGCTGGGAAATCCTTGTCGAATCCGCACCTTTTGTGCTTTTTGGGTTTTTCATGGCGGGAATGCTTAAGGAATTTCTGCCTCTGGAGGCGGTGTCCAGACACATGGGGCGGAACAAAATATCTTCGGTATTGAAAGCCTCGCTGTTCGGCATTCCCTTGCCGCTGTGTTCCTGCGGAGTGATTCCGGCAGCTGTCGGTCTGCGAAAACAAGGCGCGAGCAAGGGAGCCACCTCGGCCTTTCTGATATCCGTCCCGGAAACGGGTGTCGACTCCGTCGCCATTACATGGGCTTTGCTCGATCCTGCCATGACGGTGATACGCCCCATCGCATCCTTTATCACCGCTACATGCACCGGCATATGGATCAATCAACTCCCCGAGAAGCTTCCGGAAGGGCACCGGGAGATGGTCCCCGAGAATGGTAATTGCGGTTGCTCAGCGACCGCAGCAAGCTGTTGCGGAACAATCTCGCCGCAGAAATCTCAATCCCCAGGTGTCAGGTTGCGCTCCGGACTGCACTATGCCTTTTACGAACTTTTTGCCGACTTGGGAAAATGGCTGCTTTTGGGAATCGCCATCGCAGGGGTTATCGCCTACGGCGTGCCGGACGATTTTTTCCTTCGCCACCTCAACAACGGATTCGTTTCCCTGCTGGTTATGCTGGGGATAGGCATCCCCCTTTACATATGTGCCAGCGCCTCCACCCCCGTGGCGGCTGCCCTGGTACTCAAAGGGCTGTCCCCCGGAGCCGCCCTGGTCTTTCTGCTCGCCGGGCCGGCAACCAATGCCGCAACCCTCACCGTAGTGAGCCGATACCTCGGCAAGGCGGCGACGGTCGTCTATGTCCTGTCCATTGCCGTATGCTCTTTGCTGTTCGGCTGGCTCACCAATGCCTTCTATGCCTGGGCGGGTCTGGATATCACACGATGGGTCAGCGACCTGGGATCGGCCACCGAGTCCCCCTGGATGGTTGCCTTTGCCATCGTGCTGGTGCTGTTGCTGGCTCGATGCTATCTGCCCCGCAAAACCGTAGCGAAATCGTGCTGCAGCCACAACACCGAACCTGAAAAGCTATGATACGGGAATTCACACACGTGTCCCTCTTTTCCACGAATAGAATATTGCAAGCGGGAAAGCGCCCCAACAAGGGCGCTTTTTACATTCCGGCTGTTAATTTTTATCCTTTGGAGACAGCCATGAGCAGAGCTACTCGTGCCGCAAAGCGTCGATCGGATTGAGACTGGCCGCGCGACGTGCAGGGAAATATCCGAAAATCACGCCGATGGCTGCGGAGAACAGGAAGGCCAGCAGGTTTATCCCCGGATCAAACAGATAGGGAATGCCCATCAGCGCGGCCAGAAAAATCGAAGCAGCTGTTGCCAACACGATCCCGACAAAGCCGCCTAAACTCGAAAGCACCACGGCTTCTATGAGAAATTGCAACAGGACTTCCCTCTCCAGGGCGCCGATGGACAGTCGAATACCAATCTCACGGGTGCGTTCGGTCACCGACACCAGCATGATGTTCATGATGCCGATCCCCCCTACCAGCAGGCTTACCGCCGCCACCGCACCGAGCAACATGGTAAGAATTTTGGTAGTGCCGGTGAGCGTTTCGGCGATCTGCCGCGTATCCATTACCTGAAAATCATCGTCTTCGCTTTCCCCGATGTTGCGGCGCTCGCGCATCAGCAAGGTAAGCTGCTCCTTGACCGCGTCGATGGAAGCACCGTCGTGCACCGAAATCATCAGCCGGCCGACGTCCTGGCTTCCGGCGAGGCGGCGCTGCACTGTGCGCAAAGGCATCACGATGGTGTCATCCTGGTCCGTGCCCATAGCCGACTGGCCCTTGGATTTGAGCAGCCCGATGACTTCACAGGAAAATTGTTTGATACGGACATCGGCGCCCACCGGATTCTGCCGACCGAACAGTTTTTCCCGCACCGTTTCGCCAAGGACACACACCGCCCGGCCGGACCGCTGTTCGGATTCGGTGAATACGCGACCTGAAGCCAATTCCCATCCGCCCGCTTCGAAATAATCGTCATTGCTGCCGGAAATGGATGTGGACCAGTTCTCCGCCTGATACACGGCGGTCGCCGAAGCGTTAATCACCGGAGCAACGTGTTTGGCGGCACCGATCTGACCGCGGATGGCCTCGACGTCCGCAGTCTTGAATTTGGCTGCGCCTTCGGACCCGGGGCCGAAACGCTGCCCCGGAACCAGCATCAGCAAATTGCTGCCCATGCTGGAAATGCGGTCGGAAACCGATTGGGTGGCGCCGTTACCGAGGGTAACCATGGTGATGACGGCGGCGACACCGATCACGATGCCGAGGGTGGTGAGGAAGGAACGCATCAGATTCCGACGGATGGCCCGTAATGCCAGCAGCAGAGTATTCCACAGCATCAGATTTCTCCCCGATTCCGTTGATCTTTTTCCACTCGCCCATCGACGAAATTGATGACCCGACTGGCATACTGCGCCATCTCAGGCTCGTGGGTGACCATGAGCACGGTAATACCGTGTTCACGGTTGAAGGTTCCGATCAAATCCATGATTTCCTCGCTGGTACGCGTATCGAGGTTTCCGGTGGGCTCGTCGGCAAGCAACACCTTGGGCCGGGATACCATGGCACGGGCAATGGCCACACGCTGCTGCTGGCCGCCGGACAATTCCGCCGGAGTATGATGCTCCCAGCCCTGCAAACCGACATGTTCCAGGGCGGCACGCGCGGCGGCATGTCGCTCAGCGGCCGGATCGCCGCGATAGATCAACGGCAACTCGACGTTCTCCAGCGCGGTGGTGCGTGCCAGCAGATTGAATCCCTGAAATACGAACCCGAGGAAATATCGTCGCAGCAAAGCTCTCTGGTTGCGCGAAAGGCGTTCGACGTGCACGCCCTGGAATTCGTAGCTGCCACCGGTGGGGGTATCGAGACAACCGAGAATGTTCATCGTTGTCGACTTGCCGGATCCGCTGTGCCCCATAATGGCGACGAACTCACCGCTTTCGATGGCGAGATCGATACCTTTAAGGGCCTGAAAAGCCGCCTGTCCGATACCATAGGTTTTTGTGATGCCTTTCAGCCGGATCAAAGGTTCGGAGGCGCTCACGGCTGAACACTCACGATTTCGGTTATGACATCCATGCCGGCCTGCAATTGTCCACCGACGATTTCGGTAAACCGTCCATTGCTGGCCCCCGTATTCACCTGCAGTGGCACGGCCCGCCCGTCGCGCAACACCCAGACCCGTTGGATACCATCTTCATCCACCATCTGAGTTTGCATCTTATGTGTTCTGCCGGGCGGATGCGGAATGAGAGAACCGACCAGACCGCCTCCCGACGACTCCGCAGGGATTTCCTTCGGTGGGGTGAAGCGCAACGCGGCATTCGGCACCAGCAGCGCTTTATCGCGCGTGAGGGTTGTGATCACGGCCGTGCCTGTCATACCCGGACGCAGGCTGAGATCATTATTCGCAACCTTCAGCACGGCAGGATAGGATATAACGCCGTCATCATCGGTGGCATTGAAACCAACCCGGGTTATCGTTGCATCGTAACTCCTGTTTGGCCATGCATCGACGGTAAAATTCGCTTTGAGACCGGCTTTGACCTGTCCTACATCGGCTTCGTCCACATCAACCTCCAGCTCCATCCGGGAAAGATCCTCGGCCAGGGTAAACAGAGTAACGGCTTGCAGTGAAGCAGCCACCGCCTGGCCCGGATCGACATCGCGTTCCAGCACAACGCCGTCGATGGGTGAACGGATGTGTGCCTTGCCGAGGTCTGTTTCGTCGCTGCGCAACGCGGCTTTGGCCTCGGCAATGTTGGCTTTTGCATTCGCGATATCGGCTTCGGCCCGAGCGAATGCGGCTTCGGCGGCCTCCATCTCGGTTTTGGACGGCACCTTGCCGTCGGATAATCGTCTGACTTCACGGTATCTTTCGAGCCTGGCACGCGTTTCCTCCGCCGTTGCCAGAGCCTGTTGCAGATTCGCTTCGGCAACTGCGACGACGGCTTTGGATTTGGCGACGGCATCTTCGAATTTGGACAGGTCGAGTCTGGCCAATAGCTGTCCCTTGGTTACGCGATCATCGTCATCGACGTAGACAGCATCGATCGTGCCGGATAGTTCACTGCCTACTTCCACCTGATTGGTCGGTTCCAGATTGCCAGTGGCGGTAACCTTGACGACCAGGGTATCCCTTGCCGTCTTTTCGGTCAGATATTGCGTTTCCTGAGAATGGCCGTTGCCTTTAAGCAGAAAATAACCGGCAAGCAGCAACACAACCAACCCCGCGACCATCGGCCAACGCCATCGGCGCAGGAAACCGTCGCTGCCATGGGCGGAAAGCAGAGCATCGAATCCGGCATCGGCACTATCAACATTTGTTCTGGGAGTATCGTTCATGACGCATTCCTGTGGTTTTCCTGTTCGGGCGCGTGGGACCAGCCGCCGCCCAGGGCCTTGTATAACTGGATCTGGGCAGCGGCCAGTTCACCGGTGCTGCCGGCGAGATCATCCTCGAGATTGAGTACTGTACGTTGACTGTCCAGCACGGTTAAAAAATCGATCAATCCACTGGCGTAGCGTTGCTCGGCCAACTGCAATGTTTCTCGAGCCGAGTCTGCAGCCTGCATCAACTTGTTTCGACGTTCGCTGGTATTGGTTACAGCGACCAACGCATTTTCCACATCTTCAAGGGCGGTCAACACTGTCGACTGATAAGCCAGCCGGGCTTGTTGGAGCAGGGCATCCTGCTTTTCGATATTGGCTTTGATGCGACCCGAGTGAAAAATCGGCGCGGTCATGGATCCCAACAGGGAATACAGGGCGGCGCTGCCACTTCCCAGACCCGACAGGGTAAGGGCCTCCAGGCCGATGGAACCCGAAAGATTGAAGCTCGGATAACGATCCGCCTCGGCCTCGCCCAGCCGCGCCGTCTGTGCGGCCAATTTGCGCTCGGCAGCCCGTACGTCAGGCCGTTGTCGCAGAATGTCGGCCGGGATACCCATGGCCACGGCACGGTCGGCCAGAGGGATAGCTCCGGATACGGAAAGACGGGACTCAAGTTCGCCCGGAGCGCGACCCAAAAGCACCGCAAGCCGGTTGCGCGCTTCAACCGTCGTGGTTCGCAGCGAAGGCAAAGCGGCCCTGGTGCTTTCCAGTTCCGTACGTGCCGCAGCGACGTCGACTTCCGAAACCAATCCGGCCTGAAAACGCCAACGGGCCAATTCATAAATCTCGTTCAGGGAAGCAATGTTGTCTTCGGCAATCGTCAGACGGCGTTCGGCGGTACGCAGATCGACATAGTTGAGCACCACTTCGGCAACGATCGACACCTGCGTGTCTCGCAGGCCCTCCATGCCGGCATCGAGATCCGCCTCGGCTGCTTCCAGGCCTCGACGCAGTCCTCCGAAGATATCAACTTCCCAATCCGCATCGAAACCGGCATTATACAACTCACTGGTGGCCCCCGAGCCACTCTTCTCGCTCGACTGTCTGCGGGTAGCCGAGGTCGATAAGTCCACCGTCGGCCCGAGCTGCGCCCCTGCCAGTGCCCGCTGGGCCCGTGCTTCGCGCAGCTGCGCCCTGGCCGTGGCCAGGTCGAGATTCGCCTTGAGCGCATCGGTTACCAGATCGTTAAGTACCGGATCGCTCAATTCCCGCCACCACCGGCTAAGATCGACGGCTTCTGCAACCTGTTTTTCACCGTCGGCTTTCAAACCGGATTGATTCCAGGCTGCCGGCACATCCATGGCCGGTGTCACATAATCCGGCCCGACCGCAACGCAGGCGGTGAGCCCGAGACAGACGAGAAGAACCAGTGCGAGAAAGATGGGCTTCGTTTTCATGAAAAAACCTCTTGTTTCCGGCTTGTACGTTTGGCCGAACTAAGCGGAGGGATCGCCCATGGCAGAGTCGTTTCCAATCGCGGCAATACCCGCCAAAACGAACTTCACCACGTGATCGACAAAAGCTTCGAGATCATGGAGAGGAAAAGGTTCCTCTAAATCTTTGGCTCTTTTTTGAACTCGTCTCATCAACATCGGATGAACACACATGCTGACAAGACACGTTTCGCAAAACATAACCTGCTTTTCGGTAGCCTCGGCACCGAGCAACTCCCGCATCAAAGACAAGGTTTTTTCGCGCAGGGGAATAAGCTCCGACTTTATAATCTCTTCCAGAAGGCCGGTAGGATTGACGATTTCCATCCAGGAAATGAAAAAGTCCCGGTTGTTTTCGTCGGCGATCCTTTCCACCAGAGCTTTCACATGCCCGCGTAGACGTTCGGCTGCGGGTGCAGTTTCACTCACCCCTCCGTCGACAGGATGAGCCTTTAGGGATTCGGCAAAAGAATGTCTCCACGCCTCCTGATAAAGCGCCTCCTTGCTGCCGAAATAATAATTCACGGCAGAAACGTTTGCGTTCGCACGCTTGCATATCTCCGCCACCGTTGTGTTGCGAAATCCTTTTTCCATAAACACGGCGCTTGCCGCAATGAGCAAATTCTCTCTTGTTCCGCCTGATTTCCGTTGTGCCATAAACACCCCCACCAAAATTCAAACAGTCATTTTAAATATTAATTTAAAACGAACATTTGATTTAGTCAAGTCGAAATTCAACGACTTTGAAGGGGGCTGTTTTCAGGCAGGAAGCGCCAGCCGGTACCATACCTTCTCCCACCGTGTTCCATACCTATTTTCCTGCCCTCGCCAAACCTGGTCTTTACCATCCGGCACCAGCCCTGAAAGAGATTGACATCCCGCCCGTTTTGCGTTAAATACATGAACCTCATAAAGAAATGCCACCCTAGCTCAGCTGGTAGAGCAACTGATTCGTAATCAGTAGGTCGTCGGTTCAAGTCCGATGGGTGGCTCCACATAAACGGGGGTTACGGTGAAAACCGAACCCCTGTTTCTTTTTTCCATACGTCACATTGGCTTTGCCGCCCCCCTCTCAATCCAGAAGGGCCTGCCTCTCTTACGATCGCCCTTCAATAATCGACCCTGTAAAACGACGCGCTCATTATGGGAAAAACCCAAGAAAAATTCTTTATCATTTATATATAAATATTTGACGGGTTGTTTACATATCCCGTCTGCAAAGGAACTGGCCAACTCGGCGACTCTGGCTAACGTTTCCGGACCCTATGTGCGCTGATCTGCCCCCGATACTGCGTGGTCAAAAGCTTCTGCCGGGATAAGCCGATTTCCACTCCACCACAGAATTGAAAAAAGCAAACCTACCCGAGCGCCACTCCTCTTTGACTGAAATTGACTTTTTAATGCGCTTTATTATGATTGGACTCATTCTCCTTGCAACATGCAAAGACAGATGAGCCTCCATCTCGCTGGAGAAAATCATTATGAATGCCGCATCCTTTCGAACTGTTTTCGAAGACCTTGAACACCCCATGGCGATGGCGACCCCGTCAGGCCGGTTCATCGAAGTGAACAAGGCCTATTGCCGATTCCTGGGCTATGCAAGACCCGAACTTTTGGAAAAATCGGTTTTCGAAATCACCCATCCGGCCGACCTGGACTGTGCCAGGACACTGTTCAAAGAAGTCGCTGACGGGTTGCGAGATCAGTTTCACTACCAGAAACGCTATCTCCGAAAGGATGGTCGGGAAGTACATGCGAGGATAACCACGGTATGGATGAAAGGTAGAGAGTCAAACCATCCCGTATGCATCGCGACGATTGAGGATATCACTCCCGAACCGACTCACGTCAGCACCTTCGAAGAAACTCAGATATCCCAATCTCTGCTGGAGAATATCGATCTGGGTGTCAATCTTGTCGACGAAGAGCACCAGGTACTTTACGCGAATCGGGGCACCTCACGGATGCTTCGAAAGGATTTGCAGGAAATTATCGGCCAAAAATGTTTCCGGGCATTTGCAAAAACAGAGACCGTTTGTCGCTACTGTCCCGGAGTAAGAGCCATGAAGGACGGCATGCCTCATTCCATAGAGAAAGAAGGAAGGCGTGAGGATGGCAGCTCTTTTATTGTCAATGTTCAAGCTATACCGGTTTTCGACAAGGACGGGAAATCCCGTAAATTCATCGAAGTGGCCGAAGATATCACGCAGAGGCGTGCCATCGAAAAGGAATTGAAACTCAACCAGGACCGGATCGATTACCTTGCCCATCACGATTCGTTGACCGGCCTGCCCAACCGGACACTGCTCTATGATCGTTTAAAGCTGGCCATTGACCGTGCACAGCGTTACAAGGAACAGCTTTCGGTCATTATTTTCGAACTCGACGGCATCAAAAAAATCAACGATGCTCTCGGGTTCGATGCAAGAAACCAATTGATTAAAGATGTCAGCGCGCGTTTCAAAGCGAATGTACGCAAAACCGACAGCTTGTGTTTTCTGGGCAGGGATGTATTCGGAATGGTGCTGGACAAAGCCGACTCCTTTCAACGCTCTGCATTTGTCGCCCGAAAGATCTTATCTCTGTTAAAATTTCGCCCATTTTTTATTTCCGGTCATGAACTGCATCTTACGGCTTCCATCGGCATCAGTCATTACCCCGAAGACGGCCGGAATGTCGAATCCCTTTTACGCGCTGCGGAATCCGCTCGCGGTCAGGCCCGAGAAAACGGCGGCGACGGATATCAGTACTATCAGGCCGAAATGGAAAACCGTTCCCGATACTATCTGAGACTGCAAGGAGAGCTTCATCGCGCCCTCGAAAAAGATCAACTCACTGTCTTTTATCAGGCACAAGTAGCCCCGTCAGAGGGAAAACTCAGCGGCATTGAAGCCCTGGTAAGGTGGCGGCACCCTGAAAGAGGCCTTGTTTCGCCCGCCGAATTCATCCCATTGGCCGAAGATACAGGCTTGATTGTCCCGCTCGGCCGCCGGGTGATGGAAATAACCTGCCAACAGGCCAAACAGTGGAAGGATGCAGGCCTGCTGCCTTTCAGGGTTGCGGTTAATGTTTCACCGGTACAGGTCGCCAAGGGCAATTTGAAGCAAACGGTAAAGGAAGTTTTGAATGAAACAGGCCTCCCTCCAGAGCATCTGGAGATCGAAATCACCGAGGCTGTTTTGGCTAACAACCCTGAAAAAACCCTGCAGGTCCTGACAAACCTGAAAAACATGGGGGTGACCCTGGCTCTCGACGATTTCGGCACCGGTTATTCATCGCTTGGTTATCTGCAAAAATACCCTATCGACCGAATCAAGATAGCCCGGGAATTTATCCGCAGCATGCTGCATAATGATCGCGATGCCGCTATTGTCGAATCGATCATTGCCCTGGGGGAAAAATTGGGCATGGGCGTGGTCGCCGAGGGGGTCGAAACCGAAGATACTCTAGACTTTTTGTTGGCGTTCGGTTGCACAAATATCCAGGGTTTTTACTATGCCAAGCCCATGGATGGGAAAACTTTTTCGTCTTACCTGAAAGATTGGTGTGGAGCACATTCGGCATGCCCTATGAAGGTTTAGCCGGCCAACGAAAAAAGGTCTGGCTCTGAAAGCCCTCATGTCCGCCATGATTTCCGGCAATCCGAGAATTACCCTCATCCGTTACAATCCGCTTTTCGAACTGTGGCCCCCTCTTAAGAGAAAGCTTGGCTAAAACGGTTTCTGACCACTACGAACCATTCAAAATCTGACCTTATACATGGTGATTTCCATTGTCCCCCTTTCAGGCAAAAGCCACGACCAGGGAAAGAAGGAGCATTATCATGGCCGGCAAGGCTTTTCTCAAGGGATCTTTTACCTTCATATGCATCACAACCGCCCCCAACATCAGCAGAGCCATACCGGTGGCTGCAGGCCCGGTTAAAGGGGGGATCCATATGCCTGCAACCAAAAGCCCTGCCAGGCATAGTTTCAGCCCCCCCACCACGATCATGAACCAGATTGGCAAGCCGTAGGCTTTGAACTCATCTCTCAAGGTCTTGGCTTCCCCGCCACGCCACCTGGTATCTTTACCAAAACGCAGAACCCATACGTTGACAATTCCCAAAGCGATGATGATCTGAAAGACGACTTTGACCAGGTCCATGTTGACTCCTTCTTGGAAAATGCCTGCTGGAAATCATTTGACCTATGATTTTACTACGGAGATTTTGAAGGCCCCTCCAGTAAAATAGCAAGAACGCCTTTCACCGGAGTTCGACCATCACCTCGTTTCGCCGCAGAAAAGGCGGGGTCCATGGCGGATTATAATAGGCAACCAGAAAATCGCCTGCCGGTTGGAGGCCGTCGCGAACCAGATGGGAAAGAAGCCTTTTACGCATTCTATCGACTGCCGTAGCGGTAGCGTAGCCGGAGAATCGAACCACCGCCATCCGTCGAACCGGAATACTGCGAATGCGGATGTCCCGGTTCTGAGGCTGCGGCGCCCCCTCCAGCGTGTACTCTGCCGGCAGAACGAAAGCGACCCGTGTGCCACCTTGCTCGTCCCGGCGCAGCACCGGTTTGGTCATGGCTATTTTCTCCGAGACCGGCGCCGTTTCCAACACGGGTGCGGTCATGGCAATCTTACGTTTGCCTTTATTTTCTCCGCTGATGTAGGCGAACAACATTCGGAATCCGGTCTCAAGGACATCCTCCGTTCCGGAAGGAATGTGCACTTCGGCGATCAGAAAGGGTTTGTAGAGCCGGATCTCGTACCCATCGGCCCTGCCTTCCACCTTATAGGCGGGTTCTTTCACTCCCCGCTCCGTCCAGATACTTATCCCAACCCAAATCAACAACAGCCCAAGGATAACGGAAACTATATAAAAGAGCATTCTCACGGTTACCTCCCTGCTTTTCGTTCCAGTATAGCCCTTTTCTGCCATGCTTCACCCTAAATGCCTGACGCTTTTTGCAGACATGGCTACCGGCATCGGCAGCGTCATCGCTTTTTTTGCAAAAAAGAGCAACTATCGTTTTCTGTCGGTGGCGACAGGTTTTTCTGCCGGTGTCATGCTCTATGTTTCGTTTGTGGAAATCTATGCCAAGGGAACCGATGCCCTCACCGGGAGTTTCGGCGACTATTGGGGCACGAGGCGAACGCGGCATCTTTTTTCGGGGGCATTCTTCTGATCGGACTGGTGGACAATCTGATCCCCTCCGCCGAGAATCCGCATGAGATCCATTCGGAAAAAGAGATCGCCCCCTGCACGACCCCGACGCACCGTTTCGAACTTTGAAACACTGTTCCGGGAATCCACCGTAGAGCCTCCCTGGGACAGTCACGATCATAGTCCTCGGGACGGAAAGCTGTTACGCACGGGTATGTTCACCGCCCTGGCCATTGCCATCCACAATGTCCCGGAAGGTCTCGCGACGTTTCTCGCCGCACTGGAAGAACCGTCCCTGGGCGTGGCTATTGCCATTGCGGTCGCTCTGCACAACATTCCCGAAGGAATCAGCGTCTCGGTACCCATTTTTCATGCCACCGGCAATCACAAAAAAGCCTTCGTCTATTCTCTGCTCAGCGGTCTGGCAGAACCGGTTGGTGCGGGCATCGCCTATCCGGCGCTGCGATTCCTTGTGAGAGACACGACCGGAGTGATTCCTCCCCAAGTGATGGGGCTGTTGTTTGGTGGCGTGGCGGGCATCATGGTTTACATCAGCCTCGACGAACTACTGCCAACCGGCAGAGCCTACGGCAAGGGCCACGACAGCCTGCTCGGATTACTGGCCGGCATGCTGGCAATGGCCTTGAGCCTGTTGATCATGAAGTAGGCCCAGATGCAATGAGGCAGACAGTATTCTGCTACGTACGACAACCTGTTCAGGCGCTGATGTCCTTATTTTTTTGACAGATAAAAAGATCGAACTGCACGGGAAAACAGGGGGGAGCTCCTGGTACCGAGCTTTTGCACTGTTAAAGTTTATAGTGACGGCTTAAAAAATAGTCTGACAGGGAATTTATCCGGGAGAATAAAAATGCCACGAAGAAATGAATACAGAGTGGAGGGTCTCGACTGTTCGGAAGAAGTGGCGATTCTAAGGCGGGAAGTCGGCGGCAAACCGGGAGTGATCGACCTGGAATTTGACGTTCTGAATGCACGGATGTCCGTTGAATTTGACCCTGACGCACTCTCCGCCGACGACATCATCGCGGCGGTAAATGCAACGGGGATGAAAGCAACACCTTGGGAACTCCGCCTTGAAAAAGAGCATCGCCCCTTCTGGGCACGACACGGCCGACTCATCATGACGGCCGTGAGCGGCATATTGCTGCTGGCAGCTTTTTTCACCCACTGGGCAGTGCACGGCAACCTGGTGGAGATTCTGGCAGGGGGACATGATGGCACCCGCACCTTTCCGCTACCCGTGATTGCGCTTTACCTGGGCTCGATAGCAAGCGGCACCTGGTACGTCATACCGAAAGCTTTGCTGGCAGCCCGCCGGCTGCGGCCCGACATGAACTTCCTCATGATCGTGGCTGTTATCGGTGCCATCGCCATCGGCGAATTGTTTGAGGCGGCAACGGTTTCCTTTCTGTTCGCCCTGTCCTTATTGCTCGAACATTGGAGCGTCGAACGGGCCCGCAACGCCATCGGCGCACTGTTGGATCTTTCGCCTCCTACAGCCCGTTTTCTCTGCTCGGGTCATGAAGCGTTTCACGAAAAGCCCGTTGAGCAGGTCCCCCTGGGCGCCATCGTGCAGGTCCGTCCAGGCGAAAAGATTCCTTTGGATGGTGAGGTCGTCAAAGGGCTATCCATGGTGAACCAGGCTCCGATCACCGGGGAATCGATGCCGGTTTCCAAACAGCCCGGCGACAAGGTTTATGCCGGGACCATCAACCAGGACGGCACGCTGGAGTTCCGTACCACCAGGGCTGCCGGCGACACTACGCTGGCGCGAATCATACACATGGTTGAAAATGCTCAGTCGCGACGCGCAAACAGTCAGCAATGGGTGGACCGATTCTCCGCCTATTACACCCCGGCCATGATGATTCTGGCCGTTTCCATCGCTATTGCCCTGCCCCTGCTGACTTCCGCCTCATGGCCGGAAGGGTTTTACCGCGCCCTCGTCATCCTGGTCATCGCCTGCCCGTGCGCCCTGGTCATCTCCACTCCGGTAAGTATCGTATCGGCCCTAACGGCATCGGCGCGCCACGGTGTGCTGGTAAAAGGCGGTCTGTATCTCGAAGCGGCAGGCCGGCTTAAGGTCCTCGCCCTGGACAAGACGGGAACCCTCACGCAAGGCAGAGCGAAGGTACAGCAAATAGTGCCCCTTGCAGGTCATACCGAACAGGAGCTTCTGAAGCGAGCGGCAGCCCTGGAGGCTACCAGCGAGCACCCCCTTGCGCGCGCAATCCTGCAAAAGGCTCGCGAATCGGGAATCGCTGTCGCGCCGGCCGAAAATTTCCGTTCCATTTTCGGCAAGGGCGGAGAGGGGTATATCGAGGGCAGGCTGTTCTGGATAGGCAGCCATCGCATGATGCATGAGAAAGGCCAGGAGACCCCGGCAATCCATGCCATGGCGGAAAGTCTCGAAGACGCGGGCCACACCGTAGTCGCCATCGGCAACGATCATCATATCTGCGGACTGATCAGCATTGCCGACGGCCTGCGCGAAAATGTTTCCCAGATCATCGAGGAGGTCAGAAAAGCCGGTGTGCAAAAGGTGATTATGCTTACCGGTGATAATGAAGGTACTGCCAGAGCCATCGCGACGGAGGCCGGCATCGACGAGTATCGATGTGAGCTGCTGCCCGAGGACAAGGTCGAGGCCATCGGCCATCTCGTCCGCGAATATGAGGAGGTGGCTATGGTCGGTGACGGTGTCAACGACGCACCGGCGATGGCCTCGGCAACTTTCGGCATCGCCATGGGGGCGATAGGTACCGATGCAGCCCTGGAAACCGCCGATGTGGCATTGATGTCCGACGATCTGTCGAAACTGCCCTGGCTCATCCGTCATTCGCACCGCACTTTGAAGAATATCCAGCAAAACATCATCTTTGCCCTTGGGCTGAAGCTGGTATTCATCGTCTTGACCCTGTTTGGTCTGGCGACACTGTGGATGGCCATCGCCGCCGATACCGGCGCCACCTTCCTGGTGATTTTCAATAGCTTGCGGCTGCTGAACAGAGCGGGATCGTCATGAGCCTGCTTGCCATCAAGATCAGGGATTTTGGCTGACTTTGCTCTTGCATAGCCATTAGACTTTCGTTATTAATATTCCATCCATGGATTTTTTCCACCATGGGGCGGCTTGATTCTGTAATTCAATGAGAAAGGGGCATACAGTGAGGGTTAAATTGATTTTGTTATTTGTCGGCTTTTTGATTTTATGCGGATGCGCCCCGTGGAAATCAGTTGACAGAATTGATCTAGGCATGACGAAAGCGCAGGTTCTTCAGCAGGTCGGCAAACCCGAAAGCGTCAACGGGGCGGGCAATGAAGAATATTTCTGGTACATTCCCGCCAACAAGTTTTGGACACGATATTATGTGCGTTTTATCGATGGCAAAGTCGAATCCTACGGCATTGTCGAAACCAAAGGAGAATAACGCATCACCAAACTGCGATTCTGAACACACTCCTGCCAGCACCACGCATGATCCGGCTCATCAAGCTCCCCGGGAGCTTGCAGGACGTTCTTCCTTCGGCAAGCCGTGACCGACAGCTTCCATCCGGCCAACTGACGGGCTAGTCCCGTTCAGGGGATTCCTGTGATTTCGCCGCCCTTTTACGCCGGCTCTTTTCTTCCTTTTTGGCTTTTCGGGCAATTTCCTTCTGTCGTTTTTCGTATCCGTAATTCGGTTTCCTTGCCATTGAACCTCCTTTTTAAAAATACTTTTCTCTTCCGCTCCGACAACGAAATAAACATCGTAAAAAAAAAGGGCCCCGCAACCATGGCGGGACCCTTTTGCAGATTAAAGCAAATTTTTACTTAAACTCTGCGCACATTAACCGACTGGGGACCTTTCTGGCCCTGGGTAACCTCGAAAACCACGCGGTCACCTTCAGCGAGGGATTTGAAACCTTCGCCCTGAATTTCGGAAAAATGAACAAACACATCAGGTCCGTTATCCTGCTCAATAAAACCAAAACCTTTTGCGTCGTTAAACCATTTTACTGTACCTTCAGCCATTTTTTCTCCATGATCCCGGATGGGAACTTTTTGTTGTGTAAATTTCGATCACCCGGAAAATAAAAAACACACATCCCAAGGGGGTCTGTGTGTTTGATCCATGTTGACACCTTGTCAATCTGGTGAGCGAAGAAACTCTTACACAAACTTGCTTAAGTGCAGTCACTCTACCACGTCAGGAATTTGAAAGCAAGAAATAAACACCGATACAATATAAAGATTTTTTTGGGGAGGATTATTTGGAGCAGAAACAAAAAAAGAGGGGCCGGTCTCCCTTTATGGAGACATGACGTTGTCGTCATGATTCGGCCTATACCGGCCCCTATGCCATAAATGCCACACCAAACAGGAGAGACCGTCGCTCCCGCCACGGTTTGGAACAACAATAGAATGGTTGCATCAATATAGCCTCCGAAAAGCGGAGGCCTTGATGACGGCGATAATTTCGCCCCCCACCTGAAGTCCGAGGTCGCGGACAGCGTCGTGAACCACCTGAGATACCAGGTGCTGACCGTTGCAGTCGAGTTCCACCCCTACCCGGTTGCCAACATCGAAAACCTTTTTGACCTTGCAATGCAGCAAGTTACGCGCACTGGTCGCTTCGGGATGTTTTTTGAACAGGGTGATTTCGCGGGATGAGAGCTCGAACATGCCGACGGGAGCCTCGCCCCCGGCCGTCAGAATAAAATCCTGATTGCCCCAGCGATAAACAAAAAGACCATTTTGGGGGCGCGGATCGCGCAGCTCCAACAGGTTCATATAGCCTGTCTGGCTGGTTTCCATACGATGAAGAGCCAGCCGGTGCGCGGAAGTCTGGGCACAAAGCCTGCCATCCGCGAATTCAAGCACCTGGTCCGTCATCAAGCGCATCTCGTTGAGAGAATGACTTATAAACATGAAGGGGATCTCGAATTCGGCGAAAACCTTCTTCAGATAAGGAATAATCTGATATTTGAGACCCTCGTCAAGACCGTTGAGAGGCTCATCCATCAGAATCAGTCGCGGGCAGGAGAGTACCGTCCGTCCGAGCGCCACACGCTGGCGCTCCCCGCCGGAAAGGGTCCCGGTGCCGCGATCGAGCAAGGGACCGAGATTGAGGACCTCGACCAGGCTTTGCGGATCGACTCTGCGCTGTTGCTTGGGGGTGCGCTTATAGCCGTATAACAGATTGCGCCATACCCCCATGTGAGGGAACAGATGGGCATGCTGAAATACCACGCCGACACGCCGCTTTTCCGAAGATCGGTTGACTTTTGAGGAGCCGTCAAAAAGGGTTTCGCCATCAAGCCGTATGAAGCCGCGATCCGGCTTGAGCAAACCGGCGAGCATGTGCATCAAGGTCGATTTACCGCTGCCGGAAGGACCGAACACGCCAACGCGACGGCTCTGCACGGAAAACTCCGAAGCAAAAGCGAAATCGCCCAGTTGTTTTTCGAGAGATACTTCGAGGGTCATCGATGCGCCCCCCGCCTGAAGCGTTTGATCAACCCTTCGTTGAATACCAGCACGGTCAGGGCCAGACCGATGGAAACCAGACAGAGACCGAGCGCCATCCGATCACCGCCCGGGGTACTGGTATAATCGAAAATCGCCAACGGAATCGTCTGCGTGACCCCCGGTATATTCCCGGCCAGAACGATGGTCGCTCCGAACTCTCCGAGACTGCGGGCAAACATCAAGGTAGCTCCGGCAACGATAGCGCGCGCGGATAATGGCAATATCACGGTGAACAAGGTATCGTACCAGCGCGCTCCGAGAGTACACGAAGCCTGAATCAGCCGATCGTCGATGTCCTCCATACCGATGCTGATGGAACGTACCAGCAGGGGAAAACCTATTACCATTGACGCGATCACTGCCGCCTTCCAGGTAAAAATGATGTGAATCCCCATATCGGCCAGCCACTCACCAAGCCAACCATGGTTGCCAAGAGACAAGAGGAGCAAATAACCGACCACCACGGGCGGCAGCACTAATGGCAGGCTGACAAGGCCATTAAGCAGGGTTTTCCCTGGCAAGGGCGAAAAAACCAGGACGTAGGAGACTGCAAAACCAAAAGGGATGGACACCAGGGTGGCGGTAAACGCCACCCTGGCGGAAAGCGCCATGGCCTGCAGGTCGGTCGGACTAAAGTGAATCATGGCTTGAAACATGTCAGTGTCAGAGAATTTCGCCCTATTTTCAGCGAACAACGAAGCCGTATTTTTTCAGAATAGCCGAGGCCTCATCGGTGTTGAGATAAGCCAGAAAATCAGCCGCTTCAGGCTTTTTGAGTCCTTGCAGGGTAAGAGCGATGGGATAGGTTACCTCGTTATAGAACTTCTGCGGAACCTCCAGCAGGATAACCGCATGTTGAGCCAACAAGGCATCGGTTTTATACACGAATGCTCCGTCGGTTTCACCCCGGTCTGCGTACATCAGGGCCTGCCGCACATCCTTGGCCAAAATAAGTTTGGTCTGGATTTTCGCATAAAGCCCGGCTGCCTTGAGAGCCTGCTCGGCATACTGACCGGCCGGCACGCTCTTCGGGCTGCCGATCGCAACGCGTTCAAGTTTGACGATATCGCCCAAGGCAGAGACAGACTGATTTTTCCGTCCGACCAGTACCAGGGAATTATAGGCGAAGGGTCGAACCTGTTCGGCCGGTATCCGTTTCTTTTCCACAAGATAGTTCATCCATTTGGGATTGGCGGAAATATAAATATCAGCCGGGGCTCCCTGGGCGATCTGCTTGGCAAGAGATCCCGAAGATGCAAAGTTCGGCAATAGGGTGACATCTTCCACTTTCTTTTCATAAGTGGCGGCGAGTTCCTTGACCGCATCGGTCATGCTTGCCGCCACCGAAAGACGTATTTCAGCGGCAAGGCCAGGAGACATCAGGATAAGGGACAGCAACAGGGCAACCAGGAGTGAACGCATGAGAATGTTTCCTTTCTGAAAAAATGGCTTTATCAAATCTGAGGCTGTCACAGCCCGAAGAATGTTGGCCGACACCGTTGCCGGTCAGCATCCCGCCCACACGCCACGATAGTGCCACCTGGCCACAATCATGTCAATCACAAAATGCATTCTTTCAGATTTGCAGTCGCCCCACTCGCAGTCCTGAACAGATAACAGATCGTCGACTTGCACAAAGAGCCTCCAGGCAAACACCTGGAGGCTCTTTGTTTTTCAACATGATAAGTCCATCCGAAAGTTACGGGACGGTATTCGCGATTTATTTATCCTGAGGTTCCACCTCCAGCAGCTCCACTTCGAACACCAAAGTGGCGTTGGGACCGATACGAGGACCGGCGCCGCGCTCGCCATAAGCCAGTTCGGGAGGCAGTACCAGTTGCCACTTGCTTCCTTCCTTCATAAGCTGCAAAGCTTCGGTCCAGCCGGGGATAACACCACCGACGGGAAATTCGGCCGGTTCATTGCGCGAATAGGAACTGTCGAATTCGGTACCGTCGACCAGGGTCCCCCGATAATGCACCTTGACAGTATCCTCGGACGAGGGCTGCTTACCGCTGCCTTCGGTGATAACCTTATACTGCAATCCGCTGGGCAAGGTGACAACGCCTTCTTTTTTGGCGTTTTCCTCAAGGAACTTTTTGCCTTCTTCCGCATTCTTGACGGAAGCTTCTTCAAGACGGGTCTTTTCACGCTCCATCATTTCCTGCTGAAAAGCCACCATGGTTTCGCGAATCTGTTCATCGGAAAGCAGCGGCTCAGTCCCGGCCAGGCCGTCCTCGATGCCTTTCATGAGCAAATCGGGGTTCAGCTCCACCTGCTGAGACTTGAAATCCTTTCCGATGCGCAAACCGATACCGTAACTTACCTTGTCCTGCAGCGACTCCATCTTCGCCACAGTCTGCTCCTTGCCGGAACAACCGTTAATAAGGAAAACCGTGGCCGCAACGGCCAGGAACACTCCGGTCTTTCGTTTCATTGTATAACCTCCGTAGGTAATAAGGAATGGTTGAAGCCGGATGAATACTGTGCCACCAGTGCCCGGAATGGGCAAAGAAGTCCCAGACTACTTGCAGCACAGGGACTTTGTAAACTCCTTTTTATCAAATCTGAACCGTGTCATCTTTCCGTTCCCCGAATCAACCGGACGAATCCTCTGCCGTATCCGTCAGCGTTTCCATGCTCAGTCGCCCCAGACGACCGGCCTGCAGATCATGCAGCAACAATTCCGCCGCACGTTGCCGATCAACGACACCTCCGGCAGCCAGACAGCCACGGCGACGACCGACCTCTTCAAGAAGCAACTCGCCGTTTTCCGGAAGCTCTTTCAATTTGTAACGTTCAACGATTTGCCGGGGGTAGCGAGCCAATAGAAAATCACCGGCAAATGCCGCAATGCGTTCGTGATCCATGGCGTTGTCCCCGATCGCACCGGTCGCAGCCAGACACATGGCGCCCCGCCGGTTTTCGAGATTCGGGGCCAGCACCCCGGGGGTGTCGAACAGCAGAATCCCATTGCGAAGGTCTACCTGCTGGGAGCTGCGGGTAATGGCCGGCTTATCCCCAACCCGGGCGATCTTTCGCCCGCACAGGGTATTGATCAGAGTCGACTTGCCGACATTGGGGATACCGACAATCATGATGCGCAACGGCTTGCCGGGTCCGCCCCGATGGGGTACAAGGCTCCGGCTGAGTCGGATCAACCGGGTCACATCGCTCTTGCGGGTGGCATTGATGGCCAGGGACTTGACCCCTTTTACGCCACCGTCAAAGTAGCGTATCCATTCGCTGGTGACCTTGGGATCTGCCAGGTCGCTTTTGTTCAGGACCTTGATGCAAGGTTTTGCTCCACGCAACTCGGTAAGCAAAGAATTACTGCTGGCCGCCGGCAGACGTGCGTCGAGCACCTCGATGACAAGATCGATTTTCGGCATATGCCCGGAGATCTGCTGCCGGGCGCTGTGCATATGTCCTGGGAACCAATTGATCATGCAATATCTCACTATCCAGCCCGGAAGAAGCGAACCTGCCAGGCCATTTATGACAGCGCTCCGCTACAACAAGCAAACTTTGTGCCGGAGCGCTTCGGTTATAAGTCGGGTCACCATCAACGGCGATTCGAATCAGTGTCGATACCTCTGCTGCAACAGTGTCAATACCCGGTCCGCCGCGCGTCCCGCGGAAGCCACGCAGTCGTTGAGACCGACTCCGTAAAAGGCATTCCCGGCAAGGATCAGGCCCGGATAGGCGGAAAGCTTGCCTTCCAGAACTTTCAAACGCGCCGAATGACCGGATACATATTGGGGGATGGCCGTCGAATGACGTATAATTTTAACAAAGTCGGGCATTTGTTTTATACTCATGGTCCGCAACAGATCTTCCTGAATACGAGCACGGACTTCGTCCGCACTTAAATCCGCCGCATCGGGACGGGTCGCTCCACCAAACATGGTACGCAACAATACATGCCCCTCGGGTGCCCGCCCGGGAAAAATCGAGGAAGACCACAAGGTGCCGAGACTGTGCAACCCCGAGCGTCGTGCCGCCAGGTAACCGAAGCCATCCAGCGACAGCGGCACAGCATCCTTTCGATAACCGAAACAGGCAACCTGCAGGGGGGCATAAGGGATCTGACGCAAGTGAGCCGCCATGGAGGAGGAAAACCCCTCTATTTGAGCCGCCAGAGCCATAGCCGGCACAGCCGCAACCAGCACTTCGGTCTCATATACCCGTCCCTGCCCGGTCTGCAGGGAAAAACCTTCCTTCAATGGAGTAATGGCGGCAATCGCCTCTGCCAGGTGCAGGTTCGGAGCAAGATGGCGCGCCAATCCATCTGTCAGTTCCTGGATACCACCTGCAAAGGAGGTAAGAACACCGCCGGGACCTGCCGCCCCGGCCACCGCCTTGCCTGCACGTCGTTCGGCGCGCTTTTTGCGCGCCAGCAGCAACAGAGCACGTATCAGGCCCCCATACTGCTGTTCCAGTTCGTGGATGCGCGGGAAACAGCTGCGCAGACTCATGGTCTCGGGATCGCCGGCAAAAATACCTGCCGCCATGGGACCGACCATTTGGTCGAGTGCCTCCTGCCCCAGCCGACGACGAACGAAATCAGCCAGGGTTTCATCGGCGTCATCCTTGCGGCGCGGCACGAGAATTTCGCCGGCCAGGCGCAACTTGCCGGGCCAGGACACCAGAGAAGACCGAAAAAAGTCTCCCGCCGTTTCAGGTACGCGCTGCAAGCGTCCGTGGGAGAAGATGAAACGTTTGCGGGCAGCGTCGTTGGAAGGCAACAACCGTTCTTCCAGACCTGCCTCGCAGCATAAGCCAAGAGTCATCGGTTTGCTGTCGAGGAAACCGTTGGGCCCCCATTCGCAAAGATAACCGTCTGACCATTCGGAGCGGATCTTGCCGCCGGGGCAAGTATCCTTCTCGAATATCCGGAGGTTTATGTTCAAACCGAGCCGGCGTGCCCTCTGCTGAATCACAAAAGCCGTGGCAAGTCCGGAAATCCCGGCGCCGACAACAGTTACATTCATGCTGCGCTCCCCTCTGCGTTCAAGGTTCCCCCGATCGTCTGCGGCGCCTGTCAAAGAGGAACCTTGACGATGCCTTTCGTGCTACTTATATTACCATGTAGCCGCTGCGGCTGATCTTGTCTTTCTATCCAGGAGAAATTCATGGCCAAAGATTATTATGCCATTTTGGGCGTCGCCAGGGACGCCGATACCGATACCATCAAAAAAGCCTATCGTAAACAGGCCCTCAAGTATCATCCGGACAAAAACCCCGGCGACAAAGAGGCGGAAGAACGTTTTAAAGAAATCACCGAAGCTTACGCGGTTCTCTCCGATGCCGATAAACGCCGCCAGTACGATCAGTTCGGCGAGGCTGGCTTTCACCAACGTTTCAGCCAGGAGGACATTTACCGCAATTTCGATGTCGGCGATATGTTTCGTGAATTCGGCTTCGATACCGACGATATTTTCGGGCGTCTGTTCGGCGGGGGCCGGGGAGCTTCCTTCTTCCAGGGCGGTCGCCAGCGTGCCGTCAAGGGGCAGGACTATGTCATGCACCTCAATCTGCCTTTTCGCCAGGCCGTCATGGGTGGACAGCGCCGTATCGACTTCCGCGGCGAAAACGGCCCCGAACATCTGCAGGTCAACATCCCCCCCGGGGTCGAAACCGGCCAGCGCCTGCGTGTTGCAGGCAAAGGCGGCGCCAGCCCTACCGGAGGCCCCCGCGGCGACCTGTTTCTGGAAATCAAGGTCGACGCCGACAGCCGATTCACACGCGAAGGACGCGACCTTTACGTCACTGTGCGCGTTCCTTTCAGCGGAGCCTGTCTCGGAACCAGCGTGGAGGTGCCGACCCTCGACGGCGAAAAACGGGTCAAGGTTCCGTCCGGCATGACCAGCGGCGGCAAAATCCGGCTGAAAGGCTTCGGCGTACCGGCCCATGGCCGCAGTAAAGCCGGCGACCTGTTCGCCGTCATCGAAATCGCCGTGCCGAAAAAAACCACGGCCGAACAGAAAAAGCTGCTCGAAAAGCTTGCCGAAACGGGACTTTAACCGCATTGAAATGTTGCACTGCCAACCCACCGGTGTTCGGGGCGGGGAAAAGGTAAAAAAACGGTCTTAAGACGGCGCCTCCTGACAGGAAGCGCCGTTTTCCATTTGACCGCATTTCAGCCAGGAAACGGGAACGCGGGAAGCCACCAGAGCTGCCATGGCTCGCAAAAAACCGGCATCGTCGTTAAACGCCGCAACCCGTTCAAACCGATCCAGCCCCTTCTGCAGCGCGTAGCTTCGATATTCGATATCGATTTCGTGCAGCGTCTCGACATGATCCGAAACAAAGGAAACAGGCACCATCAACACCTCGCGACACCCTTCCTCCAACAACGCATCGAGGGTCTCGGTAACGCTCGGCCCGATCCAGCGAACCGGACCGCTGCGGCTCTGAAAAGCCAGCCTCGCGCGACAGCCGGGCAAACGTTCAAGGACCCCACGCATAGTCGACCTGACCTGATCGAGATAGGGATCGCCCTCGAGGATAAGCTTTTCCGGCAGGGCATGAGCACTGAACAACAAAACAACGTGCTTACGTCGTTCTTCCGCGAACTTTCGCAGTCCTTGCCGAATCTGGTGCGCCAGGGCATCGAGAAAAGGGGGCCAATCGAACCATTCGTGAATCAACCGGTAATCGAGTTCCGGATACAGGCGCACCGCCTGTCGACAGAAATCGTTTATACTGCTGCCGCTGGTAGCCGCCGTAAAATGAGGGTACAGCGATAAAACCATGGCGCGCTGTACGCCCAGGCGCCTCAAGTGGTTCAAAACCTCGTCCGCACGCGGCGCCCAGTAGCGCATGATCACCGCGGTTTGCCATTCATCCCCCAGCAAACGCCCGATACCCCGAGCTTGGCATTCCGTCCAGCGGCGCAAAGGCGATGCGCCACCGATCGCCTCGTAAGCCCTGCGCGTTTTGGGCGCCCGTAAACGCGCCATGAGCCTGGCAAAAGGGCGTTGCAAAAACGCCCCGCCAGGCAGACGGATAAGTTCCCGGTCGGAAAACAGATTGCACAAAAACGGCTGCACCGCATCCAGATCGTCGGGTCCGCCCATATTCAGCAGAATCAGAGCGGTTTTCCCGGACATGCCGGCTTCGGTCTGCCATACGGGACGATCCATGCTTTGCTCCATCAACACTTAGCTTAAGCGATGTACGCAATCGACCAGAAAAGCGGCATTCTCCGGCGGCACCTGTGGAAGAATACCATGGCCGAGATTGAAAATATGCCCGGGGCGTCCTGCGTTTTCGTCCAGGATGCGTCGCACCTCGCGTTCAATAACGTCCTGTCGGCCCAGCAACACGGCGGGGTCGAGATTGCCCTGCACCGCCACGTTCTCCCCAAGGATCATCCTGGCCCGGTTCAGTCCGATGGACCAGTCGAGACCGATGACCTGTCCGCCTGCCATGGAGACCAGATCGAGCATGGCCCCGGCCCCCTTGACAAAATGAATCAAGGGGATACCTAGATCGCCCAGAGACGTCAGCAAACGACGGCTGTACGGCAGAACATGACGCTGGTAATCGGCCGGAGAGAGAATCCCTCCCCAGCTGTCGAAGATCTGCAGCGCCTGGGCGCCGGCTTCGGCCTGGGCACGCAGGTAGACGATGCTGGTATCGGTGATTTTCTCCATCAGCCTGGCATAAACCTCGGGAGCCTGGTACATGAGACGCTTGAGTGCCAGAAAATGACGACTTCCGGCCCCTTCCACCATATAGCAGGCCAGGGTGAACGGTGCTCCGCCGAAACCGATCAAGGGAACCCGACCTTCGAGCTCCCGCCGCAACAGGCGGATGGTATCCAGCACGAATGGAACGTCCTGCTCCGGCTGCAGCACGCGCAAAGCGTCTACATCGGCCGCGCTGCGCACCGGCGGTTCAAGCACCGGAGCCGGACTATAATGCAGACGCTGCCCCATCGGTTCGATGGGGACCAGGATATCGGAAAACAGAATGGCGGCATCGACCCCCAGGACGTCGACGGGCTGCAAGGTCACTTCGGCGGCCAATTCCGGGGTTTTGCATAATTCCAGAAAAGCGACCTTTTCCCTGATCTTGCGATACTGAGGCAGATAGCGCCCGGCCTGCCGCATCAGCCACACCGGAGTACGTGAAACCGGTTTTCCGTGACAGGCCTTGATAAAATCGTAGTTGTAATCCATGCTAATCATCTTTCGCGGCGGCGCTTTTGGCCGGCTGGTAACTGCAGAACGGTTCCTCGGCAAGATAATCGCCATGTACGGCATCGGCCCTGGCCCGGCAACCGCCGCAGACCCTCAGATATTCACAGACTCCGCACTTACCACCGTATCTGTCGAAATTGCGCAATTCTTTCAGCAGCGGAGAATCAAACCAGAGTTTGCCGAAAGACGATCGTTTGACGTTGCCGACGGTCCGCGGAAAATAGGAACAAGGTTTGAGGTCGCCAAAAGCGTCGATGAAGCAGATGCTCTGTCCGGCCAGACACCCTTTGCCTCCGCCGGTGGAAAACGACAGGCTGCGCCTTTCCAGGCGCCGCCCCTCCTGCCGGGCCATTTGCGGTGCGATGCGATAATAGTGGGGCGCGCAGGTCGGCCGCATCAGAATATCCCGCTCATCCCTCTCCTGCCGATAATGCCAGGCCAGTATCTCTTCGTAATCCGCCCCGCTGATCAACTCCTTCAGGAGCTCCTCGCCCCGACCGGTAGGCACAATCATGAACAGATACCAGGCTACTGCGCCAAGTTTCTTGGCCAGTTGAAAAGTCGCCGCGATATCGGCCTGATTGCGCCGGGTAAAAGAGGAGTTTATCAGAAACGGCAGACCATTGCGACGCAGAGTCGCGGCGGCCCGCACGGTGGCGTCGAAAGCTCCGACGCACCGACGGAAATCGTCATGAACTGCCGCACTGGCACCATCCAGGGACAGGGACACCATGCGGATGCCGACGGATTTCATTTTTCGGCAGATCTCGTCGGTCACCAGCGTACCATTGGTTGCCATACACATGCGCAGTCCCTGCTCGGTGCCGTAAGCGGCGATCTCGAAAATATCGTCGCGCAACAGCGGTTCCCCGCCGGACAAAACCAATACCGGTCGTGAAACGCTGCAGATATCGTCGATCAGTCGAAATGCTTCTGCGGTGTTGAAATCGCCATCGGGCGCATCCGGATCGGAGGAACAGCGACAATGAATGCATTGCAGATTGCATCGCCGCGTCGTTTCCCATGCGATCCATTTTGGCAGATACTGTTGTTGGGTATCGCTCATTCACATTCTCCCGGCCAAGAATCTCCCGGCCAAAAACGGCACTGATTCTGAGATGATACATCACAAAGGCAGGCGGGTACAAGGGACGACACAACCGAGTAAAAACAAGAGGCAAAAAAAAAAGCGGGACCCGCCGCAGCTCGTCCCGCTCCATCAAGCTTTATGAAGGAATGCACCCTCAGGCGTTTACCACCAGACACCGGTTATGCTCGTGGGCATCGCGGGAGAGGATGAAAAGTTCGTTAAAAACCGCCTGTACTGTGGTGATGCGATCGGCCTTCCAGGCATTGGTACCGCAAAAGATCAGTCCGGTATCGACATCTCCACGCTGGGCCCGGTCAAGGGCCTTGATGATGCAGAAGCGATCCCCGTTTTCCTTATAGGTGCACTTTTTCAGACAGGCGCACATGCAGCCGCTGCCGGAATCGAGATCGGCCTGGCGAATGCGTTCGATGTTGCCGACCAGGGCCCTGCCCGGCAAACCTGCAGGACTCATGACAAGTCCGATATCCTCGGGACGACTGTCGACATAGGCCTGCTTGAAAGCGGGATCCGCATCGCACTCCTCGGTACAAACGAACCGACTGGCCATCTGCACCGCATCGGCTCCCTGCGCCAGGGCTTGCAATACATCTTGACGATCCCAGATGCCGCCGGCGGCAATAACCGGTACGTGCTGTTGATAAACCTGCTGAAAATGGTCTTTGACCTGACGAACCGTTTCGTACTGATCATAACGGCCGGTACCGATATTTTCGGGTTTTTCACCCAGATGCCCACCGGCCGTATCGGGATCCTCTACCACCACCGCATCGGGCAGGCGATGGTAATTCTGCGACCACTTGCGTGCAATCAGCTGAGCCGCACGGGCCGATGAAACGATGGGGATCAACGCAACCTGGGGATAGTCGGCCGTCAGAGCCGGAAGATTCATGGGCAACCCGGCACCGCTGACGATGAATTTGGCACCGGCTTCGCAAGCGGCTCGCACCATATCGTCATAATTGGTTACAGCCACCATGCAGTTAACGCCGATGACGCCCTCCGGCGCAATCTGGTATGCCTTGCGGATTTCCTCCCGGAAGGCCTGCACGTCGGCGGCGAAAAAGTTACGTCCGTTGTAGTAGGGGCTGTTGACGCCGATACCGGCTGCGGCCACCGTGCCGAAACCGCCGCATCGAGCCACGTGTCCGGCCAGACGAGCACCGGTGACCCTCACTCCCATGCCGCCCAGAAGCAGGGGAAAGGGGGCGGAATGTTGCCCGATGACCAGTTTTTTCACAACGGTATTTTTCATAATCGACTCTCCAAATGAATAGCTTTTACAAAGGTACGGCCATATTACCAGAATGGCCATGACTCAAATGTAATACTTCTGTAAAAGACCGCTGGCGATGGCCGTACGCCGATGCCTTTTCCCTTGTCCTGAATGATTGTGAATGGTAAACAGAAAGCATGAAAACATGGCGACGCATCATCAATCCGTTAATGGCCCTGATCGGTATCCAGCTGGCATGGGTGCTGGTCGTGGTCTCCTGGGTAACCTGGTTTCTGCAAAACCACCGCAAGCTACGCTCCCTGGCCGAAAAATATCGTCCGGAACTGCTGCTCGGCCATTATGATTGGCTACTCCTTATCGAGGGACTGGTGTTGCTGGTTGCGATCCTGGTCGGCGTCTATGTCATTTTTCTCTACTGGCGCCGGCAGTCATCGTTGTACCGAGCCCAGAAGCAGTTCATCTCCCAGGTCAGCCATGAACTGAAATCCCCCCTCGCCTCCCTGCAACTGCATCTGGAAACGATCCGCCTGCGTCAACCTGACCCCGAACAGATGAAAGATTTTCTCGATACCATGCTGGACGATACCGTGCGTCTCAACAGCATGGTGGAAAACCTGCTGACCGCCAACCGTCTGGAACAACGCTGGCCACGCCTCGAGTTGCGCCTTGGCAATATCTCCGAAGCGGTCGCGGACTACCTGCAACGCCGGGCACCAGCCATTCCCGAAGGCGGAACGCTCGAAACCGATATCGAACCGAATCTGGTTTGCCGCTTTGAACTTCATGCCATCGAGATCCTGTTGCGCAATCTGCTGGAAAACGCCGTCCTTTACAGCAACGGACCGGCCCGCATCCGGGTACAACTTGCCAGAGACAGGAATCGGTGTCACTTGAGCATCTCGGATCAGGGACGCGGCATCGACCCAAAAGAGCAGAAAAAGGTATTTCGCATGTTTTATCGCGGCAGACACGATGGCCAGACCATTCGCGGATCGGGCCTGGGTTTATTCATCGCCCGCACCTTGGTCTGGCGCCACAAAGGCAAGATCTGGCTGGAAAGCAAAGGCATCGACCAGGGCACCACGGTCCACATTCTGTTACCATGTGAACCCGAACCCCCATCGGAAGCGACCTCATGATCCGTCCACATATATTGCTGGTTGAAGATGAATTGCATATCGCCGGGGGACTGATATTCAACCTGGAGCAGGAAGGTTATTCGGTCGTCCATGTCACAACCGGCGAACAGGCCCTGAAGCAGGCACCCTGGTCGGAATGCCTGCTGGTGATCCTGGATCTTATGCTGCCCGATATGAGCGGCCTGGACGTCTGCCGGCAACTGCGCAGCCGGGACCCCCGCCTGCCGGTTCTGATCCTGACCGCCCTGGGCAAGGAGCAGGACCGCATCGCCGGTCTGGAAGCAGGCGCCGACGACTACCTTACCAAACCGTTCAGCCTTACCGAATTTCTGTTACGGGTACGGGGCATGGTGCACCGGTCCAGATGGTATCGCAGCCCCAAGGCCGACGACGAAGGTTTCCGCTTTGGGGATAATCTGGTTTTTCTCAAGAAACACCGGGCTCGAACAGTGCACGGCGACATCGACCTGACCGACCTGGAAGTACGCATGTTGCAGGTCTTTTTCGAAAACGAGGGCACCGTTCTATCCCGGGAAAAGCTGCTGGAATCCGTCTGGGGATTGGCCCCCGACACGGAAACCCGCACGCTGGACAACTTCATCGTGCGGCTGCGCAAATATTTCGAGCCTACCCCGGCCCGTCCGAGACACTTTCTCACCGTTCGCGGCAAGGGGTATCGATTCTGTCGCGAAACAACCAAGTCCTGAGACGGTCGATTCGTCCAGGTGGAACGAACAACGGGGGAGCCAGAGGCTCCCCCGTTGTGTTTTTGCTCACCGGCGGTCTATATCGGTTTATTCGCCCAGAACTTCCTTGCGAAAAGCATCCAGACCCATCTCCTGGATATGCTTGCCGATACGCCCCTTACGGTTCTGTTTCTTGAACCAATCGACCACCTTGGTTACGATTTGCATAGCTTCCTCGTCGCTGGGCACATGCTCCGCAAGCTTCTGCGACAGGCGCGGTTGACCGCCGCCGTTACCACCGACCATGACGTTCCAGCCCTTGGGAGTACCGATCACGCCGACATCCTTGATACAGACCTCACCACAATCGTTGGCACATCCGGAAACGCCTATCTTGAATTTCCAGGGCAATGCCATGCCATGGTAGGTTTTATCCAGTTCCAGACCGACACCGACGGAGTCCTGCTGCCCACGCTTGCAGAAGGTGGTACCCGGACAGATTTTAACGGAACGTACACACATGCCGATGGCCGCCCCCGGTTTTTCGCCGACGGCCTCCCATATCGCATCGAGTTTATCCTCTTCGATGCCGACAATGGCGATACGCTGCGCGCTGGTCAACTTGAGAGCTTTGGCATCGAATTGCTCAGCCACATCGGCGATCTTGCGCAGAGTCGCCGGAGAAGTGATCCCTCCGGGGATATGCGGAGCGATGGCAAAGGTTTCCTGGTCGCGCTGAACAATGGCACCTTTTTCCAGCAGGTCTTTTTTCATAACGGTCTCCTTTTTTCTTCACATGAATGCCGATTCGGCACATTTCGGCGAGGTCCCAAAGAAACGCCAAGTCAGGCGATAAATTTATCCACCTGATCCTGAAGAACGTCGAGACGAAACGGCTTGGACAGATAGCCTTCCACCTGCATTTCAGCGGCGCGTCCCCGTTCGGACTGCTGATCCTTGGCCGTGAGAATAAGGACCGGACAATCCTTGATGGCCGGATCGCTGCGCATCCTTTGAACAGCTTCAAACCCGTCCATCCCGCCCGGCATCATAACATCCATAATCACCAGGTCCGGCGCCTCCCGCCTGGCGACCTGCAGGGCCTGTTCGCCGCTGTCCGCCAGAAAAACTTTGCGGTCCGGACCATCCAGACTTACCTCCAGCAACTGCCTGATCGTCGGTTGATCGTCTACTACCAAAATCTTTTTCACTTTACAGCATGCCTCACTCTCCCCAAATTGTCGCATCGTTCGACCACGACATTTGAGCGGACACTATAGAGCATCTTGTTCAACGGAGCAAGGACGTCTTAACCTGAATCATCTAACGTGCTTTCACAAGCCGGGGGCGGGTAAAAAATGAAAATATCGCAAGCCTTCCGGAAATTCCGGACAGGGTAACCACCGTGCTCTTTCTCGTCGGAATATCTTCAAACATAAGAGTAACAGACACTCGACTCCCGGCAAGCAGATCCGGCCCGGGGTTGGAAGAACGTCATAAACCCCCTATAATCGGCAGACATCATGCTCGCGCGAATCGCCCTGTACCGAATTCACGAGGAGGTAAGATCATGGCCCTGTTTCTCTGCGAAAAAGATGTGTGTCAGGTCTTGAACATGCCGCTGGCGCTGGAAGCCGTCGAAACAGCCCTGCGCGAAAATGCCCTGGGCGGGGCAATCAGCATCCCCAGAGAACGGACGCGTATCCGGAAAGGTGCTTTGCATATTCTGCAGGGTGCCGTCGACTGTGTGGAAGTCATCGGCTTCAAGGTGTATACCTCGACCCGCGAGGGAAATCGTTTCCTGGTCCATCTCTACCATGCCGCTTCCGGCCGCCTGGAAGCCATCCTGGAGGCCAACTTTCTGGGCCTGTTGCGTACCGGCGCGGCCAGCGGGGTTGCCAGCCGCTACCTCAGCCGTCCGGAAAGCTGCGTCGTCGGAATGTTCGGAGCCGGATGGCAGGCACGGGGCCAACTGGCCGCCCTCTGCCAGGTAAGGCCGATCAGCCAGGCCAAGGTACTGGCGCGCAACCGGGAAAAACTGGAAGAGTTCTGTCGCGAGCAGTCGCATCAACTCGGCATCGAGGTTGTTCCGGCAGACAATCCGCAAGACGTGGTACGCGGCACCGATATCCTCACGACCGTTACGACCTCCCCAACGCCCTTGCTCGAAAGCGATTGGCTGGAGCCGGGCTGTCACATCAACGCCGTCGGCAGCAATGCCCTGATTCGTACCGAACTCGACGAAAAGACCATCCGCCGCTGCGACCCGGTAGTTGTCGACGCCAGGGATGTTGCCGCTCGTGAATGCGGAGACCTGCTGCCCCTGCTGGAAAAAGGCCGGATTCGCTGGACCCAGATCGGGGAATTGGGCGAAATCATCGTTGAACGGCGGCCCGGACGAACCCGTGCGGAACAGATCAGCCTGTTCGAATCCCATGGGATGGCCATCCAGGACCTGACCCTGGCGGCTCAGGCCCTGCAACTGGCCAGGGAACAAGGCTTGGGCTTGGAGCTGCCCTTTGGTGATTAGCAAAATGCATTTCAACGGCCAGCCGGGACTTTTTGCGGACACATCAGGCTACAACATATCCAGCGGGTCGACATCGACTGTCAATCCCACCTTCCCGGGCAGGGTACGCCGCATCCCCGGCAAGCGGGTCAGGAGATGGCGCAGTGGAGGCCGTGTCGGCGCCTTGAGCAAAACCTGGTAGCGGTTCTTGCCCCGCAGTCGAGCCAGGGGACAAGGCGCCGGACCGAGAACCTCGACGCCCAGCTTCGCCGCCGTCCCCGACAGCTGCGCAACCAGCTCCTGGGCCGCGGTTTCGACCTGTTCGCGCAAGACTCCGGAAAAAACGCAGTTAACCAGAAAACCGAAGGGAGGGTATCCCAGTTCCTGCCGCAGACGCAACTCCTCCCGGGCAAACCCTTCGTAATCATGGCGGACACAGCACTCCAGGGCAAAATGCTCGGGTGCATAGGTCTGCACATAGACCTTGCCGGGACGCTCGCCCCGACCTGCCCGCCCGGCAACCTGGGTAAGCAGGGTAAAAGCGCGCTCGGCCGCTCTGAAGTCCGGCAGATTCAGCAGGTTGTCCGTCTGCACCACTCCCACCAGCGTCACTCCCGGAAAATCGAGACCTTTGGCTACCATCTGCGTACCGACCAGCACATCGACAGCACCGTCCTCCATGGCTGTCACCATGGCTTGATGGGCCCCCTTGCGTCCCGTCGTATCCCGATCCATGCGCGCGATGCGCGCCGCCGGTAACAGCTCCTGCAGTTCCTGTTCGAGGCGTTCGGTACCGGCACCTTCCGGCATGAGATTGGCCCCCTGACAGGAAGGACACTGGTCCGGAGGCTGGCGATGAAAATCACAATAGTTGCAACGCAGCTCCTTTTGCGCCAGATAGTAAGTCAGGGTGATATCGCAATGCGGACAGCGTAGCGCATCGCCGCAATCGGCGCATAGCAGATACGGAGCAAAGCCGCGCCGGTTCAGCAACAGCAGCGATTGTTCACCGCGTTCATAATTGGCGCTCAACGCATCTTTGAGCAATGGCGCCAGGATACCCTCGGGCCGCTCTTGCGTCAGGTCGATCAATTCCACCTGCGGCATGGAACGGTTCATGACCCGCTCCGGCAACTCCAGGAAAGTGATTTTCCCCGAACAGGCACGCTGGAAAGTCGTCAAAGCGGGGGTGGCACTGCCGAGCAGGACCACGGCCTCTTCCATCTGCCCCCTCATTAAAGCCAGGTCCCGGGCGTGATAGCGGAAACCGTCGCCCTGCTTGTAACTCGACTCATGCTCTTCATCGACGATGACCATGCCCAGACGCTCAAGAGGCGCAAACACCGCGGATCGGGCACCGATAACGATATCGACCTCGCCGCGCGCCACGCTGCGCCAGGCATCGAAACGCTCTCCTGCCGAGAGTCCCGAGTGCAGCACCGCCAGGGTTGCGCGGCCACCGGCGAAACGAGCCCGGAACCGACTGACCAACTGGGGGGTCAGAGCTATTTCCGGCACCAGTACCAGAGCCTGCCGATCGGCCCGCAGCACCTGCTCGATAGCTCTAAGATAGACCTCGGTTTTGCCGCTGCCGGTAACTCCATGCAGCAGCATTTGCCGAAATCCCCCTTCACGCAAGGCCTGATCGATGACATTCAAGGCTTGAGACTGCGGCTCCGTCATTTCGACCTGGGTATCTGCGGCGGGCGGCATATCGGAAAAAGGGTCGCGCATCCGTTCCTGTTGCCCTTCCAGGACAAACCCTTTCTCCACGAGCGCTTTGAGACTGGCATGACAACCGGGAAACATTGTCGTCAATTCGCTTCGGGAAGCGCAGCCCACCCGGTGCAGATAATCCAGCAGCTCGCGCTGGCGAGGTCCCCGCGGCGTGCCGGCAGCGGCTGAAGAACGGTAGATTCGCTCGGCAAGCGCCTTCACTTCGTTACCGCCTCCGGACAAACCGGCGGGCAAGGCCGTGCGTATCACTTCGCCTATGGGATATTGGTAATAGTCGGCAGCCCGGCGATAAAACTTTTCCATAGCCGGCGGGAAAAGGGGTTCCGAGCCGAGAACTTCATGCACCGGCTTCAAGGCGTCCAACTCCCCCGGGCCCACCTCGAGCACGTAACCGATGGCGGTTCGCCTACCCAGCGGAACGCGCACCCGCATACCGCAACGCACCTCGGCTTCGAGAGACTCGGGCACCCGATAAGAAAGAAGGCGGTCCAGAGGCGCCGCTACGGCTATCTGTGCAATCAAACCATCCATAAAATCATGTTCCTGTGCTGCTAGACACGACGCTCGACTGCGAAGCAAAAGATACCAGCATGCAGGCCGGTTGCCCCGCCCGTCCGGTTATGGTACATGTTGACGGCGGTATAGCAGGCTCTCGAACCCAGGTCATAATCATGCCTCCTTCCCAAAAAAACATCCAGAACCCTTCGCGCCGCCGCTTCCTTCTCGGCGGAGCGATCATGCTGGGAGGATTCCTGACTGCCGACGTCACCTTGCGGCAGCCTCAGGACCTGAGGATCGAAAAACACATCTTGCCTATGAAAAAAGTTCCGGAAGGCAGGGAGTTGCGGCTGGTTCAGCTGTCCGACCTCCACCTGCGGACCTCGCAGGGCTACTTCGAAAGAGTGGCTCGAAAGGTCAGTGCCTTAAAGCCGGATATCATACTGCTTACCGGGGACTACCTCGAAGAAAACCGCAATCTGGCAGGAGTCCTCAAATTTCTGCGCCGGCTGCGGGCGCCTGCAGGGATTTTCGCCGTCCAGGGAAACTGGGAATACTGGGCCCGACTCGAAGGGGAAAACCTGCGCCGGCAGTTCACCAGAGCGGACACGACCCTGCTGCTCAACGAACGCCGCGACGTACAGGTAAACGGCCTGCGTCTATCGATATTGGGGGTCGATTATCCGTCTCCCGGGGATCAGGTCTCCCGACTGGTCAAAAAAGCGTCTTCTGAGCGGATCAATCTCATGATGTCCCACGTTCCGGCCTTCAATCATCAGTTACTCGACAAACATATCGACCTGGTGCTGGCCGGGCACACCCATGGCGGGCAAGTCCGGATACCGCTGCTGCCCCCACTTTACCTGCCCCGCTTTTCCGGCTCCTTTGTCGCCGGTTTCTATCAGGCAGGCTGGGCCAAGGTCCCGCTTTACGTCAACCGCGGGCTGGGCACCAGCATGCTGCCGGTTCGCTTCCTGTGCCCCCCCGAGATAACCTTGTTCAGACTGGTTTCCCAAAAGCGGGATCATTCAGTCGCACAAAACAATCCTGCAAGAATTCCAGCTCCTTCATCAATACGGCAAAGCCCTCCCCGGTGAGGCTCTGCGCACCGTCACACAAAGCCTGATCCGGAGATGGATGCACCTCGATCATCAAACCATGCGCACCGGCAGCCAACGCAGCACGCGACATGACCGGAACCAGGGCACGTCGCCCGGTGGCATGACTCGGATCGACAATGATCGGCAGATGACTCAAGGTTTTGACCAGAGGCACAACCGACAGGTCCAGCGTATTGCGGGTCGCGGTTTCGAAGGTACGGATTCCCCGTTCACATAAAATCAGCTGATCGTTGCCCTCGGCCACGACATATTCGGCCGCAGCGAGAAACTCCTCGATGGTCGCACTCATGCCTCGCTTGAGCAAAACGGGGCAGCGCAAGCGCCCCACTTCCTTTAGCAGATCGAAATTCTGCATATTGCGGGCACCGATCTGCAGAAGGTCGGCATAGCGACAGGCCAGTTCCAATTGCTCGATCCGCATCACCTCGGTAACGACCGGCAGTCCGAACGCCTGCCCTGCGGCATGCAGATACCTGAGTCCTTCAGCCCCCAGCCCTTGAAATGAATGAGGACCCGTCCGGGGTTTAAATGCCCCGCCACGCAGGATTTGAGCTCCGGCTGCCTTGACCTGTCGAGCCGCCTTCATTATCTGCTCTTCGCTCTCGATGGAACAGGGGCCTGCCATGACCACTGGCGAACAGCCGTCGCCAACCGCCATATCACCGACTTTCACCACCGTCGAGAGGGGATGAAAGTCTCGAGATACCATTTTGTACGGCTTGCTGACATGGATAACCTCCAGGACGCCGGGAAGATCCCGAATGGTCGCATCATCTACATATCCGCGATTGCCCAGCACACCGATGGCGGTACGCTCACCACCGGGAATCGGCTGAGCCGTCAGCCCCAAAGCGGCGACTGCCTGTTCCACGGCACGAATCTGCTCTTCAGATGCGCTATGATGCATTACAATAAGCATAAAAGCCTCCTTGACGGCTTCATGGAAATTTTCCGACGCCCCATGCTGGCGCAACAGAACAGTCGGAACGCGTTTCAGCCTTGCGTTCAACAGGAATCCCGAATGAAAATCAGCCTAGCTTCTGAAGCAATGAAAAACAACTTTTTTCTGCTTTGGATGCCGTCTCCGGACATGGCTTACATCACCAAAAAATCCTTGCCAAACCATAACCGGAGGGATATTCTAAGAACTTTTCCAAATAAAACGGGACACAGCCATGACTCAGCGCATGATCGAGATAAAATCTGCTTTGTTCCTCAGAGAAGAGGATTTGTCGTCGCCGGCGGATTTCTCCGCGATATTCGGAAACCCAAACCCCCTGGTCCTGGAGATCGGCTGCGGCATAGGAGATTTCGTTACGCAACTCGCCGCCGAAGCGCCGGAGCGGAATTATCTCGCCATCGACATATATAACAAAGGCTGCAGCAAAACCTGCAAAAAGCTCGAACAGGAAAACATCGCCAATGTGCGCGTCATGCGCATCGAGGCCCGCTACCTGCTGGATCGCTTTCTGACGACGGAAAACCTGGCAGCCGTTTATATTAACTGCCCGGATCCCTGGCCGAAAAAACGTCACCGGAAAAGGCGCCTGGTCAATCGCTCGTTTCTACAAACCTTGCTGCACTACCTGAAACCCGGAGGAGAATTTTATTTCAGCAGTGATGTGGCCGACTATGCTCATGAAGTTGCCGATCAGCTTGAACAGATCGATGGGTTTGAAAACCGACTGGCCACTCCCATAGCCTTCGACCTCACAGGGTACCCCCGGTCGAAATACATGCGTCGTTTCCTGGCCAAGGACCAGCCCATCCACTTTATTCATCAGCGCAAAGACCCGCGGCACAGCTCCGCCCCCGCCCCGCCGCCCGCCGCTCAAAGGGGCTTTCGCGCCGCCTGGAGCAGTAATCATGGCTGACTTTCTGACCGCAAAGATCCCCGGTACCGGCGGCGACATCAAAACCTGCCCGGACGACTTCCTGGTCGAAGAACTTCCCCTCTATCCCACCTGCGGTGAGGGTGAACATCTTTACCTCGAGGTGGAAAAGCGCGGCATCACAACTTTCGAACTGCTCAAACGCATCGCCAATGCCCTCCAGGTTGACGAGCGCACCATGGGGTATGCCGGCCTAAAGGACGCCCAGGCCGTCACGCGACAGTTCATTTCCTTAACCGGCTGCTCCGCCGATAAAGCCCTTGCACTTCGGCTGGACAACATTCGCATCCTTTCGGCGCGCAGGCACCGCAACAAACTGCGCCTTGGACACCTGGCCGGCAATCGTTTTACGATCACCATCCGGAATGTCGACAGCGGCGCCCTGGAAAGGGTCCGCGACATACTGCATATCCTGAAAATGACCGGAGTGCCGAATTTCTTTGGCGAACAGCGCTATGGAGCCTTGGGTAATTCCCACCTTACGGGACGGGCGATCGTGCAAAAGGACTTTGCCCGAGCTGCATCCTGCATTATCGGCAACCCCGATCGAATAACCCATCCGGAATGGCGGCAGGCGGCCATTCTGTACGCACAAAATCGTTTAACCGAGGCTCAAGAGATCATGCCCCGCCGCATGCGCAACGAACACAACCTGATCCGCCGCATGCGCCGGGGGAGCAGTCCTGAAGAGGCGGTACGTCGCTTACCGGGCAAACTGCTGCGCCTCTACCTTTCGGCCTATCAATCCCATCTGTTCGATCGGCTGGTTGCCATGCGCCTGGACAGCATTGACACCCTTTGGGCCGGCGACCTGGCTTACAAACACGACAATGGTGCCTGTTTTCTGGTCACCGACCCGGCAACGGAGCAACCCCGGGCCGACCGTCTCGAAATCAGTCCCACGGCTCCCATGGTGGGCCACAAAGTAAGGATGGCCGAGGCGCAAGCCGGCATCCTGGAACAGGCACTGCTTGCCAAGGAAGGCATCCGCCCCGAAGACTTTCGAGTCGGAAAAGGCCTTTCCATGCCGGGAGAGCGCCGACCACTTAGAATTCCCATATCCGCGATTACGACTAACCAGCAGGACGACCGGTTGACCTTGTCGTTTGCACTGCCCAAAGGAAGTTTTGCTACCACCGTTCTACGGGAAGTCATGAAATCCCCTGAGCCAGCTCGCATACGATAATTTGGCCTGATACTTGCTGTTGAAGTCCCGATAAAAAACATCGTCTTCCGTTCGGGCGACGCCAAAAAAAAACCCTTCTATCCCGACGGTTGAGGTTGACTTCTATAAAACATAGTTTTATATTCAAAAAAACCTGTTAATTCGCCCCAAGAAAAAGCCTTCAAGAGCACCGCCGCAATCGGTTTCAAAAACGCCCGAAAAGCGGCGTTCCTTGTTTGGACACGCTGTCCTTTATTTTCATCAAACCGGCCGATAGCCGGAGTTTTTTATCCAAGAGGGACCTGAAACATGGCAAAAAAAGAAAAATCCGAGTATATGATTCAAGCGGTATCGCACGCCCTCGACCTGCTTGAACAGTTTCACAGCGACGAGGTTGACGAACTTGGCGTTACCGAGTTGAGCAAGCGTCTTAGACTGCATAAAAACAATGTTTTCCGCCTGCTTGCGACCCTCGAGTCGCGCGGATACATAGAGCAGAACAAAGTGACGGAAAACTACCGGTTGGGACTCAAGTCCCTCGAGCTCGGCCAAACCTTCATCAAAAAGATGGGCTTGCTGCATCAGGCCAAACCGGTTCTCGATGAAATGGTGGAAGACTGCAACGAAACATCCTACCTGGCGATTTTCAAGGAAGGCCACATCGTCTACCTGGATGTTGTGGAAACCCACCTGACGGTGCGCGTCGTCTCCCGGGTCGGGTCGCGGCTTCCCGCCTACGCAACCGCTGCCGGAAAGGTCCACCTGGCCTTCATGTCGGAAGAGGAGCTCGACAACCTGTTGCCCGAGGACCTCAAGGCATATACCGAATACACCATCACCGATCGCAAAAAACTCAAGGAAAACCTCAAGCAGGTTGCCGAACAAGGTTATGCTCTCGACAATGAAGAGCTGGATCTCGGGGTTCGTTGCGTCGCGGCCCCGATTCGCGACTACACCCGCCGAATCATCGGCTCCCTGAGCATCTCCGGACCATCCATTCGCTTTACCGATGAGCGCATCGAAAAGGAGCTCATGCCTCTGGTTGTGAAGGCGGCGGATGAACTTTCCAGCCGGTTGGGCTTTCACAAAAGCTGAGCAGAATTCGCGTCGCCGGAATCCCGTCGACGACGTGTTCATTGATGCACCATAGCGAGCCGTTTTTCCTGTTGCAGAATGTAACATGAAAGGCGGCTCGTTCCTTATGGCAGGGCAATCATGTTCCGACACAAAAAAAGTCCTTCAGCGTATTCCGTAACACATCAGGGAAACAAAGCATTTCACCTTTATCCATCCGTCCCGGGAAAAGCCGGCATTCTCCTTATACATGGTTTCACCGCCTCTCCCTGGGAGATGCGCCCCCTCGGAGAGATTCTCTGCCGGGCTGGCTATACGGTTGCAGCCGTGCGCCTGCCTGGTCACGGAACAGCCCCCGAAGACCTTAGTCAGCGGCGCTACGAAGAATGGATCGAGGCAGCCCGCCGGACCTGCGACACTCTGCAGCAGGAAAACGACCACGTGCATGCCATGGGCATAAGCACTGGCGCCCTGGTATCGGTGGCCCTTACTTCCGAACAACACCTTTCCAGCCTGATATTGTTGTCGCCCTTTCTGGCCATGCGACACCGCCTGGCCCCTTTTACCGGCGCACTACGCCACGTCCGAAAGTACCAGTCTCGGGAACTGCCTGATCACCTGACCGACTTCTACTATGACCGGCGCCCCCTCAACGGCGTTTATCAGATTTGCAGACTCATCCGCCACGTACGCCCTGTCCTGCCCCGTATCACTACCCCCACGCTGGCCGTCAATGCCCTCGGAGATCGAACGGTCAAATTCGCCAGCGGCTACGATCTGTTCCTTCGCCTGGGAAGCCCGCGCAAAGAATACCACCTTTTCGGTCCGCAGACCGGCCACGGCCTGGCTACCCCGGACCATCCATCATGGCAAGCCATGCTCGACCTCATTCAACGCTTTCTGAGGGACATGGATCACCTTCAGTCGCACCGCGGCTAAGCCGCGCCATCAGAGCCTTTACCTGCCTACGCGCGTCTTCCAGGGAACCGTTATTATCGATAACATAGTCCGCACGCGCCACTTTAAGGCTCAAAGGCATCTGTGAATCCATGCGCGACCTGGCCGCTTGTTTATCGAGCCCGTCTCGGGCCATCAGGCGCTTCAACTGCAAAGCCTCATCGACCGCCACGACGACCACCGCATCGACCTGTGCATCGCCACCGGATTCAAAGAGCAAAGGAGCGTCATACACAACGATACGCGTCTTTTGTTGCGCCAAAGCCTGAAACCTTTGTCGTGCCAGGTCGGCGATGGCCGGATGCGTTATGCGATCGAGTTCCTGGCGTGCCTGTTTGTCGGAAAAAATTCTTTTCGCCAGCCGCGGACGATCCAGAGAACCGTCGCTGCGCAGCACATCAACTCCGAAACGCTCAGCGATGCGAGCGAGAATATGCGAGCCGGGTCGTACAATCTCCCTGGCGAGTTCATCCGCACTCACCACCTCGGCCCCCAGATCACCAAACATCCTTGCCACAACGCTCTTACCGCTGCCGATACCACCTGTCAATCCCAGAACCAGCATGCTTTCTCCTTTGCAAAACGAATCGACTCGTCCTCCTGCTGCAAAAACCTTATTTCTTGCGCCATAAAAGCTATTTACAAGCTGCTCGCGAAGCGATAAGGTAGAGTTTCGCAAGAAAACCCACATGTCCTCCTGGAATGAAGTTGCATGACCAGAGCCCGCCTATCACCACAGCCCATGGATTTGCTGAAGACGGCGCTGATCAAATTGATCAAGCTGATCAAAACCGTCCGCTTTTATCCGCCGGAGCATCCCACCCTCAAGCATGTAGGCGAAGAAACGGCGCATGCTTTTGAACCGTTACTGCGAAATGGTAATCTGGTCATAAAAGTGCGCAAAGACAGCATGGTGTATGATACCGAAGCGATCGGTCGGGAGCACGCTTCGATCCGCAGCCTGGGTCATTTCCTGTTTACTCGGCGCGTGCAGCAATTGCTGTTTTTGCCGGAACTGACAGTTCGCGACCTCATCATATTTGCCCGACAGGCCACTCTCAAACCCGCAGACATCCAAGCCGGGGGCGGACTGCAGGAACTTCTTCTTAACCAGCAGGCAGCCGGCATATGGATCAATGAACTCGATCTGTCGGTAATCCGAGCCACCAAAGAGCGCATGCGCCATCTGACCGAAACGCCTGCCGCCGGCAGCGAGCCTGCCTCAAAGACACCCGGGAAGGGGGATCAGCAAATCCAATACCGGGACGGCATCACCACGGAAACAACTGGAGACGCTCAACTGAATGAGCATATCATCAATCAGCTCTCCCTCACACAGATTCTCAAACAACTGCCCGGTGAATCTTCAGAGCGTCGCTTCCAACAGCTTCTTAATAGAATCCCGACACTGCTTGTGCAGCATCTTTCCGAGCAGCATTTGCCGCTGGTACTGCAGACATTCCAGGCGTTGACCTCTTTGCTGAACGATCGCCAGCTCAGCAAACCACGGCGCAACAATGCCATCAACTGCCTAAACCGAACAGCGGATCAAGACACCATCATCTACCTGATTAATATGCTTTGCATGCGCGGCGTCCCTCGAACACTACGCGATCAAAACATACAGACCCTGGTTTTGCTGGGGGAAAAATCGGCCAAGCCATTGATAAACCGCCTTGCCGGCGAAAAAGACACCCTGGCCCGCAAGCTTCTGTCGACAACCCTGGCAACTCTGGAAAATGCAGCCGTACCCGACCTTCTCAAAGCACTTCATGACCATCGCTGGTACATGGTGCGCAATGTCGTCGCCATTCTCGGACAAATCGGCAGTCCCGGTATCGTCGACCATCTTATACCGCTATTATGGCATGCGGACTTACGCATAGCTCGTGAAAGCATCCGGGCTCTTGCACGCATCGGTGGCGACAAAACGGTCGAGGCACTGCTGCAACTGATTGACAGCGGTCAAAGAGAGCTCTATCCTCAAGCCATTATTGCATTGGGAATCATAAGGAATCCGGCGGCGGTACCGAGTCTTGTAAGAATCGTGAAACGACGCGATCCCTTCAAGAAAAAAACCGAACTTAAGATTTCGGCCATCAAGGCTCTTGGGCGTATAGCATCGCCCGAAGCGACCCCTGTTCTGGAACGCCTGGCTAAGCGACGTCGCAGATGGGGACGGTCTCGGCAGGCAGCTTTACGCGTTCAGGCAATCGCCGCTCTTGCGCAGATAGGCAATCCCGGATCCCGTCCGACCCTGGAGGCCCTTTGTCGCGACCCTGACCAGCGCATCGCCCAATTTGCCTCCAGACAACTGAAGCAGTGGCCCAAGGCGTAACATCATGCAAAGCGATGCTCTAAAACAATGGGTAAGCAGTCTGTCGGGAGCCCTTAAAGGACTGCGCCTGTACCCTGTCGAACACCCTCTTATCCGGAAACAACTGCGGGAAACACACCGCATGCTCGGCAACCTGCTGCAAGGCAACTCAAAATTGCGCCTCGGGGTGTTGCAGGACACCCTGTTTATCAATGATCACTTGTTTACCGACAATCATGCGCCGGCGGAAAACCTGGGTCGCGTGCTGCAGGAAAAACAACTTGCCGGCATGGAGTTTCTGAAAGGAATCCCCGAGGTCGAACTCAAACTCTTCATGCAATTTCTCAACGGCACCGCATTGGGACATGAAGAATTCGAGGCCCTGTTCCAACAACACGATATCCGCCATATCCGATTTTTGCCCGAAAAGCAGGAAGAAGACACCGGTCGACAATCGGCACGAAAAATTTTCGGGCGGGCCCTGAAAGTCGTCAACTCCATATTCCAAGATGTCCGCATGGGACGCATACCTTCATCGGCAGAAGCCCACAAGGTGGTAAAGGACATGGCCCGCATGACCATTGCGGATCCCCACGCCCTGCTGGCACTGAGTCTCCTGAAAAACTACGACAACTACACATTTACCCACTCGGTAAACGTCTCCGTTCTTGCCCTGGCCGTCGGCAGGGCGGCAGGGCTGTCGGAAGAGGAATTACGGACCCTTGGAATCGGCAGCCTGCTTCATGACATCGGCAAACTCAAAATAGACCTCGCCATAATCAACAAACCGGGAAAGTTGACGGAAAAGGAATTTGCCGAGATCAAAAAACACCCCCAAATGGGAGCGGAAATCTTTGATCAAATGGGAGGCATGAACCACAATGCGCGTACCATTGTCCTCGGACACCATCTGCATTTCGACCGACAAGGCTATCCTCAGGAGCCCCTTATCGACGGCCCATTCGACCTCATCGACATGACCACCATCGCCGATACCTACGATGCCATAACCACTCTGCGTCCATATCAGCGTCCGATCACTCCGCGAAGGGCCATCAAAGAATTGCTTTTCCACGCAGGCAGCCTGCTGCACCCCGAGTACCTGGAAAAATTCATCTTCTCACTCGGAACCTACCCCGTCGGGACAATGGTCCGCCTGGATACCAACGAAATAGCCATCGTCGGGCAAGTCGGGATTGACAATCCAGATTCAGTTCAATTGAAAATCCTATTCGACTCCACGGGAACCCAACTCGAAACCCCACAGATCGTCAACCTCGACGCCGATCAGAACAAGCGGATCATTTCCGAAGTCGACCCCTTTATAAAAGGGGTGGAAGTCATCGATTATCTCTGACCCCCTTTCCAGCCTCGCCCAACGACATCCACATCAGGAAGATGGGTTGGCCGGGGCATCGACCCCCAGGCACCCCAGAGCCTTGACCGCCGCCCGCCGAACCCGCAATCTTTCGTCCTGAACATGCTTCAGAACAACACTCTCGGCATCTGCGGATGCAATGCGGCCAAGCGATTCCAGGGCAGCGACAACCAATTCTTCGTCGTCACTGCTCAATACGGAAGCCAGAAAGGGTACGAGGCGACGGTCGGAGTAATTGCCCAGGGCACACGCAGCATGCACCCGCACGGCAGGATGCGGATCTTTCAAATGGCGCACCAGATATTCCATTGCCTTGGCCTGTTTTTTCCGGCCGAGCACCTGGATGGCGGCACATCGGATATCCGCATCGGCAACCTTGAGCGCCGCGAGCAACGGTGGGAAAACCCGGGAACTCTGCACTTTTTCAAGGGCAAAAACAGCACGCACCTGCTGACCACGGTTGCCCGATTTAAGAATCTGAAGAATATCATCCAAGCCCTGAGCGGCCTCCAGCCGCTCCAAAGCCTCCGCTGCAGCTTGACGGACTTCTTCATCCGCGTCGCGCAATGCATTGCACAAGGCCTGCCGACGCTTTTCGAGCATAGCACTCACCTCATCGTATGGTTGCGACTGTCAGAAAGATACAAGAAAATATCCGAAAAACACCCCTGCCATCTCGGAGCAATCTGCGAAATTGTATTCCACCTGTCCTTTGCGGAAACCGTTCGAGAGAGTTGGCCCATCCCGAAATTCATAAAAAAACTAGCAGAAAACCTCCTCAGGGACAATGATCTTGTGGTCCGAAAGTGGCTGCTTACCGTTTTTACCGACAGTGCTCGCCCTTGCGATTTGCCTCTCTCATAACTTGTTGACATTGTGGTCCCAAGGAGCCACCATCGATATTCCAGCCTCTCCGTATACACAAAAAACCCCATGATGCAAGCTATTTGGTTGAATTGAAAAATCCAAACTGTTATCATCTTATGGTTATACTTCTGCCTTGATGCCATCCTTTTTAGGCCGTGCGGTTGAGAGCAGAAGCAGGAAATGCTTAATTTTTGATCTCTCACGGGATCAATTTTGCCGTTTCTATTTTATGCTGGAGAAAATATGTTTGAAGTTTTGCAAAACGATATGCTGGCACCCAACGTGCATCGCATGGTTATCCGTGCTCCACGCATTGCCAAAGCCAGACAACCCGGCCAATTCGTCATTGTGCACCCCGAATCCGGAGGTGAGCGTATCCCTCTGACTATCGGGGATGCCGACCCTCAGGCAGGAACCATCACCCTGTTCATTCAGGCCGTCGGAGCCTCTACCCTTAAAATTGTGAACACTCCGGTGGGCGATTCCCTGCGTGACATCGCCGGCCCTCTGGGCAAACCGACGGAAATCGAAAAATGGGGACGCGTCGCATGCATCGGCGGCGGACTCGGCACCGCGGTTTTGTATCCCCTGGCGAAAGCTCTGGCAGATGCCGGCAACGAAGTAACAACCATCATCGGCGGACGTTCGAAACCGTTTATCATTCTGGCCGATGAGCTGAAGACCTTTTCCAAGGAACTGCTGATCGCAACCGAGGACGGCAGCCTTGGGCAAAAGGGATTCGTGACCAACGTATTGCAGGAGCTGATCGATGCCCCCGACAAGCGTCCTCACGCGGTTTTCGCCATAGGTCCGGTCCCCATGATGCGGGCTGTGGCGGAACAAACCCGCCCGTTCGGAATAAAGACGATTGTCAGCCTGAATCCTATCATGATTGACGGCACCGGCATGTGCGGGGGGTGCCGTGTCAAGGTCGGGGACGAAACCAAGTTCGCCTGCGTCGACGGCCCGGAATTCGATGGCCACCTTGTCGACTTCGGACTGCTCATGGATCGCCTGTCCATGTATCGCGAAACCGAAGCAAAAATTCTTTCGGAATTGCCGGAAGAGTTGCGCGATAAAATCATTAAAGTGAAAAGATAATATACATTATGAATAAAAAACTGACCTCCAAAGATCGCATGGCTATTGAGCGGGTAAAAATGCCCGAACAGGATCCCAAGCGCCGCAACAGCAATTTTGAGGAAGTCAATCAGGGACTTACCGAAGAACAAGCCATCCGCGAAGCGCAACGTTGCCTGCTGTGCAAAACCCGGCCCTGTGTCGCTGGCTGTCCGGTACGGGTCCGGATCCCCGAATTCATCGCCGCACTGGCCGAGGGAGACCTGCCCGAAGCAGCGCGCATTCTTCTCGAAGAGAATACCCTGCCGGCTGTTTGCGGTCGGGTCTGTCCGCAAGAAACCCAGTGCGAAAAAGTCTGCGTACGTGGGTCCAAGGGCTCACCGGTTGCTATCGGCTACCTTGAAAGATTTGTTGCCGATTGGGCCCTGGCGCACCCTGAAAAACTGCCCAAGGAAAACAAACCCGAACCGACGGGCAAAAAGGTTGCCATTGTCGGCTCCGGACCGGCCGGACTCACCATAGCTGGAGAACTGGCCCGCATGGGACATGCCGTGACCATATTCGAGGCGTTGCACGATACCGGTGGGGTTTTGCGCTACGGCATCCCGGAATTTCGACTTCCCAAGCGCATTGTCGATATAGAAGTTGAGCGACTCAAAAATCTGGGCGTTGAAATCGAATGTAATGTCGTGGTCGGCAAAACGGTAACCCTCGAGGAACTGCGGGAAGAATTCGATGCCGTTTTTATCGGCAACGGCGCCGGCCTGCCGATTATGCTGAACATCGATGGCGAAAATCTCAAAGGTGTCTACTCCGCTAATGAATACCTGACCCGCGTCAACCTGATGGCTGCCTGGCGCGAGGATGTGCCGACTCCCATCATCCACGGCAAGCGGGTGGCGGTCATCGGCGGAGGCAATACTGCGATGGATGCCGTTCGAACATCCAAGAGGCTGGGCGCCGAACGTTCGATCATTGTATACCGACGCACCGAAGTTGAAATGCCTGCGCGCAACGAAGAGATCCAGCACGCCAAGGAGGAGGGCATCGAATTTATCCTTCTGGCGTCACCGATCGAAATTCTCGGCGATGAGAACGGTTGGGTCAAGGGGCTGTTGTGTCAGCGTATGAAACTCGGAGAACCGGATGCCTCCGGCCGACGAAGACCGGTCCCCATCGAAGGCGACACGTTCGTTCTGGATGTCGATGTCGTGGTCAACGCCATCGGCACCCGAGCCAATCCTTTACTGACTGCAACCGCACCGGACCTGAAACTGAACAAATGGGGCAACATCGAGACCGATGACAACGGTGCCACCAGCCTGCCCGGCGTATTTGCCGGCGGCGACATCGTGCGCGGCGGCGCAACAGTCATTCTCGCCATGGGCGATGGCAAATCGGCGGCCGTGGCTATTGACAAGTACCTGAACCAAAAAAACTGAAACACGTTGTGCCCATGCCTCTTAAAGCCCGTGCCGATATCGGCACGGGCTTTTCTCGTGTATTCGAGCAACACTGGACCCGCACATCAAAAAACGCTATTGTGAAACGATGAACACACATCCCCGCGACTTACAGGATCACCTTGCCACCATTCTCGACAGCGTTGCAGACGGCGTTTTCACCGTCAATGGCGATATGTGCATCACCTGGTTCAATCAGGCGGCGGAACGCATCACCGGCTTCTCTCGTGAAGAAGCTCTCGGGCAACGTTGCTGCGAAATATTCCGCAGTTCCATCTGCTTTACCGACTGCCCGGTGAGAAAGGCCATGGAGACCGGTTCGAGCGTGGAAAACAAGGAAATCGACATCCTCGACCGTCACAATCGAGAAATCCCTATTTCGGTTTCCGCCTCGGTGCTCCGCAATGCCGAAGGCGAAGCGGTTGGTGGCGTGGAAACATTCAGAGATATGAGCCGTATCCATGCCCTGCAACGAGAAGTCACTGAAAAATATCGTTTCCAGGATATGGTCAGCCGCAACCCGGAGATGCGCAAACTCTTCGACGTCCTTCCGGACATTGCAGCCAGCAACGCCACCGTTCTGCTTCAGGGGGACAGCGGCACCGGCAAGGAGCTTTTCGCTCGCGCCTTGCATAATCTCAGTCCGCGTAAACATGCTCCCCTGGTTATTCTGAACTGCGGTGCATTGCCGGAGCAATTGCTGGAGGCCGAAATATTCGGCGCACGCAAGGGGGCCTATACAGGCGCCACCGAAGATCGGCCGGGCCGACTGCAGCAGGCTGAAGGCGGCACCCTGTTTCTCGATGAAATCGGCGACCTGCCTCTACCCTTGCAGGTTAAATTACTTCGGGTGCTGGAGAACCGCGAATATCAGCCTCTTGGCGCCCGGCGGCCGCGCAAGGCCGATGTCCGATTCATTGCCGCTACCCACCAGAACCTCGAATCGATGGTCCAGAAAAAGCTTTTCCGGCAGGATCTTTATTTTCGCCTCAATGTCGTTCCGCTACGCATTCCTTCGCTGCGACAAAGAAGTGAAGACATCCCCCTGCTTCTCGAAATGGCGCTGGAGCGCTTCAACGGTATCTACGATAAAAAACTGCGCGGCTTTTCCCCTGAAGCCATGTCTCTTTTACTCGACTACGATTATCCGGGAAATGTGCGGGAACTTCTCAATCTGATTGAACGCGCCGCCATTCTTTGTCGGGGTGAAATTATCGAAACGGAACATCTGCCGTCCTCTTTGAGTACAGCCGTTCCCTTGCATGCATCGCGGGACTCCGAGCGCTCCCGAACCATGCCCTCCGCCGACCAGTTGCACGCCCTGCTGGCACGCTGCAACGGTAACCGCACGGCCGCCGCCCGTCAATTAGGCGTTAATCGAAGCACGCTATGGCGTTGGCTCAAACGCCTGCAAGAATCGGCCTGACCGTTGCCCAACCTGCAACACCTGCAACACACTCCGCAACACTCATAACTATCTGAAATTTACCAACAATCCATTCAACCGTTGCAATTGCAACACTCAAAGCCTTTCCAAAACATCCTCCACCAACTCTCTAAAAAAACATAACATACCGTAATCACGGGTTTTTTTAGAATATTTCTCTTCTTCAACAACATGGCATGATCCGTGATAATACTCTAAATCATGAGCCAACACTTTTTATCTTCTTCTTTACGGCTGGCACTGCCCTGTTACGAGAACCGGGTGATGCCGCGATTTGGTGTCGCTCGGACCTTCGTATTTGCAGATGTCCGTAGTCAAACCAGGCAAATTGTACAAATCGCCGAGCAGACCTGGGAGCCGGATAAAGAATTGGACCTTTCGACCTGGCTGCATTTGAACCATGTAGACGGGATTCTTTGCGGCGGCATACACCCCCGTTTCCAGATTGCCCTCGAAACAGCAGGCATGTGGGTTATATGGGGATTCCGGGGAGAGATCGATAACGTTTTGAATCAATGGCTGAATTCGGACAATTTGGAAACAATATCCAAGGAGAACTACGGATTCGTCAGCTGCTGCCGCTTGCAAAAAACCTCGAAGCCCGGATCTTTTTTTAAATCAACCTGCCAAAGGAGAACGAAATCATGAAAATCGCCATCACTGCTCAAGGAAACAGTCCCGATAGCATCGTAGACCCTCGCTTCGGACGAGCTGCGTGGCTGCTCATCCACGATGATGTCAGTGACAGTTGGGAATCTATCGACAATATCGCAGGGCGCAACACCGCTCACGGCGCAGGCATTCAGGCCGCGCAAAAGGTTGCCAACCACCAGGTCGAAGCCTTGGTCACCGGGGCTATCGGCCCCAAAGCCTTCACCTCGTTGCAGGCAGCAAAAATTCGTATCTTTCATGGTGCCCGGGGAACGGCCCAGGAAGCGCTTGCTGCTTACAAAGCAGGCCAGTTGCAGGAAGCTTCCGAATCCGATGCCACCGGAGCCGTGTAAACTGCGGATTGAATAAAAAACAGTTCGCTGCGGACACTTATCTGCCACAACATCAGATACATCCCAGCTAATCCGCAGGCAGATAAGTTTGTCCGCAACAACCTCGCTTAGAAAGATGTGTCAATGAAAATCGCCATCGCCAGCGGTAAAGGCGGCACCGGCAAGACAACGGTTGCTACAAATCTTGCCCGTTTGGCCGCCGACCAGGGATATCATGCAGTTTATGTCGACTGCGATGTTGAAGCTCCCAACGGGCACCTGTTTTTACGCCCGGAAATTACCGAAACAATCGCTGTAACTGTCTCCGTTCCCGACATCGATGCCTCCCGCTGCAACAACTGCGGCGCCTGCGCACGTTTCTGCCAGTACCATGCTTTGCTTTGCCTGCCCGAAGAAGTTCTGCTTTTTCCGGAACTCTGCCATAGTTGCGGGGGCTGTCGACTGGTCTGTCCGAAGCAAGCTATCGATGAAATCGATCGGCCTATCGGTCAATGCCAGACAGGACGCTGTGGGCAACTCGATTTTGTTTCCGGCTGTCTAAATATCGGTGAGGCAAAAAGCCCCCCTCTGATCCACGAAGTGAAAAAGCGTGCACCGGAAGCCGATATCACCTTCATCGACGCTCCCCCCGGAACATCCTGCCCGGTCGTCGAGAGTCTGCGTAATAGCGACTTTGTATTGCTGGTAACCGAACCGACTCCCTTCGGTTTGCACGACCTGACGCTTGCGGCCGAAATGGTGGAACTGCTTGGGATACCGTGTGGCGTGGTAATCAATCGCTCTGCCGAAAACGATCAGGAAACTTTGGATTATTGCCAATCGAAAAACCTGCCGGTTCTTGCCAGGCTTCCAGACGACAGGAAAGCTGCTGAAGCCTATTCCCGCGGTGAACTGGTTGCTCGGACAATATGCTCTTTCGAACGACCTTTCACCCAACTTCTGGATGGCCTTTTGTCCCCCGACGGGCCAACCCGTTTTTTTCATCAAAGGTGTCAGCCATGAAACAATTGACGGTAATCAGTGGGAAAGGTGGCACCGGCAAAACCTCCGTGGTGGCTTCTCTGGCCACAATGGCCGGAAAGGTCGTACTTGCCGACTGCGATGTTGACGCAGCGGATTTGCATCTGGTTTTGGATCCCGTCCCCATGAACAGCCACCCCTTCAGCGGCGGCAAACAGGCCTCTATCGTAGCGGAAAAGTGCATTTCCTGTGGACGTTGCCAGGAGTTATGCCGCTTTGACGCCGTGATTGGACCTGATAGGGCGGAGAAAAATACCGAAACACCTTTTCGGATCGACCCAACAGCCTGCGAAGGCTGCGGCGTCTGTGCACATTTTTGCCCGGTAGAAGCCATATTGTTTAACGACGCCCAGAACGGGGAATGGTTCATTTCCGAGACGCGCGTCGGACCTATGGTCCATGCAAAACTGGGAATCGCTGAGGAAAATTCCGGCAAACTCGTCTCTTTGGTAAGAGAAGAGGCACGTAAAGTTGCGCAAAAGGAGGCTTTGTCAACGATTATTATCGACGGTTCGCCAGGCATTGGATGCCCTGTGATCGCCTCTATCACCGGAACAGACCTTGCCTTGCTGGTAACGGAACCGACCATGAGCGGTTTGCACGATTTGGAACGGGTAGCGGATTTGACCGCCCACTTTAATATTCCAACCGTCATTGCCATCAACAAATGGGATCTCAATACCGGAATGACAAACGCCATAAAAGAGGTTGCCTCACGTCGCGAGCTGCCCATAGTCGGACTCATCCGTTACGATCGGCATGTTACGCAGGCCCAAATCTGCCACAAGGCGGTGACCGAACTCGACAGTGCTCCCGCTGCTGAAGATTTGAACAATCTCTGGAAAATCGTTGCCGGAATTTTGTTAGAGCAAGCCTGACCGTTTTCCGACACCTTCTTACCATCGACATGACAACCTTCGGTTATATTCAACCGAAACTCTTAAAGGAGTACGCATTATGAAAATAGCCATTCCTCTGGTACAGGGTAAACTCAGCCAGCACTTCGGCCATTGCGAAAAATTCGCTCTGCTTGAGGTCGCCAGTGACAACAAAACCATTACCGCCAAGAGCCTGCACGAGCCTCCTCCCCACGAACCTGGCGTGCTGCCTCGCTGGCTTGGAGAACTTGGCGCCGACACTATCATTGCCGGAGGCATGGGACGTCGCGCACAGGAGTTGTTCGCGGACAACGGCATTAAGGTGGTGGTCGGAGCAGCAGCCGATGCGCCTGAAAAAATCGTATCCGCGTTTCTGCAAAACTCTCTGGAAATTGGTGAGAACTGCTGCGATCACTAGTGTCACGTGCGGGTAGTCGTGTCAAATAATTCTGAGACATTTTTGGTCTTGCCAAGGCGCCGCATTGCAGGCCCAGTCATGCGCCAGGTGAAATGGACGCTACTCAGGCAAAGCCGAAAAGGGCCGGAATGAGAAGACAGGATTAACCGCGCGGGATGCCAGGCCGGCAACAGAAATTCCTCTTTGAAAAAGTAATGTTTCGTCAGCTCTTTTGAACGACACCTCTTTGCACCAAGATAGAAATCGATGAAACTGCGGTTTCCATTGTGTTTTTCGAAACCTGATGACACCCCAATCAAATAGGCTTCGAGCGTATTTGGTACGGAAGGAGAACGAAAAAGATGAGTTCAAGCACAACCTCTGTCCATGCGGATAATGCAAAACCGAGTGCCTGTGAACTGCAGGCAAAATTAAAAAAACGCCTGGGAAAAATAAAGAAAAAGATCCTTGTCATGTCCGGCAAGGGCGGGGTCGGCAAAAGTTCAACCGCCGTAAATCTGGCATTGGCTCTGGCCCAGGACGGTTATTCGGTTGGACTGCTCGATATCGACCTGCACGGTCCGAGCATCCCCAAAATGTTGGGACTGGCGGACAGTCAGTTGAAAAACGGCAAGGAAGGCTTGCAACCGGTGGAATACCTGCATAACCTGAAAGTCATTTCCGTCGGATTTTTGCTCGGCAGCGAGGAGGATGCCCTGATATGGCGGGGACCGGCAAAAACGAACCTTATTCAGCAGTTCCTGCGGGATGTGGAATGGGGGGATCTGGATTTTCTTGTCGTCGATTGCCCCCCGGGCACTGGCGATGAACCATTGACCGCGGTTCAGACCCTGCTGGGTGACGATCAGAGCAGCGGCGCTGTTATCGTCACAACCCCTCAGGAGGTCGCCCTGCTTGATGTGCAGAAGTCGATCACCTTCTGCCGCAGTCTGGAAATGCCGGTCATAGGGGTTATCGAAAATATGAGTGGTTTCGTGTGTCCAAAATGTGGCGAGATCGTCGACATATTCAAATCGGGCGGAGGACAAAAAGTCGCCGAGCGCATGAAGGCGCCTTTCCTTGGCAAAATCCCTATGGATCCCGCCATGGTTATGGCCGGCGACAGCGGCAAACCGTATCTTGCCGTCCAATCCGATACGGAAGCCAGCGAAACCTACCGAAAGATTGCCGCAACCCTGATGCAGAGAAACAATAAGTAATCCCTCCCCTGCCGTGAAATGGTAAACCACTATCTCACGGCAGGGGGCAAGCCCATCTCATACCACACCGCCTTTTAATCCCGCATCCTTCTGCATGGCATCGTACTCGGCGCTGTAAAAAAATTCCTTTTTCCCGAAGGCCGGTTTTAGTTCGTCGAGCCAAATCGCTTTGGAATCGTAGCGGGCAAAAAACGGTCTCTGCACCCAGTCGGGATTTCTCCCCTGGATAAAACGCAGGACAAAAACCTTTTCGCCGCAAATATCGGAAACTCCCTGGATCTCTACCTTTCCAGGTCCGGCACTCATGGATGGCCCTCTTACCGTTCGGGCCAAACCCGACAAACGCTTCAGTGCCTGACGGTAAATCTCCCAACACCGCTCCAGAGGCATGGCAAAATAGTGACGAGCACCCGTATTACGCGCCACAAACATATAATAGGGAACCATGCCCAGCCGCACCTGCAGTTGCCACATACGCGCCCATACGCTCCAATCATCATTGACATGAGCCACCAATGGGGATTGGGTGCGAATAATCGCCCCGGTGGCTTTAACCCTTTCAATGGCATGGCGAACAGCCTGCGTCTCCAACTCGCGCCAGTGATTGAAGTGCGCCATGAGTGCCAGATGCTTGCCTCCTGCCACCAACCGTTCAAACAATCGCAACAAATCGTCGGCATCCCGATCGGTTAAAAATCGGTAGGGCCAAAAGGCCAGGGCCTTGCTGCCGATTCGAATGGTCTGCAAATTTTCGAATTCGGGATCAAGAAGCGGCTCGAGGATTTCCGCAAGATTGGCTGCCTTCATTACCAGGGGATCGCCACCGGTAACAAGCAAATCGGTAATCTCGGGGTGCCGTCGCAGATAGGCGTACAGACCGGGAGTCCTGGGAGCGTTGATACGCAAATCCTTCTCGGAAACGAACTGCGGCCAGCGGAAACAGAAGGTACAGTAGGAATGACAGGTTTGCCCCATGCGAGGGAAAAAAAGTACGGTCTCCCGATACTTGTGCTGCAGGCCCGACAGGCTCTGGCCGTCGAGGCTGGGTACGTTCATGGTCTGCTGGCCTGCAGGATGCGGATTGAGAGCCAGCCGAATTTCATGGGCGGTATTTTCCAGGGATTGCCGATCCGCGCCTGTCCGTACAAGCTCGGCCACCCTCTCGAAATGCTCAGGCAGCAACATACCCGGATCGGGAAACACCAATCGGAACATGGGATCGTCCGGCACGTTATCCCAGTCGATGAGCTCGTCTACAACATAGCGATTCACCCTGAAAGGCAAAATCTGGGACACAACCTTCATGCCGAAACGGTAATCATCCGACAGACGCTCAAGATAAGCGATCTGGTCAAAATGTTCGGGGGTGTACGCATGATAATCCATGGGCGGCTCCTTGGCTGCTCAAAGCATAAACCATATGCCAAGCATACCAGAGTATAGGCCCATGTTGTGGGGAGGGGAACAAACAGAAAAAGGCCCACCTCGTAAGAGATGGGCCTGAATAAATTTCGGCGGCGACCTACTTTCCCACACAGTTACCCGTGCAGTATCATC
>ERZ1673962.68-NODE-68-length-86291-cov-51.656199_pt1 | contig 86291 bp, 88 predicted proteins | sample MGYA00580188_ERZ1673962 | MGnify/ENA primary metagenome ERZ1673962 (study PRJEB41334, sample SAMN05608104) | rock metagenome | biome: terrestrial subsurface; feature: shale formation; material: shale | place: USA: Pennsylvania ...
GAGCGTAGCCGCCGGAGCCTGACAACCCTGGAGTGTCCGGTTTGATCGTCTTTCGCTACCTGTCCCGCGAGCTGTTGATAACCCTCAGTGCCGTTAGTGCCGTGCTGTTGGTGATCATCATGAGCGGCCGCTTCATCAAATACCTGGCGCAGGCTGCACAAGGCCTGCTCGATCCGGGCGTGCTACTGCTGATCATGGCGTTCCGGTTGCCGGGTTTCCTGCAGCTCATCCTGCCGCTGGGGCTGTTCCTCGGCATTCTGCTGGCCTACGGCCGGCTGTATCTGGACAGCGAAATGACGGTGCTGTCGGCGACCGGCATGAGTCAGCGTCGTCTGGTGCTCTACAGCATGGCGCCGGCTGCGCTGGTCGCTGCGCTGGTCGGCTGGCTGAGCTTGGGCCTGGCGCCGCAGGGCATCGCCCAGGTCGACCGGATCCTAAATCAGCAGGATTCGTTGACCGAGTTCGACACCTTGATGCCGGGGCGCTTCCAGACGCTGCGCGATGGTTCGCGAGTGACCTATACGCGCGAATTGTCGGCCGATGGGCGCGAGCTCTCCGGCGTCTTCATCTCCGAAACGACCACGGCAACCCGTGCCGCCAAGGATCGTGGGGTATCGGTGCTGGTGGCCGAGCGAGGCCGTCAGGAGGTGCAGGACGATGGTAGTCGTTACCTGATTCTGGAGAACGGCTATCGCTATGACGGCAAACCCGGCCAGGCCGACTATCGAAAGATCCAGTACGACACCTATGGCGTCCTGTTGCCCAGGCCCGAGGTCAGTCTCGAGCTGAGCGAGCGCGAGGCGATGCCGACTCGCGAGCTGCTCGGTCAGGACGATGTCCGTTTGCGCTCTGAATTGCAGTGGCGGCTGTCATTACCCGTGCTGGTCTTCGTCGTGACACTGCTCGCCGTGCCGCTGGCCAGGGTCAATCCGCGCCAGGGGCGCTTCCTCAAGCTCCTTCCGGCAATCCTTCTATACATGTCCTACCTGGCGTTGCTGATTGCGGCGCGGGGCGCGCTGGACAAGGGGCGTATTCCCATGGCGCTCGGGCTCTGGTGGGTGCACGGCGTGTTCCTCGGCATCGGTCTTTTGATGCTGTTCTGGGAGCCTTTGCGGCTCAGGTTCAAGAAGCGCCGCGCGGTGGAGGTGATCGGTGGCTAAGCTGGATCGCTACATCGGTGTGCACGTCTTTCTCGCCATTCTCTCGGTGCTCGGCGTCATCGTCGGGTTGGCTTTGCTGTTCGCCTTCATCGACGAGCTTGGCGATGTCGAGGGCGGCTACGGGCTGCTGCAGGCGCTCGAGTACGTGCTGCTGACAACGCCGCGCAGGCTCTACGAGATGTTGCCGATGGCCGCGCTGATCGGCTGTCTGATCGGCCTGGGCACGCTTGCCAGCAACAGTGAGCTGACCATCATGCGCGCGGCGGGTGTGTCGCTGGGGCGCATTGTCGTCGCGGTAATGAAGCCGATGCTGGTGCTGCTTCTGATCGGCGTGCTCGTTGGCGAATATGTCGCGCCGCGCAGCGAGGATGTGGCTCAGGCACGCCGCTCGCTCGCGCAGAGTGCGGGCGAGGCACAAAGCAGCAAGCGCGGTCTCTGGCATCGACAGGGCGACGAGTTCGTCCACGTCAACGCAGTACAGCCCGGCGGTGTATTGCTGGGTGTGACGCGTTACCGCTTCGACGACGAGCGCCGGCTGTTGTCGGCCAGCTTTGCCCGTCGTGCCGAATACCAGGGCGAATACTGGCAACTGACCGATATCGCGACCACGCATTTTTTGGGTGACCACACCGAGGTACGCAAGGCGTCAGAAGAGCGCTGGGACGTCCAATTGACCCCGCAATTGCTGGGCACGGTGGTGGTCGAGCCGGAGGCGTTGTCCATCACCGGATTGTGGCGTTACATCCACTATCTGGCCGACCAGGGATTGAACAATGGTCGCTACTGGCTGGCATTCTGGACCAAGACGCTGCAGCCACTGGTGACCGTCTCGCTGGTGCTGCTGGCGATTTCCTTCATCTTCGGGCCGCTGCGTTCGGTCACGCTCGGCCAGCGCATCTTTACCGGCGTGGTCGTCGGTTTCGTCTTCCGCATCATTCAGGATCTGCTGGGGCCTGCGAGCCAGGTATTCGGCTTCTCTCCGTTGCTGGCAGTCGTGCTGCCAGCGACGCTTTGTGCCTTGATCGGCGCCTGGCTGTTGCGGCGGGCGGGGTGATGGCAGGCCCCGGCTCCGGTCGGCGGCGGGGCTTACTTCTTGTGGATGTTCTTCGGCAGCTGCACGGCCTGACTTTCCGAATAGATGTCGTGCCAGGTCCGCTTTTCCTTGTCCCATAGCATCCAAAGGAAGCCGAGGCCAAGGCAGAGCCAGGAGAGAATCGCCAGCAGAAAGCGCAATAACGCCTGCCAAAGGTCGATGGCGCTGCCATCCTTGTTCTGGATGCGAATGCCCCAGACCTGCATGCCGAGCGTCTGGCCGTTGTGGGTCCAGAACTTGGCGAAAAAGCCAAAAAGGCTGAACAAGAGAAGCGTCGACAGTAGCGGATCGATATCAAGCCCCCCGGTATCCGCCAGCGCTTTGAGTTGTACGCTGCCATAGAACAGGCGCAGCAGTACCTGCTGATAGAACAGGGTGACCACCATCATCAGGGCGATGCATAGCAGGCTGTCGTAGAACATCGCCGCGAATCGGCGGACGATGCCGGCGGCAGGAAATTGTCCCTGCGGGGTGAGCATGTGTTTGCGCATGTCGGGTCTCGAAAGGCTGGACGGCGCGTAGTGTACGAAAACCAGGCACAAAAAAGCCCCTGATGTTGCCATCAGGGGCTTTTCGGAGCTGAAGCTTAGCCCAGGATCTGAACCTGGTCGGCCTGCATGCCCTTTTGACCTTGCACTGCGACGAAGCTGACTTTCTGGCCTTCTTTCAGGCTCTTGAAGCCGTTGCCTTCGATCGCGCGGAAGTGCACGAACAGATCCGGACCGCTCTCGGGAGTGATGAAACCAAAACCTTTCTCGTCGTTAAACCACTTGACGGTACCGTTCTGACGATTCGACATGTCTTTGTATCCTTGAAACTCAAAAGTAGAATTGCCCCCGCAGAGCAGGAAGCTGGAACTGGTTGCAAGGAGTAAGAGAGTCGAGCGGAGTAGCGGATCTTAAGATCTACTGCACCAGGTCACGATTCAACAGCGACCCATGCAAACACAGTGGGCACACTCTACGCCAAGTCTTCGGGCAATCCAACCCCTCGGAGCGATGGAATTTGCCCGATAAGACTGCGCTTCGTCGGCGCTATGTGACTGGGCTGCAGACGGCGGCTGGCGCTCGTCGCAGTGCGCCATGCTCGATCGGGCGATGGTGCGGGCAGGATCTGCCCGATGCTCATCGCAAACCTCGAGAGGCGCGTTACCACTGCATTTGCCTGAACGGCGTACTGACTCGACCGCCTGGGTCGATTGTTCGACCCGATCTACCACGATCGTTGATGCCAGGCAGCGGTGCTGCCATGAATCTGATGGTGCCCCGAGAGAGACTCGAACTCTCACGCTGTCGCCAGCGGCGGATTTTGAATCCGCTGCGTCTACCGATTCCGCCATCGAGGCACGAGGCGGCGCAGTATAGGGACGTTGCCAGTCAGGGTCAATCGCCTGCCGTGGTCAGCGCGGTGCGTTTCGGCTAAGCTTTGCGCCCCGTTGCCAACCCGATCGTTATGCAAGTCGCCGATTTCTTTTTTGAGCTTCCCGAATCGCTGATCGCTCGCTATCCGCTTGCCGAGCGCCGCGCCAGCCGTCTCCTCGTTCTCGAAGGGCCGAGCGGTGCCCTTAGTCATCGCCGCTTTGCTGATCTGCTTGACTATGTGCGGCCGGGCGATCTGATGGTGTTCAACGATACGCGGGTCATTCCGGCGCGGCTGTTCGGGCGTAAGGCCACGGGCGGCCAGCTCGAGATACTGGTAGAGCGTGTGCTGGACACGCAGCGCGTGCTGGCTCATGTGCGTGCCAGCAAGTCGCCAAAGGCCGGCTCCAGCATCCTCATCGACGGCGGTGGCGAGGCGCAGGTCCTGGGGCGTCAGGAAAGTCTCTTCGAGCTGGGCTTTAGCGAGCCCGTTCTGCCGCTGCTCGAGCGAGTCGGTCATATGCCGCTGCCTCCTTATATAGATCGGCCCGACGAGGGCAGCGACCGGGAGCGTTATCAGACCGTTTACGCGCAGCGCGCCGGTGCCGTCGCTGCACCCACTGCGGGCCTCCATTTCGACGAGGCCATGCTCGCTGCGTTGCGAGAGCAAGGCGTCGCGACCGCCTACGTCACCTTGCATGTCGGTGCCGGGACCTTTCAGCCGGTGCGTGTCGAGCGCATCGAGGACCACCATATGCACAGCGAGTGGCTGGAGGTGGGGCAGGCAGTGGTCGATGCGGTTGCCGAATGCCGGGCGCGTGGCGGGCGGGTTATCGCCGTCGGCACCACCAGTGTGCGATCGCTGGAGACTGCGGCGCGCTCAGGTCAGTTGCAGCCGTTCGCGGGCGAGACCGATATCTTCATCTATCCGGGCAAGCCCTTTCATGTGGTCGATGTGTTGGTGACCAACTTCCATCTACCCGAGTCCACCCTGCTGATGCTGGTTTCCGCCTTTGCCGGTTATCGCGAGACGATGGCCGCCTACGCCGAGGCGGTCCGCGAAGGCTACCGCTTCTTCAGTTATGGAGATGCCATGTTCATAACCCGCAACCCTGCCGCGCGCGGCCCCGAGGATCGCTGATGAGCCGTACCTGTCGCATGACCTTCGAACTTCTGGCCACCGAGGGCAAGGCCCGCCGCGGCCGTCTGCGCTTTCCGCGCGGGGTCGTGGAGACACCGGCGTTCATGCCGGTGGGCACATATGGCACCGTCAAGGGCATGTTGCCGCGCGACGTCGAGGGAATTGGCGCTCAGATCATTCTTGGCAATACCTTCCATCTCTGGCTCCGCCCGGGGATGGATGTAATTCGCGAGCATGGCAGCCTGCATGGATTCATGCAGTGGAATGGCCCGATCCTGACCGACTCTGGTGGTTTTCAGGTCTTCAGTCTGGGCGCGATGCGCAAGATCAAGGAGGAGGGCGTCTATTTCGCCTCTCCGGTCGATGGCGCAAAGGTGTTCATGGGGCCGGAAGAATCCATGCAGGTTCAGCGTGATCTCGGCTCGGACATCGTGATGATCTTCGATGAGTGCACGCCCTATCCGGCGGACGAAGAGACCGCACGCCGCTCCATGGAGCTGTCGCTGCGCTGGGCGAAGCGCTCGAAGGTCGCCCATGGTGATAGCTCGGCGGCGCTGTTCGGCATCGTCCAGGGCGGCATGCATGAGTCGCTTCGCATGCGATCGCTCGAAGGGCTGTGCGAGATCGGCTTCGATGGCCTGGCGATTGGCGGGCTTTCGGTCGGCGAGCCCAAGGAGGAGATGATCCGGGTACTGGATTTCCTTCCGCCGCAGATGCCGGCTGACAAGCCGCGCTATCTGATGGGCGTCGGTAAGCCGGAGGACTTGGTCGAAGGCGTGCGGCGCGGTGTCGACATGTTCGACTGCGTGATGCCGACGCGCAATGCGCGCAATGGGCATCTGTTCACCGAAAACGGTGTGGTGAAAATCCGCAACTCGGTGCACAAGCACGACAACTCGCCACTCGACGCTGAATGCGACTGTTACACCTGCAAACACTTCTCGCGAGCCTATCTGCACCACTTGGACAAATGCGGCGAAATGCTCGGTAGCATGCTCAACACCATCCACAACCTGAGGCATTATCAGCGGTTGATGGCTGGTTTACGCGGCGCCATCGAAGAGGGTACATTGGCCGCCTTTGTCGACGCCTTCTATGCCCGGCGCGGCCTGCCAACGCCGCCGCTCGCATGACAGATCCCACTAGAAAAGATCCTTTCTGCAACAGGAGTGCTACATGAGCTTTCTGATTCCCGTCGCCCATGCCCAAGAGGCCGCCGCCGCACCTGCCGGCACCGGTTTCGAGTGGGTGTTCCTGGTCGGCTTTCTGGTCATCTTCTATCTGATGATCTGGCGGCCACAGGCCAAGCGCGCCAAGGAGCACAAGAATCTCCTCGGTGGGCTGCAGAAGGGCGATGAGGTAGTGACCTCCGGCGGCATCGCCGGCAAGGTGACCAAGGTTGCCGACGACTTCGTCGTGCTCGAGGTCTCCGACAATGTCGAGTTGAAGTTCCAGAAGGCGGCGGTTGCCGCGACCCTGCCCAAGGGCACGCTGAAAGCCATCTGAGCTGACTTACTCAACATCTACGACGGGGCGCGCAAGGCGCCCCGCGTCATTAGACGGGCTGTTCCATGCTCAACAAATATCCTCTCTGGAAATACCTGCTGATCCTGGTGGTGCTTGCGGTGGCCACCATCTATTCGGCACCCAATCTTTACCCTGACGATCCTGCAATCCAGATCACTGGTGCGAGCACTGCCCAGGCCGTGCAGGCTGCGGATCTGGAGCGGGCCAGCAAGGCGCTCGCCGAGGCGGGAATCGTCGTCAAGGCGACCAAGCTTTCCGAGACCGGCAGCCAGGGGCTGCTGCGCTTGCAGCAGCAGGATGATCAGCTGCCGGCCAAGGACATCGTGCGGCGCGCACTGGGCGATAGCTTCGTGGTGGCCCTGAACCTGGCCCCGACCACGCCCGAATGGCTGCGCAACCTCGGGGCGAGCCCGATGAAACTCGGGCTGGATCTCTCTGGTGGGGTGCACTTCCTGCTCGAGGTGGACATGCAGAAGGCCATCGATACCCGGCTGAATGTCTACGAGGGTGAGATCAAGAGCCTGCTGCGCAAGGAGCGTGTGCGCTATCGCAGCCTGCCGGGCCAGAAAGGCGTCATTCAGCTCGGCTTCGCTGACGAGGCGACCGCGAGCGAAGCGCAGGGCCTGATTCGCAAGAACTACAACGACTTCCAGATGAATGTTGCGCCGCGCAACAATCTGCAGGTGCTTACGCTCAACCTCTCCGAGGCAAAGCTCGCCGAGATTCGTGAATACTCGATCAAGCAGAACCTCACTACGGTTCGCAACCGGGTCAACGAGCTCGGCGTCGCCGAGCCGTTGGTGCAGCGCCAGGGTGCCAATCGGATCGTCGTCGAGCTCCCTGGTGTGCAGGACACGGCGGAAGCCAAGCGCATCCTCGGCAAGACGGCCAACCTCGAGTTCCGCCTGGCGGCGGAGCCGGATGCGCCGCGTGCGTCCACCGAGAGCTTCGAATTCCGCGAGCCGGGCCGGCCACCGGTGGATCTCGAACGCACCCTGATCATCACCGGCGACCAGGTGACCGATGCTCAGGCCAGCTATGACGAGAACGGCCGGCCGCAGGTAAATATTCGTCTCGACGGTCACGGTGGTGACCTGATGAACCGTGCGACGCGCAACAACGTCGGACGCAGCATGGCGGTTATCTTCATCGAGCAGAAGCCGGTCACGCGCTATGTGCGCGAGGTGGTGGATGGCGTCGAGCAGGAAAAGCGCATCGAGACCTTCCAGGAAGAAAAGAAGATCATCAGCCTGGCAACGATTCAGTCGCCGCTCGGCAGTCAGTTCCGGATCACCGGTCTGGACGGCCAGGGTGAGTCGTCCGAGCTCGCTTTGCTGTTGCGCGCCGGCGGTCTGGCGGCGCCCATGTACTTCGCCGAGGAGCGCACCATTGGCCCGAGCCTGGGCGCCGAGAACATCGAGCTCGGCGTCGAGGCGGCTCTATGGGGCTTCCTGTTCGTCGCGCTGTTCATCGTGGCGATCTACAAGTTCTTCGGCTTGCTCGCAACGGCGGCCCTGCTGTTCAACATGGTCGTACTGACCGCGCTGATGTCGATCCTCAACGCAACGCTCACCCTGCCGGGTATCGCCGGCATCGTGCTGACCATGGGCATGGCGGTCGATGCGAACGTGCTGATCTTCTCGCGCATTCGCGAAGAGCTGGCCAATGGCATGTCGGTGCAGCGCGCGATCCATGAAGGTTTCGATCGGGCCCTTTCGGCCATCGTCGACGGCAACGTCACTACCCTGTTGGTCGGGGCCATTCTGTTCGCGATGGGAACCGGGCCGATCAAGGGCTTCGCTGTGACGCTGTCGCTGGGCATTCTCACGTCGATGTTTACCGCTGTCATCGTGACGCGCGCCATGGTCAACCTGATCTATGGCGGCCGCGATCTCAAGAAGCTGTGGATCTAAGGGGTTGTGACGATGAAGCGCGTAATCAACTTCATGGGTATCCGTCACGTGGCGTTCGCCCTGACGGTGCTGGTGACCATTGTCTCGCTCGTTAGTCTGGTGACGAGAGGGCTGAATTTCGGCTTGGACTTCACGGGCGGCACGCTCATCGAGCTGAGCTACGAGCAGCCCGTTGCGCTGGACACTGTTCGTGCGCAGTTGGGGGAGGCCGGCTACGGAAGTGCGGTCGTGCAGAGCTTTGGTGCGACCACCGATGTGCTGGTTCGCATGCCTGGCGATGATCCGCTGCTTGGTCAGCGTGTCGCCGAGGCGCTGCAGCGGGCCGATGCCGGTGCCTCGGTGGCGGTCAAACGGGTCGAGTTCGTCGGGCCTGCAGTTGGCGAGGAGCTGCGTGACCAGGGTGGGCTCGGCATGCTGCTCGCACTGGCCGGGATCCTGGTCTACGTGGCCTTCCGCTTTCAGTGGAAGTTCGGTTTCGGCGCGGTGGTATCGCTGTTTCACGATGTCATCGTGGTGCTTGGGGTGTTCTCGCTGTTTCAGATCACGTTCGATCTGACCGTGCTCGCCGCGGTACTGGCCGTGATCGGTTATTCGCTAAACGACACCATCGTGGTGTTCGACCGTATCCGCGAGAATTTTCGCGTGCTGCGCAAGACCGAGCTGATCGACAACATCAACATTTCCACCACGCAGACGCTGCTGCGGACGTTGGCGACGTCGATCTCGACCATGCTCGCAATTCTTGCGCTGATGGTCTTTGGTGGCGAGAACCTGTGGGGCTTCTCGCTGGCGTTGATGGTGGGCGTTGGCGCGGGTACCTATTCGTCGGTTTATATCGCCAGCCTGTTCCTCATCTGGCTCAAGCTCACGCGCGATGACCTGATACCGCCTGCGGTGGAGGAAGTCGACGAGCGTCCATGAACTTCTCGCTGCCCTGCTTGTCCTAGCGGCAAGCAGGGCGCCGCCATATGGCGCAGGAGAAGTTGCGATGAACAAGTCGATGATGGTGGGTGCCGCGCTGGGCGCGGTGGTGGCGACGGCAGGTGGTGCGTTCGCCACCTACAGCCTGGTTGATCGGGGGCCGCAGTTTGCCGAGGTGCTCGCGGTCGAGCCAATCAAGGAAACTGTCAGAACGCCGCGCGAAGTCTGTCGCGATGTAACCGTTACACGGCAGAAGCCTGTTCAGGATCAGCATCGTATCGCCGGTATGGCCGTCGGGGCTGTGGTGGGCGGCCTGCTGGGTAACCAGATCGGTGGCGGCACCGGCAAGAAGATCGCCACGGTCGCGGGCGCGGTAGGCGGCGGTTACGCCGGCAACCAGGTGCAGGAACGGATGCAGCGCAACAGTACCTACACCACGACGGAGACGCGCTGCGATACGGTCATGGACAGCCACGACAAGGTTGTCGGCTATAACGTCCGTTATGACCTTGATGGCAAAGTGGGCCAGGTCCGCATGGATCGTGAGCCCGGCGCACAGATTCCGGTAAAGGATGGCCAGTTGGTGCTGGCACAGCAGTGATTGATGGCAGGTCGCTGCGGCGAGGCTGCTGCAAACAGAAAGCCCCGGTCACTTGGCCGGGGCTTTCTGTTTCTGCGCTAGAGCTTCTGTATGGAGATCAGCGCTTCATTGAGGGCGTGAGATGCGGCTGGATAGCCGTCAGCACAGCTTTGAAGCATTTGACGTTGCCGGCGACGATCTGGCCCTTTTCGAGGAATTCGTGACCGCCCGCGAAGTCGCTCACGAGGCCGCCTGCTTCCTGGATCAGGAGGGCGCCAGCGGCCATGTCCCACTCGGACAGGCCGAACTCCCAGAAGGCGTCAAAGCGGCCGGCCGCCACGTAGGCCAGGTCGAGGCTGGCGGCGCCGGCACGGCGCAGGCCGGCGGTCTGTCCAACCAGGGCACGGAACATGTTGAGGTAGCTGTCGAGGTTGTCCAGCTGCCCATCGCGGAAGGGAAAGCCGGTACCCAGCAGGGCGCCTTCCAGGCTCTTGCGTGAGCTGACCCGCAGGCGGCGGCCATTCAGCGCGGCGCCACGTCCACGGCTCGCCGTGAATTCCTCCTGGCGCACCGGGTCGAGCACCACTGCATGTTCCAGGCGGCCACGATATTTGCACGCGATGCTGACTGCATAGTGAGGGACGCCGCGCACGAAGTTGGTGGTGCCGTCGAGTGGGTCGATGATCCACTGGTAGTCGGCGCCGTCGCCGCTGCCTTCGAGCGCGCCGCCTTCTTCGGCCAGAATGCCGTGGTTCGGATAGGCCTTGCGCAGCGCGTTGACAATGACCTGCTCGGCGGCGCGGTCGATTTCGCTCACGTAGTCCTTGGCTTCCTTCTCGTTCACCGAGATCACGTCCAGGCGCTCGGTGGAACGGACAATCAGTTCGCCAGCGCTGCGGGCGGCGCGCAGCGCGATATTCAGCATGGGCTGCATGAAACTTTACCTGGTCGTTTAAAGAAAGCCGGAAATCATATCAGGAAAGGCTCCGTACATGTAGCGCCCAACGAGGTGGTCGGTGCGGTACGCGGTGCGTGAGGCCGACGCTTTGCGGTAAGCTGCAGCGCTTCTTTTTCGGGCGGGAACGAAGGTGTCGTTACACAACATTCGAGTGGTGCTGGTCAATACCAGTCATGCCGGCAACATTGGCGGCGCTGCGCGCGCCATGAAGAACATGGGGCTGTCGCGCCTGGTGCTCGTGCAGCCAGAAGACTTTCCGAGCTCCGATGCGATTGCCCGCGCCTCTGGTGCAACCGATATCCTCGACAATGCCCAGGTGGTCGATACGCTTGAGGAGGCTCTGGCGGGCTGCAGTCTGGTGCTCGGCACCAGCGCGCGCGACCGGCGTATTCCCTGGCCGTTGCTCGATCCGCGCGAGTGCGCTTCGGTCAGTCTGGAGCAGGCGGGGCAGGGGGGGGAGGTCGCGCTCGTCTTCGGTCGCGAGTACGCCGGGCTGACCAACGAGGAGCTGCAGCGCTGTCAGTACCACGTGCACATCCCGTCCGATCCCGAGTTCGGCTCGCTCAATCTTGCGGCAGCGGTGCAGGTTCTGACCTACGAGGTGCGCATGACCTGGCTGGCAGCCCAGGGGCGGCCTACCAAGAGCGAAAAGCTGGAAACGACGGCCATGCTCGATACGCAGCCGGTGACCGTGGATGAGCTGGAGCACTACTTCGGGCATCTCGAGCAGACGCTGATCGAGATCGGCTTTCTCGATCCGCAAAAGCCGCGTCACCTCATGCCCAGGCTGCGTCGGCTCTATGGCCGAAGCGGCATTACCAAGCTGGAAATGAACATTTTGCGCGGTATCCTGACCGAGACACAGAAGGCGGCCCGCGGCGAGCCGCACAAGCGGAGAAAGGAATGATGTTCGAACGCATGCGTGAAGATATCCAGAGCGTATTCCATCGCGACCCGGCGGCACGTAATGCATTCGAAGTGATGACCTGTTACCCGGGGCTGCATGCCATCTGGATCCATCGCGCGTCCCATTGGCTCTGGCAGCATGACTGGAAGTGGCTGGCGCGCATGTCCTCCAATCTTGCGCGCTGGTTGACCGGCATCGAGATTCATCCGGGCGCAAGAATCGGGCGCCGATTCTTCATCGACCATGGTATGGGCATCGTCATCGGCGAAACGGCCGAAATCGGCGACGATGTCACGCTCTACCACGGGGTCACGCTGGGGGGCACCAGCTGGAACAAGGGCAAGCGCCACCCGACACTGGAGGATGGAGTCATCGTCGGGGCCGGTGCGAAGATCCTCGGTCCGTTCACGGTTGGGGCCGGTGCGAAGATCGGCTCCAATGCGGTGGTGACGCGCGCAGTTCCGGCCGGCGCGACGGCTGTCGGCATTCCCGGGCGCATTATCGCCAAGGCCGATGACGAGCAGGAAGCACGGCGCAAGGCCATGGCTGAGAAGATCGGCTTCGATGCCTATGGCGTCAGTGGCGATATGCCGGACCCGGTCTCACGGGCCATCGGCCAGCTGCTCGATCACATGCAGGCCGTCGAGGAGCGCCTCGAGGGTATGTGCGGTGCGCTGAAGGCCCTCGGCAGCGACTATTGCGCCAAGGAGCTCCCGGAGCTGCGTGACGAGGATTTTGCTGAAGTTCAGCCAAAGGAAAACGGTCCGTCGGCTTGAGCATCGCCGGCGCTGGGCTGCTATCATGCGCGCCGCCTGCATAGGGCGAGTGGTGATTGAGCGGCCCGGCTCGTTCAATACCCGACTATGGTAATAGGTCTTATAGTTGACCTTAATACTCGGGAATAGCATAATCGCACCAAACCGTGATGCCTGGTGCAAGCCGATGCGATTGACCACTAAAGGCCGTTATGCCGTTACCGCCATGCTTGATCTGGCGCTGCATGCGCAGCATGGTCCGGTATCCCTTGCCGATATTTCCGAGCGGCAGGGGATCTCGCTTTCCTACCTTGAGCAGTTGTTCGCCAAGTTGCGCCGCGGCAGTCTGGTGACGAGCGTCCGCGGCCCCGGTGGCGGTTATCAGCTGTCGCGAGACATGGCCGGCATTCAGGTCGCGCAAGTGATCGATGCAGTCAACGAGTCTGTCGATGCCACTCGCTGCCAGGGGTTGGGCGGATGCCACTCTGGCGACACCTGCCTCACTCATCATCTGTGGTGCGACCTCAGCCAGCGGATCCATGAGTTCTTGAGTGGCATCAGCCTGGCGGACCTAGTCAATCGCCACGACGTACAGCAGGTTGCCCTGCGTCAAGATATGCGCCGGGCCAACGGGGGCGCTGCGCCTCTGGATAAGATCGAAACGTCGGCCGTTGAATGAGCCGGGCGTTCGCCTGATAGGAGACACTCCATGAAGTTGCCGATTTACCTGGATTATTCCGCGACAACACCGGTCGATCCCCGCGTCGCCGCCAAGATGGTCGAATGCCTGACCACCGAGGGTAACTTCGGTAATCCGGCGTCGCGCTCCCATCTGTTCGGCTGGAAGGCCGAAGAGGCGGTGGAGAATGCGCGTCGGCAGGTTGCCGAGCTGGTCAATGCCGATCCGCGGGAGATTGTCTGGACGTCCGGCGCGACCGAGTCGGATAACCTGGCCATCAAGGGTGTGGCGCACTTCTACGCCTCCAAGGGCAAGCACATCGTTACCACGAAGATCGAGCACAAGGCAGTTCTGGACACCACTCGCCAGCTCGAGCGAGAGGGCTTCGAGGTGACCTACATCGAGCCGGGCGAGGACGGCATCATCACGCCGGCGATGGTCGAGGCGGCGCTGCGTGACGACACCGTGCTGGTTTCGGTCATGCATGTGAACAACGAGATCGGCACGATCAACGACATCACCGCCATCGGCGAACTGACCCGGTCGCGCGGGATCCTCTTCCATGTTGATGCGGCCCAGTCCACTGGCAAGGTCGAGATCGACCTGGAAAAGATGAAGGTCGACCTGATGTCGTTCTCGGCACACAAGACCTACGGGCCCAAAGGGGTTGGCGCTCTGTATGTGCGTCGCAAGCCGCGTGTTCGCCTCGAGGCGCAGATGCACGGCGGTGGCCATGAGCGCGGCATGCGCTCGGGTACCCTGGCGACCCACCAGTTGGTCGGCATGGGCGAGGCCTTTCGCATCGCCAAGGAGGAGATGGCACAGGAGAACGAGCGGCTCCGCGGCCTGCGCGATCGGTTCCTGCGCAAGGTCGAGGCGCTGGAAGAGCTCTACATCAACGGCAGCATGACGGCCCGTGTGCCTCACAACCTCAACCTGAGCTTCAACTACGTCGAGGGCGAGTCGCTGATCATGGCGCTCAAGGATCTTGCGGTGTCGTCCGGTTCTGCCTGTACCTCGGCGTCGCTGGAGCCTTCCTATGTACTGCGCGCCCTTGGGCGTAACGACGAGCTGGCGCACAGTTCGATTCGCTTCTCGTTCGGTCGCTTCACGACCGAAGAGGAGATCGACTACGCAGCAAGCAAGGTTTGCGAGGCGGTGAACAAGCTCCGCGAGCTTTCGCCGCTTTGGGATATGTACAAAGACGGCGTCGACATTTCCAAAGTGCAGTGGCAAGCCCACTGAGCGGAACGCGAGCGTCTTAGAGAGAGGATTGCACCATGGCTTACAGTGACAAGGTCATCGACCACTACGAGAATCCGCGCAACGTCGGCAAGTTCGATGCGGAAGACCCCAACATCGGTACCGGCATGGTCGGTGCGCCGGCATGTGGTGACGTCATGCGGCTGCAGATCAAGGTCAACGAGCAAGGCGTGATCGAAGACGCCAAGTTCAAGACCTACGGCTGCGGCTCGGCGATTGCCTCCAGTTCCCTGGCCACCGAGTGGATGAAAGGCAAGACCCTGGAAGAGGCCGAGTTGATCAAGAACACTCAGCTTGCCGAAGAGCTCGCCCTGCCGCCGGTGAAGATTCATTGCTCGGTATTGGCGGAAGACGCGATCAAGGCGGCCGTGCGCGACTATCGCGAGAAGAAAGGTCTGCTCTGAGGAGGTATCGATGGCTATCACCATGACGCCTGCGGCGGCATCCCACGTCCGACGCTCCCTGGATGGGCGTGGCAAGGGCGATGGTATTCGGCTGGGTGTGCGAACCACTGGCTGCTCCGGTCTGGCCTACGTGCTCGAGTTCGTTGACGAGGCGGCGCCGGAGGATGTGGTGTTCGAGAGTCACGGCGTGAAGGTGATCATCGACCCCAAGAGCCTGGTCTATCTGGACGGCACCGAGCTCGACTTCGTGCGTGAAGGGCTGAACGAGGGCTTCAAGTTCAACAACCCCAACGTGCGCGGCGAGTGCGGTTGCGGTGAGAGCTTCAATGTCTGAGGCGCCTGTGGGTAGACCCTGCCATTTTGCGCTGTTTGATCTCAGCCCCGCCTTCGATCTCGACCTGGATCAACTCGCAGCCCGTTATCGCGAGCTGGCCAGACAGATGCATCCGGATCGTTTCGCCGATGCGAGCGAGGCTGAGCAGCGTCAGGCACTGGAGCGCTCGGCGAACCTGAACGACGCCTTCCAGACGCTCAAGAGTCCGACGCGTCGGGCTCGCTACCTGCTGGCGTTGGGAGGTCACGAGGTGCCGTTGGAAACGACGGTTCAGGATCCCGAGTTTCTTATGCAGCAGATGCAATGGCGCGAAGAGCTTGAGGATCTGCAGGATAGCGCCGACCTTGCCGGGGTGGCCGCCTTCAAGGCACAGCTCAGGCAGGCTCAGGCGGCGCTCAATGAGCGCTTCGCTGCGCTTTGGCAGGAGCCGGCCCAGCGCGAAGCCGCTGAGCGCATGGTTCGACGCATGCAGTTTCTCGACAAGCTTTCCCAGGAAGTACGCGAACTGGAAGAGCGTCTCGACGATTAACCCGCACGGCGCTCGTCGCCGTGCCCGACATCAGATAGCTATGGCCCTACTTCAGATTGCTGAGCCCGGACAGAGCCCGCAGCCGCACCAGCGCCGGCTGGCCGTCGGTATCGACCTTGGAACCACCAACTCGCTGGTTGCTGCCTTGCGTAGCGGTGTCACGGCTCCGCTGCCTGATTCGCAAGGCGAGGTGATCCTGCCGTCGGCGGTGCGTTACCGTCCTGATGGCGTGGAGGTCGGTGCCGTTGCACGTCAGGCGGCGGCCATCGATCCGTTCAACACGATCATCTCGGTCAAGCGCCTGATGGGGCGCGGATTGGCCGACGTCAAGCAATTGGGCGTCCAGCTGCCTTATCGCTTTGCCGAAGGCGAGTCGCAGATGCCGTTCATCGAGACGGTTCAGGGGCCGAAGAGTCCTGTCGAGATTTCCGCCGAGATTCTTCGCAGCTTGCGTCAGCGGGCCGAGCAGACACTTGGCGGTGACCTGGTCGGTGCCGTCATTACCGTTCCGGCCTATTTCGATGATGCCCAGCGACAGGCAACCAAGGATGCCGCGCGCATCGCCGGGTTGAATGTCCTGCGTCTGCTCAATGAGCCGACGGCCGCCGCGGTTGCCTACGGACTCGATCGTCAGGCTGAGGGCGTCGTTGCGATCTACGATCTGGGTGGGGGCACGTTCGATATCTCCATCCTCAGGCTGACCAAGGGTGTCTTCGAGGTGCTGGCGACCGGCGGAGACACCGCGCTCGGTGGCGACGACTTCGATCACGCAATCGCTGGCTGGATTCTGCAGCAGTCAGGTGGTTCCTCCGATCTGCCGCCCAGTGCGCAACGGGCTTTGCTCAGGGTGGCGTGCGACGCCAAGGAGCAGCTCAGCGACTCGGCTGCCGTCGACGTCGCTTATGGTGATTGGCGAGGCGTGCTGACGCGTCAGGCCTTCGAGTCGCTGATCGAGCCGTTCGTGGCGCGCAGCCTCAAGGCTTGTCGTCGTGCGGTTCGCGACTCTGGGGTCGAGCTTGAAGAGGTTACCGCTGTCGTCATGGTCGGCGGCTCGACGCGTGTGCCCTATGTTCGCCGCGTGGTCGGCGAACTGTTCGGTCTCGAGCCCCTCACCGACATCGATCCCGACGAGGTCGTGGCCATCGGCGCCGCCATTCAGGCCGAAACGCTGGCTGGCAACAATCGCGATGGCGACCAGCTGCTGCTGCTGGACGTCATCCCGCTTTCCCTGGGGCTGGAAACGATGGGCGGGCTGATGGAAAAGATCATCCCGCGCAATACCACGATTCCCGTCGCCCGCGCGCAGGATTTCACCACCTACAAGGATGGCCAGACGGCCATGATGATCCATGTGCTGCAGGGTGAGCGCGAGCTGATCGCCGATTGCCGCTCCCTGGCGCGTTTCGAATTGCGCGGAATTCCGCCAATGGTGGCAGGGGCGGCGAAGATTCGTGTGACCTTCCAGGTGGATGCCGACGGCCTGCTGAGCGTCTCGGCGCGCGAGTTGTCCTCGGGTGTCGAGGCAAGCGTTCAGGTCAAGCCGTCGTACGGGCTGACGGATGGCGAGATCGCGCGGATGCTCGAAGACTCGTTCCGCAGTGCGGGCAGCGACAAGCAGGCACGAGCGCTGCGTGAACACCAGGTTGATGCCCAGCGCCTGCTCGAGGCGGTCGAGGCGGCGGTCGCGGCCGACGGCGATCGCCTGCTTGATGACGAAGAGCGCGTGGCGATCGAGGCGCAGATGGCCGAGTTGCGTGCGCTGCTCGATAGTCAGGACGCCGCCGCGATCGAGCAGCAGACCCGGCGCCTGACGCAGATTACTGATGCCTTCGCCGCGCGTCGGCTGGATTCCACCGTCAAGGCGGCGCTGGCCGGCCGGCGGCTCAACGATATCGAGGAATGATGATGCCGCAGATCGTATTTCTGCCCAATGCCGATCACTGCCCTGAGGGCGCTGTCATCGAGGCCAGTGCCGGTGAGACCGTGCTCGATGCCGCGCTGCGCAACGGCATCGACATCGAGCATGCCTGTGAGAAGTCCTGTGCCTGTACCACTTGTCACGTGGTGGTCCGCGAAGGGTTCGACTCCCTTGAGCCGTCCGACGAGCTTGAGGACGATATGCTGGACAAGGCCTGGGGGCTGGAGCCGCACTCGCGTCTTTCCTGTCAGGCGGTGGTCGCCGAGAAGGACCTGGTAGTCGAGATTCCCAAGTACACCATCAATCAGGTTTCCGAAGGTCACTGAGGCAGGGCGCAAGATGAGTCTGAAATGGAACGACGTGCTGGAAATCGCCATCCAGCTGGCTGAAACGCGCCCTGAGGTGGATCCTCGCTACGTCAATTTCGTCGAGCTGCATCAATGGGTCCTGGCGCTCCCGGAATTCGCCGATGATCCGCAGCGTGGCGGCGAAAAAGTCCTCGAGGCGATCCAGGCGGCCTGGATCGAGGAAGCCGATTAGTCGGAGCAGGGCAGCCGCCGACGTCGCAGTCGGTCAGTCGCCTGCCCTTATGTTTTGACCTGAACCCGCGTATGATTCGCGGGTTTATTCATTTGCATCAACCCATCTCTCTGGAGTCCATAAATGGCCCTGCAACGCACCTTCTCCATCATCAAGCCGGACGCTGTCGCCAAGAACGTTATCGGTGAAATCACCACTCGTTTCGAGAAGGCCGGCCTGCGCGTCGTCGCTTCGAAGATGGTTCAGCTGTCCGAGCGCGAAGCTGCCGGCTTCTACGCCGAGCACAAGGAGCGCGGCTTCTTCAAGGATCTGGTCGCTTTCATGACCTCCGGTCCGGTCATCGTTCAGGTTCTGGAAGGTGAGAACGCTGTCGCCAAGAACCGTGAGCTGATGGGCGCCACCAACCCGAAGGAAGCTGCCGCCGGCACCATTCGCGCCGATTTTGCCGTTTCCATCGACGAGAACGCCGTGCATGGCTCCGACTCCGAGGCCTCGGCTGCTCGCGAGATCGCTTACTTCTTCTCCGCCACCGAGCTGTGCGATCGCATTCGCTGAGTGAGCGCAGGTGAATCCAATGACTAGCGAAACCGGCAAGACCAATCTGCTGGGCCTGACCCAGCTGCAACTGGAACAGTTCTTCGAGTCGATCGGCGAGAAGCGCTTCCGGGCCGGCCAGGTCATGAAGTGGATTCACCATTTTGGCGTCGATGATTTCGACGCCATGAGTAACCTCGGCAAGGCCTTGCGCGAAAAGCTCAAGGCCTGTGCCGAGATACGTGGGCCCGAGATCGTCAGTGAGGACATTTCCAGCGATGGCACCCGCAAGTGGGTGGTTCGCGTGGCCTCGGGCAGCTGCGTTGAGACGGTCTACATCCCGCAAAACGGCCGCGGCACGCTTTGTGTGTCCTCGCAGGCCGGCTGCGCGCTGGATTGCAGCTTCTGCTCCACCGGCAAGCAGGGCTTCAACAGCAACCTTACCGCTGCCGAAGTGATCGGCCAGGTATGGATTGCCAACAAATCCTTCGGCACCGTTCCGGCGAAGATCGATCGCGCCATCACCAACGTGGTGATGATGGGAATGGGGGAGCCGTTGCTCAATTTCGACAATGTCGTGGCAGCCATGCAGATCATGATGGATGACCTTGGCTACGGCATTTCCAAGCGCAAGGTCACCTTGTCCACGTCGGGCGTGGTGCCGATGATCGACGAGCTGGCGAAGGTGATCGACGTCTCGCTGGCCTTGTCGCTCCACGCACCGAATGATCCGCTGCGCGACCAGCTGGTGCCGATCAATCGCAAGTATCCGCTGGACATGCTGCTGGCAGCCTGCAAGCGCTATATCTCGCGGCTGGGCGAAAAGCGTGTACTGACCATCGAGTACACCTTGCTCAAGGGCGTGAACGATCAGCCCGAGCATGCCGAGCAGATGATCACCTTGCTCGCGGATATCCCTTGCAAGATCAATCTGATCCCATTCAATCCGTTCCCTAATTCGGGATATGAGCGGCCGAGCAACAATGCGATTCGCCGCTTCCAGGACATCCTCCACAAAGGTGGGCACAATGTGACCGTGCGTACCACCCGTGGCGAGGATATCGACGCCGCCTGCGGGCAGCTGGTCGGTCAGGTACTCGACCGCACGCGTCGCAGCGAGCGTTACATTGCCGTGCGTGAACTCCACGACGACTCCGCTACCGCGCGTTCTGTTTCGAATCGATCCTGAGGGGATATCGATGGCTCTGCGCCTTGCGCTGATCATTTTGTTCGCCGGCTGGATGGCCGGCTGCGTATCGACGGGAAGCGTCGACCCGCTGAAAACCGAAGAGGGCCGTAGCCAGGCCCGTGACGCCTATATCCAGCTTGGCCTGGGTTATCTTCGCCAGGGCGCTACCGCCCGTGCCAAGACCCCGCTACGCAAGGCGCTGGAGATAGACCCGCATAGTGCTGACGCGCATGCTGCGCTGGCGCTGGTGTTCCAGACCGAGATGGAGAACGCGCTGGCCGACAAGCATTATCGCGAAGCGCTGTCGGCCCGGCGCGATGCCCGCATCCTCAACAACTATGGCAGCTTTCTGTTCGAGCAGGGTCGCTACCAGGACGCCATGGAGCGCTTCAGTCAGGCCTCCGAGGACAACATGTATCCCGAGCGCGCGCGGGTATTCCAGAACATGGGGATGACCGCGCTCAGGTTGTCGCAGCCAGAGGAGGCGGAGAAGTACTTCAACCGCTCGCTGCGACTGGACAGCCGCCAACCCGGGGCTCTGCTCGAGCTGGCGATGCTTGCCTACGAGTCCGGCGAGTACGTGCCGGCCAAGCGCTATTACGATGATTTCAGTGCGCTGTCCGAGCAGAACGCCCGCAGCCTTTTGCTCGGCATTCGATTGGCAAACATCCATGGTGACCGGGATCGCGCCGCCAGTCTGGCCTTGCAGTTGAAACGACTGTATCCAGGCACATCCGAGTACAAGCAATTCCTATCGGAGCAACGATGAGTGCGCCTGAACACGAACCCATGAGCCAGATGGGGGGCAACCCGGGCGAAACCCTGCGAGTGGCTCGCGAGCAGAAAGGGTGGTCCCTGCAGTTGGTGGCCCAGCGGCTCAACCTGCCTACGCGGTCGGTCGAGCACATCGAGGCTGGCGACTTTGGTCGCCTGCCCGGGCATACCTTCGCCCGCGGCTATGTCCGGGCTTACGCCAAGTTGCTCGAGCTTGATCCCAATCGCCTGGTCAACGAGTTCGACCGCTACACCGGCACCGAGGCCACCGGCAGCAGCACGGTGCAGAGCCTGGGGCGCATCGAAGAGCCCGGCCGTCTCTCGCGCAGTGTCATGCGTGTGTTCGGTTTTCTTCTTCTTCTGTTGCTGGTCGGCGCCAGTCTCTACTGGTGGCAGGAACGTTCGGGACGTGACGACGCGGCAGCACCGGTAAGTGCCCTGGAACGCATCGAAGTCGAGAGTGCCGACGGCACGACCCAGGTCCATGTGCTCGAAGACCCGGACGATCAGGAGGTTGACGAGGGCGCGTTGCCTCTGTCGCCTGCGCCCGCAACGGACGACGCCGAAGTGCTCGCTGTCCCCGGCGCCGTGGAGGAACTGGCCAATGACCAGGCACAGGCCGCAAGCGCCGAGGCTGCGGCGGAGCCATCCAGCGTCGAGAGCTCCGCGGTAGATTCGCCTTCACAGCCGGTCGCCCCCCAGCCGGCTGAACAAGCTGAAGCCGCTTCGCCGGCGCAGGCCGAAATGGCTGCAGCAGAGGGCGCGCAGCAGTCCGGTGCTGCACAGTTGGAGGATGGTGAAGGCCGTCTGGAGCTTCGCTTCGTCGCTGACTGCTGGGTCCGCGTGACCGCAGCGGACGGTCGCCAGTTGCTCAGCACGGTAGGCAAGGCCGGCAGCGAGCGTACCGTCGTCGGAACGGCGCCGTTGAACGTGCACCTGGGCTTTGCGCGTGGCGCGGTATTGACCTATAACGGCAACCCCGTCGACGTCAGCCCGTTCATTCGTGGCGAGACTGCTCGCCTCACGCTCGGACAGTAACGATGCATAGTGAGTCGCCAATCAAACGCCGCCAGTCGCGCAAGATCTGGGTCGGCAATGTCGCCGTCGGAGGGGATGCCCCCATCTCCGTGCAGAGCATGACCAATACCGAGACCTGCGACGTTGACGCCACCGTGGCGCAGATCCGTCGATTGGAAGACGCCGGCGCGGACATCGTGCGCGTATCTGTCCCTTCGATGGACGCGGCCGAAGCCTTCGGCAAGATCAAGCAGCAGGTTCGGGTTCCTCTGGTGGCGGACATCCACTTCGATTACCAGATCGCCTTGCGCGTGGCCGAACTCGGCGTCGATTGCCTGCGCATCAACCCTGGCAACATCGGCCGCGAAGAGCGCGTGCGTGCCGTGGTCGAGGCGGCACGTGACAAGGGCATTCCGATTCGTATCGGTGTGAACGCGGGCTCGCTGGAAAAGGACCTGCAGAAAAAATACGGTGAGCCGACTCCCGCGGCGCTGGTGGAATCGGCGTTGCGCCACGTGGAGCACCTGGATCGTCTGAACTTCCAGGACTTCAAGGTCAGCGTGAAGGCCTCCGACGTGTTCATGGCCGTAGAAGCCTACCGGTTACTTGCCACGCAGATCGAACAGCCGCTGCATCTGGGCATCACCGAGGCCGGTGGCCTGCGCTCGGGTACGGTGAAATCCGCCGTCGGCCTGGGCATGCTGCTCGCCGAAGGCATTGGTGACACCATTCGCATCTCGCTGGCGGCCGACCCGGTCGAGGAGATCAAGGTCGGCTTCGACATTCTCAAGTCGCTGCGTTTGCGCTCGCGTGGCATCAACTTCATCGCCTGCCCGAGCTGCTCCCGGCAGAACTTCGACGTGGTCAAGACCATGAACGAGCTGGAAGGGCGGCTGGACGATCTGCTGGTTCCGCTGGACGTGGCGGTCATTGGCTGCGTGGTCAACGGGCCCGGCGAAGCGAAGGAGGCCCATGTCGGCCTGACTGGCGGCAGCCCGAACAACCTTGTCTACATCGATGGCAAGCCGGCCCAGAAGCTCGGTAACGAGGCCCTGGTGGACGAACTGGAGCAGCTGATCCGGCGCAAGGCCGCAGAGAAGCTGGAAGCCGACGCGGCGCTGATCGCCCGCAGCTGATTTCAAGGATTACCTTTGAGCAAGACCCTGCAAGCCATTCGTGGCATGAACGACATCCTGCCTGCCCAGACTCCGGTCTGGCGTTACCTCGAGGGCACTTTCGCCGAGCTGCTGGAGGCGTACGGCTACAGCGAGATCCGTCTGCCGATCGTCGAGTACACCGAGCTGTTCGCGCGCGGCATCGGTGAAGGGACCGACGTCGTCGACAAAGAGATGTACACCTTTCGCGATCGCAACGACGAGTCGTTGACCCTTCGGCCGGAAGGCACCGCCGGCTGCGTGCGTGCTGTGCTCGAGCATGGCATGACCGGTGGCGGTCAGGTCCAGAAGCTCTGGTACACCGGGCCGATGTTCCGTTACGAGAAGCCCCAGAAGGGTCGTTATCGCCAGTTTCACCAGATCGGTGTCGAGGTGTTCAATCAGCCCGGCCCCGATGTCGACGCCGAACTCATCGTGCTTACGGCAAGGCTGTGGCAGCGCCTCGGCATGGCCGATGCGGTCACCTTGCAGCTCAACAGTCTTGGTTCCAGCGAGGCGCGTGCACGTTACCGCGATGCCCTAGTCGCCTATCTGCAGCAACGCTTCGATCAGCTGGATGAGGACAGCCAGCGTCGGCTGAGCACCAATCCGCTGCGCATCCTCGATAGCAAGAATGCCCAGACCCAGGCGCTGCTGGCCGATGCGCCAACTCTGGCCGACTACCTGGACGAAGAGTCGCGGGCGCACTTCGAGGGACTCAAGGCACGCCTCGACGCCGTTGGTATCGCCTATGAGATCAATCCCAAGCTGGTGCGTGGCCTGGATTACTATGGCCGTACGGTTTTCGAGTGGGTCACCGACAAGCTCGGCGCCCAGGGGACCGTCTGTGCGGGCGGGCGCTACGACGGGCTGGTCGGCCAGTTCGGCGGCAAGCCGACTCCAGGTGTGGGTTTCGCCATGGGGGTAGAGCGCCTGGTGCTCCTGCTGGAGACGCTGGAGCTGGTCCCGGCGAGCCTCTGCCGTGAACCCCACGCCTACATCTGCGCCTTCGGCGAAGCAGCCGAGCTGAGCGCCCTGGCGCTTGCGGAGCGGTTGCGCGACGCGCTGCCCGGATTGCGCCTGCTGGTCAATGCCGGCGGTGGCAGCTTCAAGAGCCAGTTCAAGAAGGCCGACAAGAGCGGCGCACGTTTTGCGCTGATTCTCGGAGAGAACGAACTGGCGTCACGCATGGTAGGGTTCAAGCCGCTGCGCGACGACAGCGAACAACAGAACATTGCCTGGGATGCTCTGCCCGAGCGTCTGGCTGCCTGCCTCGAGCAGGGCTGAACTAAGCGAATGGAAGGAGTGACGGTGTGACCTCGGGTACCGAAGAAGAACAACTCGCGCAGATCAGGGAATGGTGGCAGCGCAACGGTAAACCGCTGCTGTTCGGTGGTGCGCTGGCCCTTGTGCTGGTGTTTGGCTGGCAAGCCTGGCAGAACCGCCAGGTCGCTCAGGCCGAGGCCGCGTCTGCACTTTATCAGCAGCTTCTGGTCGCTGCGCTTGAAACGGCCGAGCCGGACACCGCCGAAGTGGCGCGTCTGGGAGGCGAACTGAAGAACGAATTCGGCGGTACCCATTACGCGCAATTCGCCAGCCTGTTCATGGCGAAGGTGGCGGTTGAGAGCGGGCGCCTGGATGAAGCGGCCAGCGAGCTGCGTAGCGTTGTCGACAAGCCGGTCGACAAGACTCTCGAGGAGCTGGCGCGCCAGCGTCTGGCTCGTGTGCTCGCGGCGCAGGAAAAGGCCGAGGACGCGCTGCGCCTGCTCGATGGCGACGCGGCGACCGGTTTCGCCGCCAGCCGAGAAGAATTGCGTGGCGACCTGCTGGTCCAGCTTGGTCGTGACGACGAAGCCCATGCTGCCTACACCAAGGCCAAGCAGGCGGCCGCCGAAGACGGTGCCATCGGCGGACTGCAATTGAAGCTCGACGATCTGGCCAAGGGAGACGCGTGATGCGCTTTAAGATTGCCGCGCTGTTGGCGGCTGCCGTATTCGCGGCCGGTTGCAGCAGCAACAGCAGCAAGGAACCGGAGCCGGCCGAGCTGGTCAAGTTCGATGCCGGAATCCAGCTTGACAAGGTGTGGAGTCGCAGCATCGGGGACGGGCAGGGGGACACCTACAACCTGCTGGTGCCAGCGGTGTACGGCGAGCAGATCTACGCCGCCGACGTCGATGGCCTGGTGGTCTCGATGGATCGCACGACGGGCAAGGTCAACTGGAAGCAGGACCTGGAAGTATCCATTTCCGGAGCGGTGGGCGCCGGCTACGGCCTGGTGCTGGTGGGTACGCTTTCCGGCGACGTGATTGCGCTGGATGTTTCCACCGGCGAGGAGCGCTGGCGCAGCAAGGTCAGCAGCGAGGTACTGTCGGCGCCGGCAATCAACGGCGACATCGTGCTGGTGCAAACCCAGGACGATCGCCTCATCGCGCTGGAAATGGACACCGGCGCGCAGCGCTGGAGCTATGAGAGCGCGCCAGCTGTGCTGACTCTGCGCGGTACCGGAGCGCCGCTGCTGACCAATCAGCTGGCTATTGCCGGTCTCTCCACCGGCAAGGTCATTGCGCTGGATACCCGACGCGGGCTGCCGGTCTGGGAGCAGCGCGTTGCCATTCCGCAGGGCCGTTCGGAGCTTGAGCGCGTCGTCGACATCGACGGCGGCCTGCTGCTGTCCGACGGTACGCTGTATGTCGGCACCTATCAGGGGCGGGCGGCGGCGCTCGATGTGGAGAGTGGTCGCGTGCTCTGGCAGCGTGATGCCTCGACTTACTCGGGCGTGGCGCTGGGTTATGGCAGTGTCTATCTGAGCCTGGCCGATGGCACGGTCGAGAGTGTCGACGAACGCTCGACCACCGCGCTGTGGCGTAACGAATCGCTGGCCCGCCGGCAGCTGTCGGCGCCGGCGGTGTTTTCCAGTTATGTGGTGGTGGGTGACAAGGAAGGTTACATACACCTGCTGAGCCAGGTGGACGGGCGTTTCGTGGCCCGCGAGCGGATCGACAGCAATGGCGTGCGTGCACGTCCGGTGGTCGATGGCGATTGGCTGTATGTCTACGGTAACGGGGGCAAGCTCGTTGCAATGACCATCCGCCGCGCCGACTGATCGGTCGAGTGCTGGCCGCCGGTAAACGGCGGCCACCGAATTTTGTGGCCGCTGCCTTGCAGCGGCCTTCGTGTTTTCTGAAATATCGTAGTGGAGAGCCGCATGGTTCCCGTAATAGCCTTGGTGGGGCGGCCGAACGTCGGCAAGTCCACCCTGTTCAACCGGCTGACCAAGAGCCGTGACGCCATCGTTGCCGAGTACGCCGGCCTGACCCGGGATCGCCAGTACGGCGAGGCCAAATGGCAGGGGCGCACCTACATCGTCATCGACACGGGTGGCATCTCTGGCGATGAAGAGGGCATCGACGCAAAGATGGCCGAGCAGTCGCTGCAGGCCATCGAAGAGGCCGACGCCGTGCTGTTCATGGTCGACTCGCGTGCCGGCCTGACCGCAGCCGACCAGTTGATCGCCGAGCACCTGCGCAAGCGCAACAAGCGTTGCTTCCTGGTGGCCAACAAGGTGGACACGGTCGACCCGGACATCGCGCGCGCCGAGTTCAGTCCGCTGGGGCTGGGCGATGCACTGCCGATTGCCGCTGCGCATGGCCGCGGCATCGGCCAGATGCTCGAGCAGGCGCTGGGCATGTTTCCTCGCGACGATGCCGGTGAAGAAGCGCCAGGCGAACTGGAAGGCGAAACGGGTGAAGTCGAGCCGCGTCCGCGTCTGGAACCGGGGCCAAGCGAGAAGGAAGGCATCAAGATCGCCATCGTCGGCCGCCCCAACGTCGGCAAGTCGACGCTGGTCAACCGCATGCTCGGCGAGGAGCGGGTGATCGTCTACGATCAGGCCGGCACCACGCGCGACAGCATCTACATCCCCTTCGAGCGCGACGAGGAAAAGTACACCCTGATCGACACCGCCGGCGTGCGCCGCCGCGGCAAGATCTTCGAGGCGGTGGAGAAGTTCTCCGTGGTCAAGACGCTGCAGGCGATCCAGGACGCCAACGTGGTGATCTTCGTCATGGATGCCCGCGAAGGCGTGGTCGAGCACGACCTCAACCTGCTCGGCTTCGTGCTCGAGACCGGCCGGGCACTGGTCATTGCGCTGAACAAGTGGGACGGCATGGACCAGGGCGAGAAGGACTACGTGAAGACCGAGCTGGAGCGCCGGCTGTTCTTCGTCGACTTCGCCGACATCCATTTCATTTCCGCCAAGCACGGGACCGGCGTCGGGCACCTGTACAAGTCGGTACAGGCCGCGTTCAAGTCTGCGGTTACTCGCTGGCCGACCAGCCGGCTGACGCAAATCCTCGAGGATGCGGTTCAGGAGCACCAGCCGCCGATGGTCAACGGTCGGCGCATCAAGCTGCGCTATGCGCACCTCGGCGGAGCCAACCCGCCGCTGATCGTCATTCACGGTAACCAGGTCGAGGCGGTACCCAAGTCCTACACCCGCTATCTTGAAAACACCTATCGGCGGGTGCTCAAGCTGGTCGGCACGCCAATTCGTATCGACTACAAGGGCGGCGAGAACCCCTACGAGGGCAAGAAGAACACGCTGACCGACCGCCAGGTCAACAAGAAGCGCCGGCTGATGTCGCACCACAAGAAGGCCGAGAAGAAGCGCCGCGACAAGAAGCGGTGAGAGGCGGCCCGGCGGTTGCCGGGCGCACGCGCAACCTTGCTGGCGGGCATTGCCCGCCTCTGGATTGACGGATGATCAGCAGCAAGCTGCCGGACGTCGGCACGACCATCTTTACTACCATGTCGCAGCTGGCCGCCGAGACCGGTGCGCTCAATCTCTCCCAGGGCTTCCCCGATTTTGACGGGCCGGACGCTCTGCGTGAGGCGGTCGGGCGGCACGTGATGAGCGGGCACAACCAGTACGCGCCAATGACCGGTTTGCCGCAGCTGCGTGAGCAGATAGCCGGCAAGGTCGCGCGTCTGTACGGCCGTCGTGTCGATGCCGCGACCGAAGTGACTGTCACGCCAGGCGCGACCCAGGCGATCTTCTGTGCGATCCAGGCCGTGGTCAGGCCCGGCGACGAGGTCATCGTCTTCGACCCCTGCTATGACAGCTACGATCCGGCCGTCCGCCTCGCTGGCGGCGCCTGTATCCACCTGCCGCTGGCGCTGCCGGACTTCGCCATCGACTGGCAGCGCCTGGCCGACTCGATCGGCCCGCGCACGCGGATGATCGTGCTGAATACGCCGCACAACCCCAGCGGCGCGCTGATCGGGACTGAAGACCTGGATCGCCTCGCTGCGCTGGTGCGTGGCCGCGATCTTTACCTGCTCAGCGACGAAGTCTATGAGCATCTGGTGTTCGACGGCCGCGAACATGCCAGCGTGCTGCGCCACGAGGAACTGTACCAGCGCGCTTTCGTGGTCAGCTCGTTCGGCAAGACGTATCACGTCACCGGCTGGAAGACCGGTTATGTGGTGGCACCCGCGCCGCTCACGGCCGAGCTGCGCAAGATCCACCAATATGTCAGCTTCACCGGGGTGACCCCGCTGCAATGGGCCCTGGCGGATTACATGCTGGCGCATCCCGAGCATGTGCAGGAGCTGCCGGCCTTCTACCAGGCCAAGCGTGACCTGTTCTGCGACCTGCTGGCTGGCTCGCGCTTCGCCTTCACCCGGGCGGCGGGCACCTATTTCCAGCTCGCCGACTATTCGGCGATTCGCCCCGAGCTCGATGACGTCACCATGGCTGAGTGGCTGACCCGCGAGCACGGCGTGGCAGCCATCCCCATCTCGGTGTTCTACCAGCAGCCGCCGGAAGGCCTGCGACTGGTACGCTTCTGCTTTGCCAAACGGGAGGAGACGCTGCGTGAGGCAGCGCAACGACTATGCGCGATCTGAACGACTTGCCCGACCTCGAACTGGCGCTGATCCAGACCGAACTGGCCTGGCAGGACGCCAAGGCCAATCGCGAGCGCTTTGCCACGCTGTTGGAGCAGGCGCGCGGCGCCGACCTCATCGTCCTGCCCGAGATGTTCACCACCGGCTTCTCGATGGATTCGGCCGCGCTGGCCGAACCGGAGGAGGGCCCGACCTATCACTGGCTGCGCGAGCAGGCCGCGCGCCTGGACGCGGTGGTGACGGGCTCGGTGATCATCGAAGCGGCTGATGGCAGCCATCGCAACAGGCTGCTCTGGGCCCGCCCGGACGGTGAGGTCCTGCACTACGACAAGCGTCATCTGTTCCGCATGGCCGGCGAGCACAAGCATTACACCCCGGGCATGCAACAGGCGCTGTTCGAGTTGAACGGCTGGCGGGTACGTCCGCTGATCTGCTACGACCTGCGCTTCCCGGTCTGGAGCCGCGATCCGCATGGCACCGACCTGCTGCTCTACACCGCCAACTGGCCGGCAGCGCGGCGCGACGCCTGGAACCGCCTGCTGCCGGCGCGTGCCATCGAGAACCTGTGCTTTGTCGCTGCCGTCAACCGCGTTGGCGAGGACGGCAAAGGCTATCCATATAGCGGCGACACGCAGGTGCTGGATTTCAAGGGCGATACGCTGCTGGGCGCAGGCGACGGCGACGACGTGTTCCGTTGTACGCTGCGCGCGCGCGATCTGGCAGCCTTCCGCGAACGCTTTCCGGCCTACCACGATAGCGACGCTTTCGAGCTTCAGCTCTGAGGCGGAGGCGATCTGCCCTGTTCATCCAGGCGGACGCTGCGGACCAGACAGGCCTGCTTGTGGCCCCGCCGTTCGTAGTCGTGCATCGCCCGTTCGGCGCTGCTGCGTTCGGCGAACCGGGCCATTTCGATTTCGTTGCCGTTGTCGTCGATGCGATAGAGCAACCAGGCCAGTCGTTGCGCAGTCTGCTTCATCGACGCAAGCGGCGCGACTGCGCCAGGCGTCGGCGCCACAGCCAGGCATAGATCAGTAGATTCGCCAGCAGCACCACGCCGGCGAGCACATACTGCACGGGCAGGCTGAGCCAGCTGGGGTAGAGGACCGGCAGCAGGTAGTGTTCGATGAAGCCTTCGCTGTAGCCGGTATCGCCGGAGATCCTTCTCAGCCGCTGCTCCCAGTGCGTCAGTGGGCAGCCGTGATCGGTTATCTCGACAAAGATTGCCCAGGCGGCGGCGGGTAGCTGCACGGCCAGCAAACGAGGTTTCCACGCGACCAGCAGGCCGCCGAGCAGGGCGAAGAATACGAAGCCGAGATGCAGGACGAGCAGGCTGTCGGCGGCGAGTCGGTAGAGCACGTCAGCGCGCCTGCCGCGTGCTGTCAGCGCGCTCGATTTCGGTGATCTGCCGGTCCTGCAGTCCAGCCAGGGCAAGGAGCCCGAAACACGCGCCGATCAGCGCCAGCAACATGTCCGACTGGGTGTCCCAGGGGTCGCCCTGGGTGCCGAGGAAATCCACGGCGCCCCCGCCGGCCAGCAACGCTACCCACCATTCGATCAGCTCGTAGAAGGCACTGATCGCCAGCGCCACGCAGATGGCGAGGAACCCCAGCATCGGCCCCGGGCGCAGGTAGCCGTTGCGCAGGAGGATCTCGCGGGCGACCAGCATCGGCACCAGGCCCTGCATGAAGTGGCCGAGTTTGTCGTAGGGGTTGCGTGCCAGCTGCAGCGCATCCTGGACCCAGAAGCCCAGGGGCACGCGGGCATAGGTGTAGGCACCGCCGAGGATCAGGACCAGGGCGTGAAAGGCGATCAGCAGATAGAGCAGGCGCGTGAGTGGGAAGCGCCGATAACTCAGTGCCAGCACGGGGGCGGCGATGAGCACAGGCGCTACCTCGAGCAGCCAGGTTGCACGGTCATAGGGCGCGATGGCCGACAGCCCCAAGGCTGACGCGACGATCAGGCCCAGTACCGCAAGCAGTCTGTGTTGTGCCATGCGTTCCCTGCCGCAGATGAAGTGCGCACAGCATGCCGCCGTCCCCGGCGCCCGGCAAGCGGCCCGTTCAGCGCACGGCCAGGCGCTCCCGCGGCGTGCATTGGCGCAGGTCCACCTGGCCGACATGCGGGTTCGCGTTGCCCTGGATGCAGGCGATCCGACGGTTGCGCCAGCGTTCCCATTCGTTGACGGGATATTGCCGATTCCAGATGTCGAACAGCCGGCGATCCTGTCTCGACAGGCGCAACCCGTAGCGCTCGCTCATGTACAGGTAGGTACGCGCAATGGCCCCGCGGCTGTAGTCGGCGGGCATCGCCGTGCCTTGCTTGAAGTTCACCACGAAGGGGCAGGCGCCATACTGTGTCGGCTTTTGCGCGAGCATGCCGAAGCCGAAGTTGCTGCGGTCGCCATTCACCTCGCCGACTACCGGTACGAGGTTGTGCAGGTCGGCTTCGGCGCGGCTGAATAGCGGATCGTGGCGGGTGCAGTGCTTGCGTCCGCCATCTTGCCAACATTGGCGCTGATGGCCGATGACCCAGGCCGGCACGATGTGCTCCCATTCGACCCGCGCCGCGCGCTGCGGCTGTTTGCGCGGACGGTAGCCGCAGCTCTGCAGGTCGATGCGCTTGCCGCGAAAGCTACAGCCGCAATAGAAATCCACCGGGCGTTCGGCGTAGATATCCCACGCCAGTTTCTTGGCTTCACGAAAGGTGCGTGGAGCGTCGGCATGGGCCTGGAGCAGGGTGAGGCAGGCAAGCAGGAAGAGGGTGATGCGTGGCATGCAGTTCTCGACGACAGACTGAGAAACGCATCCTTGCGTGGGGCCGGCATCTTATCCTGTTTCGTAAGAAAATCCTTTTTAATCAGACGGTTGGGATTTCTGTGCGGCCGATGGCGTTGATCCGCAGAGAGGCCAGGATCAACCCGCCGCCGATGGTGAGGAGGATCAGATCGGCTTTGCTGTCCCAGAACAGCAGATTCAGCACCAGCCCGACGGGTACCGAGAGGTTGTTCATCACAGCCAGGGTCCCGGCATCGACCTGCGTCGCGCCCTTGTTCCAGCAGAACTGACCGACCGCTGTGGCCAGCACGCCCATCCACAGCAGCACGGCCCATTGCAGGTCGGTTGTCGGCAGGCGCGTCGGATCGCCGAACGCCAGCCAGGCCGGCAGCACCACGGCCAGAGCGCCGAGGAAGAAATAGCCGAAGCGTCGGTGCAGCGGCACCGCGGACGGGAACCGCCTGGCCAGGTGCCGGTAGCCGACCTGGCCTGCGGCAAAGGTGAAGTTGGCCAGCTGCATCAGCAGGAAGCCGCCCAGAAAGTCGCTCGAAAGCTGGTCGTAGCGAATCAGCCCGGCACCGACCACAGCCACCGTGGCTGCCAGCAGCGCCCAGGGATTGAAGCGCCGCTCGAGCGCGTCGTCGATCAACGTCACGTGCAGTGGAGTCAGCACGGTGAACAGGAGGATTTCGGCGACACTGAGCAGGTTGAAGCTCAGGTACAGGCAAATGTAGGTGACGCCGAATTGCAGGGCACCTACCAGCGTCACGCCGGCCATGAAGCGCGGCTCGACCCCGCGCCAGCGGGTCAGCGGCAGAAACACCGCAGCGGCGAGCAATACGCGGGTGAGCACGGCGAAATAGCTGTCCACCTGCCCGGCCAGGTGCGCACCGATGAGGTTGAACGACACTGCCCAGAGCAGCGTGACGAAGATCAGGTAGCCCATAGGCCCTCCGTTGCGAAGGGCCGCGACCTTAGCCGTTCCGGCCGGGCGGGGGAAGCCCGGTGCCGGAACCGCAGCGATCAGGCGTCGAGCGTCGCCATGTCGATGACGAAGCGATACTTCACGTCGCCCTTGAGCATGCGCTCGTAGGCTTCGTTGATCTGCTGCATGTCGATCATCTCGATGTCCGAGACGATATTGTGTTCGGCGCAGAAGTCGAGCATCTCCTGCGTCTCGGCAATGCCGCCGATCAGCGAGCCCGCGATGCGGCGGCGCTTGAAGATCAGGCCAAAGACGCTGGGCGACGGATGCGGCGTTGCCGGCGCACCGACCAGGGTCATGGTCGCGTCGCGCTTGAGCAGGTTGATGAAGGCATCGAGGTTATGCGGTGCAGCGACGGTGTTGAGGATGAAGTCGAAGCTGTTCACGTGTGCCGCCATCTCGTCGGCGTTCTTCGACACCACCACTTCCTTGGCCCCCAGGCGCAGGGCGTCCTCGCGCTTGTCCGGGCTGGTGGTGAACAACACGACGTGCGCGCCCATGGCGGCGGCGATCTTCACCGCCATGTGGCCGAGCCCGCCGAGCCCGACCACGCCGACCTTCTGTCCGGGGCCGACCTTCCACTGGCGCAGCGGCGAATAGGTGGTAATGCCGGCGCAGAGCAGGGGCGCGACCGCGGCGAGGTTCTCGGTATGGCTGATGCGCAGGACGAACTTCTCGTCCACCACGATGTTGTCCGAGTAGCCACCGTAGGTATTCTCGCCGCCACCGAAGGCCGGGCCGTTGTAGGTGCCGACGAAGCCTTTCTCGCAATACTGCTCCAGCCCTTCGTTGCAGGACGCGCAATGCTGGCAGCTGTCGACCATGCAGCCGACGCCCACGGTGTCGCCCGGCTTGAACTGGCTGACCGAGCTGCCGACCGCTACCACACGGCCGACGATCTCGTGACCGGGGACCGACGGGTAGAGCGTGTTGTTCCATTCGTTGCGTGCGGTGTGAAGGTCCGAATGGCAGACGCCGCAGTAGAGGATCTCGATCTGTACATCGTTGGCGCCCGGTGCGCGGCGCTGGAAGCGGTACGGCGCGAGCGGACTGGTAGCGTTCTGGGCAGCGTAGCCTTTGGCCTCGAGCATGATGCGTCTCCTGCATGCGTGGAAAGGGAGGACATTCTAGGAGCGACCGCGGTTCCTTCACAAGCGCCGAAGCGAAGCGTGGCGGGCTGTCGCGCAGGTACGAAAAAGGGGACGCCAGGCGTCCCCTTTGTTCAACGCCCGCTTCAGGCCGCCTGGCTGGCCGAATCCCGCAGGGCGCGGTTCAGCGCACTGAACAAGGCACGGATGCTTGCCGTGGTGATGTTCTCATCGACACCGATGCCATGCAGCGGACGCTGGCCATCCAGGCGTACTTCGATGTAGGCCGCGGCCTTGGCGTTGCTGCCGGCACCGATCGCGTGCTCGTGGTAATCCATGATCTCCAGTTTCACCGGCAGTGAAGCGACCAAGGCTTCCAGCGGGCCCTTGCCGATACCGCGCCAGTGTTGAGCCTGGCCGTCGGCGAGCACCTCCACATCGAGAGCGCTGGTGCCGTTCTCTTCCTGCAGGCGATGGCTCTTCAATGCATAGGGCGCGGTGGCCTGCAGGTATTCGCTTTCGAGCAGCGCGAAGATCTGCTGGGCGGTCATCTCCAGGCCGAGGCGGTCGGTTTCCTTCTGCACCACCTGGCTGAACTCGATCTGCATGCGCCGCGGCAGGCTGATGCCGTACTCCTGCTCGAGCAGGAAGGTGATGCCGCCCTTGCCGGACTGGCTGTTGACGCGGATCACCGCCTCGTAGCTGCGGCCGATATCGGCCGGATCGATCGGCAGATAGGGGACTTCCCAGAGGGCGTCCGGCTTCTGCTGGGTGAAACCCTTGCGGATCGCGTCCTGGTGCGAGCCGGAAAAAGCGGTGTGTACCAGGTCGCCGACATAGGGATGGCGCGGGTGCACCGGCAGCTGGTTGCATTCCTCGACCACCTTGCGCACCGCATCGATGTCGGAGAAGTCGAGCTGCGGGTCGACGCCTTGGGTGTAGAGGTTCAGCGCCACCGTCACCAGATCGACGTTGCCGGTGCGCTCGCCGTTGCCGAACAGGCAGCCCTCGACGCGGTCGGCGCCGGCCATCAGGCCCAGTTCGGTGGCCGCGACACCGGTGCCACGGTCGTTATGGGTATGCAGGCTGACCAGCACACTGTCTCGCCGGTCGATATGCCGGCAGAAATACTCGATCTGGTCGGCGTAGATGTTCGGCGTGGCGGCCTCCACGGTGGCTGGCAGGTTGAGGATCAGTTTCTGCGCGGGGGTCGGCTGGAATACCTCGATCACCGCATTACACACCTCCACGGCAAACTCCGGCTCGGTGGAGCTGAAGATTTCCGGCGAGTATTCGAAACGCCAGGCGGTGCCCGGATTTTCTGCGGCCAGGCGCTTGATCACCTTGCCGGCGTTGACGGCGATCTGCACCACGCCGGTCTTGTCCTGATTGAAGACGATGCGGCGGAAGCTCGGCGCAGTGGCGTTGTAGTAATGGACGATGGCCTGCTTGGCGCCCTTGAGCGACTCGAAAGTGCGGGTGATCAGGTCTTCGCGGGCCTGGGTCAGCACCTGAATGGTCACGTCGTCCGGAATGTGGCCGCCTTCGATCAGCTCGCGGACGAAGTCGAAGTCGGTCTGCGAGGCGGACGGGAAACCTACCTCGATTTCCTTCAGGCCGATGGCTACCAGCGTCTTGAAGAAGCGCATCTTCTTCGCCGCGTCCATGGGCTCGATCAGCGACTGGTTGCCGTCCCGCAGGTCGGAGCTCAGCCAGATCGGTGCCTGATCGATCATCCGGCTTGGCCAGGTGCGATCGGGAAGGTTGATCGGGGTGAACGCGCGGTATTTGCGAGAGGGATCCTTGAGCATGGTCATGGCGTTTTCCTGAAGTCACGGGCGTCGCCTGCAGGCGGCGGGCCAATTGTTCGGTTGCGGATGGTGCGAAGTTAGGCGTTGGGTGAGTTTGTTTGCAATAGCCGTAAAAAAAATGGTGAATCCTGCTGTTTATCGCATTCGTTCGACATAAAAAATAAGTTATTTGCATTTTTGCGCAATTTCGTTGGCTAGGCATGTTGCGGCCACATGCCGTAGCCAGGGGCGTGCCGGGCATGCGATCATCGGCCCGCTTCGCGAAGGAGCGTTTTTGGGCAACGCAAGGTGCAGTGTGAAACGACGGGCCTATTCGACAACGAGCATCTGGCTTGGCCTGTTCGCCATGCTGATGATCCATGTCGGCCCGCTGTACTCGGCCTTGCAGATCGCCGGGCGGCACGCCGAACCCAGCATGGCGGCCGAGCACGCCGGCCATGGCGGGCACTCGATGCACGCGCAGGCTGGCCATGACCCCAACGCCTCCGTCCATCACCGTCAGGCACGCTACGGCGAGCCACAATGGCTCGCCGCCCTCGAGTTGTGTGGCTACTGCGAGCTGCTGACCCTCAACCCACCGCTGACTCTGGCCGTCGATCTGGCGCTGCCTGAGCATCGCCCCGCCCATTTCGAGCCGCTGCCCGTTGCGCCGTTGGTCGAGGCGCCGCGCCATAGTCGCGGCCATCCGCGGGCTCCTCCGGTTTTCCACGCCTGATCTGCCGGGCCGCAGCCTGCGGCCGTCCAACAATCAGTAGTGGAATCAGCTATGTCCAAGAAGCTTTGCGACAGTCGCGCAGGTGCGCGCCTGTCCACCGGATTTTCCGTTCGCCCGAGCCGCCTGCACTGGCGCCTGGCCCATCTGACCTTTCTCGGCCTGGCAGCCGGCGGCGCCTTCGCGGCCGAGGCCGACGAGCATGCCATGCATGCGGCGCACGAGCAGGCTGTCGAGCTGGCGCCGCTGGTCGTGACCGGCGTGGCGCAGACTACGCCGCTGAAGGTGGTCACCGATCCCAAACTGCCGCGCCAGCCGGTGCCGGCCAGCGACGGTGCCGACTATCTGAAGACCATCCCGGGTTTCTCCGCGGTGCGTAACGGCGGGGTCAACGGCGACCCGGTGTTCCGCGGGATGTTCGGCTCGCGCCTGAAACTGCTGTCCAATGGCGGCGAGATGCTCGGTGCATGCCCCAACCGGATGGATTCGCCGTCGTCCTATATCAGCCCCGAGAACTTCGACCGGCTGACCGTGATCAAGGGGCCGCAGACAGTGCTCTGGGGGCCTGGCGCTTCTGCGGCCACCGTGCTGTTCGAGCGCGAGCCCGAACAGTTCAGCGAGCCGGACTGGCGGCTGAACACCAGTTTCCTGACCGGCTCCAACGGTCGCTTCGACCGTATCCTTGATGCCGCCGCTGGGGCGGAGCAAGGCTACGCAAGGCTGATGGCCAACAGCTCGCAGGCCGACGACTACGAGGATGGTAGCGGCGACACCGTGCCGTCGCGCTTCGACAAGTGGAACACCGATGTGGCGCTCGGCTGGACGCCCGATGCAGACACGCTGCTCGAACTCACCGCCGGCCGCGGTGACGGCGAGGCGCGCTATGCCGGTCGCGGCATGGACGGCAGCCAGTTCAAGCGCGAAAGCCTGGGCCTGCGCTTCGAGAAGACCAACATCGGCGAGACGTTCTACGGGCTGGAGGCGCAGGTCTACTACAACTACGCCGACCACATCATGGACAACTACAGCCTGCGCGATTTCGTGCCGTCGATGATGATGCCCAACCCGACGCTGTCGCGCGTCGACCGCCGCACGCTGGGTGGCCGGCTGGTCGGCACCTGGCAGTGGAGCGACGTCGAGCTGAAGGCGGGCGTCGATGCGCAGCGCAGCGAGCACCGCAAGGTGATGAATCCAGCCGGTGCCGCCAACCAGATGGTCCAGGCGGCCGGCAGCGATGCGCTGCCCTGGGTGCCGGATGCCATGCTGCATAGCTACGGCGCCTTTGGCGAGCTGACCTGGCAGCTCAACGAGCGCAGGAAAGTCATCGGTGGCCTGCGCCTGGACCTGCACGAGGCGACCGACGAGCGCGAATTCTTCCGTAGCCACGACACCTCGAGCATGCCGATCGTCTCGCGCGACTGGGACAACCCCACCGCCGGCGAGACCCGTCGTGACACCCTCTACAGCGGCTTCCTGCGCTACGAAGAGCGGCTCGCGGAGCTGCCGGCGACCTGGTACGCAGGCCTCGGCCACGCCGAGCGCTTCCCCGACTACTGGGAGCTGTTCGTTTCCAACCCCGGCCCGGTCGGCACGGTGCAGCCGTTCGATTCGGTGCGCCCGGAGAAGACCACGCAGCTGGATGTCGGCCTGCAATACAGCCAGGGGCCGCTGGAGGCCTGGGTATCGGCCTACGCCGGGCTGGTCGAGGACTACATCCTGTTCAGTTACGTGCCAGGCGTGATGCCGAACATGATCCGCGCCGAGGTCAGCAATATCGACGCCACCATCGCTGGCGCCGAAGCCGGTCTGGCCTATCGCTTCACCTCGAACTGGAAGGGCGACGCCAGCCTGGCCTATGCCTGGGGCGAGAACCGTAGCGACGGTCGGGCGCTGCCGCAGATTCCGCCTCTGGAAGGGCGTCTGGGCCTGACCTACGAGCGCGACAACTGGAGCACCACCGGTCTCTGGCGTGTGGTCGCTTCGCAAGGCCGGGTAGCCGAGAACCAGGGAACCGTGGTCGGCAAGGACTTCGGCGAGAGCGCCGGTTTCGGGGTGCTGTCACTCAACGGCGCCTATCGGCTGAACGAGACGGTCAAGCTCAGCGCTGGCGTCGACAACCTGCTCGACAAGACCTACAGCGAGCACCTCAACCTCGCTGGCAGCGCAGGCTTCGCCGACTATGGCCTGGATGCCACGAGTCGGATCAACGAGCCTGGGCGCACCCTTTGGGCGCGTGTCGACCTCAGCTTCTGAGCCGGCAGGCAGCGCGGGCTTCGGCCCGCGTTGCTCTCGTAGGCTGGCGCTGGGGCACGGGCGACCGGGTTCACTGGCGCTGGTCTCATGGACGAGGCAATGGGCAGCGCCGGGGTGTGCGTGAACCCGTGCCCCAGCGCCAGCCTACGATCCCTGCGCCTGACTTCGGTCAGGCGCAATCTCTTGCATGCGAGGCTGCGGCCGGTTTACGGCATCGCACCAGTCGCGCATGTCGCCGCCGGATGGATGCTGGAACACCCGCAGACCGAACTCCGGCAGGATCGCCAGCAGGTGATCGAAGATGTCCGACTGGATCGCCTCGTACTCCGCCCAGGCGACGGTGTTGGTGAAGCAATAGATCTCCAGCGGGAGGCCGTCGGCGGTCGGGCTCAGCTGCCGCACCAGCAGCGTCATGCGCTGATGCACCCCGGGATGGCTGCGTAGATAGCGTTCGACATAGGCGCGAAAGGTGCCGATGTTCGTTACGCGGCGCGTGTTGACGGGCTCCTGTCCCCGTTCGGCGAGCTTGGCGTTCCACTCATCGATCTCTTTGCGCTTGTTGACCAGGTACTCTTCCAGCAGGTTGAAGCGGTAGAGCCGCTTGCGTTCCTCGGCGTCGAGGAAATGCACGCTCTGCTGATCCAGGTAAAGGCTGCGCTTGATCCGGCGGCCGCCACTTTCCTGCATGCCGCGCCAGTTCTTGAACGAGTCGGAAATGAAACGCTTGGTCGGAATGCTGGTGATGGTCTTGTCCCAGTTCTGCACCTTGACGGTATGCAGGGCGATGTCGATGACATCGCCGTCGGCATTGAGCTGCGGCATTTCCACCCAGTCGCCGACGCGAATCAGGTCGTTGGAGGTGATCTGCACACTGGCGACCAGCGACAGCAGGGTGTCCTGGAAGATCAGCATCAGCACGGCGGCCATGGCGCCCAGGCCGGAGAGCAGGATCAGCGGCGAGCGGTCGATCAACGTGGCGATGATGAGAATGGTGGCGATCGCGTACAGCCCGATCTTGACCACCTGCAGGTAGCCCTTGATCGGGTGGATGCGCGCATCCGAGCGCCGCTGGTAAAGCATGTTGACGATGTCCAGCACGCCGCCGAGCGCCAGCGCGACGGTCAGTACGATGAAGCCGCCACACACGTTGCGCACCACCGTGACCGCGGCTTCGGGCAGGCCGGGCACCGCATGCACGCCGGTGGAGAGCACCAGCGCCGGCACGATGTTCGACAGCCGCTTGATGACGCCGAAATCCTCGATATCGCTGGTGCGCGCATGACGCAGTAGCTTGTACAGCCCGCGCACCAGGATGCGTTTGACGATCCAGTTCGAGACCCAGGCGGCAAGCACCAGTGCGGCGCTTGCCAGGAGCGTCTGCAAGTACGGGTGGGCATCGAGCCAGTCGAGCCAACCGGTCAGTTCTTCTGTCGGCATTCAGCTTCTCTCAGGTGGCGGGCAACCGGCCCGGACGCGGCGCGACCCTAGCAAAACCGGCCTGCGGACGAAACCGCAGGGCATGCACTAGCTCAGCGAATGAACTCGCGGCTGATGGACTTGAACAGCTCGGTGCCGGCCTGCTCCAACCATTCGAAGGCGACCATCTCGCGCGAGACGATTTCAGCGCCGGCCTGGCGCATGCGCGCCAGGGCCAGCGTCTTGTCGCTGGCGCGGCGCGAACTGACCGCTTCCTCAACGACGAACACGCGATGGCCACGCTCGAGCAGGTCGAGCACCGACTGCATCACGCAGACATGTGTTTCGCAGCCGCAGACGATGAACTGGCGGCGCTCGCCGCCGGGACGCTTGAACAGCTCGCCGTCGCCGGTGGCCGAGAAGTGCAGCTTCTCGACGATGGCCTCGGCCGGTACGCCGTCACGCAGGGTTGCCACGGTCGGCCCGAGGCCCTTGCTGTACTGCTCGGTCAGCAGCACCGGCACGCCCACGCGGGCAGCGATCTGCTGCAGCCAGGCGCTGTGTTCGACCATCGCCTGGCCGTCCAGGATCGCCGGCAGCAGACGCTCCTGGATGTCGATGATCAGCAGGACGGATTCCTTGGCTCGGATGCGCATGGGGGTCTCCTTTGCTTCAGCGCTTGAAGGCGCCAATGAAAATGGATGGGTCGACGCGAGCGTCATTGAGGCTGACATTCCAGTGCAGGTGCGGGCCGGTGGCGCGGCCGGTGGCGCCGACCTTGCCCAGTACCTGGCCGCGCGCCAGGTGGTCGCCTACCTTCACCGAGGTGCTCGACAGGTGGCAGAACATGCTGATCAGACCCTGCCCGTGATCGACGAACACGGTCTTGCCATTGAAGAAATAGTCGCCGACCAGCGTTACCGTGCCGGCAGCCGGCGCCTTGATCGGCGTGCCGGCGGGAACCGCGAAGTCCAACCCCGAATGAGGGTTGCGCTCCTGGCCATTGAAGAAGCGACGCAGGCCGAAGGGCGAGGACAGCGGTCCGTCGACCGGGCGATCGAACAGCAGGTTGCTTGGCTGCGCGGCGCTGAACCCACGGTAGGCGCGGGTCTGCTCGGCCAGCTCGCGCTCGATGCGCTTGAGGTCGTCCGGGTTCGGATCGACCTGGCGCTGATTCTTCAGCGTGATGTGCTGGGCCCGATACTCGCGTGGGCCCACTTCAAAGGTGACCGGCCTGCCGTCGACCAGCAGCTGCTGGGTGCCGGCTGTCGTGCCGAGCGGGATGCCGACGATGGCGATCCAGCGCTGGCCGTCCTCGCGGATCGTCAGGACGGGTTTGCCGTCATAGCGTGCCTGTGGTGCCTGCGCGTCGTTGCCGAGGCCGACCACGGCGACCCCGCCGGGCACTGGCTTGTCGAGCAGGCGGGTGATGAACCCCTCGGCACAGGCGAGGGCCGGAAACAGCAGGGCGAGCAGAAGGAACAGGCGACGCAGCATGGGTACTCCGGGGCAGGCGGGGCGTCCATCCTCGCGCACTTGCGCCGGCTGGCGAAAGCCCGTCGCGCTTCAGAGTAGCGGCAACGTGGTCGGTTGCAGATGGTTGTCCTCGACGCGCACGTCCAGTTCGCCTTCGCCCAGGCGTGCCTTAAGGCGCTGGCCCGGCTGGGTCTGCTCGGCGCGGCGGATTGCCCGGCCGCGCTCGTCGAGCAGGATGCTGTAGCCGCGGCCGAGCGTGGCCAGCGGGCTGACGATATGAAGGGTCTGGGCGAGGCCTTGCAGGTGCTGCTGGCGCGTGCCGAGCGCTGCGCGCATGGCGCGGGGCAGGCGCTGGGCGAGATGTTCGAGGCGTTGGCGCAGCAGGTGCAGGCTGCGCCCCGGGTGCTGCGCTGCCAGGCGCGTTTCCAGCCGGGCCAGGCGCTCTTGCCCCGCACACAGCCGGCGATCGATGGCGCGCAGTAGCCGTTGTTCAAGGTCGTCGATGCGTTGGGCCTGTTGTTGCAGGCGCTCGCCGGGATGGCGCAGCCGGCGGCTCAGGCCGTCCAGGCGCAGCGTCTCGTGACGCAGGCGCTCGCGCATGCGCAACAAGAGACGTTGTTGCAGAGCGCTCAGGCGCTGCTGCAGGTCGGCACTGCTGGGCGCCAGTAGCTCGGCGGCGGCCGACGGTGTCGGCGCACGCACGTCGGCGACGAAATCGGCGATGGAAATGTCGGTCTCGTGACCCACGGCGCTGACAATCGGTGTCCGGCATGCCGCCACCGCGCGTGCCACCGCTTCCTCGTTGAAGCACCAGAGGTCTTCGAGCGAGCCGCCGCCGCGCGCGAGAATCAGTGCGTCGAAGCCCTGCGCATCGGCCAGCGCCAGGGCGCGGACGATCTGCGCGGTGGCTTCGCGGCCCTGCACGGCGGTGGGAATCAGGGTCAGCTCCACCTGCGGCGCGCGGCGGCGGAAAACCGAGACGATGTCGCGGATCACTGCGCCGGTCGGCGACGATACGATGCCGACGCGGCAGGGGTGGGCCGGCAATCTGCGCTTGCGCTCGGCAGCGAACAGCCCCTCGGCCGCGAGCTTGTCCTTCAGCGCCTCGAAAGCCAGACGCAACGCGCCATCGCCGGCCGGCTCGACACTGTCGAGAATCAACTGATAGTCACCGCGGCCCTCGAACAGCGAGACCTTGCCGCGCACCTTGACTGCAAGCCCGTCGCGCAGGGCCTGACGCACCCGCAAGGCGTTCTGCCGGAACAGCGCACAGCGCACCTGGGCGTTTTTGTCCTTGAGCGTGAAATAGACGTGGCCGGACGCCGGGCGCGCCAGGTTGGAAATCTCGCCCTCGACCCAGATCTGCGCAAAGACGTCCTCGAGTAGCAGCCGTGCACGGTTGTTGAGCTGGCTGACGGTGAGAACTTCGCGGTCGAGGTTCAGGCGCTGGAAGGGATCGTTGAGCATGGCGGCGATGATAAGCCCGTCCGGCGCCGGCGCCTACCGGAGCCATGTCGGGCGGCGCTAAGATGCGCGCCTTTTTTCGACGCCGCCCGCCGCGTGGCTGGCCAGGGGATGACCGTGCAGCCGAACCAGATCATCGTGGTGCCAAGAATTTCCAGCGTGCCGGGGCGCGAGGCGCGGGCGCGCAGGCTGCTGCGCTGGCTGGTCGAGCGGCGTATCGTCGAGGCCTTGCCGACCACCTGCGGGCCTGGAGCGCGGACGATGGCCTATGCAATCGGCGATGGCGCTCGGCAGGTCGTCGAGCATCCCGAGCGGCTGCCGTTCGGCCTGGCGATCAATGGCCTGGAGATCGTCACCGAGCGTTGCATCTATACGCCGACCTGCGATTTTGCCGAAGAGGCCGGTTGCCCCCAGTGCCGGCGGGAGATTGGCACAGTGTTGTTTGACAGCCTGGAAGTGTGGATGCCCGGCGAAACAGACAACTTCACTTGCCCGGAATGCGGCTTCGAGGACGATATCAACGGCTTCCTGTTCATTCCGGCCTGCGCCTTTTCCGATCTGGCGTTCGTCTTCAACGGCTGGGCCGACGCCGGCTTCGTACCGGCATTTGTCGAGGCGTTCGCCGAGCGGCTGGGCTTCCCGTGCGCACAGGTGCGAGTCGACGGCTGAGTCCGCCGAGTCACAACCGGACTGCGCGTTGAGCGCGGCGGGGTCGATGGGTATAATGCCGCGCTTCCTTTTTCCCGCCTGGGAGCCCCCGCCATGCTGCGTATCAGCCAAGAAGCCCTGACTTTCGATGATGTTCTCCTGATCCCGGGATATTCCGAGGTTTTGCCGAAGGATGTCAGCCTGAAGACCCGTCTGACCCGCGAAATCGAGCTGAACATTCCGCTGGTTTCCGCGGCCATGGACACCGTCACCGAAGCGCGCCTGGCCATTGCCATGGCTCAGGAAGGCGGCATCGGCATCATCCACAAGAACATGAGCATCGAGCAGCAGGCTGCCGAGGTGCGCAAGGTCAAGCGACACGAGACCGCCATCGTTCACGATCCGGTCACCGTCACGCCGGAAACCAAGATCAGCGAGCTGCTGCGCAAGGCGCATGAACTGGGCTTCTCCGGCTTTCCGGTAGTGTCCGGCAAGGAGCTGGTCGGCATCGTCACCGGTCGAGACCTGCGCTTCACACCCAATGCCGGCGACTCCGTCGCAGCGATCATGACGCCCAAGGACAAGCTGGTCACCGTGCTCGAAGGCACGGCCCTGGAAGAAATCAAGACCGAGCTCTACAAGCACCGCATCGAGAAGATGCTCGTGGTAGACGGCAATTTCCACCTGCGCGGCCTGGTCACCTTCCGCGACATCGAGAAAGCCAAGACCTACCCGCTGGCCTCCAAGGACAGCCAGGGTCGTCTGCGCGTCGGCGCAGCGGTCGGTACCGGCGCCGATACCGGTGAGCGCGTCGAAGCGCTGGCCGCTGCCGGTGTCGACGTGGTGGTGGTCGACACCGCTCACGGTCACTCCCGCGGCGTGATCGACCGCGTGCGCTGGGTGAAGGAGAATTTCCCGCAGGTGCAGGTGATCGGCGGCAACATCGCCACCGCCGAAGCCGCGCTGGACCTGGTCAAGGCCGGCGCCGACGCGGTCAAGGTCGGTATCGGCCCGGGCTCGATCTGCACCACCCGTATCGTTGCCGGCGTCGGCGTACCGCAGATCTCTGCCATCGCCAACGTCTCCGCCGCGCTGGAAGGCACCGGCGTGCCGATGATCGCCGACGGTGGCATCCGCTTCTCCGGTGACCTGTCCAAGGCCATTGTCGCCGGCGCCAACGCCGTGATGATGGGTTCGATGTTCGCCGGTACCGAAGAAGCGCCGGGCGAGATCGAGCTGTTCCAGGGCCGTTCCTACAAGGCTTACCGCGGCATGGGTTCGCTGGGAGCCATGTCCCAGGCGCAGGGCTCCTCGGATCGCTACTTCCAGGATTCCGCCGCCGGTGCCGAGAAGCTGGTGCCGGAAGGTATCGAAGGCCGCGTACCGTACAAGGGCTCGCTGGCGGCGATCATCCATCAGCTGATGGGCGGCCTGCGTGCTTCCATGGGCTATACCGGCAGCGCCACCGTCGACGAGATGCGCAGCAAGCCGCAGTTCGTGCGCATCACCGGTGCCGGCATGGCCGAGTCGCACGTGCATGACGTGCAGATCACCAAGGAAGCCCCGAATTACCGAGTGGGTTGATCCGCTCAGCTAGACAGGCGCCGGAAGCTGGCAGCGGGAGCGGGGAGAAATCCTGGCTTCGGCTTCCAGCTTCCGGCTTTCAGCTTCAGGCTCTTTCCGAAGGAAAGCTCATGGCTCACCAAGACATTCACGCCCACCGCATCCTGATCCTCGACTTCGGTTCCCAGTACACCCAGCTGATCGCCCGTCGCGTGCGCGAGATCGGCGTGTATTGCGAACTTCATCCCTGGGACATGAGCGACGAGGACATCCGTGCCTTCGCCCCGCGCGGCATCATCCTCGCCGGTGGGCCCGAGTCCGTGCATGAGCAGGGCAGCCCGCGCGCACCGCAGGCGGTGTTCGACCTCGGCGTGCCGCTGTTCGGCATCTGCTACGGCATGCAGACGATGTCCGAGCAGCTCGGCGGCAAGGTACAGGGCTCGGATGTTCGCGAGTTCGGCTATGCGCGCGTCGATCTGGTCGGCAAGTCGCGGCTGTTCGATGGCATCGAGGATCACATGGACGACGACGGCGTGTTCGGCCTCGACGTCTGGATGAGCCACGGCGACAAGGTCACCGACATCCCGCAGGGTTTCCACATCCTGGCCAGCACGCCGAGCTGCCCGATCGCCGCGATGGGCGACGACACCCGCGGCTACTACGGCGTGCAGTTCCACCCCGAAGTGACCCACACCAAGCAGGGCGGGCGCATCCTGTCGCGCTTCATTCTCGAGATCTGCGGTTGTGAAGCGCTGTGGACGCCGTCCAACATCGTCGAGGACGCCATTGCTCAGGTGCGTGCCCAGGTGGGCGACGCCAACGTACTGCTCGGCCTGTCCGGCGGCGTGGATTCCTCGGTGGTCGCGGCGCTGCTGCACCGCGCCATCGGCGACCAGCTGACCTGCGTATTCGTCGACAACGGTCTGCTGCGCCTGCACGAAGGCGACCAGGTGATGGCCATGTTCGCCGAGAACATGGGCGTCAAGGTCATCCGGGCTGACGCCGAGGCGCAGTTCCTGGCCAACCTCGAAGGCGAGGCGGACCCGGAGAAGAAGCGCAAGATCATCGGTCGCACCTTCATCGACGTGTTCGATGCCGAGGCCAGCAAGCTGCCAAACATTCAGTTCCTCGCCCAGGGCACCATCTACCCGGACGTGATCGAGTCGGCCGGTGCCAAGAGCGGCAAGGCCCACGTGATCAAGTCGCACCACAACGTCGGCGGCCTGCCCGAGGAAATGAACCTCAAGCTGGTCGAGCCGCTGCGCGAATTGTTCAAGGACGAGGTACGCAAGATCGGCCTCGAACTCGGCCTGCCCTACGACATGGTCTACCGCCATCCCTTCCCGGGCCCGGGCCTGGGCGTGCGCATCCTCGGCGAGGTGAAGAAGGAATACGCCGACCTGCTGCGTCGCGCCGACGACATCTTCATCAGCGAGCTGCGCAAGGCTGACTGGTACCACAAGGTCAGCCAGGCCTTCGTGGTGTTCCAGCCGGTCAAGTCGGTAGGGGTGGTCGGTGATGGTCGCCGTTACGCCTGGGTCGTGGCCCTGCGCGCGGTGGAAACCATTGACTTCATGACGGCACGCTGGGCGCACCTGCCTTACGAGCTGCTGGAAAAGGTCTCCAACCGCATCATCAACGAAATCGAAGGCATCTCGCGCGTCACCTACGACGTCTCGAGCAAGCCGCCGGCGACCATCGAGTGGGAGTGATCTGACGCATCAGGGCAGCCAAGGCTGCCCTGATGCTATCGGGGTCGTAGTACCAAGGGGGAGGTTCAATGGCTTTCACACGCAGGCAGGTCCTCGGCGGCCTGGCCGGTCTCGGCGTGCTTGGTCTCGGCGTTGGCGGTGCACGCTATTGGCTGGGCCGCCCTGCGGCTGGTGCCACGCATGACTACGAGCTGATCGCCGCGCCGGTCGACGTCGAGCTGGTGCCCGGGCGCGTCACGCCGGCGTGGGGCTATGGTGGGCAGGCGCCTGGTCTCGAGCTGCGTGGACGCCAGGGTGACTGGCTGCGGGTGCGCTTCACCAATCTTTTGCCGGAGCCGACCACCATTCACTGGCACGGTATCCGCCTGCCGCTGGAGATGGACGGTGTGCCCTACGTCTCGCAGCTGCCGGTGCTGCCGGGAGAGTCGTTCGAGTATCGTTTTCAGCTGCACGACGCCGGTAGCTTCTGGTACCACCCGCACACGTCCAGCGGCGAGCACCTGGGCCGCGGCCTGGTCGGCCCGCTGATCGTCGAGGAGCGCGAACCCAGCGGCTTCGCCCATGAGCGGACCCTGAGCCTGAAGAGCTGGCACGTCGACCAGCAGGGGGCCTTCACCGATTTCAGCGTGCCGCGCGAGGCGGCGCGGGGCGGCACCCCGGGCGTGCTCTCGACGGTCAATGGCGAGCACCTGCCGACGTTGGATCTGCCAGCCGGACAGATCGTGCGGCTACGCATCCTCAACCTCGACAATACGCTGACCTATCGGCTCAACCTCTCCGCTGGCGAGGCGCGGATCTACGCGCTCGACGGCAACCCGGTGGCTCCTCGTCCACTCGGCAAGGAATACTGGCTGGGGCCGGGCATGCGTCTCGAGCTGGGGCTGAAGGTGCCCGAGGCGGGCACCGAGCTGTCGCTGCGCAACGGGCCTTTGCGCCTTGCCGCATTGCGTGCCGTGGCCAGCGAGCAGTCGCCGGGAGGCTGGCCGGCTGCACTGCCCGCAAACCCGATCGCCGAACCGGATCTGGATCGCGCCGAGACGCTGCGTTTCAACTTCGAATGGGCCGGTGCGCTTTCCACCGACCTGCAGCAGGGTGGGGCGTTCAAGTTCTGGCAGATCAACGGCCAGGCCTGGGACATCAACGACAAGCGCTGTGCCGAGCGACCGATCGCGACGCTGCGCCACGGCGGGCACTATATCTTCGAGCTGCGCAATCTCAGCCAGTACCAGCATCCGATCCATCTGCATGGCATGACCTTCAAGGTGATTTCCTCCAACCGCCGACGTATCGAGCCCTGGTACACCGACACCTATCTGCTGGGCAAGAACGAGACCGCGCGGATCGCATTGGTGGCGGATAACCCCGGCGTGTGGATGTTCCATTGCCATGTGGTCGATCACATGGAAACCGGCCTGATGGCCGCCATCGAAGTGGCCTAGCACGGCGGGACCGGCGGATGAAACGAGTGCAGATCATCGACCGCAGCGGCGACGAGGGCTTCATGCGCGAGGCCCTGGCGCTGGCCGAGCAGGGCGCCGCGCTGGGCGAGGTGCCGGTGGGCGCCGTGCTGGTGCTGGACGGCCAGGTCGTCGGGCGCGGTTTCAACTGCCCGATCTCCCGACACGATCCGAGCGCGCATGCCGAGATGGTCGCCATCCGCGATGCTGCGCTGCGTCTGCAAAACTATCGCCTGCCCGGCAGCACGCTGTACGTCACCCTGGAGCCGTGCAGCATGTGCGCCGGGCTGATCGTGCATTCGCGCATCCAGCGTGTGGTCTACGGCACGACCGAGCCAAAGGCCGGCGTGGCAGTCAGTCGCGGGCAGTTCTTCGACCAGGCGTTTCTCAATCATCGGGTACTGGTCGAAGGCGGGCTGCTGGCCGAACAGTGCAGCGAAATGCTCAGCCAGTTCTTTCGCCAGCGCAGGCAGAACGGCCGGGACGCCTGAGCGTCAGCGGCTGCTGTAACGGCGAACGCCGGCCTCGGGCAGGGTCTGGTGGGCGGCAACACTGCCCTGGGCCGGGAACACCACCAGGTGGTCGGCCGCAATGGCGATGCCGACTTCCTGGCCTGGCAGATAGTCGGTATGGCTGGCGAAGATGCCTTCGAGCTGGTTGCCGGTTGGCAGTTGCAGGCGATACAGGGTCGATGCGCCGAGGAACGTCTTGCCGACGATCAGCGCACGCAGCGGGCTGTCCGGCCGGTAGACGATATCGTCCGGACGCAGCAGTACATCCACCGAACTCCCGGCCGGCCAGTTGTAGGCGCGGTTGCCGCGGATCACGCCAAGCTCGGTCTGCACCGTTTCCGGGTCGAGCAGCTGGCCGCGGATGAAGTAGCCCTGGCCGATGAAGCTCGCGACGAAGGGGGTCAGCGGTTCGTGATAGAGGTTGAACGGCGTGTCCCATTGCTCGAGGCGGCCGTCCTTGAACACGCCGACCTGATCGCTGACGGCGAAGGCTTCCTCCTGATCATGGGTCACCAGAATCGCGCTGGTGCCGCGCGCCTTGAGAATCTCCCGGACCTCCAGGCTCAGCCGGCGGCGCAGTTCGACGTCCAGATTGGAGAACGGCTCGTCAAGCAGCAGCAGCTCGGGTTCGGGGGCTAGTGCGCGCGCCAGTGCGACTCGCTGTTGCTGGCCGCCGGAGAGTTCGTGTGGGTAGCGTCGCGCCAGTGGGGCAAGATGCACCAGTTCCAGCAGTTCGCTGACGATACGTTGGCAGTCCGCCTGCTTGCGAATGCCAAAGGCGACGTTGTCGAAGACGGTCAGATGCGGGAACAGCGCATAGTCCTGAAAGACCATGCCGATGCGGCGCTTCTCCGGGGCGAGGGTGTGGCCAGGGCGCGAGATGACTTGCCCGGCCAGCTCGATCTCGCCCTGCTGGACAGCCTCAAAGCCGGCGATGGCTCGCAAGGTGGTGGTCTTGCCGCAGCCGGATGGACCGAGCAGGCAGCCGATGTCGCCGCGGTTCAGGTGCAGGTTGAGGTCGCTGACGACGCGCTGCTGCCCGCCGTAGCCACAGGCCAGGTCGCGCAGCAACAGCAGGGGGGCGTGGCTCATGCGTGGTAGGCGGGTTCGACGAGGAATTCCAATAGTGCCTTTTGCACGTGCAGGCGATTCTCGGCCTGGTCCCAGGCGAGCGAGCGGCAATCGTCGAGCAGGTCTTCGCTGATCTCCTCGCCACGGTGGGCTGGTAGGCAGTGCAGGAAGATCACGTCCGGTGCGGCGGCATCCAGCAAGGCGCGGTCGACCTGGTAGGGGCGGAAGGTCGCCAGGCGCGCTTCGGCCTCGTCTTCCTGGCCCATCGAGGCCCACACATCGGTGCTGACCAGGTGAGCGCCGGCAACCGCCTCGCGCGGGTCGCGCGTGACGCTGACCCGGTCGCCGGCCAGCGCAAGCAGCTCGGCCTTGGGCTCATAGCCTTCGGGGCAGGCCACGCGAAGCTGGAAGTCGAACTGGATCGCCGCTTCTATATAGGTGTTGCACATGTTGTTGCCATCGCCGACCCAGGCGACGGTCTTGCCGGCGATGCTGCCACGCTGTTCCTGGAAGGTCTGCATGTCGGCCAGCAGCTGGCAGGGATGCAGATCGTCCGACAGGCCGTTGATCACCGGGACCCGCGAATTGGCGGCGAACTCGGTCAGCGTAGAGTGGGAGAACGTACGGATCATCACGGCATCGAGCATGCGCGACATGACGATCGCCGAATCGCCGATCGGCTCGCCGCGACCGAGCTGGGTGTCACGCGGCGAGAGAAAGATCGCCTGGCCACCGAGCTGGATCATGCCGGCCTCGAATGACAGCCGCGTGCGGGTCGAGGCCTTCTCGAAGATCATGCCCAGCACCCGATTCTTCAGTGGCTCGAAGAGAATGCCGCGCTCACGCAGATCCTTCAGTTCGATGCCGCGACGGACCAGGCTATGCAGTTCCTGGGGCGTGCAGTCCATCAAAGAGAGAAAATGCCTTGCGCTCATATCAACTACCTTTCATTGCCGCAGTTTGCGGTCCGAAGGCTTTTCCGGGGAAAACAGAGGGACCGACCACTGGGGGTCGTGATGACCTGGCGAAACGGGAAAGGCGAGATCTTATCCACAAAAGCTGCAGGGGCGCAAACGCCGGTTTACGGCGCCTGCGCGCGTCTGACAGGCGCAACGCTGCGCCTCGTTCGATCGACAAAACCGACTTCGCCACTCGGCTTTGACCCGGCTTATGCTCTACAATGCGCGGCAACCGTGTTAGCCGAGGTACCTCATGGACATCATCGAAACCATCAAAGAACAGATCGCCAACAACTCCATCCTGCTCTACATGAAGGGCTCGCCGAATGCGCCGCAGTGCGGTTTCTCTGCGCGTGCCAGCCAGGCGGTGATGGGCTGCGGCGAGAAGTTTGCCTACGTGGATATCCTGCAGAACCCGGAAATCCGCGCGAACCTGCCCAAGTACGCCAACTGGCCGACCTTCCCGCAGCTGTGGGTGAACGGTGAGCTGGTCGGTGGTAGCGACATCATCCTCGAGATGTTCGAGAAGGGTGAGCTGCAGGCGCTGATCAAGTCCGCCGCCGGCAAGGCCGACGCCTGAGCCTCGACCGGCCCGAGGCACCATCCATCTGGTGCCTCGGCCAATAAAAAACGCCATGCCCTTGCGGACATGGCGTTTTTTTATTGCGGTGGCTGGCGGTCTCAGTCGTCCATCTGCGATTGCAGATAATTCTCCAGCCCAACCTTGTCGATGAGCCCGAGCTGGGTTTCCAGCCAGTCGATGTGCTCTTCCTCGGATTCGAGTATGTCTTCGAGCAGCTCCCGGCTGCCGTAGTCGCCGACACTCTCACAGTAGGCGATGGCAACCTTGAGGTCGGCGATGCCGCTCTGCTCGAGCTTGAGGTCGCATTCGAGCATCTCGCGGGTGTTCTCGCCGATCAGCAGCTTGCCCAGATCCTGGAGATTGGGCAGCCCCTCGAGGAAGAGGATGCGTTTGATCAGCTTGTCGGCATGCTTCATCTCGTCGATGGATTCATCGTACTCGTGCTTGCCCAGGCGGCCGAGCCCCCAGTCCTCATACATGCGCGCATGCAGGAAATACTGGTTGATGGCGACCAGTTCGTTGCCAAGGATCTTGTTGAGGTGCTGAATGACCAGCTTGTCGCCTTTCATGGTCGCAATCCCGTCGAAGTCAATGAGAGGTTTGCCGCAGTCTGGCCACGAAGCACAGGCCTGTCAAACCTAACTCCTTGAAAGCAAAGGCTAATAAGGGAAACGAGAACGCTTGCGTTCTGCGATTGAGCGCTAATGCGTTGATTGCAGGCAGAAAAAAGCCGGGCAATCGCCCGGCTCTTCGGTGATCCGCTGGTCAGGCGGGGTAGAACATCGGTGCGGACAGCGCCGGCTGTGCGTTCTGGACGTCCGCCAGGGTTTCGCGCACCACCTGTTTGGCCAGGCAGGCGCACTTGCCGCATTGGGTGCCCACGCCAGTGCTCTCACGCACCTCGCGGTAGCTGCAACAGCCTTCATAGATGGCCTCGCGAATCTGGCCGTCGGTGATGCCCTGGCAAAGACAGACGTACATGCGAACTACCCGTGGGTCGATTGATGAAGCGGATGCTAAATAGAATGAGAATGATTGTCAAAGGTCTTCATCGGTCGGGCCGCTCCGTCGGTCGGTTTGCCGGAGGCAGCAGTGCTGTCGTTATAGTGGCCACCGCGTCGAAACGTTAGAATCGGCAGCCCTTCCCTGATTGCTTCTTCCCGGCCGATTCCCCGGTCTAGAGGCGTGCGGTGCCGTCATGCAGTTGAGCGTTCCCACCCTCATCGTCGTCGATCTCTACGTACTGTTGCTGGTTGCGCTGCTGATGTTGTTCGCCTGGCGCAGTGGGCGGCGCGAACCCACGCTGGGCTACCTGTGCCTCACGCTTTTCCTTGGTGTCGCATCGACGGCGCTCGGGGCGCTACGCAACCTCGGGATCGACTACGTGCCGATCGTCCTTGGCAATGTCCTGCTCGTGCTGGCGATGGCCTTCAACTGGACGGCCATGCGTGTGTTCGCTGGCCGCCGTCCGCAATGGCGGGGGATACTCGTCGGCCCCGCGGTGTGGGCCGCGATGTGTCTGTTGCCGGCGTTCTACGGCACGCTACGGTTGCGCATTGCGCTGCTTTCGGTGCTCACCAGCATCTATATCGGTCTGGCGATGGTCGAGCTGTGGCGAAGCCGCCGGGCCATCCAGGTTTCGCTGCGCCCGGCGATGGCGCTCATGGCCGTGCATGTCGTGCTGTACGCATTGCGCATCCCCCTCGATAACGGTCAGCCGTTCGAGGGGACGCAGCACTTTAACTTCTTCGCCGTGGTGATCTTCGAGACCATGATGTACGCCGTCGGCATTGCGTTCGTCACGCTGGCCATGGTTCGTGAGCGTGCCGAACTCGAGTACCGGCAGGCGTCGCTGAGCGACCCGTTGACCGGCATCGGCAACCGGCGCGCCTTCATCGAGCATGGCGAGCGGCTACTGCATCGTTGCCGGGAAGCAGGCCAGATGGTGACAGTGCTGTTGTGCGACCTTGACCAGTTCAAGCGCCTCAACGACACGCTGGGCCACAAGGCCGGCGACGATGCGTTGATCGGCTTCTGCCACGTCGCCAAGTTGCGGCTGCGTCGGCATGACGTCTTCGGGCGCATTGGTGGCGAAGAGTTCGCCTGCCTGCTTGCCGATGCCGGGACCGATGTCGCTCATGGCGTCGCCGAGCGTATCCGCGGCGAGTTCGCGGCGCTGCCTTTCAGTCGCGCCGGCATGCTCAGCGTGAGCATCGGCATCAGCGATACCGGGCGGTTCGGCTACGACCTCGATCGGCTGCTGTCCGAAGCGGATCGCGCGCTCTATCAGGCCAAGGCGGGCGGGCGCAACTGCATCCGGGTTGCCGCGTAGCCTGGCGAGCCGGTGCTTCTGCGGTTTGTTAGACTGCGGCACCTTTTTTCGGCGGCGACCCCTTCATGGCTCTGCAAGCGACCCCCTATAAAGTCGAACTCAACCTGACCGATCTCGATCGCGGCGTCTACGAGACCCTGCGCTTCACGGTCGCGCGTCATCCGTCGGAAACCGAAGAGCGCCTCGGCGTTCGCTTGATCGCCTATGCGCTGTGGTACGACGAGCAGCTGGGCTTCGGTCGCGGCCTGTCGGATGTCGATGAGCCGGCGCTGTGGCAGAAGAGCCTGGATGAACGGATCCTGCACTGGATCGAGGTCGGACAGCCGGATGCCGAGCGCATCACCTGGTGCTCGCGGCGTGCCGAGCGGGTTAGCGTGCTGGCTTACGGCAATCTGCGGGTATGGCAGACCAAGGTGGTCGATGCGGTCAAAGGGCTGAAGAATGTCAGCATCGCTGCGCTGGCTTCCGAGGCGCTGGAAACGCTGACCCGCGATCTGCCGCGCTCCATCCAGTGGAGCGTGATGATCAGTGACGGCGCACTGTTCGTCACCGACGAGCGCGGCCAGCACGAAGTGCCCATGCAGTGGCTGCTCGGCGAGCGCGGCTGAACGATCTGTCGGCCGGCGCCAAACGACCCGGCCAGGGCTGACCGATTCGGGTATCCTTTGCGGCTTTTCTCGCCGGCGCGCTCGTGCCGGCTCGCTGCTCCGGAACCACACGATGCGAATCGAACCCCGCCCGCTTCCCGACACGCTGCCCGACCTGGGCGATCTCCCGCCATTGCTGACCCGGCTCTACGCGGCACGCGGCGTGACCTCGGCCAGCGAGCTGGACAAGGGCCTGGCGCGGCTCATTCCTTATGCGCAGCTCAAGGGCATCGAGCAGGCCGTCGAACTGCTGGTCGAGGCACTGGAGAAGCGTCAGCGCATCCTGTTCGTCGGTGATTTCGACGCCGACGGGGCCACCGCCAGCACGGTCGGCGTGCTCGGTCTGCGGCAGCTGGGCGCGGCGCACGTCGATTACCTCGTTCCGAATCGCTTCGAATACGGTTACGGGCTGACGCCCGAGATCGTTGCCGTGGCCCTCGAGCGCGGGCCCGACCTGCTGGTAACGGTCGACAACGGCATCTCCAGCGTCGACGGCGTGGCGGCGGCGAAAGCGGCCGGCTTGAAGGTGCTGGTCACCGACCACCATCTGCCGGGGCCCGTGCTGCCCGATGCCGATGCCATCGTCAACCCGAACCAGCCCGAATGCCGGTTCCCGAGCAAGTGCATCGCTGGCGTCGGCGTGATCTTCTATGTGCTGCTGGCATTGCGCGCCCGGCTGCGCGAGCGGGACTGGTTCGTTCGTCACGGCTGGGCCGAGCCGAATCTGGCCGAGCTGCTCGATCTGGTAGCCCTCGGCAGCGTCGCCGACGTGGTGCCGCTGGACGCCAACAACCGCATCCTCGTCCATCAGGGCTTGGCGCGCATTCGCGCCGGTCGGGCCCGGCCGGGGCTACGGGCGATCCTCGACGTCGCCGGACGTGACCATCGGCGCATCACCTCCACCGATCTTGGCTTCATTCTCGGGCCGCGCCTCAATGCCGCCGGGCGTCTGGACGACATGAGCCTGGGCATCGAGTGCCTGCTCTGCGAAGACGAGGCGCTGGCGCGCGACATGGCCGTACAGCTCGACGAGCTGAACAAGGATCGCAAGGCCATCGAGCAGGGCATGCAGCGCGAGGCGCTCGCCCAGCTCAAGGACCTGCCGCTCGAGGAACTGCCGTTCGGCCTGTGCCTGTTCGAGCCGGACTGGCACCAGGGCGTGATCGGCATCCTCGCCTCGCGGCTGAAGGAGCGCTATCACCGCCCGACCATCGCCTTTGCCGATGCTGGCGACGGCCAGCTCAAGGGCTCGGCGCGTTCGGTGCCCGGATTTCATATCCGCGATGCGCTCGACGCGGTGGCGGCTCGTCATCCCGGTTTGATCAGCAAGTTCGGCGGGCACGCTATGGCCGCCGGGCTGTCCTTGCCGCAGGAAAACTTCGGCGCCTTCGCCGCGGCCTTCGACGCCGAGGTGCGGCGTCAGCTCTGCGAGGACGACCTGACCGGCCGGCTGCTCACCGACGGCCAGCTCGGTATCGAGGAGTTTCACCTGGAGCTGGCCCGCGCGTTGCGCAATGCCGGGCCCTGGGGACAGCATTTCCCAGAGCCGATGTTCCATGGCGTATTCCAGCTGGTGCAGCAGCGCATCGTCGGCGAGCGGCACCTCAAGCTCGTACTCAGGAGCGAATGCGGTTCGCTGACGCTGGACGGCATCGCCTTCAATATCGATCGCGACATCTGGCCGAACCCTTCGGTGCGCTGGGCGGAACTGGCCTACAAGCTGGACGTCAACGAATATCGCGGGCAGGAAAGCGTGCAGCTGATGGTGGCGCATATCGCCCCACGTTGAGGCCATTGCCCGGCTGAATCCGCCGATATTTCGCCCACTCCGTTCGATTGTCCCGCCCGCGGCGCGCGCCTAGAGTGCAGGCACAACAAGAACGACGGCAGATAGCGAAATGAGCGATACCAGCGTGCACTACCGTGCCTGTCACCTGTGCGAGGCCATCTGCGGCCTGGCCATCGAAACGCGCGATGGCGCGATCGTCTCGATCAAGGGCGACGCGCAGGACCCGTTCAGCCGCGGCCATGTCTGCCCCAAGGCGGTGGCGCTGCAGGATATCCAGAACGATCCCGACCGCCTGCGCCAGCCGGTGATGCGGGTGGAGAACCAGTGGGTGCCGCTGGAATGGGACGAGGCCTTCGCCCTGGTGGCCGAGCGGCTGGCGGGTATTCGCGAACGCCACGGCAACAACGCCGTCGCCATCTATCAGGGCAATCCGAGCGTGCACAACTACGGGTTGATGACCCATAGCAACTATTTCCTCGGCCTGCTCAAGACTCGCAACCGCTTCTCGGCGACCTCCGTCGACCAGCTTCCGCACCACCTGACCAGCTACCTGATGTATGGCCACGGCCTCTTGCTGCCGGTGCCGGATATCGACCACACCGATTTCATGCTGATCCTTGGCGGCAACCCGCTGGCCTCCAATGGCAGCATCATGACCGTGCCGGACGTGGAAAAGCGCCTGAAGGCGCTACGCGCACGCGGCGGCAAGTTGGTGGTGGTCGATCCGCGACGCAGCGAGACGGCGGCCATCGCCGACCAGCACCTGTTCATCCGGCCCGGGCAGGACGCGGGGTTGCTGCTGGGCATCCTGCATACCCTGTTCGAGGAAGGTCTTGCCCGCGGCAGTCACCTGCCGGTCGACGGGCTCGACGCGGTACGCGCCGCCATCGCTCCGTTCCCGGCCGAGGCGATGGCCGCACGCTGTGGTATCGCCGCCGAGGACATCCGCCAGCTGGCGCGGGATTTTGCCGCCGCCGAGCGGGCCGTGTGCTATGGCCGCATGGGCGTCTCGACCCAGGTCTACGGCACGCTCTGCCAGTGGCTGGTGCAACTGATCAATCTGGTGACCGGCAACCTCGACCGCGTGGGCGGGGCGCTCTGCACCACACCTGCCGTTGACCTGGTGGAAACCACCTCGCCCGGGCATTTCGGGGCCTGGCGCAGCCGCGTCTCGGGCCTGCCCGAGTACGGTGGCGAGCTGCCGGTGGCGGCGCTGGCCGAGGAGATGCTCGCGCCGGGCGAGGGCCAGGTCCGCGCGTTGATTACCGTGGCCGGCAACCCGGTGCTGTCGACGCCCAACGGGCGCCAGCTCGAAGAGGGGCTGGAAGGCCTCGAGTTCATGCTTAGCGTCGATTTCTACGTCAACGAAACCACCCGTTACGCCGACATCATCCTGCCGCCGACCGCCCCTCTGGAGCACGATCACTACGACAGCACCTTCAACCTGCTGGCCGTGCGCAACGTCACCCGCTTCAACCAGGCGGTGCTGCCGCGCCCCGATGGTGCATTGCACGACTGGGAAATCTTCGTCGGCCTGGCGCGCGCCTTCGCTGCGCGCACCGGGCTCGAGCTCAAGCCGACGCTGGCGCCGGAGCAGATGATCGACCTCGGGCTACGGGCCGGGCCGCATGGCGAAGGTTCCGAGCGCCGGCTGAACCTGGCCGCCTTGCGCGAGGCACCACACGGTATCGATCTCGGTGCGCTCGAGCCGAATCTCGCGCGCCGGCTGAAAACCGAATCTCGTCGCGTCCAGGCGGCCCCGGCGCTGCTGCTGGCCGATCTGGAGCGATTCGCCGCCGACAGTGCCAGCAGTCAGTCGACTGGCTTGCTGCTGATCGGACGGCGCCACGTGCGCAGCAACAATTCCTGGATGCACAACTACCGGCGCCTGGTGAAGGGCAAGCCGCGGCATCAACTGCTGATGCACCCGGCGGACCTGGCCGGTCGCGGTCTGAGCGACGGCCAGCGGGTACGGGTTCGCTCGCGGGTCGGCTCCATCGATGTCGAGGTCGCGGCCAGCGACGAGCTGATGCCCGGCGTGGTCAGCCTGCCGCATGGCTGGGGGCATGACCGCGGAGGCGTGCGCCTGCAGATCGCCGGTGAGCTGCCAGGTGCCAGTGCAAACGACCTCACCGATGAGCGGCTGTACGATGCGCTGTCCGGCAACGCGGCGCTCAATGGCGTGCCGGTGGAGGTCGCGGCGGTCTAGCACCCGCTGAAAGTCGGGCTGGGTTTTCTCGGCGAAACGGTCTGTACTCAGGGGTGTCCATACGAACGCCCCCTGTAGTCGAGGTTTCCATGACCCAGCTCTTCCAGCCGTTGACGCTTCGCCAACTCACGCTTGCCAATCGAATTGCCGTCTCGCCGATGTGCCAGTACTCGGCCGAGGGCGGCATGGCCAACGACTGGCACCTGGTGCACCTGGGCAGCCGTGCCGTCGGCGGCGCAGGGCTGGTCCTCATCGAGGCCACCGCGGTACGGCCGGAAGGGCGCATCTCGCCGCAGGACCTGGGCATCTGGAGCGACGAGCACATCGAGCCGCTGCGGCGGATCACTCGCTTTGTCGAGGCGCAGGGCTCGTTCGCCGGTATCCAGCTCGCGCATGCCGGGCGCAAGGCGAGCAGCTGGCAGCCCTGGCTCGGCAAGCGCGGCAGCGTGCCGATCGCCGAGGGCGGCTGGGTGCCGGTCGGGCCGTCGAGCATTGCCTTCGATCCGCAGCATGCCGTGCCCGAGGCGCTCGATGCGCAGGGCATCGCAGCGGTGGTGCAGGCGTTCGTGCAGGCGGCCGAGCGCGCGCTGGCGGCGGGCTTCAAGGTTGCCGAGATCCACGCGGCGCATGGCTATCTGCTGCATCAGTTCCTGTCGCCACTGTCCAACCAGCGGCAGGACGAGTATGGCGGTTCGTTCGACAACCGTATCCGTCTGCTCCTCGAGGTGACCGAAGCGGTGCGGGCCACCTGGCCGGACGAGCTGCCTTTGTTCGTCCGGCTGTCGGCCACCGACTGGGTCGCCGACGGCTGGAACCCGGACGAAACCGTCGAGCTGGCGCGGCGGTTGAAGGCGCTGGGCGTCGACCTGATCGACGTGTCGTCCGGCGGCACCGCCGCCAACGCCGAGATTCCAGTCGGCCCGGGCTACCAGACGCAGTTCGCCGAGCGGGTGCGCCGCGAGGCGGATATGGCCACCGGCACCGTGGGGCTGATCACCGAGGCGGTGCAGGCCGAGCATATCCTGCGTACCGGCCAGGCCGACCTCATCCTGCTGGCGCGCGAGCTGCTGCGCGATCCCTACTGGCCGTTGCATGCCGCCGAGCACCTGCGGGACAACTCGGTGCCCTGGCCGGCCCAGTATGTTCGCGCGGCACACCGCGACACGCCGATTCGCCAGGTGCCCGACGCACAGGGTTGATCCGTTTATTTCAGGAGTTGCTGCATGAACACCACAGGTTTGCTCGATCAGCTGCTCAAGTCCGGCAAGGCGTTGCTCGATCAGAAGCCGGGGCAGGGGGTGCCGGCCGCGCCCGCGGGAAAAGCCGGCAATGGCGGGCTCGAACAACTGCTCGGCGGCCTGGGCGGCGGCTCGCTGGGCGGGCTGCTCTCGGGCGCCGGGGGCGGGGCCCTGGCTGCCGGGGCGATGGGCGCGCTGCTTGGCAACAAGAAGGCGCGCAGGTTCGGCGGCAAGGTGGCCACCTACGGAGGGCTGGCGGCCCTTGGCGTGCTCGCCTACCAGGCCTACAGCCGCTGGCAGGCGCAGCAGGCCGGCGTACCCCAGGGCGAGCCGCAAACCATCGACCGGCTGCCCGCGAGCGAACAGGTGGAGGCGCATAGCCAGGCGATTCTCAAGGCGCTGGTGGCTGCGGCCAAGGCGGACGGACATGTCGACGACCGCGAGCGCGGTTTGATCGAGGCCGAAATGGCCAGGCTGTCCGGCGATCACGAGCTGCAGCAGTGGCTGGACGTCGAGCTGCGCAAGCCGCTGGACCCTGCGGACGTGGCCGCCGCGGCCGGCACTCCGGAGATGGCCGCCGAGATGTATCTGGCCAGCCTGCTGGCGGTGGACGAGGGAGCATTCATGGAGCGCGCCTACCTCGACGAGCTGGCGCGACAGCTCGGCCTCGACGCAGGGCTGAAAGCGGAGCTGGAAAACCAGGTGCGTGCCGCCTCGGCGTGATCGCAGGTCGGCCTGCCGCTGGGCCGCCGAGGCTCTCGGCGGGCTGTCGGCGTCGGGCGGCTGGCGTTATACTCGCGGGCTTTTCGAATCCGTCCGCTGGAGAGCCGAACGCCATGGAAATCAACCCGATCCTCAACAGCATCAAGGACCTGTCCGAACGCACCCAGTCCATTCGGGGGTATCTTTGACTACGATCACAAAGCTGATCGTCTGACCGAGGTCAACCGCGAGCTGGAAGACCCGAACGTCTGGAACAACCCCGAATACGCACAAAACCTCGGCCGCGAGCGCGCCATGCTGGCGCAGATCGTCGAGACCATCGACGATCTCACCGGCAGCCTCGCCGATTCCCGCGACCTGCTCGACATGGCGGTCGAGGAGAACGACGAAAGCGCCGTGGCCGATATCGAGAGCGAAATCCAGCGCCTGCGCGAGATTCTCGAGAAGCTCGAGTTCCGCCGCATGTTCAGCGGCGAGATGGACCCCAGCAACTGCTACCTCGACATCCAGGCCGGTTCCGGCGGTACCGAGGCGCAGGACTGGGCGAACATGCTGCTGCGCATGTACCTGCGCTGGGCCGACAAGCATGGTTTCGACGCCGAGATCGTCGAACTGTCCGAAGGCGAGGTTGCCGGCATCAAGGGCGCGACCCTGCATATCAAGGGCGAGTACGCCTTTGGCTGGCTGCGTACCGAGATCGGCGTGCACCGCCTGGTGCGCAAGAGCCCGTTCGACTCCGGCAATCGCCGTCACACCTCGTTTACCGCGGTGTTCGTCTCGCCGGAGATCGACGACAACATCGAGATCGAGATCAACCCTGCGGACCTGCGAATCGATACCTATCGTTCCTCCGGTGCCGGTGGCCAGCACGTCAACACCACCGATTCGGCCGTGCGTATCACCCACGTGCCGACCAATACCGTGGTGGCCTGCCAGAACGAGCGCTCGCAGCACGCCAACAAGGACACCGCGATGAAGATGCTGCGGGCCAAGTTGTACGAGCTGGAAATGCAGAAGCGCAATGCGGCGTCGCAGGCGCTGGAAGACTCCAAGTCGGATATCGGCTGGGGCCACCAGATCCGCTCCTACGTGCTCGACCAGTCGCGCATCAAGGACCTGCGGACCGGCGTTGAGCGCAGCGACTGCGACCGCGTGCTCGACGGCGACCTGGACGAGTACCTCGAGGCCAGCCTGAAGCAGGGTCTGTAAGCCGGGGTGGGGCGCCGACAGCGCCCATCCCATGACAACGTATTGATCAGCCTACCTGAGGGTCCGCGGACCCGAGCGACCGGAAAACACCGACCATGAGCGAACAACCGCTGAACGAGCATGCCATCCACGAGGAAGAGAACAAGCTGATTGCCCAGCGCAAGGAAAAGCTCGCCGCGCTGCGCGAGAAGCAGCCGATCGTCTTCCCCAACGATTTCCGCCGCGATGCCCTGGCGGGTGATCTGCAGAAGCAGTACGCCGAGGCCGGCAAGGAAGCGCTCGAAGGCCAGCAGATCAAGGTCAGCGTCGCCGGCCGCATCATGCTCAACCGCGGTGCGTTCATCGTCATCCAGGACAGCAGCGGGCGGATCCAGCTCTACGTCAATCGCAAGACCTTGCCGGAAGAGACGCTCGAAGCGATCAAGCACTGGGACATGGGCGACATCGTCGCGGCCGAGGGCACGCTGGCGCGCTCCGGCAAGGGTGATCTGTACGTCGACATGCAGAACGCTCGCCTGCTGACCAAGTCGCTGCGTCCGCTGCCGGACAAGTTCCACGGCCTGACCGACACCGAGCAGCGCTACCGCCAGCGCTACGTCGACCTGATCGTCAACGAGGATGTGCGCCAGACCTTCCGCGTGCGTTCGCAGGTGATCGCGCACATCCGCCGCTTCCTCAACGAGCGCGGTTTCCTCGAAGTGGAAACCCCGATGCTGCAGACCATTCCCGGTGGCGCCGCGGCCAAGCCGTTCGAGACGCACCACAACGCACTGGACATGGCCATGTTCCTGCGCATCGCGCCGGAGCTGTACCTCAAGCGCCTGGTGGTCGGCGGCTTCGAGAAGGTCTTCGAGATCAACCGCAACTTCCGTAACGAAGGCGTCTCGACCCGGCACAACCCCGAGTTCACCATGCTCGAGTTCTACCAGGCCTACGCCGACTACGAAGACAACATGGACCTGACCGAGGAGCTGTTCCGCGAGCTGGCCCAGGCCGTGCTCGGCAGCACCGACGTGCCCTACGGCGACAAGGTGTTCCACTTCGGCGAGCCCTTCGCGCGGCTGTCGGTGTTCGACTCGATCCTCAAGTTCAACCCGGAAATCTCCGCGGATGACCTGAACGACGTCGAGAAGGCTCGCGCCATCGCCAAGAAGGCCGGCGCCAAGCTGCTCGGCCACGAAGGGCTGGGCAAGCTGCAGGTGATGATTTTCGAGGAGCTGGTCGAGCACAAACTGGAACAGCCAACCTTCATCACTGAGTACCCGTTCGAAGTCTCGCCGCTGGCCCGACGCAACGATCGCAACCCCAACGTCACCGACCGCTTCGAACTGTTCATCGGTGGCCGCGAGATCGCCAACGCCTATTCCGAGCTCAACGATGCCGAGGATCAGGCCGAGCGCTTCCACGCCCAGGTAGCCGACAAGGATGCCGGCGATGACGAAGCCATGCACTTCGACGCCGACTTCGTGCGTGCGCTGGAATACGGCATGCCGCCGACCGCGGGCGAGGGTATCGGCATCGATCGCCTGGTGATGCTGCTGACCAACTCGCCTTCGATCCGCGACGTGATCCTCTTCCCGCACATGCGTCCGGAACTCTGATCCACTGAGCGTCGACCGACCCGCAGTGTGCCGGCCTCGGCCGCTGCGGGTATAACCTCAAGGGTACGGGTCATCCGTGAAGAGGGACTGATGAACAGCCGTAACAACCTGGACGAGTATCAGACCATCGTGCGCGGGCTGTCCGACCGCATCGTCGAGGCGCAGACGCCAGTGCGCGTACTGGACGCGGTGAAGTGGGACGAGAATACCCGCCAGGGTTTTTTCGCCGCCAAGGGCCGCGAGCTGCCGAAGATCGATCGCGGCTACTACGAGGGCCGGCCACTGGCCTTCGATTCCAGCGCCAAGAAGCAGGAATTCCAGGACATCGAGCGCGACATCACCCGTCAGCTCGGTCAGTTCAACCCGGTCGGGCAGATCATGCGGCGCATGTGCAAGGAATACCGCATGGTCATCCGCATGCTCGAGGCGCGTGGCACGCCGGACTTCGGCATGATCTCCCAGGAGCTCTACGGCGCGGCATCCGACGCCTTCCATGCTGGCGATCCAACCCTGGCCGACCTCGGCCTTATGCTCTCCGACTATCTGAACAACATCGCCGACCGTGGCGACCTGCGTGACGAGCCGAAGAATCTCACCGCGCCGCAGGCCGTCGAGCTGCTGCAGAAGCGGCTGGATGTGGTGTTCGGCGAAGGCGAGGGCGTGATTCGTGTTTTCGAGTCCGACGGCATCCTCGCCGATGCGGCAGCGGGCGCCGACTACATCAAGATCCGCAGCGACGCGCTGTTCAACGAGCGTGACGTGCGCGCGCTGGAGGTTCACGAAGGCCTGGTGCACGTCGGCACCACGCTCAACGGGCAGAACCAGCCGATCTGCACCTTCCTCGCCAAGGGGCCGCCGTCTTCAACGGTTACCCAGGAAGGCCTGGCAATCCTGATGGAGGTGATCGCCTTCGCCTCCTACCCGACGCGCCTGCGCAAGCTGACCAACCGCACCCGCGCCATCCACATGGCCGAGGAGGGCGCGGATTTCCTCGATGTGTTCGCCTTCTTCCGCGAGCAGGGCTATGGCGAAGACGACTGCTACAGCAATGCCAGCCGGGTGTTCCGCGGCTCGACCCCCGATGGTTTGCCCTTCACCAAGGACCTGTCCTACCTGAAGGGCTTCATCATGATCTACAACTACATCCAGCTAGCCGTGCGCAAAGGCCGGCTGGAGCAGATCCCGCTGCTGTTCTGCGGCAAGACCACGCTTGAGGATATGCGCACGCTGCGTCAGCTGGTAGACGAGGGCATGGTCGTCCCGCCCAAGTATCTGCCGCAGCAATTTCAGGACCTCAATGCGCTGTCGGCCTGGATGTGCTTCTCCAACTTTCTCAATCACCTGAGCCTGGATCGCATCGAAGCCGACTACGCGAACATTCTCTGATCCCGAATATCCGACACCACTCACGCAAGGAAGCGTAACGATATGGAAAGCCCCGTCTTTGCCCGGCGTGCGAACCCGATGGATCGCACACTCTCACCCGCTGCGTATAACCTCGTCATTGGCCTCACGCTCTGTTGGGGCTTCTGGGTCAACTGGTGGATGGTCGGCAACATCCCGGTCGAGTCCATTCGCAGCATCCATCCCTGGCTGTTCTTTGGCGGCTACTTCGCCAGCTGTCTGAGCGGCGCCTGGCTGTTTCATCGTTCCAACCAGCCCTGGGTCAGCTTCCTCGGCTACAACCTGGTGGTGGTGCCGTTCGGCTTGATCGTCAATCTGGTGGTCAGCCGCTATGACGGCGCATTGGTGCATGAGGCGATCCGCATCACCGCGCTGGTGACACTCGGCATGATGGCGCTCGGCGCGCTGTTTCCGCGCTTTTTCGCCAGCATCGCCGGTGCACTGACGGTGGCGCTGCTGCTGGTGATCCTCGTCGAGCTGGTCGAACTGTTCGTCTTCGGCGTTCATCACGGCGTGATCGACTGGATCGTGGTGCTGATCTTCTGCGGCTATGTCGGCGTCGACTGGGGGCGGGCGAACCGGATTCCCAAGACCCTGGACAACGCCATCGACAGCGCCGCCGCGCTCTACATGGACATCATCAACCTGTTCCTGCGTATCCTGCGCATTCTCGGGCGCAAGTAGGCGAGGGCTGGCCGGGCCGCTCCCGCTGCGCCGCAAACCACAGGATCAGGAGCTAGCCGTGGCCAGCCATGAACTCGAATACGAAATCCTCGGGCAATCCGCGCAGAGCGTGGAAATCCTTCTCGACCCCGGCGAGACGGTAATCGCCGAGGCCGGCGCCATGAACTACATGACCGAGGGTGTGCGCTTCGAGGCGCGCCTGGGTGATGGCTCGGCCAGCGGTGTGCTCGGCAAGCTGTGGGGCATGGGCAAGCGCATGCTCACAGGCGAGTCGCTGTTTCTCACCCATTTCAGCAATGAAGGCACCGGCCAGGCGCGGGTCGCTTTTGCCGCGCCGTACCCCGGTACCGTGGTGCCGGTCGATCTCCGCGGGCATGGCGGGCGCCTGACCTGCCAGAAGGACAGCTTTCTTTGCGCCGCCTATGGCACCCGCGTCGGCATCGCGCTGAGCAAGCGTATCGGCGCCGGATTCTTTGGCGGCGAGGGCTTCGTGCTGCAGCGTCTGGAAGGTGACGGCCTGGCGTTCCTGCACGCCGGCGGCACGGTCATTCGCAAGGAGTTGAACAACGAAACGCTGCGCCTGGATACCGGGTGCCTGGTCGCGTTCAGCGAGGGGATCGACTACGACATCCAGCTCGCCGGCGGCCTCAAGAGCATGCTGTTCGGCGGTGAGGGGCTGCTGCTGACCACGTTGCGCGGTACCGGCAGCGTCTGGATCCAGAGCCTGCCGTTCTCGCGCCTGGCCGAACGGGTCTACGAGGCTACGGTGCAGGCACGCGGCGAAACCCGCGCTGGCGGTAGCTGATGCCCGGCTTTGTGCCTGTTACGCTAGCGCTTCTGTTTTTTCCTTCGAGATATCCATGTCCGAACGCAACCCCATTCCACTGATTCTCACCGCTGTCGGCACGGTCGCCCTGACCGTCGGCGTGCTCTGGTACTACGGCTACCTGCACTTCGCCAAACCGCAGGATGCGCTGCTGCTCTCCGACTTCACGATGCTCAAGACCATTCCGGGCGAGGATTACAAGGTGTCGCTGCAGCCGGCCGATCAGGTCGCGCAGTGCATCGATGGCGTGCTCGTGCTGTTCGATACCCAGCAGAAGGGCTTGACCGGCGTGCTGGTGGACAACAAGAAGCGCGCGGTGCGTTGTACCGAGCAGTCGCTGTCTTCGGCGCAACCGGCGCAACCGGCGCAATGAAGCCTGAAATCTGGCGTGGCGACATCACCCGGCTGGAGGTGGACGCCATCGTCAATGCCGCCAACTCCAGCCTGCTCGGCGGTGGCGGCGTGGACGGCGCCATCCATCGCGCGGCCGGGCCGGAACTGGCGCAGTTCTGCCGTGGGCTTGGTGGGTGTGCAGTAGGCGAGGCGAAGCTGACGCCGGGTTTCGCACTGGCCCCGCGGTGCATCATTCATACGGTGGGCCCGGTCTGGCGCGGCGGTACGGCCCACGAGGCCGAGCAGCTGAGCGACTGTTACCGCAACAGCCTGGCGCTGGCCAAGGCGCACGGGGTGGCAAGCATCGCGTTTCCGGCGATCAGTTGCGGCATCTACGGCTATCCAGCCGAGCAGGCGGCTGCCATTGCCGTGCGCGAAGTCTGCACCGGCTTGCGTGGCGGGCTGGTTCAGCGGGCGGTGCTAGTGGCATTCGACCGCGAGATGGAAGAGCTCTACCGGGCCCTGCTCGGTTGAGCAATCTGGGGCGCCGACCCGCCATCAATCGCGCATGAAAAAGGCCCGGAGCGCTGAGCGTGCCGGGCCTTGGTCAGGACGAGATCAGCGCATCGACGAGCGCGGCTCGACCGGCTGATTGTCGTTGGAGATGGTTACCTCGACACGACGATTCATGGCGCGGCCCGATGGGCTGTCGTTGCTCGCCACCGGATAGGCCTCGCCGTAGCCCTGCGAGACGATCCGCTGCGGATCGACACCCATGCGAATGAGCGCCATGCGCACCGCGTCGGCGCGGCGCTCGGACAAGCGCTGGTTATAGCTGTCCGAACCGGTGCTGTCGGTGTAACCCTCGACGATTACATGCCGTTCCTTGTTCTGGTTGAGGAAGTCGGCCAGCTTCTGCACGCTGCGCAACCCGCCGGGTTTCAGCTCGGCGCGGTCGAGGTCGAACAGTACGTCGCCAAAGGTCACCAGGGTGCCGCGCTCGGTCTGCTTGGCCTGCAGATCCTCCTGCAGCTTGCGGATCTGCGCATCGCGTGCCTGCAGGCGCGCTTCGGCGCGCTGGCTCGAGGCTTTCTCCAGATTGCGCTCGGCATCGCGCAGGGCAATGGTCTGTTCGGCGAACTCGATCCGCCGCTTCGCCAGGTAGGCCAGCTGGTCGACCTTGTCTTCGTCGGCGTCCTCCAGATAGGCCTCGTTGGCCTTGTCCAGGGCCTTGCTGGCGTCCTGGGTCTCGAGTGCCGCCAGCTCGGCCGAGCGGGCATCGCTCTGCAGCGAGGAGAAACTCGCGCGGGCTTGTTCCAGGTTCTCGTTGGGTTGCGAAGCGCAGGCCACCAGACCGATGCTCAGCGCCAGCAAGGTAGGGACGGTAACTAGCTTGTGCATGATGGAATCCTCTGGCTGAAAGGTTGAACGGTCAGCGATCACTGCATGCCGCGCATGCTTTCTTCACGCAGTACTTCGATCCCCTCGCGGGCGTCCTCGACGGCTTTCTGCGCCTTGGCGGCACGCGCCTTGCGCTCAGCCACGCGGGCATCCCACTCGGCCTGTTCCGCCAGTTTGCGGGCCTGCTCGTATTCTTCCTTCTGCATCGCCAGTTCAGCCTGTCGCCATTTCTCCTGGGCGGCGCGCATCTCCACCGGGGCGTACTGGGTGCCGCCGGCACTGACCGCTTCGCGCACGGCCGATTCGGTTACGGCGAACTGCTCCTTGGGGGGATTGCCGGCGCAGGCGGTCAGCAGCAGACCGCCGAGGGCGATTGCGGTCAGCTTGGGTAGCTGAAAACGTGAAACGGAATTCTCGACGCTGTTTGTCTTCATGGTCAGTCTCCTACTGGAATTGCCTGACAAAAAAGTGCTGCACGGCTTCGCGGTGCGGTTGTGTCAACCGTTTGCCAAGGCCGGACATAATTTGTGAAAGCAACGGACGCCGATCGTTCAGTTTGATGGCACGTTCCGGCCCTTCGCCGATCAGTCAGGGAGGGCCGGCCTAGAGCGTTTGCCGGGCTGTGCCGGTTCACGAGGAGGGCTGCGACTGCTCCTGTTGCAGGCGGTGCAGGTGCTGGCGTGAGAGCTCGAGGAAACGCGGCGTAGGCCCGATGTCCTCGTAGATCGGATCGCCCTGTTCATCGGTGGCGATGACCTGTGGGCCCGGCACGTAGGGCAGGCTGCTTTCGACAGCTTCAAGCGCTGCACCGACGAGTTCGCCGAGCAAGGTCTCGAGGCCGCGCTTGGGGTACATCTGTGACAGCGCGGCCAGCCGCGCCGCGCTTTCCAGGTCCAGCGCCACGCTGTAGCGCGTGGCGGCCAGGGGGCCGCGCGCTTCGCGTTCCCAGGTACTGACAAGTTCGGAAATCTTCATGTGGGCTCCACGGGCTGGCGAACAAGGGACGCGCCCAGGCAGGCTTGCCAGAGACAGCGCATGCTGGGCACTCTGATGACCGTCTATGTTCAGCGTAGTCCGGCCCCGGTTTTTTCACAGCGCGGCCCGCCTTGCAGGGCGGGCCAGGAGGCGACGATGGCGACGATCGATGCACGTCTGCGCGAGACCGTTCACCTGCTCGGCGAGCTGCTCGGGCGTACCATTCGCGAGCAGCACGGCGACAGCTTTCTCGACAAGATCGAGCGGATTCGCAAGGGCGCCAAAGCCGCCCGGCAGGGGTCGCGCGAGGGCGCTACCCAGCTGGCCGAAACCCTCGACAGCCTTGATGAGAGCGAACTGTTGCCCATGACCCGGGCGTTCAACCAGTTTCTCAACCTGGCCAACATCGCCGAGCAGTACCACCGCGTGCGGCGTCGGCAGGCCGAGGAGTCCGAGCCCTTCGAGGCGACGGTGCTGCCGGATCTGCTGCAGCGGCTGAAGGCTGCCGGGCATGGCGCCGATTTCATTGCCCGCCAGGTCGGGCGGCTCGAGGTCGAGCTGGTGCTCACCGCGCACCCGACCGAAGTGTCTCGCCGCACCCTGATCCAGAAATACGACGCCATTGCCGCCGAGCTGGCTGCCCGCGACCACACCGACCTGACCGACCGGGAGCTGGCTCGGATCGAGCTGCGCCTGCAACGCCTGATTGCCGAGATCTGGCACACCGAGGAAATCCGGCGCAACCGGCCGACGCCCATCGAAGAGGCCAAGTGGGGCTTCGCTGCGATCGAGAATTCGCTGTGGCAGGCGGTGCCGAACGTGCTGCGTCAGGTCGACGGCGTGCTGTTCGCCGCGACCGGCCTGCACTTGCCGCTGGAGGCTGCACCGATCCGCTTCGCCTCGTGGATGGGCGGCGACCGCGATGGCAACCCGAACGTCACCGCGGTCGTCACCCGTGAGGTGCTGCTGTTGGCGCGCTCGGTGGCCGCCGAGCTCTATCTGCGCGACGTCGAGAATCTCATCACGGCTCTGTCGATGCAGGCGGCCAGCGACGAGCTGCTGGCGCAGAGCGGCGAGAGTGCCGAGCCGTATCGCGCCCTGCTCAAACCGTTGCGTGAACGCCTGATGGCAACGCGCGACTGGGCGGCGACCGCTGCAAGTACGGGTCAGCGACCTTCGCCTGCCGTGTTGCAGGACACCGACGAGCTGCGCAAACCGCTCGAGCTCTGCTATCGCTCACTGCATGCCTGTGGCATGGGCATGATCGCCGACGGTGCGCTGCTCGACTGCCTGCGCCGCACAAGCAGCTTCGGTCTGTCGCTGGTGCGTCTGGACGTACGCCAGGATGCCGCGCGGCATGCCGCCGCGCTGGGTGAAATCACCGAATACCTTGGCCTCGGGCGTTACGACCAGTGGGACGAGGCGCGTCGTCTGGCATTCCTCCAGCAGGAACTCGACAGCCGCCGCCCGCTCTTGCCCTGCAATTTCCGCCCCTCGGGCGAGACGGCAGAGGTGTTGGCGACCTGCCGGGTGGTGGCCGAGGCGCCAGCCACTTCCCTGGGCTCCTACGTAATCTCGATGGCACGTGCGGCCTCGGATGTGCTCGCCGTGCAGTTGCTGCTCAAGGAAACCGGCCTGGAACGGCCGATGCGCGTGGTGCCGTTGTTCGAGACGCTGGACGATCTCAACCACGCGGCGCCGGTGATCGATCGCCTGCTCGGGCTTCACGGCTATCGGCGCCGGCTGCACGGCCCGCAGGAGGTCATGATCGGTTATTCCGACTCGGCCAAGGATGCCGGGACCACGGCCGCAGCCTGGGCACAGTACCGGGCGCAGGAGGAACTGGTCGAGGTCTGCCGCCAGCATGGCGTCGAGCTGCTGTTGTTCCACGGCCGCGGCGGCACCGTGGGGCGCGGCGGCGGGCCGGCGCACGCGGCGATTCTCTCGCAGCCGCCGGGCTCGGTGGCCGGACGCTTCCGCACGACCGAGCAGGGCGAGATGATCCGCTTCAAGTTCGGCTTGCCGGACATCGCCGAACAGAACCTCAACCTCTATCTGGCTGCGGTGCTCGAGGCGACCCTGCTGCCGCCACCGATGCCGCGGCCGGACTGGCGCGCGCTGATGGACCGCCTCGCCGACCAGGGCGTGCACGCCTACCGCGACGTGGTCCGCGACCATCCTCAGTTCCTGGCGTATTTCCGCCAGGCCACACCGGAGCAGGAGCTCGGCCGCTTGCCGCTGGGCAGCCGGCCGGCCAAGCGCCGGGAGGGCGGTATCGAAAGCCTGCGTGCCATTCCCTGGATCTTCGCCTGGACGCAGACGCGGTTGATGCTGCCGGCGTGGCTCGGTTGGGAGCAGGCATTGAGCGCGGCGCTGGCGAGCGAGGAGGGCGAGCGTCTGCGTACCATGCGCCGCGAGTGGCCATTCTTCTCCACCCGCATCGACATGCTGGAGATGGTGCTGGCCAAGGCCGACGCCGAGGTGGCGCGGCGCTACGACGAGCATCTGGTGGAAGCTTCGCTGCAGCCGCTGGGCGAGCATCTGCGTGACCGATTGTCGCAGGCCGTCGAGGTGGTGCTCGAGCTGACCGAGCAGTCCGAGCTGCTCGATCACAGCCCGCAGACGCAGGAGGCGTTCAGCCTGCGCAACACCTACCTGGACCCCTTGCACCTGATGCAGATCGAGCTGCTGGCGCGTTCCCGGCAGCAGCAGAATCCGCCGGAAAGCCCTCTGGAACAGGCTCTGCTGGTGAGCGTCGCCGGCATCGCCGCGGGCCTGCGCAACACGGGTTAGCCGCGGTTCGGGACGGCGCGAGGAGGGCGTTTTGCTGGGCCGTGAACCTCGCGCTGCAGCCCGTCGGGCAGGCCGTTAGGCACCGATCGCGGCTATTTTGTGACCGCTTGTGCCCTTTCGGTGCGCTGTGTATCGTGTTCAACCTTTTGTCGCATAGCGGCACACCGGATTCTTTGATTCGTCAGCCGACGTTGCTGGCGACATGCCTTTGTAAATCTTCGAGGACTCATCCATGCGTGTGATTCTGCTGGGAGCGCCCGGTGCCGGAAAAGGCACCCAGGCACGCTTCATCACCGAAAAGTTCGGTATCCCGCAAATTTCCACTGGCGACATGCTGCGGGCAGCGGTCAAGGCGGGTACTCCGCTCGGCCTGCAGGTCAAGGACGTGATGGACAGCGGCGGTCTGGTGTCCGACGAGATCATCATCGCGCTGATCAAGGAGCGCCTGGCCGAGCCCGACTGCGCCAACGGTTTTCTGTTCGACGGTTTCCCGCGCACCATCCCCCAGGCCGAGGCGCTGAAAGCCGCCGGCATCAAGCTCGACCACGTGGTGGAAATTTCCGTGGATGACGAGGAGATCGTCAGCCGCATGTCCGGTCGCCGGGTGCATCCGGCGTCGGGGCGCGTCTACCACACCGAGCACAATCCTCCGAAGGTGGCAGGCAAGGATGACGTGACCGGCGAGGAGCTGATCCAGCGCAAGGACGATGCCGAAGAGACCGTTCGCCACCGCCTTGGCGTGTACCACTCGCAGACCAAGCCGCTGGTGGACTTCTACCAGCAGCTCGCGGCGGCAGAAGGTACGCCCAAGTACAGCCGCATCGAAGGCGTCGGCTCGGTCGAAGAGATCACCGCCAAGGTGCTCGCCGCCCTGAGCTGATCCATCGGTCAGCGTTCGAAACGGCCCGCTTGCGGGCCGTTTTTCGTTGCAGGCCCCGTCTGCAGTCTGCTCGCCGTGCAGGGCTGGGGTACAATCGCCGCCCCTCTTTCCCACCCGGATATTCGCCGATGCCCACGCTGCTGGCCCTGGATACCGCCACCGAAGCCTGCTCCGTTGCCTTGTTGCACGAGGGCCGTACGCTGAGTCGCTACGAGGTGATTCCGCGGCTGCATGCGCAACGCCTGTTGCCGATGGTGCGCGAGGTCATGGACGAGGCGGGGCTGGCGCTCGGCGCGCTGGACGCCATTGCCTTCGGGCGCGGCCCGGGCGCTTTCACCGGGGTACGCATCGCCATCGGCGTTGTACAGGGGCTGGCGTTTGCCTTGCAGCGTCCGGTGCTGCCGGTGTCCGACCTGGCCTGCATCGCTCAGCGAGCCTGGCGCGAGCAGGGTGCGCGGCAGGTTGCCGTGGCCATCGATGCGCGCATGGACGAGGTCTACTGGGCCTGCTATCGCGAGCAGGGCGGCGAAATGCAGCTGGCTGGCCTCGAGGCGGTACTACCGCCCGAGCAGGTCGCATTGCCCCGTGAGGCCACCGACCACTGGTTCGGGGCTGGCACCGGCTGGGGCTATGCCGGGCGCCTGGCGGTGCAGGTCGAGGGGCACGATGCCACGTTGCTGCCCCATGCCCAAGACCTTTTGCAGCTGGCCTCGTTTGCCTGGCAGCGGGGCGAGGCGGTGGACGCCGAGCAGGCTCAGCCGATCTACCTGCGCGACAACGTCGCGACGCCCAAGGCGCACCCTTGAGCGCAGCCATTGTCAAAGCCGGTGCCGCCCGCTAGAGTCGCCGGGCTCTCTCAACAGGTTGCATGATGCGCGTCGCTGGCCTTCCCGTTCCCGCCTACCCTCTTGATCGTTCTGCCCGGCCGGGCAGCGCGCCGGCGGTCTATCGGGATACCCAGGCGCAGACCGAACGCTGGCGCGAGGCCGAGTCTGGCGCAACCCGCAATGACACGCCGCGGCCCGCGCCGGAGCCCAGGCGTAGCGAGGCCGACGCCTTTTCCCTCGAGGTCTATCGCCCGATCCGCTTCGAAGCGCAGCCCGAGCGACCGTTGTCCAGCCGTGCCGCCACGGCACTGGCCAGCTATGCCGTCACCGCGAGTTTCCCCATCGATCCGGATGCGGCCGAGGTGCTCGGCCTCGATCTCTACGCCTGACCGGTGACGCTGCCTTACTTCCTTGGCTGTCCCTCGTGGAATGAGCCCGCCTGGCGCGGCACGCTCTACACGCCAACGCTCGCGGCGGCCGGTTTTCTCGCCCGCTACTGCGAAGTCTTCAATTGCGTGGAGGGCAATACCACGCTTTATGCCTGGCCCTCGGCGGACAAGGTCAGCCGTTGGGCGAGCCAGATGCCGGAAGGGTTTCGCTTCTGCGCCAAGCTGCCCCGCGAGATCAGCCAGGCGGCCGACCTGCGTGACGTGCTGCACTTGGCCGGTGATTTCCTCCGGTTGCTCGCGCCGCTGGGGCGGCGGGTCACGCCGCTCTGGCTGCAACTGCCGGCCAGTTTCGGCCCGCGGCGCATCGCCGAGCTGGCTGTTCTGGCGGATGCGCTGGCCGTGCCGCTGGCCGTCGAGGTGCGTCACCCGGCGTTCTTCGCACGCGGGGAGGAGGAGCGGGCCCTCAATCGCCTGCTCCACGAGCGCGGCATGGAGCGTATCTGCCTGGATACGCGGGCCCTGTTCAGCTGTGCGTCGCCGACGCCCGCGGTGCAGCATGCGCAGCGCAAGAAGCCGCGCTTGCCTCCACGACCGGCGGCATTCACGACGGCGCCGCAGGTGCGCTTCGTCGGGCATCCCGACCTGCCGGCCAATGATCCGTTTCTCGCGCCCTGGCTCGACAAGGTGGCGGCGTGGATCGACGAAGGGCGTACGCCCCACGTCTACCTGCATACGCCGGACAACCGGCTGGCGCCGGAGCTGGCCTTGCGGTTCCATGCGGGGCTGGCCGAGCGTCTGCCCGGCTTGCCGCCGCTGCCTTCGCTCGGCGAAGGCGCGCAGCTTTCCCTGATCGACGGCTGATCACGACTTGTAACCACTGCCGGCAAACTCGCGGCGCCCGCCGTTGCCAACAGAACATGAGCATCGGTCGTGTCGTTTTCTTGTTCTTCGTTCTGCTGGTGGCAAGCCTGGTCTACGTCGTGCGAGCAGGGCACCTGGATATTCCGCCGCGCTGGAACCCCTGGGCGCCGCTGGATCTTCGCGAGCCGCCAAACTGGCTGACCTCGCTGAAGCTGCGCCGTCTGCGCGAGGATCGCCAACTCTGCGAGCAGGTGCTCGCCACCGCCGAACTGCGCTACGCAGCCGTACCCGACCGGACACCGGAGCCGCGCTGCCTGATCGAGAATGCCGTGCGCGTGCAGGCCAGCGACGTGCGCTTCAACGGTGCCTTTCTGGCGACCTGTCCGCTGGCGGCCGCCTACGCGCTATTCGAACGTCATGGCCTGCAGCCCGCCGCCCAGGCGGTGTTCGGCCAGCCCGTGACGCAGGTCGATCATTTCGGCAGCTTTGCCTGCCGCAACATCGCGCGCAGCAATCGTCGCAGTCAGCATGCCAGCGCCAATGCCCTGGATCTGGCCGGCTTCCGCCTGGCCGATGGCACGCGTATCACCGTGGCGCGCGACTGGCAGGGCGACGATGCCAAGGCGCGTTTCTTGCGCGAGGTTCACGCAGCGGCGTGTCGCACCTTCAATGTCACGCTGGGGCCGGGCTACAACGCGGCGCATCACGACCACTTTCATGTCGACATGGGTGGGTTTGGCGTGTGTCGCTAGCGCATGGCGGCGGGTCGCTCTGGCACAATGAGCGGCTTTCCCGCCCAGGCCGCGATGTCATGACACTGCCGAAGATCCGTATCGAACCGCTTGCGCCTCCGTTTCGTGAAGAGGCCGCCGCCTGGGCGCAGCGGCTCGGGTGCCGGGCGGCCGAGGAGGACGCCGAGTTTGCCCTGCAGGTCGGAGCGGACGGGCTGCAGCTGCAGCTGCTCGGTGAGCAGGCGCCCGGGCCGGTGCGTGTGGATTTTCTCGAGGGCGCGGCTGCGCATCGGCGCCAGTTCGGCGGCGGCAGCGGGCAGATGATCGCCAAGGCCGTGGGCATCCAGCCGGGCGTACGGCCAAGCGTGCTCGATGCCACCGCCGGTCTTGGTCGTGATGCTTTTGTGCTTGCGACTCTGGGCTGCTCGGTCAAGCTGATCGAGCGTCAGCCGATCATCGCGGCGCTGCTGGCCGATGGCCTTCGGCGTGCCGCTGTCGATGCCGAGGTGGGGGCGATCGTCGCACGCATGGAGTTGCTCGAAGGCAACGCCATCGAGCGGATGGCTGGCTGGCAGCGCGAACCACCCCAGGTGGTCTACCTCGATCCGATGTTTCCCCATCGCGACAAGAGCGCTCTGGTGAAAAAGGAGATGCGCCTGTTCCGTCCTTTCGTCGGCGATGACCTGGACGCACCCGCGCTGCTCGCGGCGGCCCTGGCGCTCGCCAGCCATCGCGTGGTGGTCAAGCGCCCGCGCAAGGCGCCGATCATCGACGGGCCGAAGCCAGGCTACAGCCTCGAAGGCAAGTCCAGCCGCTACGACATCTACCCGAAAAAGAAGCTGGGTAGCTGATGGCCGCTCAGGCGCCGGCAGCCGGCCGCGTCGCACGCAGGAAGAACGCCACGGCGTCGGCAACCTGAGCCTGTGCTTCGGTCGCGTCCGGCTCGACGTCCTGACCGATCAACAGGCGGAAGTGCAGGCCGCCCTTGATCAATGAGCAGAAATGCTCGGCGGTGCGCAGCGCGTCGGGCGCATGCAGCAGGCCGCGGGCATGCGCCTGGCCAAACAGCTGCTCTAGATCGTCGATCAGCTGCTGTGGGCCCGCCTCATAAAACAGCCGGACCAGCGCCGGGTTCTGCGTGGCCAGGGCGACCATCACGCGATGCAGGCCGATCGATTCGGGGCTGTTCACCAGCGCCTGAAAGGCCAGGCCGATCTCCAGTAACTGTTCGGCGATCGGGCGCTGCGCGTCGAAACCGAACAGCCGCCGTGGCAGCCGGGTTTCGCAGGTCGATTTAACTGCGGCGCAGAACAGCGCCTCCTTGTCCTTGAAATGGCTGTACAGCGTCAGCTTGGAAACGCCGGCCTCGCTGGCAATCGCCTCCATGCTGCTGCCCTCGTAGCCATTGCCGAGAAAAAGCAGGCGTGCAGCGTTGAGAATGGCCTCGCGCTTGGCGAGGTCCTTCGGCCGGCCGGGGCCGGTAACGGGGGAATGGCGCTCGATCATGGTTGCTATTAATACTGGACTGGCTGGTACGGCATTTTTACTATACCGGCCAGTATAAGTATTCCCGCCGCCCGTGCGACAGAGCGAGAACCCACCGTGCGCCATTCCTTCCTCACCTTAGCTTCCGCTGTTGCCTTGTCTCTTGGTCTTTCCGCTTGCGGCAATGGCGAGCCGGTCGAACAGCCGCCGCGCCCGGTGATGGTCGTCCAGCCGCAGCCGGCCGCGGAGGCCAGTGAGCACTATCCCGGCGAGGTACACGCGCGCTACGAACCGGAGCTGGCGTTCCGCATCGGCGGCAAGGTGGTCGAGCGTCTGGTCGAGGCCGGCGATCGGGTCCGCAAGGACCAGCCGTTGGCACGCCTGGACCCGCAGGACGTGCGCCTGCAACTCGAGGGGGTGCGCGCCCAGCTGTCGGCCGCCGAAGCGAACCTGCGGGTGGCCAAGGCCGAATACGATCGCTACAAGGCGCTGCAGGCGCGCCAGCTGGTCAGCCAGTCGCAGTTCGACAGTGCCGACAATGCCTATCGCGCCGCCACGGCGCGGCTCAAACAAGCCCGCGCCGAGTACGACGTGGCCAGCAATCAGGTCGACTACGCGGTGTTGCGTGCCAGCAATGACGGCGTCATCGCCCGCCGCAGCATCGAAGTCGGGCAGGTCGTGGCGGCCGGGCAGGCCGCGTTCGTGCTGGCGGCAGATGGCGAACGGGAAGTGGCGATCAGCGTGCCGGAGCAGACACTCGAGCGCTACCGCATCGGCCAGGCCGTCGAAGTCGAACTCTGGTCTTTACCGGGGCAGCGCTTTGCCGGCCATATCCGCGAGTTGTCGCCGGCCGCCGATCCCGGTTCGCGTACCTATTCGGCCCGCGTGGCCTTCGATCAGGCCGATGTGCCGGCCGAGCTGGGCCAGAGCGCCCGGGTGACCATCGTGCGCGACGAAGCGGTGCCGCTGGCGGTGCCGCTTTCGGCCGTGAGTGCGGAAAAGGGGCAGGCATTCGTCTGGCGTTTGACCGCCGACAACCGCGTGGCTCGGGCGCCGGTACGCACCGGGCCATTCGGCGAGCGCCTGGTGCCGGTCCTTGAAGGTCTCGGCGCGGACGACTGGGTCGTGCTGGCTGGCGTACAGCTGCTCGAGGAAGGGCAGGAGGTTCGCCCGGTCGACCGTAACAACCGCCCCGTCGAGCCAGGCCGCCAGGAGTAAGTCGCGATGCGCTTCAACCTTTCCGCCTGGGCGCTGCAGCACCGCCAACTGGTCGTCTATCTGATGCTGCTGGTTGCGGTCGTCGGTGCGCTGTCCTACAGCCGGCTCGGCCAGAGCGAGGACCCGCCGTTCACCTTCAAGGCCATGGTGATCCAGACGCAATGGCCAGGGGCCACCGCCGAGGAAGTCTCGCGGCAGGTCACCGAACGGATCGAGAAGAAGCTGATGGAGACCGGCGAGTACGAGCGCATCGTCTCGTTCTCGCGGCCTGGCGAGTCGAACGTGACCTTCATGGCGCGCGACTCGATGCGCTCGAAGGACATTCCGGAGCTGTGGTACCAGATTCGCAAGAAGATCGGTGACATCCGGCATACCTTGCCGCCGGGCGTCATCGGTCCGTTCTTCAATGACGAGTTCGGCACCACATTCGGCAATATCTATGCGCTGACCGGGCCGGGCTTCGATTACGCGGTGCTCAAGGATTACGCCGACCGCATCCAGTTGCAGCTGCAGCGGGTCGCCAACGTCGGCAAGGTCGAGCTGATCGGCCTGCAGGACGAGAAAATCTGGATCGAGCTTTCCAACGTCAAGCTCGCCACCTTGGGCGTGCCGCTGGATGCAGTGCGCCAGGCGCTGGAAGCGCAGAACGCGGTGAGCGCCACGGGCTTCGTCGAAACCATCAGCGACCGCGTGCAGCTGCGCGTGACCGGCAGTTTCGAGACGGTCGAGCAGATCCGCGATTTTCCGATCCGTGTCGGCGGGCGCACGTTCCGCATCGGCGACGTGGCCGAGGTACATCGCGGGTTCAACGATCCGCCGGCGCCGCGCATGCGCTTCATGGGCGAGCCAGCGCTCGGTATCGCGGTTTCGATGAAGAGCGGTGGTGACATCCTCATGCTCGGCGAGGCGCTGCAGGCGGAGTTCGCCCGGTTGCAGCAGGAGCTGCCCGCCGGCATGCAGCTGGACAAGGTGTCGGACCAGCCGGCGGCGGTGAAGACCAGTGTCGGCGAGTTCGTCAAGGTGCTGGTCGAGGCGCTCGCCATCGTGCTGCTGGTGAGCTTCTTCTCCCTCGGCCTGCGCACCGGCCTGGTGGTTGCCCTGTCGATTCCGCTGGTACTGGCGATGACCTTCACGGCGATGCACTACTTCGGCATCGGCCTGCACAAGATTTCGCTCGGTGCACTGGTGCTCGCGCTCGGCCTGCTGGTCGACGACGCCATCATCGCGGTGGAAATGATGGCGATAAAGATGGAGCAGGGCTTCGATCGGCTGAAGGCGGCCAGCTACGCCTGGACCAGTACGGCTTTTCCGATGCTGACCGGTACGCTGATCACGGCGGCTGGCTTCCTGCCGATCGCCACGGCCAATTCCAGCACCGGCGAGTACACCCGTTCGATCTTCCAGGTGGTGACCATCGCACTCGTCGCGTCCTGGGTCGCCGCGGTGATGTTCGTTCCGTTGCTCGGTGAACGCCTGCTGCCGGACATGGCGGCCAAGGCAGCGCGCAAGCACGGAGAGGGCGAGGATCTGCACGACCCTTACGCCACGCCCTTCTACCGCCGCGTGCGAGGCATCGTGGCCGCTTGCGTGCGCCGCCGCAAGACAGTGATTGCGCTGACGCTGGTGGCCTTCGTCGCTTCGATCGGTCTGTTCCGGCTGGTGCCGCAGCAGTTCTTCCCGGCCTCGGGGCGCCTGGAGCTGATGGTCGACCTGAAGCTAACCGAGGGCGCCTCGCTCAAGGCCACCGAGGCCGAGGTGCAGCGTCTCGAAGCGTTGCTGAAGGACCGCGTCGGCATCGACAACTACGTGGCCTACGTCGGTACCGGCTCGCCGCGCTTCTACCTGCCGCTGGACCAGCAGTTGCCAGCAACGAGTTTCGCCCAGTTCGTCGTGCTCACCGACAGCGTCGAGTCGCGCGAAGCGCTGCGCAGCTGGCTGATCGAACGCTTGCGCGAGGATTTCAGCAACCTGCGCGGTCGCGTCACGCGGCTGGAGAATGGCCCGCCAGTGGGCTATCCGGTGCAGTTTCGGGTCACCGGTGAGCACATCGATGTGGTCCGTGCGCTGGCGCGCAAGGTGGCCGCGCGGGTCCGGCAGAACCCGCACGTGGTCAACGTGCATCTGGACTGGCAGGAGCCGAGCAAGGTGGTCTGGCTGAACGTCGATCAGGACCGCGCCCGCGCCCTGGGCGTGAGCACGGCCGAGCTCTCGGCTTTCCTGCGGCGCACCTTTGTCGGCAGCAGCGTCAGCCAGTTCCGCGAGGACAACGAGCTGATCGAGATCCTCTTGCGCGGGACCGACCAGGAGCGCAGCGATCTGTCGCTGCTGCCGAGCCTGGCGATTCCCACGCAAAGCGGCCGCAGCGTGGCGCTGTCGCAGGTGGCGACATTAGAGTACGGATTCGAGGAGGGCGTGATCTGGCACCGCAGCCGGTTGCCGACGGTCACCGTGCGCGCCGATATCTACGACGAGCAGCAGCCGGCGACGCTGGTCGCGCAGATTTCACCGACGCTCGACGACATCCGTGCCGAGCTGCCCAGTGGCTACCTGCTGGAGATCGGAGGCACCGTCGAGGACTCGCAGCGCGGACAGAAATCGGTAAACGCCGGCCTGCCGCTGTTCGCCATCGTGGTGATGACCTTGCTGATGGTGCAGCTCAGAAGCTTCTCGCGCTCGACCATGGTGTTTCTCACCGCCCCGCTCGGGCTGATCGGCGTGACGCTGTTCCTGCTGGTGTTCCGTCAGCCATTCGGTTTTGTCGCCATGCTCGGCACTATCGCGCTGTCGGGCATGATCATGCGCAACTCGGTGATTCTGGTCGATCAGATCGAGCAGGACATCGGCGCCGGGCATGACCGCTTCAACGCCATCATCGATGCCACCGTGCGGCGCTTCCGGCCCATCGTGCTGACAGCGCTGGCCTCGGTGCTGGCGATGATCCCGCTGTCGCGCAGCATCTTCTTCGGCCCCATGGCGGTGGCGATCATGGGCGGGCTGGTGGTGGCCACGGCGCTCACGCTGCTGTTCCTGCCGGCGCTCTATGCGGCCTGGTTCAGGGTTCGCGAAGGGGAGCGCTAGCCCGGCCGGGCGCTAGACTCCGCCGCCGCGCGGCGGCTCAGAGGCCGGCTGCAGCCAATAGCTGCTCGGCGGCAAGCTTGGCCTCGCGCGCCTGATCGCCGGGGCCCTCCATGTGCGCCATGGTCAGTGCGCCCTCGAGCAGGTATTGCAGCTGGCGCGCCAGCGAGCGCGGCTGCGCGGCGTGCATCCGTTCCAACAGGTCGTGCAGGTAGCTCTGCAGCTCCGCCTTGTAGGCCGCTGCGCAACGATGGATCGGGTGGTCGTGCGCGTGGTACTCCGAGGCGGCATTGAGAAACAGGCAGCCGCAGAACGACTCGCGTTCGATCATGGCGTGCAGGCCGTCGAACAGCGCCAGCAGCGCTTCGCGTGGCGGCAACGCCGCGGCACGCTGGTGCAGGCGCTCGAGTATGACGCGGTGCCGTTCCTGCAGGACGGCAAGAATGAGTTCGTCCTTCGACTTGAAGTGCTTGTACAGCGTCATCTTCGCCACCCCGGACTCGCTCAGGATCCGGTCGATGCCCGTGGCGTGATAACCCTCGCGGTAGAACAGCTGCTCGGCCGTCCCCAGCAGTTGTTCGCGTTTGTTCGTAGCCATGGATGTCTCCTTATGCGCGCCATTATGCGCGGCGCCCGGATCCGCTCCAACGGACGCAGCATGCGAAACTGGATATTGCGATATACAGACAGGTCTGTCTATCATCGGTTCACAGTTTCTCCGAGGGCAGCGCGATGAACCGCCAAGACAGCACCTGGCCCGGCACCGGGCGCGATGACCATCAGGCCGGGCCGCGGGCCGCCGGGCGAAGAGGGTGCGGACAGATGCCAGGCCAACTGCTCTGGCTCGTTCTGCTGATGGCGGTGCTGGGGCAGGCCAGTGCCGATCCGTTGCGCTTCAGCCTGATCGAGACCGCCCGTAGCACGGGAACGGGTGAGTTCCGCTTGAACCGCAGTGGCTGGGCCGAGCCCGAGACGGTCAGCCATGTGGTCGTATTGATCGAGCACGGGGAGGCGCGGCTCTTGTTCGGCACCGGCCTCGGGCGGCAGGTCGATGCGCAAATGGCGGCAGAGTTGCCCTGGAGGCCCAGGCGCTACGCAAGGGTGTGGCCGGTTCGCGACCAGCTCGAACGTGCCGGTATCGCCGTGGACCGCATCCTGTTGTCGTCCCCGCGCTGGGATCAGGCCTCCGGGCTGGCGGACTTCCCGGAGCTTCCCGTGCTGGCCAGCCGAGCCAGCCTCGACTATCTGGGCCGCGCGACGCCGCCCGCAGTGTTGCCCAGTCAGTTTCGCCACGCGGTGAACTGGACGGTGCTGGCATTCGACGACGGCCCCTTCGATGGCTACGCCATGAGCACCGACCTGTTCGGCGACGGCTCGGTGGTGCTGGTGCCGCTGGCTGAGCACGGCGCACTCGGGCTGTTCCTCACCGTCGCGGATGGCCGCCGCTTCTTCTTTTCCGGCGACACGCTCGGCCGGGCCACGCCAGCGGATGAGGCGGGCGGCCGCTCCGGGCTTCGCCTGCAGGCCGCCGCCGGCCTCTACCCGCGATGGGGCGAATGAGGGTTTGCCGGCGACGATCGCGCGCCCTATGGTGCGTCGTGCAGGCGGACATCCCGGCCCGCCGTGGCATGTGAGGACGAGATGAGACTGCCGATTTTTCAGGTCGATGCCTTTACCACTGAACGCTTCAAAGGCAATCCGGCCGCCGTGGTACCGCTGGAGCGCTGGCTGGCCGACGAGTGCATGCAGGCGATCGCTGCGGAGAACAACCTGTCCGAAACCGCATTCTTCGTGCGCGAGGCGGATGGCGCGTTTCATATCCGCTGGTTCTCGCCGCTGACCGAGATCGACTTCTGTGGCCACGCGACGCTGGCAAGCGCGTTCGTCATTCTCGAGCAGGCGCTGGCCGTGGCGCCACTGACCTTTCGCGCCGCCGCGGTGGGCGATATCCAGGTCATTCGTCGCAGCGACGGCCTCTTGGAACTGAGCTTCCCGAACCGCGCGCCCGAAGCGATCGCACAGCCGCCGCAGGCGTTGCTCGAGGCGCTCGACATCGTGCCCGAGCGGATCCTGCGCAATGCCCAGGCGTGGTTCGCCGTCTATGCCAATGAAAGTCAGGTGCGCAGCCTTAAACCGGACCTGCAGGCGCTCAGGGCTTTCGCGCCGCTCGATCTGGTGGTGACCGCCCCCGGGGACCGGCACGACTTCGCCTCACGCTATTTCTGGCCGGCCAATGGCGGGGATGAAGATCCGGTGACCGGCTCCATTCATGCCGGCCTGGCGCCGTACTGGGCCGAACGCCTGGGCAAGCGCTCGCTGATCGCGCTGCAGGCCTCGGCCCGCAGCGGGCAGCTCTACTGCCGCGTGGATGACGCGCGGGTGCACGTTGCTGGCGCTGCGGTGTTGTATCTGCAGGGCAGCATCGAAATCTGACCGCGGCCACTCGCCGCTCCGCCGGCATCCCCCGGGGCGGCGCTTGTGGCGCATAATGCGCGCCGCCAGAACCCGCGCAAGGAATCCCGCCGATGGTCGTCTTCGAAATCCAGCCGATGAGTGCCGAGCGTTATCGGCAGCAGACGAGGCGCAGCACGCTGATCGTCACCGCCACCTTTGCCGCGCTGGCGATGCTGCTGGCGGCGCTGGCCGTGCTGTTGTTCGGTGAACCGGGTGGCGACAACCTGCGCTGGAACGTCATCGGCGTGGCCCTGGGATTGGTACTGACCGTGCTGCTGGTGCGCCGGGTGTTCTGGGCGCAGGCGTGGATGGCGGCTGCGGTCTATGGCTGGCGCCTCAAGCGCAGCTTGATGAGCGTCACCAACGTCATGCACCACGTCAAGGCAGGGGTGGCGGCGAATGACGAGCAGGCGATGAAGCTGCTGCGTTTCTATCATCTGGGCGTGACGCAGATGCATCAGCTCGACGGCAACCTGACCGCGCTCAGCGACATGGTCCGCGAGATCGACGCACACCGTGAGGCCATGCAGGCGCTGGGGCTGGATGTCGAGCAGAGCGCCTTGGACGATAGCTGGCTGGCGGCCGTGAAGCAGATTCCCGCCAAGCGCTGAGCGGAATACCTATCGACCGATTTGATGTGTTTGTGCTGATAATCGCGAACAAAGCTTTGTCTGGCTGATAGATCATGCCTCCATCGCGGATCGACCCGTACGGTCCGCCACTGGAGGGCAGCATGATCGAACACCGTCCCCGCGCCGACCTCGGCGCCGCCAACCACGGTTGGCTGGATACCCGCCATCACTTCTCCTTCGCGGACTACCACGACCCGACGCGCCAGCGCTGGGGCAAGCTGCGCGTCTGGAACGATGACAGCATCGCGCCGCAGGCAGGCTTCCCGCCGCACCCGCATCGCGACATGGAGATCATCACCTATGTTCGCCAGGGCGCGATCACCCACGAAGACAGCCTCGGCAACCGCGGCCGCACCGTCGCCGGGGACGTGCAGGTCATGAGCGCCGGCACGGGCATCGTGCACAGCGAGTTCAATCTGGAGGACGAAGAAACCCGTCTGTTCCAGATCTGGATCTTTCCGGAGCGTTCGGGCCTGCCGCCGTCGTGGGGAACACGGCCCTTTCCGGCTGGTGAGCGTGCCGGTGCCTTCGTCACCCTTGCCAGCGGTCTGCCGGGCGATGATGACGCCTTGCCGATTCGCGCCGATGCGCGGCTGGCGGCCGCCACGCTGGCGGCCGGGCAGAGCGCCAGCTATTCCATAGAGAGCGGCCGCAAGGTGTATCTGGTGCCGGCCAGCGGGCGCGTCCGGGTCAACGGCGTCACTGCGGCGGCCGGTGATGGGCTGGCGGTACGTGACGAGGCGCAGCTGCTGGTCGAGGCGCTGGAAGATAGCGAGATCGTGCTGGTCGACGCCGGCTGAGCCGCTCGCGCGAGGGGAACGACCGACGCCGGGCGGTTTTCAAAACCCGGCATCCGCAAGCTGACTTATCCCGACAGAGGAACCACACCGATGGCAAAGATTCTCGTGCTCTACCATTCCATGTACGGCCACATCGAGACCATGGCCAATGCCGTGGCCGAAGGCGCTCGCGGCGTCTCCGGCGCCGAGGTGACGATCAAGCGAGTTCCGGAAACCATGCCCGAGGAAGCATTCGAGAAGGCCGGTGGCAAGGTCGATCAGGCCGCGCCGGTGGCCAGTCCGGCAGAGCTGGCCGACTATGACGCGATCATCTTCGGTACCCCGACCCGCTTCGGCAACATGTCGGGACAGATGCGCAACTTCCTCGATCAGACCGGCGGCCTCTGGGCGCAAGGCAAGCTGCACGGCAAGGTCGCCAGCGTGTTCACCTCCACGGGCACCGGTGGCGGCCAGGAGATGACCATCACCTCGACCTGGACCACCCTGGCGCACCACGGGATGATCCTCGTGCCGACCGGCTACGGCATCCCCGAGTTCGCCGACATCTCCGAGGTCAACGGCGGCACGCCCTACGGCGCCTCGACGATTGCCGGTGGCGACGGCTCACGCCAGCCATCGGAAAAGGAACTGACCATGGCCCGTTACCAGGGCGAGCTGGTCGCCAAGGTCGCCCAGAAACTCAAGGGTTGAGGGGCCGGCAGGGCGGCTCGGCAGCTGTCCGAGCCGCCTTGCCGCGTCTATAGCCAACCCGGCCTCGGCGCCGTTCGTTGAGAGCATCGAGCCGGTTCGGCCTGCGGCGTGGCACTGCGTCAGTGCCGGTGCTCGCTGCCGTCGGCATGCCGATGGATTTCGCCGGCCTGCGGAGCCTCGAGCCCGGCGGGTGTCGGCTCGCTGGCGGGTGCGGCGTGATGCTGGTCGCTGTGGTCGTGCATGCCCGACTCGCCGCCGCCATGCTGATGGCCCCCGCTCGCCGCCACCAGGTCGCGGTACTGCTGCGCGTCGAGGCCTGGCATCTGCTCGAGAAAGGCGACCAACCCCCAGATGTAGTCGTCACCCATGCTTTGGCCCCAGGCCGGCATGCCGCTGGCCTTGATGCCGTGCTTGATGATCCAGAACGCCCGCGCCGGATCGCCACCATGGCCGTGCGCGGCCAGGTTTGGCGGCGCCGGATAGAGGCTTGCGCTCAGCTCGGTTTCGCTCAGGCCCGGCGCCAGGTGGCAGCCGACGCACATGGCCTGGTAGTTGCCCGCCCCGGAGCGAATCAGCGCCTGGTCGTCGAGCGCCGGCACTTCGATGTCGTGCGCACGCCGGGCGATCGAGCGCTCGCGAACGATTTCCAGCACCGCCTCGACCGCTGCCGAGTGCGGTGCGTCGGCGGCGACGTTGATGGCGCCCGAATACACGGTCGCGGCTGCGGCGATGGCCAGTGCGGCGGCGGCCAGTGTCAGGGTCTTGATTGCTGTGTTCATGCGTCAGGCGTTACTCAAAACCAGAATCGTATGCCGGCCACCAGACGGGTGTCTCTGAGATCCTCGTCTTCGTCACGCAGCAGGTCGGCCGTGTTGCCGTAGGCGCGATTCCAGGTCACGCCGACATAGGGCGCGAACTGGCGGCTGATCTCGTAGCGCAGGCGCAGCCCGAGGTTCGCATCGCTGAGGCCGGAACCGACGCCGCGTGCCTCGTCGTTGCGCCCGTGCAGGTTCAGCTCCGCGGTGGGCTGCAGTACCCAGCGCTGG
>ERZ1673962.70-NODE-70-length-84566-cov-50.343529_pt1 | contig 84566 bp, 86 predicted proteins | sample MGYA00580188_ERZ1673962 | MGnify/ENA primary metagenome ERZ1673962 (study PRJEB41334, sample SAMN05608104) | rock metagenome | biome: terrestrial subsurface; feature: shale formation; material: shale | place: USA: Pennsylvania ...
ATTGGCTTCGGTCGGTGATGCCAACAGTTCTGCAATTGCCTGTTTCAGCGCCTGTACCGTGACCAATGAATCCTTGTAAGTGGCATGGGCAAGGTCCGCATAATGCACCACAACCTGCTGCTGTGTAACAGCCTGCTGGCTGGCAGCGGACTCTTCAACCGGCTGAGCGGCCTTGGCAGCAGAGACCTGCTGTGCCTCCGACTGGTTGCAGGCCGTCAGCAATACGGATGTCGAAATGACCAGCGCCAGAGGTTTCCAGTGAAAGCGAGATGTCATGTAGAAACTCCTTTAATTACATTCTTAATCTAAATTAGATTGATTTTATTTAACATGGATAAATTTAACCATGTATTGACGGACAGCATTTGAAACAGAGCCACTGGAGGTTGACATGCTGGCGGCTCTGTTCACTTTCAGTAAATCAGTTGTTTCAGAAATAGGTTGCTAGAACCAGATTCAGCGTGTCGACACTTTCGCTAGCGTAATCTTCTTCGTGAACGTATTCGGCAATCAGCTCCGCATTACTGCCCAGCTCGCGACTGATACTGGCAGCCAGGCGTTTTTCTGCCAGATCGATGCCGGAGGCATCGTCAGACTCGCTGTAACCCAGAGCAAGCGTGCCGGCTGCGCCAAAAACAGCGGTGTTGTAGTGGGTTCCAACATGCCAGACACTGGGTTTGTCACCCCCCAGGGAATCAAAGCTGTCCGTTTGAATCCACTCAGCGGAGAAACCCAGCTCACCAAGCTCCAACGCTGCATTCAGGCGCCATGCAGACTGACTTCCGGGTTGATCAAATGCCTCCGTGTTACCGATCTTGTTCAGGTAGCCGGCTCCCAGCGTCAGGCCATTTTCAAACGCATAACCCAGATTCAAACCTGCATTGTCAACGTGATCGTCCCCGCTCTGATCACCCTTGAAAATATAAAGATCTGAGCTGAAGCCACCCTGATTGAAGCTCAGCATGGCCAGATCATCCGTGTTGTCAGTAAAATCATCCGTCAACGGATCGGTCCAGGTTGAACTCTCGATAACCCCGAACGGAATACCGGTCTTGCCCACGGTCAAAGAGAAGGGGTTGCCCTCTTTGGCGATCACTGCAATGGCTTCATCAACAAAGAAATCATCCTCGCCCTCTGCGGCATCTTCATATTTCAATGTTGTGGAGAGGCTGATCAGCTCATTGATCTGGGCATCAATGGTCAATTCGACATTATCCACATCGAGATCATTCTCGCTGTCGGATTCAAGTTCGCTGTGTGTCGCCAGAAACTCGGCCTGTCCGCTGAGCGTGACACGATCAGTCCAGCTGGCACCTGAAGCAGTTGATACAGCCGGTTGACTCTGTCGGGCTTCCAACTCTGCAATACGCTGTTTTAGAGCCTGAATTTCAGAGGTAATCGAACTTGAATCAGCCGCGTGAGCAGCAAACGATGAAGCCAGAGCAACCGAGCAAGCAAGGGTTCGAATGGATGTATTCATGATTTCCGCACAGTAAGATGAAATATTCTTTTTAATGATAATCGTTAGCATTGTATTTTAACTATTACCTTTCTCGCAAGCGGCTACAATAAAATCCTTAATAAAAAAACGGTTTTACATCAGGTAATATAGAATTGCCCGCATCTACAATGCGGCAGAAATCATGAGCAGGGGAAATGCTTGAACAGTGCTACCCGGCCTGTAGTGAAATGAGGAAACATCCACCACAGGCCGAAAGAAGAGCGTTTGTAACGCATGGTCTCAGCTGGGACTCACCCGGCGTGGCCAGCCCAGCATGATTGATACAACACCGGCGGCCGCCAGCATCCAGCAATAATAGATATTGCCGGCAATCAGCAGCGGCGACAGTCCGGCTATCGATCCGGCCAGCAGCACCTGAGCACCATAAGGCAGCATGCCCTGAACGACACAGGAGAAAATATCCATCAAACTGGCACTGCGACGCGGGTCAACACCGTAGCGCTCGGCAATGTCCCTGGCCAGGCCACCAGAAATGATAATCGAGACCGTATTATTGGCAGTACAGATGTTAGTCAGCGCCACGGCGGCACTGATGCTAACCTCACCTGAGCGGCGATGTTTCTTGGGATCGCTGCTCTGGCGCGACAGCCTGTCAATCATGCCGGAGAGCCAGACCAATCCTCCCTGAGACTTCATCAGAGCCCCCAAACCACCAATCAAGAGCGACAGGATCAGAATTTCCTGCATGCCGGTATAGCCCGCATAGATATCCTTGGACCACTGTGCGATTGAGTATCCATCCATCGCAAACAGCCCCACGCCACCCGCCAGCAGAATGCCCACAAACAGTACAACCATGACGTTCAACCCTGACAGCGCCAGCACCAGCACAGTCAGATAGGGCAACACGCGCAGCAACTCGTACTCACCCGGCGCCTCCACCTGAGCACTGCTGCCCTGAATATAGAGCCAGACCAGTGTCAACAATGCTGCCGGCAGGGCAATCTTGAAATTGAGTCGAAACTTGTCCTTCATTTCACAGCCCTGGGTACGGGTCGCAGCAATGGTGGTATCGGAGATGATCGACAGGTTATCGCCGAACATGGCACCACCCACCACTGTACCGATTGCCAGCAACAGGGACAGGTCGGTCGCTTCCGCAACACCGACAGCAATGGGAGCGACTGCGGCAATCGTGCCCATGGATGTTCCCATGGATGTGGCAATAAAGGCCGTAATCACGAACAGGCCCGGCAACACCAACTGGGGCGGGATGATACTCAGGCCAAAATTAACGGTGGCATCCACACCACCCACGGCTTTGGCCACACTGGCAAAGGCACCTGCGAGCAGAAAGATCAGTGCCATCGTAATGATCGTGTGCTCGCCCACACCGCTGATAAACGTCTCGATACGCTCATTCAGTGGTCCCTTTTGCAGTATCAGCGCCAAGACAATGGCAGGCAGAATCGCTACGGGAGCCGAGATCTGGTAGAAGGCGAAATCCACACCAGCAGACTGGTAATAGAGACCACTGCCAATAAACAGCGCAAGGAACAGGCCCAGCGGCAGTAGAGCCAAAGGCGATTGTTGAGTCATCGGTCATCATCCGTTCTGGGTTACGGCGATCAGCCGCAACATTCTCCCGTTCAGTCTGGTACACCGATACGGAAGCGGAAAGAGGAAGCACACGGGATCACTGCCAGCGATTCATGGAGCCTGCAGCTGCGTGCGCGAAAGCGCGCAATTTTGTCATAATGAGCATAAAAAATGAACAGCTTATAACCATCACTCGATATTGGCGATCCAGGCTGGCCCCAGCTGCTGCATCTGACGCAATACCCAGTCCGTACGCTGGCGCACATGACGCGAAGGTGGCTGAGCCGAATAGACCCAGGGGTTGGGCAGTATCGCGGCCAGCCGTGCGGCCTCCTCCCGACTCAGGCGCTGCACCGGCTTGTCGAACCAGTACTCACTGGCCGCTCCGACCCCGTACACACCGGGCGCGAACTCGACAATATTGAGATAGACCTCCAGCGTACGACGCTTGCCCCATATCTGCTCCAGCAGCAGTGCCAGCGGCAACTCAAGCCCCTTGCGGGTCCAGTCACGCCCCGGCCAAAGAAACAGGTTCTTGGCGGTTTGCTGAGTCAGAGTGCTGGCCCCGCGCAGAGTATCGCCCGCCATCGCATCGCGTATTGCCTGCTCCAGCTCCTTGAAATCCACACCCGTGTGGAGGGGAAAACGCTGATCCTCGGCCGCCACTACCGCCAGCTGCATGTGCAGCGGTATGGCATCCAGCTCAACCCACTGGTGACTATAGCGATCGGGATAACCCTCAGGTGTGGTGATGCCACGCCAGATCATCCAGGACCAGAACGGCGGGTCCACATAGCGCAGCGCTACTGTCACACCCAGAGTCAGGATCAGCCAGATCAGCAGAGCACGCCAAAGCACTCGCCACAGGGGGAGAGGCAGATAACGGGTCAGTTTGGATTGACTGTGACTGGCCAAATTGCCTCTTTGGATGCCTGGTATGAAAGGGAAGCTGTCCGGAACTCTTGATCCGATATCCGGTCAGCGGTTTATACTATGCCAAACTCTAAGTGAGACTGTCATGTTTGATCACCCTGCCAATCGCCTGACCGGCCTGCTGAGCGTTGTAGCCCTTATGCTGCTGTTGCTGGCACCTGTGATGGCGTCGGCAGTGCCGCTGCACCCTGAACAGGTTACCGGCAGCATGACGGATCATGCGCACCATCACTCGACCGACGACAGCGGCGAAAGTGCCTCCTGCTGGCAGCAGTGTCTAAGCAGCTGTGCCAGTCATTGTGCGCCCCTGGCAACCGGCCTGACCCTGGCGCTACCTGCAGCCAGCACACGGGCTGCACGGTCACCCGATCTCTACCAGCCCATTGTTCTGCCCGGGCTGCAACGCCCTCCAAAAGCCTGAATAGCCTGTGATCCACGTCGCCCCTAACGGGCGACTCAGACATTTTCGCTATTCAGGAGTACCTTCATGAGCAAGGACAACACGCTGCGTGCGCCTTCACGGCGGCGCTTTGTACAGGGCCTGGCCCTGGGCGGTCTGGTAACCGGACTGGGTCTCAATGCACGCCCCCTGCTGGCATCTTCCGCACCTGTTACAACCAGGGTTCCGGAATTGAGTGGCCGCGATTTCGAGCTGAACATTGGCCATCAGCTGGTCAACTTTACAGGCAAGGAGCGCCTCGCTACCACCGTCAATCATTCACTGCCTGCCCCGATTCTGCGCTGGCGCGAAGGTGATCGGGTGCGCCTGCACGTTCACAACAGCCTCGACACCGACTCATCCATCCACTGGCACGGCATCATTCTGCCCACGGAGATGGACGGCGTACCTGGGCTCAGCTTTGACGGCATCGCCCCGGGCGAAACCTTTACCTACGAGTTCGATGTCAACCAGAGCGGCACCTACTGGTATCACAGTCACTCCGGCTTTCAGGAACAGACCGGACTGTACGGCGCGCTGATCATCGAACCGAAAGAGCCGGAGCCGTTCAGTTACGATCGCGATTATGTCGTCATGCTGTCAGACTGGAGTGATACCCCGCCCGAGCGGATCTTTGCCAATCTTAAAAAGATGAGCCACTACTACAATCGTCGCGAACGCTCACTGGTGGACGATTTCATCCCCGAAGTCCAGCGCGATGGTTTGGGTACCACCCTGGCTCGCCGACAGATGTGGGAAAGGATGCGCATGAGCGACCGTGACATTTCCGATGTCACCGGCTACACCTACACCTTCCTGATGAACGGCCAAACACCGGCCACCGGCTGGACCGGGCTGTTCACACTGGGTGAAAAAGTGCGCCTGAGGGTGATCAACGCCGCCGCCATGACCTTTTTCGATCTGCGGATTCCCGGCCTGAAAATGACGATCGTGGCCTGTGATGGCCAGTATGTTGAGCCGGTCAGTGTGGACGAGTTCCGCATCGGCGTGGCAGAGACCCTCGATATCATCGTGGAGCCTCTGGAGCACAAGGCCTACAGCCTGTTTGCCCAGGCCATTGATCGCTCGGGCTTCGCCCATGGACACCTGACGCCTGATCCGGCGCTGCGGGCAACACCGCCAGCCATGGACTCCGCCCCCGAACTGACTCACATGGATATGGGCATGGCGATGAGCGAAGAGGGCCATCACGGGCATGACAGCCACGCTCTGCCATCAGCAGGCTCAAAAAACGCTCATGACGGTCACGCCATACCAGCACCGGACCCCCATGCCGGGCACCAGATGACCGCCCTCTCCCGCTCGGGCAACCACGACATGTCGATGCATAACACCCACAGCGGACATGGCATGTCGGTACATCAAGGCCACTCGGGACACAACATGACAGCGCCCTATCAGGGGCACCCGCTGTCAGCAGGCATGACCACACACAGAGACAGCGAATACGGCCCTCATGTCGACATGCGAGCCGAATCGCCTCAGTACCGCCTGGATGATCCAGGCGCCGGTCTGCGCGATAACGGGCGCAAGGTGCTTACCTACGCCATGCTGCGCAGTCTACATCCGACACCGGACACCCGTGAGCCCAGCCGTGAAATCGAGTTGCACCTCACCGGCAACATGAGTCGCTACATCTGGTCAATCGATGGGATCCGTTATGCCGACGCCGATCCGATCCGGCTTGCCTATGGCGAGCGGGTTCGGTTCACCTTCGTCAACGACACCATGATGCCGCACCCGATGCACCTGCATGGCATGTGGAGTGATCTCGAAACCGGTGATGCCACTCATCTGCCACGCAAGCACACCCTGGTGGTTCAACCGGGATCGCGGCTGAGCTTTCTGGTCACCGCCGATGCCCGCGGCGAATGGGCATTTCACTGCCATCTGCACTATCACATGATGGGCATGTTCAGAAAAGTCGTGGTCAGCTGAGGAGATGACAATGAAACATTACACACACTGGCCACTGCTGGCCCTGATCATCCCGGCCATGGCACAGGCGCACATGGATGATGATCCGCTATTGGGCATGCTCAATGTCAAACAGCTCGAAGCCGCCTACGATGATGGCGATACCCGGCTCAACTGGAATGTGGAGGGCTGGCTGGGCAGCGATCTGCACAAGCTGGTACTGAGCAGCGAAGGTTCACGCCTCAAGGGGCGCACGGACGCGCATGAGCTGCGCCTGTTCTACCGCCGTGCTGTTGCACCCTATTGGGATCTGGAGCTGGGTTGGCAGCACGAGCCTCTAGCCGATAACCGTGAAGACCGTGCCCTGCTGGGTATCAGCGGCACAGCCCCCTGGTATATCGAGACAGACCTGCACCTGCTGGCAGGGCCGGGCAGTGACCTGACCGCCGAGCTGAGTCTGGAACGTGAAATACGCCTAACCCGCCAGTGGGTGCTGAGTCCTGAAGTGGGCCTGAGGGCACACAACTTCAGTGATGCGAGCGAACATCAGGGCAGCGGGCTGTCCGAGCTGGATCTGGAGTTGCGTCTGGCATGGGAGGTGCGCCCGGATCTGGCGCCCTATGTGGGCGTCAGTTGGGAGCGAAAACTGGGTGACTCGGCCGATCTCGCCCGCGCCAGTGGTCACAATACGGATGAAACCCGCTGGCTGCTGGGGGTTCGCTTCTGGTTTTAGTGCGCTTTAGCGAGGCACTGATACCAGTAGTTGACCATGGCCGGGTCGGCCTGACTGACCTGGACAGGCGGGAACAGCGGTTTCGCGCCCGCCTGCTGCAGCTGTCCGGCAACCGACAGGCCGAAGGCGCAGAACTGTGGATAACTGCGATCGCCCAGCGCCAGTACGGCGAAGGGCAGGCCCACATAGCGCTTGAGGTCATCGTTGGCCGGCCAGCGATCCCCTGTGCGCGGGGCATCACCCTGTCCGCAGGTGCTGGCCACCAGCAGCAGCGCCTTTGCAGGCAAGGGCTGATCCGCCAACCGGTTGAGCTCGGTCAGGGCTGCAGTGCAGCCCTGTTTGCCCAGTCGCTTGCGCATCTGCTGTGCCAGCTGGCGGGCGGTGCCGGTTTCAGTGGCATAGGCGATCAGGTAGTCCGCTTCACCACTGACAGCCGGTTGCTGCCGCTGCCTGCGCACCTTTGCCCACCACAACAGCAGGGCGTAGGCCGACAGCACCAGCGTTGCCAGCCACTGCCGGCCCGAGCCAAGGTCCTCCATCTGCCAGACCAGCGCCGTGGTCAGCGCCAGCAGTGCAAGAATCAGTTTGCCTGCATGCCTCAAAGCGGCAGCACCTCCAGAGTAGCGCTGTAGCTCAGACGACGCTTGGCGCCTTCAAGCAGCTTGCTGTCCCGCTCTGCCTCAACTTCCAGCCAGTACATGCCCGGCTCGCTGAATTCCAGATTGACCTGACCCTTGGCATCGGATTTCACAATGATCTCTTCAACCTGATCACGATAACGGATGCCGTGACGGATCAGGGTGACTTCGAGATCAGCCGCCGGCTCACCATCGAGCAAAAAGCGAAACTCCACCGGTTCGCCAGTAAACAGATCATTCGGATGGGTTACCGGCACCAACTCGATGCCCTGACCGCTGGTTTTGAAGTTGGCATCGGTCGGGGCGCCCTTGGTGACAAACACCTGCATGCGACTATCGATTTCACTCAGGCGCAGATCTTCCGCTTCAGCCGGAATCTGGCTGATTTCGTCTACACTGCCACGCCAGCGTTTCATCTCACCTTCCAGTTTGTAACGACCAAACACGCCCTGGTTGCGGTTTTGCAGAGTGTAAGTACCCTCTTCTGCCAACTCCACATCAAATACCGAACGGTATTTCCCAGTAGCCTGATTCTGCGCTTCAACCAATTTACCACTCGGCGACAGAATCTCCAGATTGTTCAGCTGCAGTGGGTGGTGTTCAAAATAGAACAGATTGTTGGAGATGGCGCCGTCTACGGTGACCCAGGCGTTTTCGCCAGACAGGACGGTCGCGGAGGGCAGCATCCAGGCACGATGCGCCTGAGCTTCGATGGAAGCGCCCATGCCCAGGGCCAGCAGTGAACAGGCAGCCAGTTGTTTCAGATTCATTGTATTCTCCTTGTTTGAATGGGGACGGTTACACGAGCGCAATCACTCAAAACCGCTGCTATCAGGGCTTGAGTGAGAGGGTTACACGACCCAACTCATGTTCGCCGTTCTGAGTCTGCTCGCTGGCGGCCGCAACCGGCCAGGTGAACGGGAGCTTGAGCAGCTCACGGCCACCCACTTCACGGGCCGCTTCCACCACCAGCTGATAGTCACCAGGCTTCATGGCCACCAGCCCTGCATGCTCATCACCAAAGGTCAGCGAGTGGGTGCCCACCGGGCGGGTTGCGCCCGAAAGGCCATCCACCGGAAACTCCAGCTGACGGCCGCTGCGACGCCACCACTGGCGCAAGTCCTTGAGCCATTTGGTGCCTTCGTTGTCTTTCAGCTCCAGGTCGTACCAGACCGCCAAATCGGTCTGATGCCGCCCCTTGTCGGTTTCGATCCAGATCGCTACATAGGGCCGGTGGTATTCCGCCACCTGCAGCGCCGGTATCTCCACATCCAGTTTCAATTCAGCGGCTATGGCGGTTGAACTGCCCACAGCCAGCAGCGCAGCCGCTGCCGTTGTTTTCCATTGCATAAACGCTCCTCGATCAAAATGCACAGTCAATGCACCAGCAATATGGCAAGCAGCAGCGGCACCATGACACCCAGCCCCGTAATCGGCCAGACACTGATCCGCTCCCGCGCATGTAAATAGAGAACCCCAAGCCCCGTCAGGCAGAACACGATGCACAGTACGGCGAAGAGGTCGATGAACCAGCTCCAGGCGGTGCCGGTATTACGCCCCTTGTGCAGGTCATTCAGATAGGAGATCCAGCCACGATCGGTGGATTCATACAGCAGCTCGCCGGATTCGAAATCCACACTAAGCCATGCATCACCGCCGGGACGCGGCAGCGATACGTAAAGTTCATAGTCGGACCATTCAGGCTGGGCGTTACCCAAACCTATGCCCTCCTTCCCCAGCCAGCGACGCAGATCACCGGGCAGATCTGCCGGAGAAGCGTCAGTCCGCGATGACAGCGACTCAATCAGTTCGGGCGGGAGCCGGGCCTCAACGGTCTCAACCACCGGCGTCGCCGGAATCTGCCCGGCATGATTGAGGGTGATACCAGTGAACGCAAACAGCAGCATGCCAAAAAGCGCCAGCGCCGAGCTGATCCAGTGCCAAGTCATCAAACGGCGCAGCCAGCGGCTGCGAGCTTGAGCATTCCCTTGCGCGCCTTCAGAGACACGCTCCATTTCAGTTTGATCAACACTCATCACGCTTTGTGTTGCCCCATTCATTACCACGACCCCATCACCGGCAGAGCGCAAAAGACTATAACAATTCTCAATCACCATCAACGAATGATAATGATTATCAGTGTAAAGTTTTGTATCCTGCCACTGCGTTATTGGGGAAACCGCGGGAACAAAACAAATTTAATCTAAATGATAATGATTCTTTTTATTGACGTTTTTATTTTTGGTTGCTAGATTCCCTCCCACTTGAACACCCGTGTCAGGTTCGCTGTATATAAAACCAATTAGAAATGAGAAAAGGATAGAGACGTGAGGAAGTCACATTACCGCACTGCTGCAATCGCCTTGAGTGCCGCCATCTCTGCATCCATCCATGCGGAAGAAGCCGTCAAGCTGGATACCATGGTGATCAGTGCCGCTGGTATCGAGCAGAAACTCACAGATGCACCTGCATCCATCACCGTAATCACCCGTGAAGAGCTGGACAAAAAACCCTATATCACTCTGCTGGATGCAGTGCGTGAAGTAGAGGGTATCGATGTGGGTGAAACTACTGACAAAACCGGCCAGGGTGGCATCAGTATTCGTGGCATGGGGGCTGATTACACTCTGATCCTGATCGACGGCAAGCGTCAGAACAACGTGGGTGACATCTATCCGAACAACTTTGGCGGCAACCAGTTCAACCACATCCCGCCCAAGGAGATGATCGAGCGCATCGAAATCATCCGTGGCCCGGCCTCAACTTTGTATGGAGCCGACGCACTGGGTGGCGTCATCAACATCATCACCAAACGCAACAGTACCGAGTGGCACGGTTCGGTTTCACACAGCCGTACCCATCAGACCAACGACGACTTCGGCAATGACACCACAACCGATTTCGCCGTAAGTGGCCCATTGATTCAGGACACTCTCAATATCGGCATTCGCGGCAGCCTGTATGAGCGTGATGCTTCAGAACCCAATTTTGCTGAGATTGTTGACCCGAACGGTAACCCGGTACCGCGTGAGCTGGGCTATGGCGCTGGCGGCAAAACCACCGAGAATGAAAATCATAACCTTGGTATCCGGCTGGATTTCAAGCCGGCGGATAATCAGAATCTGAGCTTTGATTACGAGACATCCGAGCAAACCTACGACAACAAACCATCCGATGGTGCAAACCCTCTTGGCACCACTGACAGCGTTAACCGTTTGCCGCGTGCAGGTTACGCCCTGGAGCAGCAGTTCAGCCGTGATCAGTTTTCCGTACGCCATGAGGGTGACTGGGCCTTTGGCCACTCAGATATCACCTTGCACCATGTTGCCACCAGCAATGATGGTCGCACTCTGCCACTGACAGCAACAGAAAGACTGCAATATGACCAGATGGTGGCTGACGGTGCGACGGATGCCGAGATAGAAGCGGCATTGCTGCCTCGCCCCAAACGAGCACTGGAGACCCGCCAGACCACTCTGGATGTCAAACTGGACTCACAAATCGGTGATCACTGGCTGGTATATGGCGGTCAGTACATTGATGCCGAAATGGAAGATGGCACGTTTGGCATGAATGGCAGCGGTTTTGCCAATGGCAGCGTACAGGAACACAAGCAGTGGTCACTTTTTGCCGAAGACAACTGGGGGATGACTGATGCCTTCACTCTGACCGGCGGTGTCCGCTATGACCACCACAATATTTTTGGTGGTCATATCAGCCCTCGCGTCTATGCCAATTGGAACCTGACACCCGAATGGACACTGAAAGGCGGCGTCAGCACAGGCTATAAAGCCCCCAAAGCAAGCGATCTGTATAACGGCATCACCGGTTTTGGTGGCCAGGGTACACGCCCCTTCCATGGCACGCCGGACCTGCAGCCTGAAACGAGCGTCAACAGCGAGTTGGCGATCTACTACTCACATCCGGAAGGCCACAACTTTAACGCCACCATATTCTCGAACAAGTTCAAGGACAAGATCGAGAGTGGTGATGGCATCTACCACTGCGATGACCCAGCCGCTAACACTGGCAACTGTGCCAACCTGGCACCGGAATGGAATCAGGTTCTGGGCGATGGTTACACCTTCAGTCAGCTGATCAACATCGACAGTGCCAAAATTGACGGCATTGAGTTGGCGGGTAAATATCAGCTGACCCCCACACTATACCTGCGCGCCAACTATACCTACACCGATGCGCGTATCACCAGCGGTGCCAACGAAGGTCAGCCTCTGAGTGGCACAGCCAAACACATGGCCAACGCAACACTGAACTGGCAGGCAACACCGCAATTCAGCACCTACCTTACCGCTGAAATGCGTTCAGAGCGCTTCACCAGTACGCCACGCGGCTGGTCATCTGACGTGGATTACCCGGAATTCTACAAGGACTACACCATCTTTCATCTGGGTGCGAGCCACAACGTGACGAAGAACTTCACGGTAAACGCACGCATCAACAACCTGCTGGATGAAGATTTCACCAGCTACCAGACCATTTTCACAACAGAAGATGGCGGTGCAACCTGGGATCCCAACTACATCGACGACTACAACGTGAAAGCGAAATCACGCAACTTCTGGCTCTCCGCCAACTACCGCTTCTGACCAGAAGCAACCCTCATTCATTTGGCGCTCCTTGTGGGCGCCTTTTTTATGCACCGAACTACAATGCAATGACGCCCACTGCCTGCAAAAAGATCACCAGGATAATCACCGGTACCAGATAGCGCATGAGCCGCAACCAGATACGCAACACCCCTTTGCGTGCACCCAACTCTTCAGCCGTATGTTCCGGCTTCATAACCCAGGCTGTGAACAACGCCATGCACAAAGCTCCCAGTGGCAGCATCCAGCCAGAGGTAAGATAATCCAGCGCCTCAAAAAATGTCTTTCCGGCCAGGGTCCAGTCGGCACCGATATTGAAGGAAAATACTGTACCCAGGCTCAACAACCAGATGCCCCCGCCACCGAGCAGGCAGGCTTTAAGCCGCGACATGCCACGCTTTTCTGTCAGCCAGGCAATGGCCGGCTCAATCAAGGAGAATGCCGAGGTAAGTGCCGCTACCGACAGCATGACGAAGAACAAGGTACCAAACAGCGTGCCAAACGGCATCTGACCAAAAGCGATTGGCAGGGTTACGAAAATCAGCCCAGGACCACCTGCCGGTTCGAGACCATGCGCGAATACAATCGGAAAAATCGCCATGCCCGCCAGCAGCGCAGCCGCTGTATCCAGTATGGCAATCAGGATGGAGGTGCGCACAATCGACACCGACTTGGGCAGGTAGGAGCCGTACACCATCATCGCACCACCGCCGATGCTTAGGGTAAAAAAGGCATGCCCCAGCGCCAGTAAAATGCCGGAAGCGCTGAGCTTGCTGAAATCGGGGCTGAACATGAAGGCGGCCGCTTGTGCAAAGTGACCACTGCTGGCGGCAAAGCCCACCAAGATAACCAGAAACAGGAACAGCAGCGGCATTAACAGATTAGCAGCCTTTTCCAAACCACTGCGCACACCCCGTCCGACGATCCCCAGCGTCAACACCAATACCAGCGTACCCCAGCCAATCAATACCCACGGGTTGTGCAGATGCGCATCAAATTGCTGCCCGATTTCAGCTGGCTGCAGCTGGGCAAATACACCACTGGCGGTCAAAGGGATATAGGCCAGGGCCCAGCCAGCTACCACCACATAGAAGCTGAGCAGCAGAAAGCCGGTCAGTACGCCGAGGCGGCCAACGTTTTTCCACAGCGGACTGGCACCCGCCTCCTGTGCCAGAGCCGCCATGGAGTTGACCGGGTTTTGCTGACCACGCCGACCGATCAGTACTTCGGCCATCAGCAGCGGCAGGCCTAACAGGGCAATACAGGCCAGATAAACCAGCACAAAGGCACCGCCGCCATTTTCACCGGCGATGTAGGGAAACTTCCAGATATTGCCCAGCCCGACCGCCGCACCGGCAGCGGCCAGCACGAAGGCAAGACGGGTGGACCATTGCTGTGCGGGCATGCGCCCGGTAGAAGGTTTAGAAGTGTTGTTCATGACAGGATTCCGCTTGGATCAGCGAGATATCCTGCCACAAATGCGGCGCATTTTCTGCCGCTTAACTGCGGCCCTGCACCTGCTCCAGATAGTTCAGCCAGCTTTTGGCCTGATCACGGGTACCGCTGTGAGCACTGGCACGCTCAAAGCTGGAGCGCGCCTGCTCATATTCGGCGCGGTTGATATCGGCGATACCTCGCAGCAGCAACAGATCAGCGGCATCCGGCTTAAGCGCAACCGCCTGATCAATGCTGCGTTTCATATCACTCCAGCGCTTGAGTTGCAGCTCCAGATAGGCCAACTGACGCCAGGTGTCATAATCCGGCTTGCGCTGAGCGATGCGCTGCAGCGTGTTGCGCCCCTGCTCATAGAGTTTCGCGTCCAGCTGTGCCTGTGCCAGCAGACGCTGATGCTTGAGCGTATCACGCACCTGGCCCGCCTGCAGGGACTGCTGCAGCACTTCGGCGGCACGCTGCGGTACGCCCTGCTGCATCATCAGCTGTACCAGCCAGATGTACTGCCGCTCTTTCTGCAGATGTCCGCCGATCCAGGCAGCACGTAGCGTTGCCAGCGCATCAGAGTGACGCTCACGAATCTGATATACACTGGCCAGCTGCTCCCAGTACTGAGGCTTCTGTGGATAACGCTCAGTCAGCAGTTCCAATACGGCTGTCGCGCCTTGCCACTGCTTAAGCTGGAAGTGTGCCGCCAGCTGCAGACGATACCAGTCTTCGGGGGCACGGCCTTTAATTCTGATTGCGGTCTTGATGGGATCAACGACTTTTTGCCATTGCTCCTGTTGCGAATAACCCTGTGCAAGCAATAGATAGTCATCGGCACGAATTTCACTGTCTGCCATCCCGGCCGCACGCACCAGTTGCATCCAGTGCTCCAGAGACGCGGTACCCTTCTTCCATTGATCCAGTGTTAACTGCAATTGAGCCACCGTGTGCAGCAACCGGCGCTGATCCTGTTCGGTTAGTGCCTTCAGTTCCCAGGCGGCCTGAAACTGCTTCAGCGCTTCGGCCTCACGTTTCTGCTGAAGTGCCAGGTTGCCGCGAAACTGGTGCATATAAGCTTTGCCTGGTGGGCTCAGATCCTGCTGCGCAAGCTTATCCAGCACCTCGGCTGCCTTGGCGAACTGCTCTTGTGCCATCGCCTGCTGCGCTGCATTCAGCTGCTGCAGCACAAAAGGAGATATATTCACCGTTTCGGCCCGGACAGCACCGGTCAAACTCAGCAATAACAGTAACGGCAATAGAATGATCGTGCGCTTCATGCGATTACTCCAACTTGAATTCCAGACGCTGACGGGTTCGGAACGGCACGGCCTGTCCCCCTTCAGTTAGTGGATTGAAGCGCCAACGCAATAGCGCGCGCTCAACGGCACTGTCAAACATGCCCGGCGGTGATGACTCGACTATTTCAAACGAGTCAGCGACGACATGCCCGGAGCGATCCACCGTAAATTCGGCGACAACGAACCCTTCTATGCGACGCGTCAAGGCACGCCTAGGGTATTGCGGGTTCATTCGTGTAACCGGTGTGGCATTGAGGTTCATGCTGATACCCGGCGAAGGTGCCGGAGCCGCGACTGCCTGGGCGGCAGACAGATTTGCAGCGGCATTGATGCGGATGTTCATATCCAGATTGGGCGTTGGCATATCCAGCGCAACCGTTGGCATATTGACCGCCGCCGTCTGCTGCATGGCGGGCGGTTGTGGTGTATCCGGCTGCTGTATCACGGGCTCAGGTGGCGGCGGCGATTCGCGCTGGCGCAGTTGTACCTCTGAATCCAGCTTTAGCCGGTGAAAGTTGATGTTTGTATGATCCGTCATTACCGGTGGTTCACTGCGACCGATACCGGCAAGATGCGCCATCAACATAAACAGCAACAGGCTGACCAGCACAGCCCCGGGCAGGAACAACAGCGCTCGCATCAACCCTTACCCTCGCGGGTGGCGACTGCAACCTGCTCAATACCGGACAGTTTCACCTGATCCATGACCTGTACCAGCAAACCGGTTTTAGCGTCCTTGTCCGCCTGAATCATCACACCCAGATCGGGCTGCTCCACCTTGAGCCGCTCCAGTGTGGGTCGAATCATGCGGATATCCACCGGCTGACGATCCAGCCAGACTTCATCCTGCGCCGTAATTGCCAGCATCACGCCCTGACTTTCCTGCACTTCAGACGTATCCGACACCGGACGTTCAATCTCGACCCCGGCCTCTCGTACAAAACTGGTCGATACAATAAAGAAAATCAGCATGATGAACACGATATCCAGCATCGGCGTCATGTCGATTTCGGCATCATTTTCCAGCATTTCCAGATTGAGTCGTTGCCTCATCCTCTGGCTCCTGTGATATCAAGACGGGTACGTTGCAGCTGGCTCCAGCGGGCAAGACGGTTCCACAGCAGCAGTCCACTAACGGCCATTACCATGCCTGCCAGCGTTGGCAGGGTTGCACGGGCCACACCAGCGGCCATGAGGCGCGGGTTACCGGTACCGTTCAAGGCCAGGGTGTCAAACAGGTGGATCATGCCGGTCACGGTGCCGAGGAGTCCGATCAGCGGACACAGCGCTATCAAGGTTCGGATCAACGGCAATGCCCCCTGAAGATCCAGCAGCAGGTCCGCTCGTTCAAGGCCTCGCAGTGCGCCGGGCTGTTGCTTACGGTAGGCACGGATGCGGCGCGGGAAATCGATCCAGCGAAACCAGAGCCGCTCCAGTAAAAGCGTCCACAGCAGCAGGCTGACCAGCAGCAGCGCCCAAAGCACAGGGCCACCCGCCTTGAAAAAGCCCTCCAGTGCTGCCTGATACTGAGACAGATCAGGCAGCATGGCGCGCCTCGTCCGCATCACTGAGATTTGCACGCTGCGTGGCCAGCAAGGCCAACCCCTTCTGCTGCAGCAGCTGCAGCAAGCGACGGCTGCGTGCAGCCAGCAGGCTGTGACAGAACAGCAGCGGTATCGCCACACACAGCCCCAGCACTGTGGTCATCAGCGCCTGGGAAATGCCGCCAGCCATCAGTTTGGGGTCGCCGGTTCCAAACAGCGTGATGCTCTGGAAGGTGCCGATCATGCCAGTCACGGTACCCAGCAGCCCCAGCAGCGGGGCCACGGCCGCAACCAGTTTCAGCAGAGTCAGGCCACGCTCAAGAATGGGGGCTTCCTTGAGAAGCGCCTCATCAACTCTCAATTCGGTTTCATCAGTCGTACGGCCCGCTTCTCCCGCCTGCATCACTCGGCCCAGTGGATTATTGCTATGCGCCTGCTGCGGCTGGCGCAGCTGTCTGCGTACACTCAACTCGACTGTGATCGTCGTCATCAGTTTCCAAAGCGCGACCAGCAGACCAATGCCGCCCAGCGACAGAATGATGTAACCCACCAGCCCCCCCTGTGCGATGCGTGCCTTCAGATCGGGGGTTTGTGCCAGCAACGCCAACAGATTGCCGCGACTGGGGTCGACTACCACCACATTGCCCTGCCCAGCCATAAAATCACGGGCCTGCGTGATCACGCCACTGTCTGGCTGCACCGGCAACTGCTGCAACACACCGTTTTCATAGTTCAGATAGTGGCCTTCAGATGTCAGGGCCGTGAACGGACCAATCCTCAACACATTTGTTTCGGAGCGACTTCCATCAGGCTGCACCACCGAAGCGGTAAAGGGGGCAACCTCTCCCGTAGCGGTCATTTCCTGCTGCAGCAGGAACCAGAGTCCCTCCAGCTCGGCCAGTGAAGGAATACGCTTGAGCTCGGCGAAGGCCAATAGTTCATCACGCTGGGGATATTCTGCCGTGATCAAGGAGTCAGACAGCTGCCCTTGCAGTTCCTGTGCCTGCTGCTTGACCACACCAAACACCTCACCCAGCTGTCCACTGCGCATGCGCAGGGCTTCGCCCTGCTCGGTTAACGCATCCTCATTGGCCTGAAATTCGGCCTTCAATCTTTCCTGCTCGGCTTCGGCTGCCGCCAGTCGGTTCCTTGCATCATTCAGCAGGGCCAACTGGCGATTGTGATCACCCTGAAATGTCTGCAGGCGCTCGGCATCCTGGCTGCGATCCCGAGAGACATCTGAACGAATCTGCTGCAGCAATTGCTGCAATTCATCGGCCTGAGCCGGCACACTTAATATGATGGCACATGCCACGAGCGCGATCTTCATGACCTGTTTCACAGTGAACCTCCTGTCAGCTCAAGCGGCAGTTCCAGCAACTCAGGTACAGACTGCTGACGCGCAACGCTGATCGCCTTGCGAATCGACCAGTTGTGCGATGCATCCATGACTTCCCAGCCATCTCCGGCTTTGCTCCAGCGACCACTCTCTTCACCATTCAACGTCTGGTAGTACAGCCCCACACGTCCCAGTCGCAGGAAGGTTACCTCTCGCTCCGATCCATTACGGTTCAGCGACCCGGTCCAGGCTTCCAGCGTACGGCCATACTCGGCTTCGATCTGATAGGCTTCAAGAATCTGACGATACTTCTCCGCCAAACTGACATCGGCCCTATCCATCAGGCGTGCCAGCCTCTCCGTCCGCTGCTGCCGCTCCTCAAGCAGGAACGGCAGGTCAGCCGCGACGAACTGCTCCAGCATGGTCTGCATGCGAACCAGAAGAGGCAGCGTAGCCTGCTCAGTTTCAGCCAGTGACACCAGCTGCACTTCAATATCGGCAAGTTCACGGGACTGATCGTCAATCATGCGTGACAGCTGCCGGTTGTAGGCTTCCACCAGATCGGCCTGACGCAGGATCGCACTGTACTCTTCGTAGTTTTCCCGAGTCTGGCGATCCAACTGATCGATGTTACGCTGTACCTGTGCGCCTTCACGATGGCTCTGTTGCAGCGTCTGCTGCGCCTGGTCGAGTGGTCCTGCCTGGACCAGCAGCGACACTGAGCAGCCTAGTGCAAGCAAAGCGGCCTTACTGTGTATGGACTGCATGATTAACCCAACATGTAATTTTAATGAAAACGATTCGCATTATTTAATCTATTGTTGTGAAATGCAACCCTGAATTGGTATTGAAGCTCAGATACCTTGGTGTCGAATCGTCAGACCCAATCGAGTAGGAGGAGGTCTTGCGACCTCCGTCCTCTCACACCACCGTACGTGCGGTTCCGCATACGGCGGTTCATGACATACATTTAAGCCGATGGTACTGATCCATCAGCGATACCAGTCCGATTCGATCAAACACTTTCTTCGGCAGCGCCTGATTCAAGTGCGAGGCGCATGAGTTCCACCAAGGACCACGCCCATTGGTGGCACTGCGCCAAGCCCTGCCTTCAGATAGCCCCAGTCGCATCAGCATCTTGGCCCGGGTGAACGGCCGTTTCCATTGACGCCAGAGGATTTTGCGCAGATGCCGGCGGATCCAGCCGTCCAGCGCCTCGAAGCTCCCTTTCACATCGCTATAACGGAAGTAGTTGATCCAGCCCCGCAGTTTCGGGGTCAGTATCTCGACCGTCCGATAGATCCTCTGCCCTCGACCTCTGCGAAGCACCCCCTTGATCGTGGCTCTGAGCCGTTTCAGAGACTTGTCTGCCACTTTAAGCCGGATATTCCGCTTGCGATTATCCACGCTATAGCCCAGAAAACTCCTGCTCCAGGGTCGATCGACCGCGCTCTTGCCCCGGTTGACGCGAAGTTTGAGTCGTTGCTCAAGATAGTCGGTCAATGAGGCAAGCACACGTTCTCCCGCCTTCCGGCTTTTCACGTAGATGTTGCAGTCGTCCGCGTACCGGCAGAACCGGTGGCCCCGCCGTTCCAGCTCTCGATCCAGATCCGTCAACAGGATATTGGACAGCAACGGCGAGAGAGGGCCGCCTTGTGGCGTGCCTTCATGCCGTGCCGTCACCACACCTCCCTCCATGATCCCGGCCTGTAAATAGGCACGGATCAGTTTCAGGACACGTGTATCCGTGATCCCGCGCGCCAACCGAGACATCAAGATGTCGTGGTTGACCCGGTCAAAGAACGCTTCCAGATCGATATCGACCACCCAGCGACGCCCCTCTTCCATGTAGGACCGGGCCTGCAATACCGCCTGAGCAGCACTGCGTCCCGGTCGGAAGCCGTAGCTGTGATCAGAGAACGTGGGTTCAAAGCGTGGACTAAGCACTTGATGCAATGCCTGTTGGATCAGGCGATCCAGAACACTGGGAATACCCAGCATACGGATGCCTCCCCCGGGCTTGGGGATTTCAACCTTGCGCACCGGCTGGGGTGTGTACCGCCCCTCCAACAGTTGCTGTTTGATCTCGGGCCAATGGGTTTTCAGGTAAGGCTTGAGCGCCTCGACTGTCATCCCATCCACCCCGGGCGCGCCTTTATTGCGACGAACCCGATCGTAGGCCAGCAGCATGTTGCTGCGGGCCAGTACCGCTGACATCAGATCCCTGTCAGCTTCGCTCGGCAGTGATCCTGCACCCGCTGTAACCGGCAACACCTCGCACGGGACCGCAGCCGGGTTCTGCCCGGACACCTCCTCGGCAAGCAATGACGTCTCAGCCATCCGTTCAGTGTTGTTCAGGGCCATCAAGGGGCAGGGCTCCCGATTCGTCTATCATGTTCAGCCCTTCAGTGACCGGTAAGCCACCTACTATGGCGTCTGCTGAATTCTGCAGTCCCATCCCGCCGCCTCACGACGGCCGTAGCCAGAGGCAGGACAGCAGACCTCCCAGGGTAAGACACGTGACCTTCACACTTATACCTGCCGCATTTACGACCGCTGCTCCGTGCAAGTACCGGGCTTTGGAGATATGGGACTCCTCACCCACAGCTGCCGCCTCGTATGCGATTTCTGTTCGTCAGGTCAGTGCTTTGCCTTCGGCTTCCTTCAGATTCCACCTCGCGATGGACACCCTTGCCGTTCGGCTAGTGGTTCCCCTTGCCGGGCCCACAGAGGACTTGCACCTCCAAGTCATCCGACCGCCACCACGCGCATCGGAACAGCGCCCGTCACGGCGCTACGCGCCATGTCTGGCGCACACAACAAAAAACCCGCCGAAGCGGGTTTTTTGTTACAGCGTATTCTTGCTATACCACAGCATCACACCGCCTTGTGGGCGATGATGTCCTTCCACTTGGCCGGACCGGTGGTGTGTACGGATTCGCCTGAAGTATCCACGGCCACAGTGACCGGCATATCCTTCACTTCAAACTCGTAGATCGCTTCCATACCCAGTTCCGGGAAGGCAATCACATCGGCATGGGTAATCGCCTTGGATACCAGGTAAGCTGCACCACCAACTGCCATAAGGTAGACAGCCTGGTTGTCCTTGATCGCGTCGATGGCGATCGGGCCGCGCTCGGACTTGCCGATCATGCCCAACAGACCTGTGCTTTCCAGGATCTGACGGGTGAACTTGTCCATACGGGTAGAGGTAGTCGGGCCAGCTGGGCCTACCACTTCATCGCGCACCGGATCAACCGGGCCCACGTAGTAGATAAAGCGGCCTTTCAGATCCACCGGCAGCTCTTCGCCGTTGTTCAACATTTCAACCATGCGTTTGTGCGCGGCGTCACGACCGGTCAGCATCTTGCCGTTCAGCAGGATGGTCTCACCGACTTTCCACTCTTTCACCGCTTCCGGGGTGATCTCGTCCAGATTGACACGACGGGTATTGGCGCCGACTTCGAAGGTCACTTCCGGCCAGTCATCCAGGCTCGGCGGCGTCAGTACGGCCGGGCCGTTGCCGTTCAGGGTGAAGTGGGTGTGGCGGGTAGCGGCACAGTTCGGGATCATGCACACAGGCAAAGACGCCGCGTGAGTCGGGTAATCCATGATCTTGACGTCGAGAATGGTGGTCAGACCGCCCAATCCCTGAGCGCCAATGCCCAGGGCGTTGACCGCGTCCATGATTTCCAGGCGCAGCTCTTCGATACGGTTCTGCGGGCCACGCTCGCGCAGTTCGTGAATATCGATCGGGTCCATCAGCGACTCTTTCGCCATCACAGCCGCCTTCTCGGCGGTACCGCCAATACCGATGCCCAGCATACCCGGCGGACACCAGCCGGCACCCATGGTCGGTACGGTCTTGACGATCCAGTCCACGATGCTGTCGGATGGGTTGAGCATCGCCATCTTGGACTTGTTCTCGGAACCACCGCCCTTGGCCGCCACGTGTACTTCCACTTCGTCGCCTTCAACGATTTCGTAGTGGATTACCGCCGGGGTGTTGTCCTTGGTGTTCTGACGCTTGCCAGCCGGATCAGCCAGGATAGAGGCGCGCAGCACGTTATCCGGGTGCATGTAGGCGCGACGTACGCCTTCGTTGACCATGTCGGTCACGGACATTTTGGCGTCCCACTGAACGTTCATGCCCACTTTCAGGAATACGGTAACGATACCTGTGTCCTGACACAGCGGACGGTGGCCCTCGGCACACATGCGTGAGTTGATCAGGATCTGCGCCATGGCGTCTTTTGCCGCCGGGTTTTCCTCTTTCAGATAGGCTTCGTGCACACCCTGCACAAAATCGATCGGGTGGTAGTAGGAAATGAACTGCAGCGCATCGGCGATGCTGCTGATGAAATCATCCTGGCGAATAACGCTCATTGACGACTCTCCAATCTGGCTGGTTTGGGTTCACTGAGGTCGGGCCAGTCCAAAGACCGGCAGAATCTGGGGCCGCATTATACACCAAATTGGCCCCTTAACTTCTCGGGTATTGGTATTAGAACAGGGACGGCAGCGGGTTGATCAGCGCCACACAAAACAACAGACCAAAGCCCAACAACAGTCGTGCCGTGGCAGGCGTCAGCGGAGCCCGCCGTTCAGCGGGTGCATTGAGCAGGCAAACCGGCTTAAGTGTCAGAAGCAGACTCGGCAGCAGCCAGAAGGCACCGGGCAGCAGCCCCAGTGCCAACAGCAATGCCAGCAGCAGGTAGGCCAGCGCCAGCAGTACGCAGTAAAGCCGCACCGAGAAATGATAGCCGACTCTGACTGTCAACGTATTGTGACCATCGCGCTGATCGGTTTCGTAATCTCTCAGCTCATTACTCAACAACAGCAGAGAGACCAGCAAACTCACCGGCAGCGATTGCAACACCAGCCCAGCCGTCACTGATGCACCCAACGCAACGGCACTGCCGCTGATCATCAGCACACCCATCAACCAGAACACCAGCACCACACCAAGCCCTCGACTCTTGTAGTTAACCGGTTTCAGGGTATAGCCCAAAGCACCTGCCAGCCCCAGCACACAGAGCAACAGGAAGCTTAGACCTCTGAGACTGACAAAATAGAGCGCGATGGCACTGGCCAGCAGGAAGCAGACCATGCCCAATCGAAAATGCCGCTGTACTGCCTGTTCCTGCCACTCGCTGCCCGGCTTTCGTCGCAACAGCGGCAAATCACTGTAGTCATTGATCAGGTTTACGCCAGCCTGCAGCAGCACGCCACCGACCAGTACCAGCACTGCCTGCAGCGAGTTGAATTGCCCCTGCTGCCAGGCCAGCAGCAGGCCGATCGAACAGGTAACAAGCGCGACCGGGAAGCTGAACGGGCGCACCGCACCGATGAAGGTATATTTGTCAGGAGTTTTCATTCAGGCCAGCTGCCCAACAAGGGTTATTCAAAAAAATGGGGAGCAAGGGCTCCCCACTGGATTGCGTGCGAGTCAGTGTGTATCAGCCACGCGCTGGCGCGTTGGGCAGGTCACGCATTAGCAGCGCATAGGTCATATCGGTATCGAAATCAACCGGAATACGCATGCGATGGCCGGAACCCGGTGCCACCTCTGCCGCCTGACCTTTCTTGTCCAGCATCTCCTGCAACACAAAGCGCTTGTTGCCGGCCGGGGTCATCAGCTCCAGAGTGTCGCCCTTCTTGAAGTGGTTTTTAACATCCACTTCAATGAAGCCGGTTTGGGCATCATGGCCGATGATCTCGCCCACAAACTGCTGATGCACGCCAACGGAGTTGCCGGTTTCATAGTTCTGGTACTCGTCATGCACATGACGACGATAGAAGCCTTCGGTATAGCCACGATTGGCCAGGTTTTCCAGCGTATCCATCAGGCTCATGTCGAACGGCTTGCCTGCTACAGCATCATCGATCGCCTTGCGGTAGGCCTGGGCCGTACGCGCCACATAGTAATGCGACTTGGTCCGACCTTCGATCTTGAGCGAGTCCACGCCCATCTCGGCCAGCTTGTGTACATGCTGAATGGCACGCAGATCCTTGGAGTTCATGATGTAGGTACCGTGCTCATCCTCGAACGCCGGCATGTATTCGCCGGGTCGAGTCTCTTCCTGCAGCAGGAAGATGCGATCGGTCGGCTTACCCTCACCCAGTGCTGGTTGTGTTTCGTCAGCCCGTGCGTTGGGATCAAAGGACTGTACCGGCACCACATCACCGGATTCGTCTTCCTTCGCTTCGTGCGCGTCGTACTTCCAACGACAGGTGTTGGTACAGGTACCCTGGTTGGGGTCACGGTGATTGATGTAGCCGGACAGCAGACAGCGACCGGAGTAGGCGATGCAGAGCGAGCCGTGCACGAACACTTCCAGCTCCATCTCGGGACACTGCTGACGGATCTCGGCAACCTCGTCCAGTGACAGCTCACGCGACAGAATGATGCGCTCGATGCCGGCCCGATGCCAGAACTTCACCGAAGCCCAGTTCATTGTATTGGACTGAACTGACAGATGGATCGGCAGATCCGGGTACTTGTCCTTCACCATCATGATCAGACCGGGGTCGGACATGATCAGGGCATCCGGCCCCATCGCAATGACCGGGTCCAGGTCCTTCATGTAGGTCTTGAGCTTGGAGTTGTGCGGCATGATGTTGCTGGCAACAAAGAATTTCTTGCCCATTTCATGCGCAATACGAATCCCTTCGGCCAGATTGTCGTGCGTAAAATCGTTGTTACGCACCCGCAGGCTGTAGCGGGGCTGGCCCGCATAAACCGCATCGGCCCCGTAGGCAAATGCATACTTCATGTTTTTCAGTGTCCCGGCTGGGGACAGCAGTTCAGGTGTTCGCATAGAGTCTGTGTAATCTGAGTAGTTATAGGGCCTGGTTGCAGGCAGACAGGTGAACCTCAAACAGGGGTGTGTAAATGGAGCCACGCTCACCCGGGCGGCTCTGAAACAGCACCACTGAATCCGCCGGCGTGGTCAGTCCCGGTTGTGGCCAGCAGTCGGGCACTTCGAACCGGTTACTGGCCGGCAAACGAGCCAGCGTAATATGAGGTTTGAAATCGCGTTCATCATACCGAATTCCCGCTTCCTTGGCGATCTCGACCATCTGCCGGTGCAGCGCCATCAATGGCTCGCTTTCGCTCGTCAACGCTGCCAGCACGGCCAGACGCGGATTGGCCTTGTAATAAGCCAACCGATCCAGTTGCACCATAAAGCTTCCCTGCTGCTTAAGCCGCTCACGGCAAAGCTGCTCCAACTCGGTAACCTGATCCAGTGTCACTTCACCTGTAAAACAGAGTGTCAGATGATAGTTGGCCGAGTCGACCCAGTGGGCATCCAGGCCTCGATCATAGGCACAGAGCGTATCGGCACAGTCGGACAGCGGCCGTGCAATTCGCTCGGGTACCGGCAACGCAAAAAATGTTCTCAGATTCATGTCGTATGGCTGCACACGCTGCCAACAACAGCGCGAGCAGCCTTCACCTTCCTGTTATTTGGCGGCTTTTGCCATCAGTGTCTTTTGCGCCGGATGCGACAGTATCGACTTGATCCAGCGATGCACCTCGGGATAGGCACTGTAGTCAAATCCACCCAGTTTGGGCCAGCTCAGCACCATCGCACCGTGAATATCCGCAATGGTAAGATGATCACCACTAACCCATTCACGTCCCTGTAACTGCTGCTCCAGCGTCGGCAAAAACCGATTCAGCTCTTCACTTGCGCGCTCAATCACAGACTGATCGGGATTGTCCTTGTTGAACTTGAACTGGATCAATATATCCAGTGCCGGCACTTCCATCTGGTTACTGACAAAAAGTGACCAACGCAGGATATCCGCTTCCTCTTCCGGAGTAGTACCCCAAAGACGACCGTTGCCGTACTTCCGCGCCAGATAGAACAGAATCGCCTGCGTTTCGAACAGCACCAGATCACCATCGACCAGAGTGGGAATTTTTCCGGTGGGGTTAAGCGCCCGATACTCGCTGGATTGAGTCTGCTCACTGCGCGGCAGCATATCCACCGCTTCGTACTCCAGCCCCAGCTCTTCAAGTGCCAGCATCACCATGCCGGCACGGGAAAACACACTGCCATATACTTTGATCATGCTACTGCTGCTCCACTTTGAGTTGCAGATTGTTCAACTGCTGCCGAATACGCAACAGGTCCTGATTGATTTGACGTCGGGTTCCATCAATGGCGCTGATCGCCTGCTCATTCTGGCGGATCCGCTGCGCCAGCTCGGCACTGCCACCCTGGCCGTCTTGCAGCCCGGTCAATTGCTGAGTCAGCTGCTGTTGTACCTTGAGCCGACCTTCACTTTCCACTTTCAGGCCCTGCTCCAGAGTGGCCAGCTGCTGTTCCAGCCCCTTAAGCCGAGCATCCAGACGCTGCTGCGTGCTGCTGACAGCAGACCTGGCAGCGCTGGCCTCTTCAAGCGCCTTGCCTGCCTGAGCCGCCTGCTGGCGGATCGATTTCAGACTGCTGCCCAAGTCGGCCAGAGAGCCCTCAAGTGTTTTCAACTGTTCGGCATGCGCATCCAGCTGAGGCTTGTTACGCTGATAGGCAATGGTCCACAGCTTGGCAATTTCAGAGTCAACATGAGTCACCCGCTCGTTCACACGCCCACTCAGGTCTTCCAGCCGCTGCTGCAGCGTCTGACCGGATTGAGCTGCGCTGTCAGACGTAACCTCCAGCATCTCTTCCAATACTTCAACCCGCTGCTGTGCCTGAGTCAAATCCTGCTCCAGCTGCTGCAAACGCCCCTGCTGTTCCGTAAGTATGAAACCCAGGTAACCAACCCCGGCCACCAACAGCAGCAGGATCAACGTTATCAGAAGGCTGCCGCCCCGCCCCGCTCCCGCAGGAGCTGGTGTAACCGCCGCTCGTTCAGTGGGGGCGCTGGAAGAAGTGCGGGACACCGGCTCGACGACGATTGATTCCAGCCCGGCCGTGTCCAGACCTGGCTCCTTGCGTTCACTCATGATGTTTCAATTTCTCTGTCGGCGTTAAGCGCTCAACCCTAGCAGGTTTGCCGGGAACGAAAAAGCCCCGCGTATGCGGGGCTTTCAGGGCCATTAAAGGCGAGAGGGAGGCTGAATCACATCATGCCGCCCATACCACCCATTCCGCCCATGCCACCCATATCCGGCATGCCACCGGCATTCTCTTCCGGATGGTCGGCAACCATTGCTTCAGTGGTGATCATCAGGCCAGCGATGGAGGCAGCCGCCTGCAGCGCAGAACGAGTCACCTTGGCCGGGTCGATAATACCCATTTCCATCATATCGCCGTACTCTTCGGTACCCGCGTTGAAGCCGAAGGCTCCTTCACCAGCACGTACCTTGTCGACTACGACAGAGCCTTCGCCACCGGCGTTGCCCACGATCTGACGCAGCGGTGCTTCCATGGCACGCAGTGCCAGCTGGATACCGATGGTCTGATCATGGTTGTCGCCTTGCAGGCCTTCCACCTTGCTCAGCGCACGGATCAGGGCAACACCACCACCCGGTACCACGCCTTCTTCAACGGCAGCACGGGTTGCGTGCAGAGCATCGTCAACGCGGGCTTTCTTCTCTTTCATTTCCACTTCGGTGGCAGCACCCACCTTGATTACGGCCACACCGCCTGCCAGCTTGGCAACGCGCTCCTGCAGCTTTTCACGATCGTAGTCAGAAGTGGTTTCTTCGATCTGGGTACGGATCTGCTGTACACGTGTCTCAATATCAGCCTTGGTACCGGAGCCATCGACAATCACCGTGTTTTCCTTGGTGATATTGATGCGCTTGGCAGTACCCAACTGTTCAAGAGTCACTGTTTCCAGGCTCAGGCCGATCTCTTCAGAGATTACCTGACCACCGCTGATCACGGCGATATCCTGCAGCATCGCCTTGCGACGATCACCAAATCCAGGCGCCTTGACGGCACACACCTTGACGATGCCACGCATGGTGTTAACTACCAGCGTCGCCAGTGCTTCACCCTCAACATCTTCAGCTACGATCAGCAGCGGACGGGAAGACTTTGCAACCTGCTCAAGTGTTGGCAGCAGTTCACGAATATTAGAGATTTTCTTGTCTACCAGCAGGATGAACGGGTCTTCCAGCTCAGCTGACATGTTTTCTTGATTGTTGATGAAGTAGGGAGACAGGTAGCCACGATCGAACTGCATACCTTCAACCACATCCAGTTCGTTATCGAAGCCGGATCCTTCTTCAACAGTGATGACACCGTCCTTGCCTACACGCTCCATCGCTTCAGCGATAATGCGACCGATTTCCGGATCAGAGTTGGCGGAGATGGTGCCCACCTGCGCAATCGCCTTGGAGTCTTCGCAAGGTACAGACATGGCTGCCAGCTGTTCTACAACCGCCTTAGCTGCCTTGTCGATACCGCGCTTCAGGTCCATCGGGTTCATGCCAGCGGCAACGGACTTCAGGCCTTCGTTCACGATCGCCTGAGCCAGAACGGTTGCAGTGGTAGTACCATCACCGGCCACATCGTTGGCCTTGGAAGCGACTTCCTTGACCATCTGTGCACCCATGTTCTCGAACTTGTCTTTCAGTTCGATCTCTTTGGCAACGGATACGCCATCCTTGGTCACGGTCGGTGCACCGAAGGACTTGTCCAGTACCACGTTACGGCCTTTCGGGCCCAGAGTTGCCTTTACTGCATCAGCCAGGATGTTCACGCCCTTGAGCATGCGCTGACGGGCATCATCACCAAAACGTACGTCTTTAGCAGCCATTGTTCACTAGTCCTGTATTCAGTATCGAGTTAATAAGTTGACGATTTGAGCGACGCGAAGCTGAGCTTTCAGTCTTCCAGGACGCCGTAGATCTCACCTTCCTGCATGATCAGCAGTTCATCACCATCGACTTTGACGGTGTTGGAGCCGGCATACTGACCGAAGAGGATCTTGTCACCCACTTTTACGGAAGGCGCCTGAATCTCACCGTTATTGAGAGTCCGGCCCGGACCTACTGCCACGACTTCGCCACGGTTGGGCTTCTCGGCTGCAGAGCCCGGCAGCACAATACCGCCAGCCGTAGTGGTCTCTTCTTCGCTGCGGCGAACTACAACACGGTCGTGAAGTGGACGAATTTTCATCTGGTTGTTCTCCTGGTATCTAGGATCCAATGCGATGTTGTTGTTAATGCGGACGCGATGTGCGATCCGAATTCAGGTTGCAACGTTAATGGGGGGAGCCTGCAGGCTTTTCAATGCCCGAGCTGCACTTTTTTTTGCAGCTGCAGAGCTCTCCATCCTGCAGCAGGAAATGGGGGGGACAGGGGGTGTTTTCAAGGGGCCGAACAGGATTTTTTATCGATCTCGATGGGTGATTTCACCTTCAATCGGGTCACGCTCTTCTACCGTTCTGTAGTCATCCGGATCTGCCGTGTACACGTGCATTTCTTCGGTCTGATTCCGGTGAGTGGCTGCCACTACGGTAAAGCGCCCGATCAGGGGTTTGATCAAGGCACGTCGTACAGCCGGGATCAGGCAGCTGAAGCCGATCACATCCGTCACAAAGCCAGGCGTCACCAATAGTGCTCCACCCACTGCAAGCAGTATGCCTTCAGCCATCTCCTGCCCCGGTACCTCACCCTGATCCATGCGTTGCTGGGCGCGCGCCAGCGTCGACAGGCCCTGATGGCGCAGCATGTTGACACCGATAAAGGCGGACAACAGTACCAGTCCAACGGTGTACCAAGCGCCTATTGCCTGTCCCACTTGAATCAGGACGGTGATTTCAATGATTGGAATGATGATGAACAACAGAAAGAGAACGCGCATGTGACTCCTGCAAGGCAAGCTGGATATAACAATCGGACAGTCACATGATCGCTCAGTTCCGACCCAAAGTCATGCTGCCGTAACCAATCCAAGCATATAAGAGAAAACCCTTATTTTACAAAAAGTTAAGCTTTCACCCCTCTTATCTCTTAGACACCAAAACCCTCCATTATTAGTACATTTCATGACTTTTTTGCGGCAGATATAGACTTTTTGGACGATGCAAATTAAATTGTTGCACTGCAATATGTTGCGGCGCACAATAAGAAACTACCATTTGATTAGAGGGGATTCCCGATGGAACTCAAAGATAAAGTGATCGTTGTAACCGGTGGAGGCCGCGGTCTGGGCCGCGCCATGGCGCTTGAATTGGCTGGCAAGGGTGCCAAGCTGGCACTGGTAGACCTGAATCAGGATGACCTGGACCAGACCGCTGGCCTGTGCATGGAAATGGGCGTCGAAGCACGCACCTACACTGCCAACGTGGCCGAAGAAGCCGATGTTGAAAAACTGTTTACCGATATCGTGCGTGATTTCAGCAGCATCAACGGCCTGGTCAACAATGCCGGCATCACCCGTGATGGCCTGTTCATCAAAGCCAAGGATGGTCAGGTGGTCGGCAAAATGTCGATGGAGCAGTGGAATCAGGTTATCGCCGTCAATCTGACCGGTACTTTCCTCTGCGCGCGTGAAGCCGCCGCCAAGATGATTGAGCTGGGCTGTGAAGGCTGCATTATCAACATCTCTTCCGTTTCACGCTCCGGCAACATGGGCCAGACCAACTACACCGCCACCAAGGCTGGCGTCGAGGCCATGGCTGTCACTTGGGCCAAGGAACTGGCACGCTACGGCATCCGTGCAGCCTCCATTGCACCGGGCTATATCGGTACCGAAATGGTAATGAGCATGAAGCCGGAAGCACTGGAAAAGATCGCATCCGGCATCCCGGCCAAGCGCTTGGGCAAACCGGAAGAGATCGCCAAAACCGTCACTTTCATTCTTGAGAACGACTATGTGAATGGTCGCTGTCTGGAAATTGACGGTGCACTGCGCATCTAGTTCCCCTGATGCAGCGCCGGCGTTCGCGCCGGCCTGCAGCACCCGCCTTTCGCTGTTGCACCAACCACTTTCCGCTATACTCGGGCCTTTCTGAATTAGCCGGACCCGCATCTATATGCCGCACTCATGGAAAGAAACCTTCTCCCGATACCGTGATATCCGCCTGCTGTGGATCTTTCTGATGGGATGCTCCAGCGGTTTTCCCTTTGTACTGATTGGCAGCAGCCTCAGTGGCTGGCTTGCCGACGCTGGCACCAGCCGTGCTGACATTGGCCTTCTGGGAACCGTAGCCACCGTGTATGCGATCAATTTTCTCTGGGCACCACTCGTAGACCGAGTAAAGCTGCCACTGGTCGGCCGCCTGGGACAAAGGCGCAGCTGGATTTTCACTACCCAGATACTGATGTTGCTGTTCGTTTTGCTGATTTCCACCGTGGACCCAGCCTCCAATCTGGTTCTGGCAGGGGCTTTGGCATTGGGTATTGCCGCCAGCTCCGCCACACAGGATGTAGCCATCGATGCCTTTCGAATAGACCAATTTGCTCGTCATGAGAAAGAAAAGCTGCCCCCAGCCGCCGCAATGGCCATTATTGGCTGGTGGACCGGTTACTCATGGCCGGGCTACCTGGCCTTTGTTCAGGCTGATCGCATCGGATGGAACGGGGTCTACTTGCTGATGGCCGGCATCATTCTTCTATTAATGCTGTTTACCCTGATCGTACGGGAGCCGGTCACCTCACGAGACCTGTTGCAGGAGCAGGCTGATCGACGCTACCAGCAAGAGCTGCACAGCTCGAAAATCGTTGCCTGGCTGATGGTCACCGTGGTGGAACCGTTCGCCGAGTTCTTCCGCAAGAATGGTATCAAGGTCGCACTCATGCTGATGCTGTTCATCTTCCTGTTCAAGGTGGGCGAGGCTTTTCTTGGTCGGATGTCGATTGTGTTCTACAAAGAGGTGGGGTTCAGTAATGAGCAGATCGGCGAATATACCAAGATGTTCGGCTGGTTTGTGACCGTGAGCTTTACCCTGCTCGGCAGTGCCTTTAACACCCGTTTTGGTGTTGTGCGTGGCTTGTTTCTGGGCGGTGTTGCGATGGCGTCCAGCAATCTGATGTTTGCGGTGATCGCTGCCGTCGGCCCGGTCGAGTGGCTGCTGGTCCTGACCCTGATTGTGGATAACTTCACCACAGCATTTTCGACCGTGGCGTTTGTCTCATTTCTTACGCTGCTGACCGGTCGCGCCTTCAGTGCGACCCAGTATGCACTGCTGGCCTCGTTGGGCAACCTCAGCCGGACCACGCTGGCCGGCCTCAGTGGCTACAGCGTTGACTGGCTGGGGAGCTGGGAGCGGTTCTTTATCGTCACGGCACTGATGGTGCTGCCATCACTGCTGATGCTCTGGACCCTGCGACATCGGTTTGATGCAATAGCCGCTGATGCAGATAACAAATGATATCAATTATCATTTACAATAAATTCTACGACAGATAGAGTAACTGCTGAACCGAATGACAGCAGGAGTCTGACATGACATTTCAAATTAACGCTTGGCTGGAGCACCCCCAACCCAGCCTCAGTATCAGCGATAAACTCAGCGGCGCAACTTTGATGGAGTGGAAAGGCCCACAGCTGCACCGGCTGTTCACTAAAGGAGGGCTGGTAGCAGAGGACTTCAGCCACTGTGGAGAGCAGGAACAGCAGGCGCTGGCACGCGAACTGTTTCTGCTCTGTTGCCAGGACTAGACTCAGTAAGCCGAGTACACACTCGGCTTTGCCCAATCAGTCACGGAAGTTGTTGAACTGCAGCGGCAACTCGACATCAGACTCACGCAGCAGCGCGATCGCCTCCTGCAGGTCATCGCGCTTTTTGCCGGTCACACGCACCTTGTCACCCTGAATTTGGGTCTGCACTTTCAGTTTGGCATCCTTGATCACCTTACTGATCTTCTTGCACAGCGGCTGGTCGAGTCCCTGACGCAGGACCACCTCCTGCTTCGCCTTCACACCGCCCAGATCCGGATCCTTGATCTCCATACACTTGATATCGATCTTGCGCCCGGTCAGCTTGGCTTTCAGCATTTCCAGCATCTGCTGCAGTTGAAAGTCCACTTCCGCTTCCAGTGTCACCACCTCACCGCTGAGTTCATATGCCGCCTTGACACCCTTAAAGTCATACCGGCTCTGTAGCTCACGGTTGGCCTGATCGACAGCATTGGTTACTTCATGCATATCCAGCTCAGACACTACATCGAATGAAGGCATTTCAACTCTCCTGTTAATATCGGTTTCATCCCCGCCTGAAACGGGGCTAAGATCATGCTTTTTGGACCTGCGGAGTACCCATGCACTGGTACATTCTTGGCGCTGGCGCGATTGGACGCCTCTGGGCCTGCCTCTTCGAACACGGCTCTGTACCAACGACCCTTATGCTGCGCGACAAGGCTGCACTGAAAAGCTGGCAGCATGGCAACAGCATAGAGCTGCATGAGTCAGGTCAGGTACAGCGCTGCTCACCCAAAGCGGAAACCATCAACAACCCCAACCCGATCCGGCACATGCTGGTCACAACCAAGGCCTATGATACCCTGACTGCGCTGCGTGCCATACAGCATCGGCTGCAACCCGACTGTCAAATTGTGCTGTTGCAGAACGGTATGGGGCAGCAACAAGCCGTGCTTGATCTGCTACCCGACTGCCAGCTCTGGGCAGCCACCACGACAGCCGGCGCCTGGCGCGAGCCACCCAACAGGCTGCACTGCATCAGCCGAGGCGAAACCCTGATCGGCCCACTGACCCCAGCTTCATCTGTTCTACCTGATGGCTGGGACCGGTTGCCTCTGACACTGACAGGCTGCAACGAAATTCTGCCGGTACTGTGGCGCAAGCTGGCCATCAATTGTGCAATTAATCCGCTGAGCGCCCTGGAAAACTGCCGCAACGGCGAACTGCTGCATAATCAGCATCGCCTGCAACTGCTGCGACAGGTTTGCACCGAAGTCGAGCAGGTGGCCGCAGCCGCCGGTATCACACTGTTTACTGAACCGCTGCATCAACAGGCAGAAGCCGTGGCACATGCGACAGGCGACAACCTGTCTTCTATGCTGCAGGATATACGCCATAAGCGACAGACGGAAATCGAACAGATTACCGGTTACCTCTGCCATCGAGCATCTGAATATGGCATTGCCACCCCACTTAATACGGCCCTGCTTCATCAGATCAGAACATTGACAATGGAAAGAGAACATCGGAATGACTGAACCGCATACACCGGATTACCCCTACAAAAAAAAGCTCAAGCGCGACATCTACGAAGCGGAAAAGCGCGAGCTGCAAATTGAGTTGCTCAAGGTACAGCGCTGGGTACGAGAAACGGGGCAGAAGATTCTGATCATATTCGAGGGGCGCGATGCCGCAGGCAAGGGAGGTACCATCAAACGCTTCATGGAGCACCTCAATCCGCGTGGCGCCCATGTCATTGCACTTGAGAAGCCAACCGAGCGTGAGAGGTCGGAATGGTATTTCCAGCGCTATATAAAACACCTTCCCGCTGCTGGTGAGATCATCCTGCTCGACCGTTCATGGTACAACCGCGCAGGCGTCGAGCGTGTAATGGATTTCTGCACCCCGTCGGAATACCTGGAATTCATGCGCGAAGCTCCGGAGCTGGAACGCATGTTCGTGCGCAGTGGCATTCGACTGTTCAAGCTGTGGTTTGAAGTCAGCCGCGAGGAACAGTTCAATCGTTTCCAGTCACGCCGTACCGACCCGCTCAAGCACTGGAAACTGTCTCCGGTTGATCTGGCATCGCTGGACAAGTGGGATGCTTATACCGAAGCCAAGGAATCGATGTTCTTTCATACCGACACGGCAGACGCCCCCTGGACCATTATCCGCTCTGATGACAAGAAACGGGCACGCCTGAACGCAATGCGCCATATTCTCAGTCATTTGCCTTATCCGGATCCGAATCCGGACATTCAGATCGAACCCGACCCTCTGATCGTACAAGCGGCACACATCAGCCTGCAGCAGCGAAGCCCATCAACGGAGCAGAACTAAGGAACCCACATGAGTAATCGTCTCACTCGAATCTATACTCGCAGCGGCGACAGCGGTACTACCGCTTTGGCCAACGGCCAACGCATCCCAAAATATCACCCGCGCATCGAGGCACTTGGTGATGTGGATGAACTCAACAGCCTGCTGGGGCTGCTGCTGTCTGAGATTGACATGCCGGACAGCCTGTCACCGCTGTTGCAGCGCATTCAGAATGACCTGTTTGATATCGGCGGCGAGCTGGCCGTAGCGGACCCGGATTACACTGTAATCACACAGGAAGTGGTTCTATGGCTTGAGCAGCAACTGGATAGCCTCAACACCGAATTACCGCCATTGGAGGAGTTTATTCTGCCCGGCGGCAACCGTGCAGCCGCTCAGGCTCACCTCTGTCGCTGTGTGTGTCGGCGCGCCGAACGCCGGGTTGTTGAACTGGCCGGTACCGACAGTGTCAACCCGCAAAGTGCAGCTTACCTCAACCGACTCTCAGACCTGCTGTTCGTGTGTGCCCGTACACTGAGCCGCCTCAACAGTGGTACTGAAGTACTGTGGCAGCCACGCCGGCCAAAGTAGGCGCAGTATTAACGCCGATGACGCAGGACCTCCAACCCAAGGCGGGCCTGCACCAAAAACTGGTTGAATACCCGAAACTCCTGATCCTCGACAATACTCCCCGGTGTGATTTTATCGGCATAGATTAAGCCGATCATCCTGTCATTGACGACCAGAGGCGCCATGATGAAACCACGTGGATCCACCTGTTGCATGAACTCGGCTGGCAGTCGGTCACGCCAGCCCGGCTCATCGGTATCAGGCACCAGCAAGGTCATACGCTTATCCATCAGACGAAAGAACAGCGTAGCCCACTCATCATCGCGCCTTAGCTGAAAAAAATGACGCAGCGGTCGTCCATCGAGTCCCGACACCAGTTTTGCCCTGAGCTCCTTGCCTTCAGAACCGAGCATACAGAACGCCGAACGCTCCAAAGCACAGCTTTTTACAATCGCATCGACAGCCACCTCCAGCAGACTGGTGGCACCAGCCTGCTCACTGATGAGTTCGTTCAGCCGCTGCAGATAGATAAGCTGTTGTTCCATCCAGTGAGCTTTTTCATCCAACTGAGCCGATTCAAGCGGGGCCGGCACAACGTCAGGGTCGCGTCGGCGAGCCTCTCGGGAGTGGACATAATAGGCCAACTTGCGGGTAGCTTCGTCCAGTGGCGCATCTTCAGACGCCTCGACACGAGGGCTGATGGTACTGTTCCTGAGACCGTACTCATCAGCCAAATCACACACCTGACGAAACGCTTCGCTGACATGCTGATCCAGGCTGTCCACCGGTTGCCGAGTAGCTGATGCCAAATCCAACATCAGCTCGGTGTAGTCCAGGTCACCGGAAGTATCACGTCGATAGATCAACTCCAACAGATCATGACAGCCGGCGGCCAAGCGATGATTCAGCTTGTCCTTGCCGTGCAGTTGATCGGCTGACAGCGGGTCCATCGCCTGTACTACGGTTTTTGGAAAGCCCCAGCTCTGCGCCAAATCCTGGCCTATGTCACTAAAGTGTCCACCCAGCGCCTGTAGCTGGATACGTGGCCACCCCTCTCGCTTGAGGGCACGCTGGCGCAGCATGTCGCGATAGGTATCCGGCAAGGTGAAGGCAACGATAATCTCCCCCAGTCCGTAGAGCAAACCACAGATATAGGTTTCCTCTATATCAACAGCCCCGGCCACAGCGGCCATTTCCCGAGCGATGGACGCATTGAGAAAGGCACTGATCAGCAGCTGCTCGATCCCTGTATCCGGTTGCTCATCCCGAAAGCTTTCGATCAGCTTGAGGGTCATGCAGAGATTGTGAATCCGCTCAAAGCCAATCAGTACAACCGCTCTGGAAACGGCGCTTATTTTGCCCTGACCTCGATTGTAGGTGTGGGTATTGGCTATCTTGAGCAGTTTGGCTGACAGGTTGGCATCTTTCATCACTGCCATGGCCAGTGCCATGGCATCACTTTGTCGGGAGCTGCTGACCTGACGAATACGATTCACCGTAGCACTGAATACAGGCAGGTCACCCAGACGATCCAGGCGGGCATAAATAGCGTTAAGTGTTTCCTGGTATTTCAATCTAGGCTGTCCTCACCGCAATATACTGTCGCAATTGGACGGCATTGTATCAGAGTTACCCGATCCCGCCTTGATCCAGCGGGTACAGAAGAGTCTCTTCTAAGCTGCACAACGGATACTCGCTGTGACTGACATCAAGCCAAGGCGCACTTGCACAGTATAGCTAAGGGCTACTCGACCAACCGCCTATGGACACGACTCTTGCGACAAGAATAATGGTTGATGCATGGGTTTCGGGATCGCTTTACTTTAATATGAAGGCGTTAACAGATTTTGTGAATGAGGACTGAGGCGTGGAACAAAGCAACATATGGATTATCACACTGATTGCCCTGGCGATCGGCGCCCTCATCGGTTATCTGCTGGGTCGTGCCGGTGGCTCTTCGAATCGCGAGCAAGAGCTTGTGGATGAATTGGACAGCGCCCGCAGCGAGCTTGAGCAGTACAGGACCAAAGTTGGTCACCATTTCGAGGAAACGGCCGAGCTGGTTAATGGTCTGAGCGAACAGTACCGCAAGGTGCACCAGCACCTCGCCAACAGCGCAGAGTCGCTTTGCCCAGGGCTGCCGGCCTCAATGGCACTGCAGCATGAAGCACCGCCCAAACTGGGCCAGGACATTCCAACCGTGACAGATGCGCTTGATAACAGCGAACAGGAAGAGCTCCCGGAACCGCCGCGTGATTACGCTCCGAAGAAGTCCGACGAAGCGGGCACCCTGTCTGAAAGTTACGGCTTGAGCCGTAAAGAGCAGACAGAAGCGGAAGAGCACACGAAAGCGCCTGCCGCCCATGATCCGACCGCTTACGGTGATGATGCACCGGAGGATGATTCCCATAAGCGTTCTTCAGAGCAGAAGCCAAAAAACTGACCCTTCCGCCCGCTTTATTAGGGTACTTCAGGGCTTACACCGGGTTGTCGATATCGACAAACCGGTGTTCCAGCCCGAACTGCTCAGCCAGATGTTCCCCAAGGGCCTGCACACCATAACGTTCGGTTGCATGATGGCCCGCACCGATGTAGTGAATTCCCGCTTCACGCGCAATGTGCACCACCGGCTCTGATATCTCACCGCTGACATAGGCATCGGCTCCTTGAGCCAGAGCATGCTCAATCATCCTCTCTGCAGCACCGGAGCACCAGGCTATCGTACGAATATCGTGATCCCCGCCACTGATGACCTGTGGGCTGCGCCCGAGCACCTGATTGATGCGCTGTTCCAGCGCCTGCAGTGAAAGACTTTGTGGCAGTCGACCCACATTCCCAATGGCCGGAGCAGAGCCCGGCTCAAGCGGCCCTTCTACCTCGAAACCCAGCAGCTCAGCCAATCTGGCGTTATTGCCCAACGTCGGATGCGCATCAAGTGGCAAATGATAAGCCACCAGGTTGATATCATGCTGCAGCAAAGTTTTCAGGCGACGCTGCTTGATCCCCGTCACAACCTGAGACTCGCCCTTCCAGAAGTAGCCATGGTGTACCAGTACCAGATCAGCCTGCCACTCAACAGCGACATCCAGCAGCGCCTGACTGGCTGTCACCCCTGTGAGAATACGGCTAATCCGGGAACGCCCTTCCACCTGCAGGCCGTTGGGACAATAATCGCGGAAACTGCCGACCTGAAGCAGCTGGTCACAATATTTCACCAGCTCATTGATATTCATCGACATCAATTCCTCCATCAATTTTCAAAACAGCTCGCGCAGCCGTATAATCAGTCCAGTCTGAAATGATGTACAGGTGCAATCAAGCAAGATGCGCAGAGTATCCTATCTCATCTGGCCAGTAGTAACCGGTATTCTTGCCGCTCTGCTGATACTGCAATTTTATCCACAGCTGATCTCACCGCCCGTCACCACTGTCGAGATCCGCGAGGCCGCCTCCTCTGAACTGACACTGCCAGCACGAGAAGGCGCGGTGTCCTATGCTGACGCGGTCGACAAGGCGGCCCCTGCCGTGGTGAACATCTATACACGCACACTGGTTCGCCAGCCAGTCAACCCTCTTTTGAATGATCCTTTCTTCCGCAATTTTTTCAATGCCGAGCAACTGCCACAACGCGACCGAATAGAGTCCAGCCTTGGCTCTGGTGTTATTCTTAACGAACAAGGATATGTCGTCACCAATAATCACGTTATCAGCGGGGCTGACAGTATCGTGGTGGCACTGCGTGATGGCCGAGAGGCACAGGCCAGCGTTGTCGGCCTTGACCCGGAAACGGATCTCGCCGTCCTCAAGATAGAGCTTACAGACCTGCCCAGCATCACTCTGGCGGCCAATGACGAGCTGCGCATCGGGGATGTCGCACTGGCGATAGGCAACCCCTTCGGCGTTGGCCAGACCGTTACCATGGGGATCATCAGTGCCACCGGTCGTAACCGCCTTGGCTTGAGCACCTATGAAGACTTTATCCAGACCGATGCTGCGATCAACCCCGGAAATTCTGGCGGGGCGCTGGTGGATGCACACGGCAACCTGGTTGGCATCAATACCGCCATTTTTTCCAAATCCGGAGGCTCGCAAGGAATCGGTTTTGCCATCCCCTCATCGCTGGCAAGACAGGTGATGCAGGATCTAATCAGCCATGGCCGTGTAATTCGTGGCTGGCTCGGGGTAGAGATTCAGGAACTGACCCCTCGGCTCGCCGAATCGTTCGGTGTTGGTGAGCGGCCCGGCCTGATTGTGGCGGGCATCTTCCGTAATGGCCCAGCCCATCAGGCAGGACTCCAGCCCGGCGATATTCTGCTGCAGGTTGAAGGCGAGCCGGTCTCCACCAGTCGCGCCACCATGAATCGTATCGCTCGCTTCAAGCCTGGACAGAAAATTGCTCTGGGTGTCCTTAGGGACGGTCATGAGATGATGGTTACAGCCAGCATTGGTGAGCGCCCACCCAGCCGTAACTGACACATCCGCCACTGAAACAGATAAAGGCTCCCTCGGGAGCCTCAGACTGCTGACAAAGTCCTCGCTCTCGGGTGGGGACTTCTTATAATGGGGTCATGCTAAAAGACAGAGCCCCCACGCAGTCCGAACTGGAGTTTGTCTGCATCGACGAACTCGTCCCCGCCGATCACCTGTTGCGCAAGATCGACAAGACCATCGATTTCGGCTTTATCCATGAGCTGGTCAAAGACCTCTACTGCAGTGACAACGGTCGACCGGCACTCGATCCAACCCTGCTGTTCAAGCTGCTGTTTCTGGGCTACCTCTATGGCGTGCGCAGTGAACGCCAGTTGATCCGCGATGTGCAGGTCAATGTCGCCTATCGCTGGTTCCTGGGTCTGAACCTCACCGACAAGGTGCCCGATGCCTCAACGCTGAGCCAGAACCGGCGCCGCCGCTTCAACGAGTCCGAGGTGTACCAGCAGATCTTCGATGAGATCGTGCTGCAGGCGATGCGCAAGAAGCTGGTCTCCGGCAAGACGCTGTACACCGACTCCACCCATTTGAAGGCCAATGCCAACAAGAACAAGTGGATCAAGGCGCGGGCGGCCAGCTCAAGTCGAGACTATCTGGATGCATTGGATCAGGCGGTCGAGGAGGATCGCCTGGCTAACGGAAAAAAACCCTTGTCGCCGCGCTCGAGCGAGCCCGAGACGCGGGAGATTAAGCAGAGCACCACCGATCCCGACAGCGGTTACATGGTGCGCGAGGGCAAGCCCAAAGGCTTCTTCTACCTGGATCACCGTACCGTGGATGGGCGCTGCAACATCATTACCGATGTTCACCTGACGCCCGGCAATGTTCACGACAGCGTACCTTACCTGGGGCGTCTGGATCGACAGGCGCAGCGGTTCGGCTTCGAGATCCGGTCGGTGGGCCTGGACGCCGGCTACTTCACGGCGGGCATCTGCAAAGGGCTGGAGGATCGCCAGATCTACGGCGTCATCGGTTACCGGCGGCCGACCCACCGCAAGGGCTACTTCTACAAGCGGGAATACCACTACGACGCCGAGCAGGATCGTTATACCTGCCCCGAGGGCGCCGCTCTGATCTACAAGACCACCGATCGCAACGGCTATCGGCACTACCGCTCAGACCCTGATCGCTGTTTGAACTGCCCACGACGCGAGCGCTGTACCGGCAACGCGAAAGGGGAAAAGACGTTGACGCGCCATGTCTGGGAGAACAGTAAGGAGCGCATCGGCCAGCACCGCTTAAGCCCGGGAGGGCAACTCATCTATCAACGGCGCAAGGAAACGGTGGAGCGAAGCTTTGCCGATGCCAAGGAGCTGCACGGTTACCGCTATGCCCGGTTCCGCGGGCTGGACCGAGTAAAAGGGCAGTGTTTACTGGCGGCTGCCGCGCAGAACATCAAAAAGATCGCGTTACTCACGGTCTGAGCCGGGCAGATCCCCTCAATGTTGTTCTCAAGCGCCGTTCTATCCCGGTAGAGTGCTGCTCACTCCCCGTATTAGCCACACCTACACTGTGCTGAACTCAGTGGGGAAATGGTGCAAATGGTGCAGTACACGGCATAAAAACAAACCCCGATCAAAATGACCGGGGTTTGTCAGTATCCTGAGGCTCCCTCGGGAGCCTTTATTGTGCACGCTGCATACTGTTTCTGGATCAGTTCTTGATCCTGTACTCTGCCGAACGCGCATGAGCGGTCAGGCTCTCGCCACGTGCAAGCACCGATGCCACCTTACCCATTTCCGATGCCCCATCGGCTGAGAACATGATCAGCGATGAGCGTTTCTGAAAGTCATAGACCCCCAAAGGAGACGAGAACCGCGCCGTACCAGAGGTCGGCAGCACATGATTGGGACCGGCACAGTAGTCACCCAATGCCTCTGCTGTGTAGCGCCCCATGAAGATGGCTCCGGCATGACGAATCTGCGGCAGCAGTGCAACCGGGTCTTCCACTGACAGCTCAAGGTGTTCCGGCGCGATACGATTGCTCAGCTCCGCGGCCTGCTCCATGTCGGCCACCTTGATCAAGGCGGCACGGTTCTGCAATGAAATCTCGATAATCTCGCGCCGTTCCATGGTTGGTAGCAGCTTATTGATACTGGCCTCAACCTGGTCCAGGTAATCTGCATCCGGGCAGATCAGAATCGATTGCGCATCCTCGTCATGTTCAGCCTGCGAAAACAGGTCCATCGCAACCCAGTCCGGGTCTGTTTTGCCGTCGCATACCACCAGAATTTCAGAGGGGCCGGCAATCATGTCGATACCAACAGCACCAAAAACGGCACGCTTGGCTGTCGCGACAAAAATGTTGCCCGGACCCACGATTTTGTCTACCCGCGGCACCGTTTCAGTGCCATAGGCCAGTGCAGCCACCGCTTGAGCACCACCTAGGGTAAACACACGGTCGACACCTGCCAGCGCTGCCGCTGCCAGTACCAGCTCGTTGAGAACGCCTTCAGGGGTGGGCACAACCATAATGATTTCACGCACGCCTGCCACATGGGCCGGCAGTGCATTCATCAGCACCGAAGAGGGATAAGCCGCTTTGCCACCGGGAACATAGATGCCAACACGGTCCATCGGCGTAATTTGCTGGCCCAGCATGGTGCCATCGGCTTCAGTATACTGCCAGGACTCACCCTTCTGCCGTTCATGATAGCCACGAACACGCTCGGCCGCCTTTTCCAATGCGGCGCGCTGTTCAGCCGGCAAGCCATCCAGTGCCTGCTGCAAACGCGCCTGCCCCAGTTCAAGATCCTGCATCGAACTAGCATTAGTGCGGTCAAAGCGGTTGGTGTACTCGACCAGTGCAGCATCGCCTTCGGTACGTACACGGCCAATCACTTCATTGACGATCGTGTTGACCTTGTCATCTGACACACTTTCCCACGCCAGCAAGCGACTCAACTGCTGATCAAAATCGGACTGCGCCGCATCCAGACGTTGAATGGAGATACTCATGCTGCTCCCTCCCGACGTGCATCGATCGCCTGCTGCAACTGATCCAGAATCGGCTGAATCAGTGCGTGCTTCATTTTCATTGACGGCTGGCCAACCACCAGACGAGAGCTGATATCCGCAATGTGCTGCATCGGCTCCAGGCCGTTGGCGCGAAGGGTGTTGCCGGTATCCACGATATCCACGATTCGGTCGGCTAGCCCCATAATCGGCGCCAGTTCCATCGCACCGTAGAGCTTGATGATGTCGACCTGTTGCCCCTGACGGGCAAAGTACTCTCGGGTCAGGTTGACGAACTTGGTCGCCACCTTCATACGCCCCTCAACCGCGGCCGCATTCTTCATCCCGGCTACCATCAGTTGACATTTGGCAATTTCAAGGTCCAGTGGCTCATACAGTCCCTCACCACCATGCTCCATCAGCACATCCTTGCCTGCCACCCCCATATCGGCACCGCCGTATTCAACATAGGTGGGCACATCGGTCGCCCGAATGACCACCAGCTTGATATGCGAATGATTGGTATCGAAAATCAGCTTGCGACTGCTGAATATGTCCTCAGCCGGTACGATATCGGCCGCTGCCAGCAGCGGCAGGGTCTCTTTCAGGATGCGCCCCTTTGACAGGGCGATGGTCAGCTGTTGTTTCATTGGCCTCTTCGCTCGCTCAGCCCGGGACGCGGCGAATACGCGCGCCCAGCAGCTGCAATTTCTCTTCGATGCATTCATAACCGCGGTCAATGTGATAGATGCGGTCAATTTCGGTTTCGCCTTCCGCCACCAGGGCTGCAATCACAAGGCTGGCCGATGCGCGCAGATCGGTCGCCATGACAGGTGCACCTTGCAGCTTTTTGACACCTTCAATAATGGCTGTATTACCTTCTATGGAGATGTCCGCGCCCATGCGGATCATCTCCTGCATGTGCATGAAGCGGTTTTCAAATACGGTCTCGCGGATCTTGCCCACACCGATCGCAACCGCATCCAGTGCTGCAAACTGTGCCTGCATATCGGTCGGGAATGCAGGATAGGGAGCGGTTGTAACACTGACCGCTTTCGGCCGCTGTCCATGCATATCCAGGCTGATCCAGTCTGCACCGGTTTCAATCTCGGCACCGGCCTCTCTCAATTTTTGCAACACGGCATCGAGTGTATCCGGCCGTGTATTCTTGCACTTGACCCTGCCTCCGGTCGCGGCCGCAGCCACCAGGAAGGTGCCGGTTTCAATTCGGTCCGGCAATACCGAGTAACGACAACCCTTGAGTGATTCCACACCATGTACGGTAATGGTGTCGGTACCGGCCCCGCGCACATCCCCCCCCATCGCATTGAGGCAGTTGGCAAGATCGACCACTTCAGGCTCACGAGCAGCATTTTCGATGATGGTTTCACCTTCTGCCAGTGCCGCTGCCATCAGGATATTTTCTGTCCCGGTTACGGTTACCACATCAAAAAATACACGCGCGCCCTTTAGACGACCGTTGCTGCTGGCACGGATGTATCCGTTTTCAACGACGATATCGGCCCCCATAGCCTCAAGGCCGCGGATATGCAGATCAACCGGGCGGCTGCCGATGGCACAGCCCCCTGGCAGGGATACTTCTGCTCGACCGAAGTGTGCCAGCAAAGGCCCAAGTACCAGAATCGAGGCGCGCATGGTTTTTACCAGCTCGTAGGGCGCGCACAGGTCGGTAATGGTACTCGCGTTGAGCTCAACGCTCAGCTTTTCATCAACAGTCAGATCCACTCCCATGCGGCGCAAAAGCTCCAGCATGGTGGTAATATCATGCAGATGGGGCAAATTGCATATAGTGACCGGCTCATCCGCCAGCAAGGTCGCGGCCAAGATCGGCAGTGCCGAGTTTTTGGCGCCGGAGATACGGACCTCTCCATTGAGGCAGGCACCGCCTTCGATAATCAGTTTGTCCATCGGTATTCCTGCTGGAAACTCAGTTCAGTGCGGCCCATTGTTCCGGGGTATAGGTCTTGATGGTTACGGCATGAATGGCGCCGCTGGCGATCTGTTCGGTGAGGCAGCCGTATACCAATTGCTGCTTCTTGACCGGTGTAAGGCCAGCAAATACATCACCGACTACGGTCACCTGAAAATCACAGCCTTCCCCAGCCGTGTAAGCGGTGCAACCGTCAAGCTGCTGTTCCAGAATCTGTTTTACTTCATCGGCCTGCATTCGCTACTCCCGTGCTGCAACGTGGTCTGTACTCTTAAAACTGGCGCTGATGATAACGAAAAGGGGGACAAAAGGCGATTGACCCTCAGCGCCGCACACCCTCAAGCCCTACCAACTCGGCAATCGAACAAAGATCTTGCGGCGGACTTTCCAATATCAGATTGACCCCTCTGCGTTTCGCTTCACGCTGGCATACCAGCCAAAGCGACAGCGCCGAACTGTCGACGCGCCCCACGGCCTCCAGATTCAGTCGACGTTCTCCCTCACAGGCAAAGAGTTCCTGCAGCAACGGCTCGCGCAGCGCCGGAACAGTCTGGAACGTCAAGTCACCGGAGACCCGGATAACGCCGTCGTTGCTGGTATCAAGCTTCGCTGCTGTCAGTTTCATCCTGCCCGCCCGGCTGCTCCTTCAGGTTGACATCCTGCATCTGGTCAGCCCATGCCTCGATTGTGGCTGACATGGACCGGTTACGCTCATACAGATCAGCAAACTGATTACGGAAGGTGATACGCAGATTGATGCCATCCACCATCACGTTCACCAGCGTCCAACGATCCTGCTGACGCAACATGTAGTAGACCAGTGTGTAGGTCTGACCATTAGCGGCCTGCATGTTGACGCTCACGACCTGCTTGTCAGGCTCGGGGCTTTCAGAGCCCGGAACCTGTATATCGTAGTTACGCAACTCAAAGCCGGAAATCGATTTGGCATAGGTGCGCAGCAGGGTTGTCTTGAACACATCCGCAAAGCGATCACGCTCCTCATCAGATGCACGACGGAAATACTTGCCCATGACTTGACGCGCGATGTAGGGAAAATCAACCACCGGCGAAATGATGGTTTCGATTTCGCCCATCATCTTTTCAATGTTCTCTTCTCCGGTCAGGCCGTCATTGTCCATCAACGCCAGCATGTCTCGGGTAGCGCTGTCGATTACAGCACTGGCCTCATTCCAGCTGCCCTCTGCCACCGCCGGCTGAATCACCAGCACCAGCAATGCGACCAAGGCATTCCTGCAGACTTTAACCATCATCATTCACCTACCTTGTTGAACAGGAACTTGCCGATCAGCTCTTCAAGCACTAAAGCCGATTGTGTATCTTCAATGTAATCACCGTCGCCAAGCACTTCTACATCCGCGCCCGGCACAACACCGATATATTGCTCACCCAAAAGTCCAGCCGTCAGAATACTGGCCGAACTGTCAGTAGTGAGGTAATCAACTTCGTTGAAAATCTCCATCTCGACTTCAGCCATCAACATGCGTGTATCAATACGGATCGCGGTCACCTTGCCGATCTGAACACCAGACATCGATACCTTGGCCCTTGGGGTCAGGCCACCTATGTTTTCAAAACGAGCATATACCTTGTACCCCTTACCCTGTTCAGACAGGTTCAGACCACTGACGTTCAACGCCAGCACAAGCAGGGCGACGATACCCGCCAGCATGAACGCTCCCACACCGATTTCTACGGTTCTCATGCGCATTTCAGAGTTCTCCAAACATCAAAGCTGTCAGTACAAAATCGAGCCCCAGCACCGCCAGCGACGAGTACACAACCGTACGGGTCGTTGCCTGACTGATTCCTTCCGAGGTAGGGATACAGTCGTATCCCTGGAATACCGCTATCCAGGTCACCACCAGACCAAAACAAACGGCCTTGATAACGCCGTTGACAACATCATCGTAAAAACTGACCGACTGCTGCATGTTGGCCCAGAAAGAGCCTTCATAAATGCCCAACCAATCTACGGCGACCAGAGAGCCGCCCCAGATGCCCACAACGGCAAAGATCATGGCCAGCAATGGCATGCAGATGAACCCGGCCCACAGGCGTGGTGCGACAATACGGCGCAACGGGTCGACCCCGATCATCTCAAGACTGGCAAGCTGTTCGGTAGCCTTCATCAGACCGATCTCCGCTGTCAGTGCCGAACCCGCCCGACCGGCAAACAGCAGAGCGGCCACTACCGGTGCCAGTTCGCGTACCAGACTCAGCGCAACCATCTGGCCAACCGCCTGTTCTGATCCGTAATCGACCAGAATGGTATAGCCCTGCAGCCCCAGCACCATGCCGATAAAGCCGCCGGATACTACGATAATCACCAGTGACAGCACCCCGACAAACCAGATCTGCTTGAGTACCAGTGGCAACATCACCAACGGCTGCGGCCTGGCTACCAGGGACTGAAACAGAATTTGGCTCGCCCGCCCAAGCGCCGCAAGTCTCGACAGGGATCGATGGCCCAGCCGCTGCAACATATTCAGCATCATTACCGTGTTTCTCCCAGCAGGTCCTGCATATAGTCCGGCGCCTTGTAATGGAACGGCACGGGTCCATCGGGCAGCCCCTGCATGAACTGGCGCACTTTATCGGAATCCACATCGGCCAGCTCCTTCGGGGTGCCGCTGGCAATAACCTTGGCATCCGAAAGTATGTATATATAGTCCGCGATCCCGAGGGTCTCCTTGATATCGTGCGACACGATAATACTGGTATGCCCCAGCGCCTGATTAAGCCTGCGAATCAGGTTTACCAACACACCCATCGCAATAGGATCCTGCCCGGTAAAGGGTTCGTCATACATTACGATATCCGGGTCCAGTGAGATGGCGCGCGCCAGGGCAACACGACGCGCCATGCCACCTGACAACTCACTTGGCATCAGTTCACGCGCTCCCCGCAGCCCTACCGCCTGCAGTTTCATAAGCACGATATCTCGGATCATTTCTTCGGGAAGATCGGTATGCACTCGCAGCGGAAAAGCCACGTTTTCAAATACATCCATGTCGGTAAAAAGCGCTCCGCTCTGGAACAGCATCCCCATGCGTTCACGCACCTCGAACAGTTCACGCCGGCCCAGAGTCGGAATATTAAGATCATCCAGCAGAATATCGCCACGATCAGGGCGCAGCTGGCCACCGATCAGCTTGAGCAAAGTTGTTTTGCCGGTACCGGACGGCCCCATGATAGCCGTCACTTTGCCGCGTGGTATTTTGATATCCACGCCATCAAAAATTGGCCGATCGCCACGGGAGAAACTCAATCCGCGGATATCAATAATGGCATCGCTTTCAGGCTTCATAGCGTCAGCATGGCTCCAGCTTCCGTTCAGATTCAGGCCTCTGTGACGGGCCCGCAATCCATACACAAAGGTGGGCAATATACCACTGCGACGGTTAAAATTGAACGTCTTCCTCAGGCTTGTCAGACATGCGTTAGGCGCCCCGGCCACTCTGGGGTAGAATGCCGTTTTTGGCAGACACAACTGATCAGGTGATACCGACCATGACTCAAAGCGACTACCTCCGATCCGGCCAGCAGACCATCCGCCTGGAACTGGAGGCGGTACAGGAGTTGCTGAACCACCTTGACGAGCATTTCAGCCAGGCCTGTAATCTGATGTTCAACTGCAAGGGTCGTGTCATTGTGACAGGCATGGGCAAGTCTGGGCACATCGGCAACAAGATAGCCGCCACCCTCGCCAGTACCGGCACTCCGTCCTTTTTCGTTCACCCCGGCGAAGCCAGTCACGGTGATCTCGGCATGTTTACCGGCAACGATGTCGTGCTGGCCCTGTCCAACTCGGGCGAAACCGCTGAACTCATTACCATTCTGCCGCTGATCAAACGAATGGGAGCCCCCATGATCAGCATTACGGCGAATGCCGATTCCACCCTCGCGCACAGCGCGGATGTCAATTTGCACATCCCCGTCGATCGTGAAGCCTGTCCACTGGGGCTTGCTCCAACTTCCAGTACAACGGCACAGCTGGTATTGGGTGATGCATTGGCCATTGCACTGCTCGAAGCCCGCGGTTTCAGCAGCGAAGACTTTGCCTTCTCACACCCAGGTGGCAGTCTTGGTCGACGATTACTGCTGAAAGTCGACGACATCATGCACACCGGTGAGGACATTCCTCAGGTCCAGGCCAGCACCTCGGTGCGTGAAGCACTGCTGGAAGTCACACGTAAACGTTTGGGCATGACGGCCGTGACCGATCCACAGGGTAAATTGCTGGGTGTCTTTACTGACGGTGACTTGCGCCGCACACTGGATCAGGAGATCAACCTCGCCAGCACACCCATTGCTGACGTGATGACAACCGAATGTACTCGTGTATCTCCCGGCATTCTGGCCGCCGAAGCCCTCAGCCTGATGCAGCAGCGCAAAATCAACGCATTGTTGGTAGTTGACGAGCATGATCGGCCGGTCGGCGCCCTCAACATGCATGACATGCTGAAAGCGGGAGTCATCTGATGCATCTGGACAATTTTCCCACCTCATTGCGTGAGGCACTGAGTAATATCCGTCTGGCAGTGTTCGATGTCGACGGCATACTGACAGATGGCCGCCTCAACTTTCTGGCTGATGGCCGCGAAGTCAAAAGCTTTCACACCCTCGACGGCCTCGGTATCAAGCTGCTGCATCGCTGTGGCATCGAGACGGCCATCATCACGGGGCGCCGTTCGCCCCAGGTGGAGCAGCGAGCTGAAGCGTTGGGCATCACCTATCTTCGCCAGGGGCGAGAAGACAAACTGGTCGCACTGGATGAACTGTGGCAAACCAGTCGACACAGCGCCGCCGATACCGCCTATATCGGAGACGACCTGCCCGACCTTGCCGCCATTCGCGCCTGCGCCTTTGGCGCCTGTGTACCCAACGGTCATCCACTGGTGCGCAAAGAGGCGGATTGGTGCAGCAGTGCCGCTGGAGGCAAGGGGGCCGCAAGGGAGTTTTGCGAGTTGATTCTGGCCGCACAGGGCAAACTCAGCGCCATCTACGACGAGTACCGCTGAATGCTGCAAAGTCGACTGAGACTCTCCATCGCCTTGATCCTGCTGCTGGTGCCCCTGCTCTGGTGGGGGTTTGCCTCTACCCGGCTGAACGACGAGCCTTTACTGGACAAGGGTGCCGCTCGGATCGACTTTTTCGTCCGCGAGGCCCGGATCACGCGCTGGAACCAGAGCGGCGAAATGGCACAGGAACTGAGCTCTCCTCTGATGCGCCACTACCCTGAACCAGGTGAGATGCTGCTGGACAACCCAACCACCCTGATACCCCGCGAGCAGAGTGGTGAGTTCCGTATTTTGGCACAGGAAGGCCGCATGCCCGACTCACAGGAACGCATAGTACTTGCAGGGGATGTACAGCTTCATGATAATCCGCCTTCAGGCAGTGCCAGCGAGATGCTGACCGAGCGACTGACACTCTACCCTCCACGCGACTATGCCCACACAGACCTGCCAGTCAGGGTAATACGCGGCCTGGACCATATGGAAAGCCAAGGCATGGAGGTCTTTTTTGACGAACAGCGGGTTGAACTGCTGTCCGAGGTAAAAGGTACATACCATGCGAATTAACCGCCCTGTGTTGCTGACCACCCTGCTGCTGAGCCTGTCCGCCAGCGTGCAGGCACTGCCCGAGGATCGCAATCAGCCAATCAACGTCTCGGCTGACCGCGCCAGCATGAACGAGCGTACCGGTATCACCGTATACACAGGCGATGTGGAAATAATTCAGGGCAGCATGGAAATTCGTGGTGAGCGCGTTGAACTGCACCGTGCAGCTGACGGCAGCATTGACCGCATTATCTCCACCGGCAAGCCGGCCAGATTTCAGCAGCAGCCATCTGCCGATCAGCCCCTGACCAAGGCCTACGGTGAAAGGATGGAGTACCGGGTCAAGCAACAAGAGGTTACCATCACCGAAAATGCACGCGTCGATCAGTCCAAGGATACCTTCACCGGAGAGCGGATCGTTTACAATATGGCGCGTGCGGTGGTGAACGCTTTCGGCAGCGACCGCGAGGGCGGCGAACGGGTCAAAATGGTGATTCAGCCCAAGCCGACGGGGACCAACTGATGGCGACACTGGAAGCCTTGCACCTTGCCAAAAGCTACAAGGGGCGCCAGGTGGTACAGGATGTATCCCTGCAGATGGAAACGGGCCAGATCGTTGGTCTGCTGGGACCCAACGGTGCCGGCAAGACCACCTGCTTTTATATGATCGTGGGGCTTATCCACGCCGACCGGGGACAAATCCGACTGCACCAGGACGACGTTACCCGCCTGCCCATGCATGAGCGCGCTCGCCGCGGTATCGGCTATCTGCCTCAGGAAGCTTCGGTGTTTCGAAAGCTGAGCGTACATGACAACCTGATGGCCATTCTGGAAACTCGCAAGGAGCTGAATACCTCGGATCGTAAGGCATTACTGGAGCAGCTGCTGGAAGAGTTTCACATTACTCACCTGCGCAATAGTCTGGGTATGGCCCTGTCTGGCGGAGAGCGTCGACGTGTTGAAATCGCACGGGCCTTGGCAACAGAGCCTGACTTTATCCTGCTGGACGAACCCTTTGCCGGCGTTGATCCAATCTCGGTCAGCGATATCAAACAAACCATTCGCCACCTGCAGTCTCGCGGCATTGGCATTCTGATCACCGATCATAACGTGCGCGAGACACTCGACATCTGCGAACGAGCATATATCGTAAGTGAAGGGGGAATACTCGCACAGGGCACACCGGCCGAGATCCTGGCTAACGAACAGGTTCGCCGTGCCTATCTGGGCGAGCAGTTTTCCCTTTGATCCTGAGTCGTCAATCATGTACATCCACTCCGTCCACCTGGCAGCTCTGATATGAAGCAATCGTTACAACTCAAGATCGGCCAGCATCTGACGATGACACCCCAGTTGCAACAAGCAATACGTCTGCTGCAACTGTCAACGCTGGACCTGCAGCAGGAGATCCAGGAAGCCCTGGAGAGCAACCCACTGCTGGAAGTCGAGGAGGAACTGGACAGCGCCGAAGAGACCCAGACTGAAGCCCGTGATGATCGTCACGACGCCTCTGCCGACAGCCTCTCTAACGACACCGCTGACGAGGACAGCTGGGACGAAAACGCACTGGAAGAGCGCTGGAATGATGAAATCCCTCGTGAGCTGTCCACCGACAGCAACTGGGATGATACCTTCCAGCACCAGAGTACACCCGGTCCTGCCCGTGATGATGACTGGGAACCCGGTGATAACGATTCGGCCGAAGACAGCCTTCAGGATCACCTGCTGTGGCAGCTCAACTTGACCCCCATGAGTGACCCTGACCGTATGGTCGCCATGGCCCTTATCGATGCTGTCGATCCGGATGGCTATCTACGCACGGACGTAGATGAAGTTCTGGAACACTTCACCCGGAGCGAACCCCAGCTGTTTGCAGATGCCGAGCCTGAAGAGATTGAAACGGTACTGCACCGCCTGCAACAGTTTGACCCGCCCGGTGTCTGTGCACGAGACCTGAGCGAATGTCTGCAGATACAGCTGCGCCAGCTGCCTGAAAATACTCCGATGCTGAAAGAGGCATTACGCCTGGTACGCGATCACCTGGGTCTGCTCGGCAATCATGACTATCGTACCTTGATGCGCCGCATGCGCCTGAAGGAAGAGGCCCTGCAACAGATCATCAGTCTGATCCAGTCGCTTAATCCAAAACCGGGCACCAGCATCAGCAGTGAACAGTCAGAGTACGTTATACCCGATGTTGTGGTGCGCAAGGTGCAGGGGCAGTGGAATGTAAGCCTGAACTCAGAGGCATCCCCCAAGCTGCGTATCAATACCGACTATGCTGATCTTATAAGACGGGCCGACAACAGCGCTGACAACACCTATCTGAAAAACCATCTACAGGAAGCGCGCTGGTTTCTGAAGAGCCTGCTGAGTCGCAACGAAACCCTGCTCAAGGTCGCCACCGAGATCGTGGCCCGCCAGATCGATTTTTTCGAGGAAGGTGAAGAGGGTATGAAGCCGATGGTTCTGCATGACATCGCTGAAGCCGTAGAGATGCACGAATCAACCATTTCCCGTGTCACTACCCAGAAATACATGCATACGCCCCGAGGCATCTTCGAGCTGAAGTATTTTTTCTCCAGCCATGTGAGCACGTCAGACGGAGGCGCTGCCTCCTCTACCGCCATTCGTGCCTTGATCAAGAAGCTGATCAGCGCGGAGAATACCGCAAAACCACTCAGTGATAACAAGATAGCCGACCTGCTGAAAGAGCAAGGATTTAACGTAGCCAGACGCACAGTGGCAAAATATCGTGAAGCGATGAACATTCCGCCTTCTAATGAGCGCAAGCGTCTGGTTTAATGAGACTACAGGCACGCCGGAAGAACGTGCTTTATGACGAGGAGAAAACCTATGCAGATCAACATCACTGGCCATCACGTCGAACTGACTGACGCCCTGAACGAATATGTACGTACCAAGTTCGACCGACTGGAACGCCACTTCGATAACATCACCAATGTACAGGTCACCCTCAGTGTCGAGAAGCTGCGCCAGAAGGCCGAAGCCGATATCCACCTGGCCGGCGGTGAAGTATTCGCAGCGCATGAGCATGACGACATGTATGCTGCAATTGATGGCATGGTGGACAAGCTTGACCGCCAGATCATCAAGCACAAAGAAAAACTCAAATCCCACAAATAACCGGTAGCAGCACGTCACGACATGCAACTATCAGAACTGCTGACCTCATCCCGTACACTCTGCCACGTCGATGTGGTCAGCAAAAAGCGAGCGCTTGAGCTCGCCAGCCAGACTATCGCCGAGCAGCTGGACGGCATGGCCGCTGAAGATATCTTCAGCGGCCTGATCAACCGAGAACGCCTTGGCAGCACCGGTATCGGTGAAGGCGTTGCCATTCCTCATTGCAGAATTCCAGGTGTTACAACAGCCATCGGATTACTGATGACGCTGTCCAGCCCGATTGACTTCGATGCCATCGACAACCGTCCAGTCGACCTGATCTGCTTCCTGCTGGTTCCCGAAGACGGCGCTGAAGAGCACCTGCAGACACTGGCAGGGTTGGCAGAGCTGTTCAACGACTCCAGCACCCGTGAATCACTGCGCAGCTGCGAAGATTCCTCAAGCCTGCTGGATCGCGTCCAAACTCTCTGCAGAGGCGCCTGACATGCGACTGGTCGTCATCAGCGGCCGCTCCGGCTCAGGCAAAAGCACCGCCCTGCAGGCACTGGAAGATGTCGGTTTCTACTGCATCGACAACCTGCCGGCCCTGCTTCTGCCCGAGCTGATCCGACTGATGCTGGCTGAGGAAAACCCTAATCGAGAAATTGCCGTCAGCATTGATGCTCGCAACCTTCTGAGCAACCTGAAACAGTTCCCCAGTGTGATGCGCACTCTGCGTGAACAGTCCAAGCTGAGCACCGAAACCCTGTTTCTTGATGCTGGTGAAGCTACTCTGCTGCGACGCTATAACGCAACCCGGCGGCGTCACCCGCTCACCGATAAACAACAGAGCCTGCAGCAAGCAATCCGAACCGAACGCAGCCTGCTCGAGCCCATCGCCAATCTCGCTGATCTGCGCATCGATACTACGCGGCTATCACTTTATGAGCTGCGTGACGAAGTCAAACTGCGTGTTGCCGGGCGCAGTGAACAGGTTCTGTCACTGCAATTTGAGTCATTTGGCTTCAAGCATGGTGTACCGCTCGATGCCGATTTCACCTTCGATGTACGGGCCTTGCCCAATCCCTACTGGGTCCCTGAATTGCGCCGTCATACCGGCCTCGACACCGAGGTGATCGAGTTTCTGCGCCAGTCGCCCGAAGTCAGCGAGATGGTGAACGACATACAGGCCTTCGTAAGCAAGTGGCTGCCTCAGTTCCAGGCCAATAATCGCAGCTACATCACAATCGGAATTGGCTGCACCGGAGGCCAACACCGCTCGGTCTATATTGCCGAGCAACTGGCTGGTTATTTCCGCAGGCATATGGATAATGTGCAGGTGCTACACCGAGAACTGAGTCAGCCTGCCGCAGGACCACACCATGATTGAAACGCGACTGACCATTATCAACAAGCTGGGCCTGCACGCCCGCGCCGCTGCCAAGCTGGTCACGCTGGCCAATCAGTTCAATGCCAACATCCGCATCAACAAGGATGGCCGCGAAGTGGATGGCAAGAGTATCATGTCCGTGATGATGCTGGCCGCCAGCAAAGGTACCGAAATCGCGCTTGCCGCTGAAGGGGATGATGCTCCTGAGGCGCTTGATGCCATCACCGCATTGATCAACAATCGCTTTGACGAGCCCGAATAATATCGCGCTCCCCCTTTCCCCGGACAAGCGCCCACCTCCGATCGAGATCCGCCATGAGTCAGCAGGAAACCAAATCCAACCTGGAAGCATTGAGCGCCGCGCTTGAGGTCGGTGAACTGCAGCAATTGAGGTTCATGCTCAACAAGGGGCTAAAGCCGGTTGAAGTGGCGCACCTGCTGGAAAAGACACCTCCTCGCGAGCGCCAGATTCTGTGGAACCTGCTCAACCAGGAGCTGGAAGGTGAGGTATTGCAGTACCTGGGGGACGATGCCCAGACCGAAATCCTGAGCCGCATGGAGGCTTCAGAAGTACTCGCCATTACCGAGTCGCTGGAAACGGACGACATGGCTGACATCCTGCAGCAGCTGCCCGAACGGGTCATGAAGGAGCTGCTGCAGATCATGGACCAGCAGAATCGTGAGCGGGTCGAGGAAGTACTGGCGTACCCGGAGGATACCGCCGGCGGTCTGATGAACACGGATACAGTGACTATCAGACCCGACATCAATGTGGAAACGGTACTGCGCTATTTGCGCCGCCACAAAGATATCCCGGAAATGACTGACACCCTGTTCGTTGTGAGCCGCAAGGACTCCTACATTGGTGTACTGCCACTGACCCGCTTGCTCACGGCAGATCCCGGCGTACTGGTGCGTGAAATCATGCAAACCGATGTAGAGCCGATTCCGGCCGACATGCCGGATGAAAGCGTCGCCCGCCTGTTCGAACAACTGGACCTGATCTCGGCCCCGGTAGTCAATGAAGAGGGCCGCCTGCTGGGCCGTATCACCATTGATGACGTAGTCGATGTCATCCGCGAAGATGCTGATCACTCACTGATGAGCATGGCCGGCCTTGATGACGACGAAGATACCTTTGCGCCGATCATGAAAACCACCCGCCGGCGTGCAGTCTGGCTTGGTATCAACCTGATAACCGCCTTTGCGGCATCCGCGGTCATCGGTCTTTTTGAGGCCACGATTGATAAAGTGGTCGCGCTGGCCGTACTGATGCCGATTGTTGCCTCTATGGGGGGCATCGCCGGCAGCCAGACACTGACACTGGTGATCCGCGGTCAGGCCCTGGGGCATATCGAGCGCTCCAATATCGGCTGGCTGTTCAACCGAGAGCTGGTGGTAGGGCTGTTGAACGGGATGCTTTGGGCATTGGTCGTTGCCGTAGTGGCTGTACTCTGGTTTCAGGACATGACGGTTGGTATCGTGATCGCCATGGCATTGGTAATCAACCTGATTGCCGGCGCCATGGCCGGCACCCTGCTGCCAACGATATTAAAATCAATGGGTATAGACCCTGCGCTGGCCGGAGGCGTCCTGCTGACAACCATCACTGACGTGGTGGGCTTTTTCGCCTTTCTGGGACTGGCGACCCTGTTTTTTGCCTGATGGAAACTGTTATGAGCGATTTTGACCACCTGCAGCATGATGACGAAGAACAGCTGCCGCCAAGCAAGTCCCAGCTCAAACGTGATGCAGATGAGCTACAGAATTTGGGTCAGCGGATGACTGAACTGCGCCCGGACCAGCGAGAGAAACTGCCGATTGATGACCGCCTGCGTGCCGCACTGGATGAATACAGTCGCATAAAGGCCAATGGAGCCAAGCGACGCCACCTGCAATTCATTGGCAAACTGATGCGTACAGCGGACGCGGACGCAATCCGCGAAGTGGTTGACCGCTTCGACTCCGCTACGGCAGCCCACAACCAGCTGTTTCATGAGCTGGAGCGCTGGCGTGAACGCTTGATCAGCGAAGACAACGAAACGCTGCAAAGTTTTATCGCTGCCCACCCGGGAGCGGATATTCAACACTTGCGCCAGCTGGTACGCAATGCCAAGCGCGAACGCCAGCTGGAGAAGCCTCCCGTGAATGCGCGCAAACTGTTCAAGTATATTCGCGAGCTAAACGAAGTCTGACAGACTCAGTCACCGGAGCCAGTCAATAGCTCGAGCTCCGGATTTTCCCAGCTGCCACTGAGTCGATAGCGCAGTGTCGAGAAGCGCTCCAGCCGATCGCCAATCAATTTGTCGATCACGAATACAGCACCGGCTACCTGGGGCGCTCCAAGCAACACTGCTGCCAACGGCACATTACTGCTGATTGGCAAGGCCACCTCGACCTCCTTGTCCAGAGTACCTTCAGCCAGATTCACCTGCCCCTGAATACTCATATTGGCAGACGGACCCGCCATGACCAGAGGCTCAACGGTGGCAGCAACTCCCTGCTGCAGCCGGTAATGTCCATCCAGACGGTCAAAGCTGACTCCTTTCTTCAACAGATCGCTGAAATCGAGTCGAAGTCGACGCGCCAGAGAGTTGAAGTTCAGTATCCCGAAAACCCGCAGCAGATTGGTGCTTTCAGCCGTTTCTATCAGACGCCCCTCTCGGGTCGAGAACTGCAGCTCGCCATTCAGGCGATCCAGTTTTACGTCCCAGGGTGCACCTTTCCAGTTGAGCTGCAACAATGATTCCACCTGGCTTGTTTCAAGTATACGACCATAGTGCCAGCGCTCAAGCAGCGCACCGATATCATCCCCCACCAGCCTGAGCGTCAGCTCAGTTTGCTGCTCTTCCTGCTGGCTCCAATGTGCCTCACCACGCAATATGAGTTGATCCAGGTAGGCCTCCAGTGAAGATATGCGGGTACCTCGCTCATCCGGACGCAGACTGAAACGCCAGTCACCCAGTACCTTTTCACCCAACCAGAGTGAATCCACCCTGACATCGGCTGCAGGCAGGCGCGTACGCCCCAACAACTGTGGATAAAAATCGTCCCTTTCCACCGCGGCTTCGGTCTCGAGCACTTCATTCTGCATCAGTGCATTCAGCTGCAACCGCTCAAGATGGATCTTCAGCGGCTCATCCGCATGCGGCAGTAACACCTTCCCCTGCAGGTCAGCACCTCTGATTTCAACCGCAAGCCCGGAAGCCTCGTTTGCGCCGCGGAGTTTAATGGTTTCGGCCGTTGTACCGACGCGCGCAAGTTCCAACTCAACTTCCTGTATCTGAACCGGCGTACTCAAATTCAGTTTCAGGTTCAGAGGTGCTGCGACCTCTGCCGGCTTGAACAGGACACCGGGCAACGGCAGCTCCACCCCAACCAGATTACTGCTTAGCTCAAGGCTCGGACACGTGGTATCAGCACAGAGCAGCAGCTCCCCCTGCCAGTGGGTCGCACCCGTCACCATATCCAGAAGTGGCTGTTCCAGCCAACGGTTCAGGGCCTTCAGGTCAGTCTGCCCCTGCAGACTGACGCTTACTCTATCACGCTCGGTAGTCACGCTGGCGCTGACCGGGCCTCCCCATGCGCTCGCGTGGATATCTCGGGCACTGAAGCCACGGGCATTGGTATACGTGAAGTGTCCTTCGACATCATCCAGCTCAAGCCCGAGAGCCTGTGAACCAAAACGCCCCTTGTGGAGATCCACGGCAACACGTACATCGGGTGGTTGACCTTCAACAAGCGGAATGCTCAGTCCCAGACGGGTGTCTGCTTGCCCTTCCAGCTGCCATCGCTGCAGCTCTTGCCCCACCAGATTGGCCAGTGGAGTGGTTTTGAGTACCTTATCGATATCACTGGCCGGACCATCCAGCAGAGTCTCAATCTCCAACTGTCGACTGCCCGGTGGCAGGTAAGCCCAGCCAGAGGAGATATCGCTGTCGAGAAGTGTAGCCCGGTTGATATTGATCGCCAGCCCCTGATCCTTTACAAGTACAAACAGATCACCCTGCTCAATGGCTGGCCAGCCCGGCTGATAATCCAGCCGTGCATCCTCGATATCAAAAAATAGCTGGACCACAGGGGTCGAGCTCTTGCCAAGAGATCGAGTACCGGTTCTGAGTAACATGCCTGCCTGACGCAACCGCCCTGCCTTGACCGCACGTTCAAGCCAGCTGTACAGGCCGGTGCCTACCTCTTTTTCAGGGGTATAGAGTGGTGCCTGACTGCCGTCACTGTCTGTCATCCCGATCATCAGGATCAGGTCAGCCTGCTGTTCAGGATCAAAGGGCAGATCAATACTGAAACGCCCCGCTGCATTGGTCTGCTGATTATGCAGCTGCAGTTGTTCGCCGCTGACCCTGATGCCAGCCTCATCTCGCTGCCAGCGGATTTCCCCACTGGCCTGCTCATAGCTCCAGCCCTGTGGATAAAGCTCAGGGAAGTGCATATCAAAGGTCTGGCTATCAAGCCGGATCAAGCCAGCATCGAGGTTGGCAAGCAGCTCCCCACTGACACCCTCCAGTGCCGGAGCACCGTGCCAGCCATTGACCCCAACCTCGTCAAGCTCTGCGCTCAGGGTCAGATCACTCCAGTTACCATCAACGGGTTTCTTGAGCCTCAACTGTCGCAACACGCCGCGAGGCTTCAACTGCTGCAGCAGCTTGACAAAATTTGGGGCAATACCATCTGCAATACCAAGCCAGGCTTCGGTTGCTGCAAGGTCCAGCTCCGATATGAAGGCGTGCCTGAGATCAAGTTGCCGCTCTTGCCAGCCAAAATCAGCTACCAGCAGGGGCAAGGTCAACTGCGCCTGTTCATGCACCAGGGTAATCGGCTGTAACTGAAGCTGGTATCCCTGATCATTCTGTAGCAACGCCGCTGTAAAGCGCCCCGCCTGAGGTTGAGATAGAGCAGGATCAGTTAACTGCAGCTGTTCAAAGCCAACTTCAGCCTGCAGACTTTGCAATTGCTGATTACGAACATCGGCCCAAAGCTCCAGGTCCAGATCCAGCGCCGCCAGCTCAGGTTCAAGCTCAAGCATTTGAAACAGCTCCGGCCCCAGATCCTCGACCTGCAGATAAAAACGGTAGCGAGCCTTGAGTGGGTCCGAAGTTGCCAGATCGGTTTCAATCGCAAAATGCACGCCCGCATCGGCGCCCAGTTCCGGCATACGGAACAGGCCACTCAGGCGATGTTCCTGGGGGGCGTTCTCCAGCTCCAGATCAGCCGGGGTAATAACAAGTGGCACCCCCTGCTCCGGTATCAGAGTAATGTGGACATCCCGAATGACTGCATAGGGCTGACGGACCAGCAAACCAACCAGCTGTTCCCAGGCGGATGGCGACACCCCCTGATCTTGCCTGCCGGGCGCAGCACCCGGACGATGCAGCCAATGCCCTTCGCGCTGGTGCCAGCGCAGATCTACGCCCTCAACTTCAAAGCGTTGAAAGATCGGCATTCCCTCCAGCAAGGAAGCAAGCAGATCCAGCTCAACTTCAAGCCTGTCAATCTGCAGCCTGCCGCCAGCACCGGGATCATCGGCAGAAGTGCTTGCCGAAATACCCTGAACCTCCATTACCGGATAGGCATAGCGCCAACTGCCCTGCATACTGCCAAGCTGTACCGGAAGCGCCAGTACTTCACTGAGCCAGCGTTCAGCCTGCGGACGAAAGCGATCCGCAGACTCCAGCGCCAGCCTCGCAGCCGTCAGCAGCAATGCCAACAACAGCAACAGCAGCAAAAAAAACCACCAGGCACGACTCAAATGACGACGCATCGACGCTCCGTATCAGCGCAGTACAACATCAAACTGTTCCGGGGTATACATCGGCTCAACCTGGAACCGTACCGTCTTGCCGATAAAGGCCTCCAGCTCTGCCACATGGTCAGACACCTCATCCAGCAGGTGATCCACCACCGACTGTGCTGCCAGTACCAAATAGGTCTCGGTGTCATACGCCCGATGCTGGCGCAGGATTTCACGGAAAATTTCGTAGCACACCGTCTCTGGCGTTTTCAGTGAACCCCGCCCCTGACAGTGACTGCAGGGCTCACACAGCACCTGCTCCAGGCTTTCACGCGTGCGCTTGCGGGTCATCTCAACCAGACCCAGCTCTGACACACCGGTCACCTTGCATTTGGCGTGATCCTTCTCCAACACCCGCTCAAGGGTGCGCAATACCTGGCGTTGGTGGTCGGGGTCTTCCATATCGATAAAGTCGATGATGATAAGGCCGCCCAGGTTACGCAGGCGTAACTGACGACCGATGGCTGTGGCCGCTTCAAGATTGGTTTTGAAGATGGTTTCTTCGAGGTTGCGATGGCCCACAAATGCGCCCGTGTTCACATCTACCGTTGTCATCGCCTCGGTCTGATCAAAAATCAGATAACCACCGGACTTGAGTTCGACCTTGCGCCCCAGCGCCTTCTGCATCTCTTCTTCGACATTGAACATATCGAAAATGGGACGCTCGCCAGGGTAATACTCCAGCTTTTCCTCGATTTCGGGTACGAGTGCCTGAACGAATTCCTGTGCACGCTGAAAGGTTTCGCGTGAGTCGATTCTGATCCGTTCAACACCGGCATGTGCCATGTCTCGCAAGGCACGCATATTCAGCGGCAGATCCTCATACACGATGGCAGGCGGCTTGACCTGCTTGATTTTGTATCGAATGGATTCCCACAGGCGGCGCAGGAACTGCAGATCACTTTCCAGTTCAACCTCAGTCACACCTTCTGCCACAGTACGCAGGATCACACCCCACTCCGGGGTGGTGGTTGCCTCTGTCTGCATCAACCCTTGCATCTGGTTGCGCAGACGCTCTCGCTCCTGCGGATCTTCTATGCGTTGCGAAATTCCGATGTGAGTACTGCCAGGCATCAAGACCAGATAGCGCGACGGAATCGAGATGTGAGTGGTCAGACGCGCACCCTTGGTCCCGATTGGGTCCTTGGTCACCTGTACCAGCAACCCCTGCCCTTCACGCAGCACCTGCGAAATAGAGGTCGAATTACGCTGTTCAGCCGGCAGGCTCTGATCCACCACTTCATCTACATGAATAAACGCGGCACGCTCAAGACCGATATCGATAAACGCCGCCTGCATGCCGGGCAACACGCGGGCAACCTTGCCCATATAGATATTACCGACGATACCACGCCGCTTGGCACGCTCCACGTAGATCTCCTGGGGCATACCGTTTTCGATCACTGCCACGCGCGTTTCCATTGGCGTGAAGTTAATCAGGATCTCCTCACCCATCCTCTGTGTCCTCGATCAGCTGATTCTTTATAGTTCAGTTTGGCTGCCATACCGGGATATCAAACTTCTGCAGCATTGCAGCCGTTTCCATCAACGGCAAGCCCACAACGGCCGAATAACTGCCATTGATGCTTTTGACAAACACCGCCCCCAACCCCTGTATGCCATAGGCACCGGCTTTGTCGCAAGGCTCACCGGTACGCCAGTACTGGCGACAACGCGCATCATCCAGCTCAATGAACTCCACATCCGTTCCTACACAGCAGACTTCGATTATCCCCTCTGCGGCCAACGCTACAGCGGTCAACACCTGATGGCGCCTGCCAGACAGCTGCATCAACATTGTCACAGCCTCATCCTCATTGGCAGGTTTGGCCAGAATATGATCATCTATGGCTACGGTAGTATCAGAACCCAACACCACCGAATCGCCACCCGCCTGTTCCAGTCCAGCCAATGCCTTCTCTTGTGCCAGGCGAGTCACATATTCACGAGCGGACTCCTGCTGCAGAGGATCTTCACAGATATCAACGGGACGACAGTCGAAATGGACGCCGATCTGCTCAAGCAGTTCACGTCGGCGCGGGGAGGCTGAAGCCAGAATCAGATGTGGCATAACAGTTTCACTGTATGTAGAAGGTGTGACGAACGGCCCGCAGCAGCAGGTACAGCCAGGGCCAGACCAGCGCGCTGACCAGCGATGGCAGCAGAAACAGTAATGACTCGCCCGTGGTGCCGGTAACACTTTGCATCCAGTGAAACAGCAGCTGATTGATACCCACCAGCACCAGTACCATCAGAGACTGCTGCCAGAGCGGGAACATGCGCAGGCGCTTGTACAATACCAGCACCAGAAAGGCGATCAATGTCAGTGACAGGGCGCTGAGGCCAAGCACGCTGCCACGCACCACATCCAGCAGAATGCCGAGCATAAAGGCACTGCCGAGACCCACCCGGTGTGGCAAGGCCATAACCCAGTAGATCAGCATCAGCACGACCCATTCAGGCCGAGCCCATACCAGCAGGTCCGGCAGCGGCATCTGGCTCAGCACCAGCCCTACCAGAAAAGTGGCAAAGATGATTAAACCTCCGCCACGCACCTCACTCATCCGCAACCTCTTCCTGCGGGGCGGGCAGCGCCGGATGATACTCGACCAGTAACAGGTGGCGGCTGCGGTCCAGTCGCGCCGATGGCTCCGCTTTCACCAGCGTGAAGGGGCGTCCCGGATCGCGGATCACTTCCGTCACTCGGGCAACAGGATAGCCGCGCGGAAAACGTCCACCCAAACCAGAGGTCAGCAGCAGATCATCCACACGAATGTCAGCCGTATCGGGCACATGCTCCAGCTCCAGTTCGTTCAAGACGCCCTTGCCAAGCGCAATGCCACGGTAGCCATTTCGATTGACTTCAACAGGAACCGCAGAGCGGGCATCCGTCACCAGCATAACTCGGCTGGTATAGTGCGCCAGCGACACCACTTGCCCCATGACACCGCCGGCATCCAGTACCGGCTCGCCAATAAAAACCCCGTCTTCCGAGCCGCGATTAAGGATTACTTCATGCTGAAAGGGGTCGGGGTTTACGCCTATGAGCTCCGCCAGACGAGTTGGGGCTTCAACGCGCTCACCGGCACTGAGCAGCTCACGCAGGCGAATGTTCTCGGCTGTCAGTGCTGCCATTTGCTGCACTTTGCGCTCCAGTACCAGCGCCTCCGCTTTCATGCTCTGGTTTTCACGCACAAGACTGGCACGCTCCACCACCACATCTGACAGGCTGTCAGCTAGCCGGGATGGTATATCCACCACCCACTGCAATGGTGTAACAACAAGGGAAAGCCAGGCACGACCTTCCTTCATTTTGGGCCAGTTGAGGTCGGCCACCATCAGCAGCACAGCCAGAAACACCAGCAACAGAAACAGTCGACGCGGTGAACCGCCACGGAAGATCGGTTTAATAACCCACCTCCCGTACAACCGGGCGCAGGCGGCTGAAGTTACTCAACAGTTGCCACTGCACCCGCTGTCACTCGTAGGTCAGCAGTTCAAAGGAGTGCTTATCCAGCATTTCGAGGGCCTTGCCGCCGCCACGGGCAACACAGGTCAGCGGATCTTCCGCCACAATTACCGGCAGACCGGTTTCTTCGCTGACCAGACGGTCGATATTGCGCAGCAATGCACCACCGCCGGTGAGCACAATACCGTGTTCGGCAATATCAGCGGCCAGCTCAGGCGGGCATTGTTCCAGGGCACTCTTGACCGACTGCACGATGGCAGACAGTGGCTCCTGAAGCGCTTCCAGAATTTCGTTGCTGTTGAGCGTAAAGCTGCGGGGAATACCCTCTGCCAGATTACGACCACGCACATCGATTTCGAGAATTTCGCTGGAAGGGTAAGCCGTGCCCACCTCCTGCTTGATGCGCTCGGCGGTGGCGTCACCGATCAGGCTGCCGTAGTTGCGACGCACATAGGTCACAATTGCTTCGTCAAAACGGTCACCACCGACGCGCACAGACTCCGCGTACACAATGCCGTTAAGGGAGATCACGGCAATCTCAGTAGTACCACCACCGATATCAACCACCATGGAGCCGCTGGCTTCTTCAACCGGCAGACCCGCGCCGATCGCCGCCGCCATTGGCTCTTCAATCAGATAAACTTCACGAGCACCGGCACCGATAGCGGATTCCTTGATGGCGCGACGTTCAACCTGAGTCGACTTGCAGGGCACACACACCAGCACTCGTGGGCTGGGGGTCATGAAGCTGTTGTCATGTACCTTACTGATAAAGTACTGCAGCATTTTTTCAGTGACATGGAAGTCGGCGATCACGCCGTCTTTCATAGGCCGGATGGCGGTAATGTTGCCCGGAGTACGACCCAGCATGCGCTTGGCATCAGACCCCACCGCTGCCACGGATTTCTGGTTGCCGTTGACACGAATGGCGACCACCGAAGGCTCGTTCAGCACAATGTCCTTGTCACGGACGTAAATCAACGTATTGGCGGTGCCCAGATCGATGGACAGATCGCTGGAGAACAGGCCTCGAATTTTCTTAAACATGATGACGTGGTTACCCTGAAATTGCCTGACAGGCCTTACCGAACTGGCCGCATTTCTGAAAGCACACAACTCTAACAACGGCAGGGATTTTGGGCAAGGTTCAAACATGCTATCTTATGCGCCTTTCACCCTTTCCAAACCCAACTGTTGCGGGGGCCTGTCCTATTCAGGCGCCCTTAAGCCAACAGACTGATCAGAGCGAGAAGCGGACCTATGTCACTGGACCGATCCGATGTGGAACAGATTGCACATCTGGCACGGCTGCAGATCGATGCGGCCGATATCGACGGCTACAGCCAATCCCTCAACAGTATTCTGGGCCTGGTTGACCAGATGCAGGCCACCTGCACTGAAGGCGTCGAGCCGCTGGCGCATCCACTGGATGCCGTTCAGCGCCTGCGTCGTGACGAAGTCACCGAGCCCAACCAGCGCGAAGCCCTGCAGGCCATCGCACCGGCCACAGAAGCCGGACTGTTTCTGGTTCCCAGAGTGATTGAGTAATGCCTACGGCAGCAAGGATTACCGATAATGTTTGAATTGACACTGGCTGAACTGGCCCGCGGGCTGGATAACGGCGACTTCAGCAGTACCGAACTGACACAGGCCTACCTGCAGCGCATCAAGTCGCTGGATGGCCAATACAACGCATTCATCACCGTTACCGAAGAGCAGGCACTTGCGCAAGCCAAGGCCGCCGATGAGGCACGTGCCGCTGGCAAAGCCGGTGCGCTCTGCGGTCTGCCGATCGCGCACAAGGACCTGTTCTGCACCCAGGACGTGCGCACCTCCAGCGCATCCAAAATGCTGGACAACTTTATCTCTCCCTACGACGCCACCATCGTCAGCCGCCTGAAAAACGCCGGCAGCGTGATGCTGGGCAAGCTGAACATGGATGAGTTCGCCATGGGCTCCTCCAACGAGAGCAGCTTCTACGGCGCCGTGCGCAACCCCTGGGATACCGACCGCGTACCCGGCGGTTCTTCCGGTGGCTCGGCAGCAGCCGTGGCGGCGCGCCTGACCCCGGCTGCGACCGGTTCCGATACCGGTGGCTCCATCCGCCAACCGGCAGCACTGTGCGGCGTGACCGGCATCAAGCCAACCTATGGCCGCGTCTCGCGCTACGGCATGATCGCCTTTGCCTCCTCACTGGATCAGGCAGGCCCCATGGCGCAGACCGCCGAAGACTGTGCCATGACCCTCAACGCCATGGCCGGTTTCGACCCTCTGGATTCCACCAGCGCCGAGCGTGACACCGAGGATTACACCTCCGCGCTGAATCAGCCGCTGGCAGGGCTGAAGATCGGCCTGCCCAAGGAGTATTTCTCCGCCGCACTGGATTCAGGCGTCGCTGAACAGGTGCGTAATGCCGTCGCCGAGTTCGAGAAGCTGGGCGCGACCGTGAAAGAGGTCAGCCTGCCCAACACCGAGCTGTGCATTCCGGCCTATTACATTCTGGCCCCGGCCGAAGCCTCCTCCAACCTGTCCCGCTTTGATGGCGTACGCTATGGCTACCGCTGCGACAACCCGGTGGATCTGGAAGACCTGTACAAGCGCAGCCGTGGCGAAGGTTTCGGCACTGAGGTCAAGCGCCGCATCATGGTCGGTGCTTACGCGCTCTCCGCCGGTTACTACGATGCCTACTACCGCAAGGCGCAGCAGATCCGTCGCATGATTCAGCAGGACTTCGTCAACGTGCTGAACGACGTCGATGTCATCATGGGTCCAACCACGCCACATCCGGCCTTCAAGCTGGGTGAAAAGAGCAGTGACCCGGTTTCCATGTACATGGAAGATATTTTCACCCTGTCACTGAACCTGGCCGGCCTGCCGGGCATCTCCATCCCCTGCGGTCAAACCCAGGGCCTGCCGGTGGGCCTGCAGATCATCGGCAACTACTTTGCCGAGTCCAAGCTGCTCAACGTGGCGCACCAGTTCCAGCAGGCAACTGACTGGCATAAACAGATTCCGGCCGGAGTGGAGGTGTAAGCATGGAATGGGAAGTTGTTATCGGACTGGAAATCCACGTCCAGCTGTCGACCAAAACCAAGATTTTCTCCGGCGCCAGCACCGCCTTCGGTGCCGAGCCCAACACTCAGGCCTGCGCCGTTGACCTGGCGCTGCCGGGCACCCTACCGGTATTCAACGAGAACGCCCTGCGCATGGCGGTGATGTTCGGTCTGGCGGTGAACTCCGAGATCGGTAAACGCTCCGTATTCGAGCGCAAGAACTACTTCTATCCGGACCTACCCAAGGGCTACCAGACCACTCAGCTGGCTGAGCCGATCGTCGGCCCGGGTTTTATCGACATTGAGACCGATGACGGCGCACAGCGCCGCGTGCGTATCCACCACGCCCACCTGGAAGAGGATGCAGGCAAGTCCCTGCACGAAGACTTTCACGGCATGTCCGGCATCGACCTGAACCGCGCTGGCACCCCGCTGGTGGAGATTGTCTCCGAACCGGACATGCGCACCTCCAAGGAAGCGGCGGCCTATGCGCGCAAGATCCACGCCATCGTCACCACTCTCGGCATCTGCGACGGCAACATGGCCGAAGGCTCCATGCGCTGCGACTGCAACGTTTCCATCCGCCCGAAGGGCCAGGAAGAGCTTGGCACTCGCACCGAGCTGAAAAACATCAACTCCTTCCGCTTCATCGAGCGCGCCATCGACACCGAAGTGGCGCGCCAGATCGATCTGATCGAAGACGGCGGCCGCGTGGTACAGGAAACCCGCCTGTACGATCCGGACAAGAACGAAACCCGCAGCATGCGCTCCAAGGAAGAAGCCAACGACTACCGTTACTTCCCCTGCCCTGACCTGCTGCCGGTCATTATCGATGACAGCTATATCGATGCGATCCGCGAAACCCTGCCGGAACTGCCGGATGCCCGTCGCGAGCGCTTCATCAGCGAGTACAGCCTGTCCGAGTACGATGCAGGTGTGCTGTCCGCCTACCGTCCGCAGGCCGACTACTACGAGCAGGTAGTCAAACTGTCCGGCGATACCAAGCTGGCAGCCAACTGGGTGATGGGTGAACTGGCCAAGTTCCTCAACCAGAACGACACCGACATCAAGGACAGCCCGGTTTCCGCTGAGCAGCTCGGCGGCCTGCTGGTACGCATCAAGGACAACACCATCTCCGGCAACATCGCCAAGAAAGTGTTCGAACTGATGTGGAGCAAGGGCGGCAGCGCTGACGAGATCATCGAAGCCGAAGGCCTGAAGCAGGTCACCGATACTGGCGCCATCGAGAAGATCGTTGACGAAGTGATCGCCAGCGCCGACAAACAGGTGGAGCAGTACAAGGCTGCCGAACCGGACAAGCGCGGCAAGATGATTGGCTTCTTTATGGGACAGGTGATGAAGGCTACGGGCGGCAAGGCCAACCCGGGCGCCGTCACCGGCATCCTGAAGCAGAAGCTGGACGCGCTCTGCGATTGAACCCGCTAAACGGGTCAGGTAGTGAAGGCCGGCCTCCATTGCGGAAGACCGGCCTTTTTGCTTACGCGCTTTACAAACGCCCTTGATGCATCAAGGGCGCTCGCGTCCAACGAAGCTGCAATCCAGCTGCCCCTGAAGAAAGCCTTTTGAATCGATCTGGCGCCGCATACCGCGTTGATAGTCCCGATAATGGCCAACGGCAATGATGCAGGCCTCTGATCGATACCGGGCCGCGTACTCGCCGGGGCAGATTTGGACGCGTTGGCCATCAAACCAGGCAACAGCTTCACGGACTTGGGACGCACGACCCGGCTCGTAGAACTCAACCTCCACCTGCACACCCAATACCAGATCCAGTGCAGCCGGTTCGAGCTTCCTCCAATCTCCTGAACGATGATGACTGATCGGCTCAAGCACACACTGGACACGTTCACCGTATCTTGCCTGCTGCCGCAACAGCATCAGCCTGTTAGCTGCTTCACGGGCGGCCTCAGCACGGGCTTCGGCCTCTCGCGCCAACCTGAGATCACGTGCCTGATCAAGATCCGCCTGCTTTTGGCTTGCCTCAAGCTTTTGCTGAGGCGACAGCTCGTGCCAGCTGTCCTTATCAAGACCCAGCGGATAGCTTGTACAGCCCAGAACAGTCATGGTCAGTAAAATCGTGACTAACAGGCGCATTGGACCCTCTCCTTTTGTACTGAGGTTTAGATCAAAGGCCTTTTGATGCCCACCGGGCTCCGCCACAGGCACTCGGCGATACTCAGTGTTAGTCTACCGGCCAGCCATACCCTTTAAAGCAGCTCGGCAAAACTGTCCACAACCCGATCCGGCGAGCAGTTTTGCACCGGCTCACCGTGGTTGTAACCGTAGCTGACACAAACCACCGGGCAGCCGGCGGCGCGAGCGGCTAAAACATCGTTGCGTGAATCCCCCATCATCAACGCCCGCCCAGGCTGACAACCAAGGGTTTCCATCACAACCTGAAGCGGCAACGGCTCGGGCTTTTTCACCGGCAGGCTGTCACCGCCCAACACTTGAGCGAAGTAATGATCAATCTTCAGCGCCCGCAGCAGAGGAGTAGTAAATGCCATCGGCTTGTTGGTCACCACCGCCATGGGCACACCGGCGTGCTGCAGATGCAACAGCACTTCTTCAACACCCGGGTAGAGTTTGCTGTAGCGCCCATTACTCTGGGTATAGGCCGACAGAAACACCTCGAACGCCGCCTGAAACAGTTCCGGCTCGATGGCATCATCCGCCGGGTACATCTCGCCCGTGAGTGCACGCATCACCAAAACCGGTGCGCCGTTGCCGACCCACTGGCGCACCTTCTCTTCACCAGCCGTCTTCCGCCCCAGCGCCTGCAGCATGTTATCCACAGCGGCCGTCAGGTCCAGCGCACTGTCCACCAGCGTGCCATCCAGGTCGAACATCACACAGGCGGGCAACTCGCCATTGAACAGACTGCGCATCAGCCCGCGACCTTCGCCAGCTCGTCGCGCATCTGCGCAATCGTCGCTGCGTAGTCATCGGTATTGAAAATGGCGGAACCGGCGACAAAGGTGTCAGCACCGGCAGCCGCAATCTCGGCAATATTGCCGATACCCACGCCACCGTCCACTTCCAGACGGATATCAAAGCCACTCTCGTCGATGCGCTGGCGCACCTGACGCAGCTTGTCTAATGTAGCCGGAATAAACTTCTGACCGCCAAAACCGGGGTTAACCGACATCAGCAGGATCATGTCCACCTTATCCATCACATGATCCAGATAGTGCAGCGGCGTGGCCGGGTTGAACACCAGGCCGGACTGACAGCCGCCGTCGCGGATCATCTGCAGCGAACGGTCGATATGCTCGGAGGCTTCCGGGTGGAAAGTGATATAGCTTGCCCCCGCCTTGAGAAACTCACTGATCATGTGGTCTACCGGCTTCACCATTAGATGGGCATCGATGGGTGCGGTGATACCGTAGTCACGCAGTGCCTTGCACACCATCGGGCCTATGGTCAGGTTGGGCACGTAGTGGTTGTCCATCACGTCGAAGTGAACAATGTCCGCACCGGCAGCCAGTACGTTTTCAACCTCTTCCCCCAGACGGGCAAAATCGGCGGAGAGAATGGAAGGAGCAATCTTGAAATCGGCCATGGGAACTCGTTCGCTGGTTAACAATGCGTCTATTGTACCCAAGCTGCCGATGCTATTCAGCACCCGTACCAGTAATCCTCTTGCGGCCATGCAAGTCAGCCTCGATAATCAGACCATGCCTATTTATTTGAAGCTCATCACATTCATGCTCGGCACTCTGATCCCCTTCGCCTTTGCGCAAGGGCAAACGGAGACCCCGGGCGATGATACTGCCCCTGCACGCCATTCGGCGGGTAGTCTTGATGATGCTGAGCTACTGCTCCTGCAACTCGAAGCGAATGCAGAGCTGATTTCCCTGGAGCTGGAAGAAACTGCCTTTTTTTTGATTTTCCGTCCGGGTGTTGCCCCTGTTCCAGTTGGCAATTTGGTAATCATGCCGGATACAGGTGTTGGTGCTGGGTGGGCCGAGCAAGGCACGGCCATCAGCCGCTATCTTTCGGCGCATGGCTGGAATACGCTGATATTGCAGCCCCCAAGCCCTCCAAACCCCGCTCTGCCCAAGCGCACGCTGCCAAGCATGCGAGCGATTAGGGCCGGCACAACGCCAGACACACCACCCACTCCCCAGACTGAAACTGAACCAACGCAATCAGGATCAGAAGACACGGCCGAAGCAACACCCGAGATGCCTTTCGCTGATCAAGTACGCCAACGACTGTCCCTGGCACGCACTGAGTTACAGCAGAGAAGCCATGAGGACACCGAAATTAACGCAATATTAGGCATAGGCAGTAGTGCCCCCTGGGCGGCAGCACTTGCAGCCGAGCTGGGAGATGAATGGGATCTGGTGATGATCAATCCGCGTCCGAGCGAAGCCTCCGAAGCCAACCTGATTGAGCTGTTGCCACGGATTAAAGGCAGAATTATTGATCTATATTACCTGCCACTGCCCGGCTACCCGGAAGCCGCACCTGACGCGCAACTGCGCCGCCAACTGGTCATTCGCACGGAGATGCTCGACTATCATCAAAGCCGACTGCCCGGTGTATTCAGAGGCTGGCAGCACGAAATGCCACAACTTGTTCGCCAGCTGCGCGGGATTATGGAGCGGATATTACTGGCCGAGCCAAAAGTGCCAGAGTCAAAACAGTTACCAGCACCCGAAAACCAGACCGCGCCGGGCATGCGCAACCCACGCCCGGCGAGCGGCCCCGGAGCGGTATGAGTCACCTCATGCCACGCGCCGCCTTGATACGGTCATAGGCAGCCTGTATTTCCTGGGTTTTCTCTTTGGCAAGCTGAACCATGTCTTCCGGCAGCCCTTTGGCAATGAGTTTGTCTGGATGATGCTGACTCATAAGCTTGCGCCAGGCCTTTTTGACATCGGCATCACTGGCTTCGGGGCTAACCCCGATTACACCATACGCATCCGCCAAAAGGCCTGCCTCGTTATAGCCAGGCTGCTGATGCGATTCCCAAGAGTGGCGTCTGAAAGCATCTTCTGCCCGCATGCGCGACATCAGCAGCTCCATTTCCTGCTGCGTGAAACGTAGTTCCGAAAACACCTGCTGCAGTACAGCTTGCTCTGCCGGGCTAATTTCGCCATCTGCCATCGCTGCCTGCAGCTGAATCTCGACGAACATCAATTTCACGGTCGGCCGCTGGCGCAGCACAATGGCCAGTGGCCTCAATACGGCGGCGATATCAAAATCGTCCTGCTTACCTTCCGTGAAATGCTCAATCGCTTCACGTCGACGCGCTTCGCTCAGGCTCATTCGGGTCATGACTTCACGGGCAAAGGCGATCTCGTTTTCGGTTACACGCCCATCCGCCTTGGCTACCTTGCCCATGACACTGAAGGTACCGCGAAAAAACAATTGCTGCGGGTTATACGCCTGCAGTTTGCCACTCAGGCTGCGCTGAATCAGAAAACCGACCGTACCGCCGATCAGTAAACCCAGAGGGCCGCCACTGAGCAGTCCAATTAAACCACCGGTGATTGCCCCGACCCGGTAACGCCGCAACTGTTGCAACAGGTTTTCCATAATCCCCTCCCCTAAATCCTGCCGTTACGCAGGCGTTGATCCAGTTGCGCCAGGCGCTCTGGCGTACCAACATCTTCCCACCAGCCCTGATGACGCTCACCGCTGACCCGTCCACGCGTCATCGCTGCACGTAACAAGGGAGCCAGTGCAAAAGCGGTCTCGGTCGCCCCATCGAACAGCTGGGGAGTAAGCACACTCATGCCGCTGAAGGTCAGTCGTGGCTCACCCTGCTCACTGATTTGACCGGACGCCTGAAGTGCAAAATCCCCTGCAGGATGCCAGGGTGGGTTGTCAGTCAACACCAGATGTGCCCCACCCGGAGCAGGCGCGACTTGAGTCAACTGGCGCAAGGGGTGCGTACTGAAAACATCGCCGTTGAGTACCAGAAAAGGTTCATCGCCTCGCTCACACAACAACGGCAGAGCCTGCAGAATCCCGCCGCCCGTTTCCAGTGGCTCAATTTCGGGCGAGTACTGAATCCGTGCCCCGTAGCGACTGCCATCCTGAAGGTAATCCTCAATCTGCTGACCCAGCCAAGCGTGATTAATCACGATATCGGTAACACCGGCGGCCACCAGCCGCTCAATGGGATACTCGATCAGCCGCTTGCCACCCACGCTGAGCAGCGGTTTGGGGGTTGTCAGGGTCAGCGGTCGCATACGCGTCCCTAACCCTGCCGCAAGAATCATCGCTCGCATCACTGCCACCAACGCTCGATCTGCTTGCCGGCAAAATGCGGATGCGCCACGAAGGCAGGTACCACTCGCCGATCCAGCCAGCGCACGAACGGCGCCAGCTCCTCATAGCGTGAAGCGACCCGGTAAAGATAGGCAAAGGTTCTGGGCAGGTCATCCAGGTATCCAGCCTTGCCGTCACGTAGCCAAAGCCGGGCGAAAATACCCAGCACCTTTATATGGCGCTGCATGCCCATCAAATCGAACTGCTGCTGAAACAGCCCCTGCTCCGCAACATCAAGACCATCCTGTTTCAGGCGCTGACGGAACGCTTCCACCCAGAAGCGCACCTGTTCGTCTGGCCAGTCGATATAACAGTCACGCAACAGCGAGACCAGATCATAGGTAACAGGCCCCGATACGGCATCCTGAAAATCGATAATGCCCAACCGGCCATCGTCGATCAGCATCAAATTGCGCGAGTGGTAATCTCGGTGCACACTGACTTGTGGCTGTGCCAGCGCGGATTCAATCAGCAGCTTGGCCACCAGACCAAGGAGGTGGTATTCCTCTTCCTGCAGTTCCAGTCCCAGTAAACGTGTCAAAAACCACTCGGGAAACAGCGCCATCTCGCGCGCCAGCATCACACGGTCATAGGGGGGTAATGCAGGCTGATCGGTTGTACGCTGAATCTGCCGTAACGCTTCGAAGGCTGCGGCATAATGCTGCTCTACCGTTGTTTCGGAAAGCTGGGGTAGTAGAAGCTGGTCCCCAAAGTCCTCTAGCAGCATAAAGCCCAGCTCAAGATCGCTGGCAATCACCCTCGGTACCGCAATGCCCTGTGCATGCCAGGCCTGAGCTATGGCCAGAAAAGGCTCACAATCCTCATGCTCGGGCGGCGCATCAACGGCAATCCAGCTCCCCTCAGGGCCTGTGGCTCGAAAATAACGGCGGAAACTGGCGTCACCGGAGACTGCCTGCAGCTCAGCGTCTACCTCCATTTCCTGCGCAGCGGCCTGCTGCTGTACCCATTCTGAAAGCTGTTTCAGCCGTTGCCCCATTCGCCCTTATCCTCTAGCACTTGAAGTTGTGAATGCTTTATCATGCATGGCTCGGTATGGTACTCGACTTACGGGCTGGCGTGAAACCGGCCACGACCGCAACTGGATGGCGATCTGATGCCCTTTAACACCCGCGCTGCATTCAAACTCACCCTTGCCATTGCTGCTGCCATCTGTACTCAGTCAGTACAGGCACAGGAGAGCAACGAACGACTCTGGAGCTGTAACCTGACTCCATCTGGAGAATGGGACTGTGAAGTCAATGAAGCCCTGATGCAGCAACAGGAGGGCACACCCTCTGCCAGTCAAACAACGGCGGAAACCGACTCCACAACCGGGCAGGACACCCTCCAGCCCAGTGAGTCGTCTACAGCGGATACAACTGTAACGGCTACCACACAGAAAGAAGCGACAGCTGAAACAGACGCAGAATCCGTCAGCATCAGCACTGTATCTGCAGCGCCGCCCGTTACTGACACAGAGTTGAGAACAGGCGCACCAGCGACCATACAGTGGCCTGAGCCTGCAGCGGCTACACTACGATCGAAGCCCATCATGGCTCAAACACAGATTGCAGCGACCCCCACCACCTCTGGGGACTGGAGCTGTGTCGCTGTCGACGGTGAGTGGGACTGCAACCGCCAAAGTGATACCAACGGTCCTCGCCCAGGCATGGCCATTGCGGGATCGAGTGCTGCAATGACCGGCAAGCCGGAGTGGAGCTGCGAAGCTGACGGCAATGAATGGGCCTGTCAGCAGGTCGCCACTCAGGCACCTTCCCAGCCTGCGGCACATGGGGCTCGCATCGCGACCCCTGCCAGTCAAGCCGCGCTGGACTGGTATGCCTACGCACCCGGTGAAGCACCTGGTGCCTGTACTGGCCGCTACATTGAACCTGAATTTGCCTTTCTGGAAGATAACCGCCCCTTTGATCAACAGCCGGTCTATATCAATGCGCTCAGATCCAGCACAGAGCTTGGCGGCATTACCCGGCTGGAAGGTGGTATCGAAATACAACGCGGTGGCCGCCTGTTTACAAGCGCCAGTGGCGAATTTGACCAGGGCGCGCGCGTTGCTCGCCTGATTGGTGGCGTTAATTACCGGGAAAAAGGCCTGCTCCTTCTGAGTGAGCAGGCCGAAGCGAACATGATCAGCGGTGAGACCCGATTCAATGGCGCTCAATATGTGATGCATGAGCAGCACATGCGTGGCAGCGCTGACAACATCACTCGCTTCGGTGATCGTCGTATTCTGTTGAACGAAGGCGCCATCACATTCTGCGAGCCTGGCAGCAATGCCTGGCAAATCGCAGCGGAATCCATTGAGCTCAACCCCGAGGCCGGACGAGGTGTCGCCAGGCATGCCACATTTGATGTTGCTGGCGTCCCCATCCTGTACACCCCTTATCTGTCATTCCCGATTGATGATCGTCGCCAGTCAGGCTTCCTCTACCCCAGCCTTGGTTACTCGGAAAGCAATGGGATCGATATCGCCATTCCCTACTACTTCAATCTGGCCGAGAATTTCGACGATACACTGACCCCACGCTACATCGGTGAACGCGGGCTGCTGCTGGAAAATGAATTCCGTTACATGAACCGCTGGTCACACAGCACTCTGAGCACAGCCTGGATGTCCGATGACAGTCGTTATAACGACAGTCGCTGGCTATTTGGCGTCGATCATAAGGGCACCCCTTATGACAACCTCTACAGCCGTATCGACTTCACCCGCGTCAGTGACGATGATTACTTTGAAGATCTTGGCACATCACTCGAAGTTCAGCGTGACGACCACCTCGATCAGCTGTTTGAGCTACGCTATCTGCAGCCAGGCTGGAATCTTGCACTGCGTACCGAAAGCTATCAGACCATTGGTGGTTCCACCCCCTATGAACGTTTGCCGCAGCTGTTGCTGACAGGCCACCAAAACCGCCTTGCCGGCATATTGGATCTAAGCTATCAGGCCGAATACACACGCTTTGAGCGTGATCTCGACAGTATCTACGCACCGGCAGGTGATCTGGCAGCGACTGTTGGCGACCGTGTACATCTGCGCCCCAAGCTGAGTCTGTCTCTTGACCGTCCCTGGGGGTTCATCCGTCCGGCCGTTACACTTTGGCACTCATCCTATGAGCTCGAAAACGAGCGCAATGGCGCCTTGGGAGGTAGCCAGTCAATCACTGCCAGTATTTACAGCCTGGACAGTGGATTGGTACTTGAACGTGATTTTGGCCTCGCTGAAAGCAACTATACACAAACGCTTGAACCTCGTTTATTCCTGCTGCATTCGGACGCCGACGAGCAGCCGGATTCACTGATTCCCCGGTTTGACTCGTCACAACTCGGCTTCAGCTACTACAACCTGTTCCATGAAACCGGCTGGAGCGGCAATGACCGTGTTGCCGACACCAGCCAGGTCACCCTGGGCCTGTCCAGTGCGCTTTATTCTGATCAGGGCTCCGAGAAACTGCGGGTGGGCGTAGCACAGGCACAATACTTTGCCGACCGTGAATACGCAGGTCGCCCGGGTGACGGTATTGATGGCTCCACTGCCGGCAGCTCAAACCTGGCCACGTTGGCAAACTGGAACTTTACCCGCAATCTGCGCCTGACCCATGACGGCGAGCTCGATCGCGACAGCTACGAATTTCTGGAGCACAATTACAAATTGAGCTACCTGCCAGGCGACAAGCGCCTGTTCTATGTCAGCTATCGAGACAGTGTGGATAAAAATCAGACAGACGGTGTTCAGCAGCTGGATATGGCCTTCCGCTGGCCAATCAACAACCGCTGGACCAGTTATGGCCGCTGGCAGCAGGATCTGGACAACAACGAGAACCTTGAAACCCTGCTTGGTGTCGAGTACGCCAGCTGCTGCTGGAAGGTTCGCCTGACCGGCCGCAACTGGGTGGTTAACCCGGATGCCCGCCGCTACAACGACCAAAACCAGTTTGAAACCGATACAGGCGTCTTCCTGCAGTTCGTTTTCCGGGGCCTTGGTGCCTTCGGACAAGGCAGTGGCCGCGAGTTCCTGGAAGATATCACCGGATATGATGAGGATGAAAATGGCTCTTTCTAAACTAAGGCAACCCCTTGCGGCCTTGATGCTGCTGGCGCTGCCGCTGACACCCGTCAACGCCGAGCTGCTCGATCGAGTAGCCGCCATCGTGAATGAGGACGTAGTACTGGAAAGCGAGCTTGAGCAGCGACTGGAGATGGTTACCCAGCAGATCAGCGCCCGCGGTGAAGATACTCGTCTGCCGCCGGAAGACGTACTGCAACAGCAGGTACTGGACCGTTTGATCCTGGAAAGCATTCAGACACAAATTGCTCAGCAACAGGGCATCCGCGTATCTGATCGCCAGCTGAACGATGCCCTGGAACGCATCGCCCAGCAAAACAATATGACGCTGGGGCAGTTCCGGGAAGCGCTGATTGCCGAGGGCCAGGACTATAATGCCGCTCGCGAGCAGATTCGACGCGAAATTCTGCTCAGCCAGGTACAGCAGAGCAACGTTAATCGTCGTATCACCGTGTCTGACCAGGAGGTACAGAACTTCCTCAACTCGGAACTGGGGCAGCAGGAGATTCAGGCCGAGTTTCAACTGCGCAATATCCTGATCGCCCTGCCGGACGGAGCATCGCCCCAGATGATCCAACAGGCTGAAGAAAAGGCCCGCGATCTGCACCAGCAGCTGCAGGACGGCGCCGATTTTGCCGAGCTGGCACTGGCTGCCTCCAACGCCCCCAATGCCCTGCAGGGTGGTGAGCTGGGCTGGCGGCGCGAATCCGAGCTGCCTGAGCCACTGGCTGCGGCCATCAGCAAGCTGAGTCCCGGCCAGATCAGCCAGCCAGTGCGTACACCTGGTGGCTTCCATATCCTCAAAGTGGAGGACAAGCGTGGTGGCAAGGTTCAGTTGGTGAACCAGATCAACGTACGTCATATCCTGCTGACGCCGAATGAAATTCGCAGCCCCGAGCAGACCCGCCGTCTGATCGAAGAACTGTACCGCCGCCTGCAGGATGGCGAGCCCTTTGATGAGCTGGCCCGCCGCTACAGTGACGATGCCGCCAGCGGCTCGCAGGGCGGAGATCTGGGCTGGACCCAGAATGGCCAGATGGTGCCCGAATTTGAGCAGGTGATGAACGACACCGACAAGGGGGAAATCAGCGAGCCCTTCCAGTCGCGCTTTGGCTGGCACATTCTGCAGGTACAGGACTTCCGCACACAGGACATGGGCGAAGAGATGCTTGAGTCTCAGGCACGCAACAGCATTCGCCAGCGCAAGTTCTCCGAGGAACTGAACAACTGGCTGCGCGAAATTCGCTCTCAGGCCTATATCGAGCGCAAGATCTGACCGTGAGTTGCCCGCGCCTTGCCATCACCCCCGGGGAGCCTGCCGGTATCGGCCCCGAGCTCTGCGTCCAGCTGGTCCAGCAGGCCTTTCCCTGCCAGCTGGTCGCGGTAGCGGACCCGGAATTGCTGCGCCAACGAGCCGCTGCTCTGGGCCTTGAGCTTGAGATACTCCCCTTCAACAGTGCCGAACCGGCAGTGCCCGCACCACCGGGCGCCATCTACTGTCAGCCGGTACAGCTCACCGCCAAAAGCGAACCCGGCCGGCTGGATCCAGCCAACGCGTCCTATGTGCTGGAAACCCTGAGACAGGCAACGCTGGGCTGCCTTTCCGGCAGCTTCGATGCACTGATCACGGCGCCGGTACACAAGGGCGTCATCAATGACGCCGGCATCGCCTTTACCGGCCATACCGAGTTTCTGGAAGAGATGACCGGTAGCCACAAGGTCGTGATGATGCTGGCCACTGAAGGGTTGAAGGTTGCCCTGGCCACCACTCACCTGCCTCTTGCTGCCGTATCTGCCGCCATCACCCAGCCGCTGCTGCATGATGTGATTGATGTGCTGCTGCATGATCTCAGGCGCTCGTTTGGCATCGAGCAACCTCGCGTACTGGTAGCCGGGCTCAACCCCCATGCCGGTGAGGGCGGCCACATGGGCCGGGAAGAGATCGATGTGATCGAGCCTGTACTGGCGGAGTTCAGACAGCACGGAGCTGATCTGGTGGGCCCCCTGCCCGCTGACACGCTGTTCACCGAACACCATCTCAAGGATGCCGATGCGGTGCTGGCCATGTATCATGATCAGGGACTGCCCGTTCTCAAGTACATGGGATTCGGTCGAGCGGCCAACATCACACTGGGGTTACCGATCATCCGCACTTCGGTTGATCACGGTACGGCGCTTGACCTGGCCGGCACTGGACTGGCCGACATTGGCAGCCTTCAGACCGCGCTGCGTTTTGCCCTCGACATGGCCCGCCATCAATCAGGTAACTGATCAATGAGTAAAAAACCCGTTGGACACAAGGCGCGCAAGCGTTTTGGCCAGAACTTTCTGCACGATCAGGGCGTCATAGGACGTATCATCCGTGCCATTAACCCCCAGCCGGGCGAACATATGGTCGAAATCGGCCCGGGCCTTGGAGCACTGACTGAAGAACTGCTGGACGCCTGCAATGGCGAACTGGATGCCGTGGAGCTGGATCGGGACCTGATTCCGGTACTGCGCACGCAGTTTTTCCGTTATGCCGACACCTTCACCATCCATGAAGCCGATGCCCTCAAGTTCGACTTTGCCGGCCTGAAACAGGATGAGCGGCCGTTGCGCATTGTGGGTAACCTGCCCTATAACATATCGACACCATTAATTTTTCACCTGCTCAGTTTCAATGGCCTGATTCACGACATGCACTTCATGCTGCAAAAGGAGGTCGTTGAACGCCTGGCCGCAGGTCCGGGCGAGAACCATTACGGCCGCCTGGGGATTATGGCCCAGTATTATTGCCGCATAGAGCCGCTGTTTATTGTGCCTCCGGAGGCTTTTTCGCCGGCTCCCAAGGTCGATTCAGCCATTGTCCGTCTGGTCCCCTACGCCGAGCCCCCGGTTCCGGCAAAGGATGTGCACCTGTTGCAAACAGTAGTGCGTACCGCCTTCGGCCAGCGCCGTAAAACATTGCGTAACAACCTGAAAACGCTGATTGATGCCGATCAGCTGGAACAGCTGGGCATCGACCCGGGACTACGCCCGGAACGGCTGACACTGGCACAATTTGTCAGCATCAGCGATGCTTTGACTGCGTCATGAACCCTGCTCACAGGCAAGAGGAAACCGAAAAACTGATGCAAAATCTGGACTACAGTCGGAACATCGAGATCCGTGTTGACACCGCCTACCTGCCGGAACAGTCCGAGCCGGAGGCGCACCGTTTTGTTTTTTCCTACCGGATCAGCATTACCAACAACAACGCCGAAAGTGTTCAGCTGCTGAGCCGGCGCTGGCGCATCACCGACGGCAACGAACATGTTCAGGAAGTGGAGGGGGAAGGCGTGGTCGGAGAAAAACCGGTCATCGAACCCGGCCATACCTACGAGTACACCAGTGGCACCGTGCTCGCCACTGAGGTTGGCAGCATGCAGGGACACTACCATATGGTAACGGCTGACAATCAAGGCTTTGACGCTCAGATCCCCCCGTTTACTCTGGCCCAGCCCAACGCACTGCACTGAGTGTCAGAACAGCCCCGGTTGACGCCGGGGCAACGCGGCCCAGTCGACAAACCCACACACCCCTGGTCGCTCCTGTTCCAGCCTTTGGGCAAACCAGCGCGCCAATTCCGGGGCCATCGCATTATCGGGCGTGTGCATGAACATGAAGGGTGTCCTGCCCTCATCAATCCATTTCAGTATTTGTCCAACCCAAGGCTCAAGCCACTGGTAGCCCAGCTCCAGTGCCAACGGCGCGATGAAACGCACCATGGGGGTTAATCCTGTCGCCAAGACCCTAAGCGGCAAGTCCGGTTTCTGCTGCAGGGCCTCTCGACTGACAGGGTCAGCTGCCGGGTTGGCAAACAGGGCTCTGGTATCAAAACTGATCCGATTGATCCCTGTTTCCATCAGCAGTCTGTTCAGACATCGCTCCGGCTCCCCACCCTGAAAGAACGCCTGATGCCGAACCTCTACCCCGTAACGCACACCGGCTGGCAGCTGTTGCAGAAATCGTTCAAGCAGAATCAGGTCACTCGGCCCAAAGCTGGCAGGTAGCTGCAGACAAAGCATCCCCAACCGCTGTTCCAGCAACAGCATATGGTCCAGAAACGCGCCCAGTTCAGCTCCACAGCCGCGCAGACGCGCTGCATGGCTGATGCTTTGGGGAAATTTGAAACAGAAACGGAAATCTTCAGACGTTTGGCTCTGCCAACGCAACAACGTATCGCGCCCGGGCAGCCCATAGAAGGTCGTATTGCCTTCCACTGAATTGAAGCAGGCGGCATACTGGGCCAGATCGGACTGTTGTGAGTCCGTCTGGAAACTGTTATCCCACTGCGGATGTTTCCATTGCGGCAGGCCAATATAGTAGTCTGACGACATCGGTAGGGTCTTGTTATACTGCGACTTCACATTCCAGTGCCGACATTGGCACGGCTGTACAGGGTACTCAAAAACAATGGATTTCGCCTCACTTCTCGGCATTTTTTCAGGCATTGCCCTGATCGTCAGCGCCATCCTGCTGGGCGGAAACCCCGATGTATTCGTCAACGTCCCCGGCCTGATGATCGTAGCCGGCGGGACTATTGCAGCCACACTGCTGACAGTACAGTTCAAGGATGTACTGAACGCCTTTAAGGCGGCCTGGATCGTATTCACCCAAGACAAAACCAATGCGCAGGAAATGATCGATACCATGCTTGAGCTGAGCCGGGTATCACATCGCCATGGTCTGTTGAAACTGGGGGATGTGGAAAGTGATTCTCACGTACTGAAGCGCGCCTGCAACCTGCTGGCCGAAGCCGCATCCGAGCAAGTAATAAGGAACACCCTGCAGAATGAGATCGATTCACTGATCGCACGTCATCACTCGGTACAGGACGTGTTCCGCAAGATGGCAGCCTATGCACCGGCTTTCGGCATGCTGGGCACCCTGATCGGTCTGATCCAGATGCTCAGTCAATTGAGCAACCCGGAAACCATTGGCCCCGCGATGGCCGTTGCTCTTTTGACAACCTTCTATGGTTCGCTTCTGGCCACCATGGTGTTCCTGCCCATTGCCGGCAAACTCCACGCGCGCACCCTGTCTGAGGTCACCAATCTGGAGATTATTCGGGAAGGCTGCATCAGTATCCTCACCAATGACCATTACATGCATGTCTACGAACAGCTGGCCTCCTACCTGCCCGAAGCCCAGCGCAAGCCGATTAAAATCGGCAAGGCACAAAAGCCCGGTGAAGAGAATGCCAAAGCAGCTCGCAAGAAGCCCGAGGCTTCGCGGTGAGCAGTCGTCGACGTGAGCTGACAGACGACTCCGGCTCTCCAGGCTGGTTGATGACCTACGCCGACCTGATGACGTTGCTGCTTGTGTTCTTTGTTTTGCTGTTCTCCATGTCCAACCTGGAAAAGGAACGCTTTGCCGATGCAATGCGCTCATTTCAGACAGCTTTCCAGCGTGCCGTCTCCGGTGCGCCCAACAGTATCGTTCCACTGGAACACAACGCCCCAACCACTGACTCAACCGAAATTAACGATACCATTTTGCAAACGCCGGAAGAGCGTCCACAGTCCGATCAGGATTCTGATGCAGACCAGGAAGCACGCGCACTGGAGCTTGAGTGGCAGCAACTGACGCGTGACATGCAGCGAGCGTTTGAGCTGATGCAGATGCAGGATGCGGTCGAAATAGGCGCACCCAAGGATGGCAAGCTGTCTCTGCGCGTCAAGGGAGCAGCCCTGTTTGGCTCCGGCTCTGCCGAGTTCAATCGCGCCATGCTGCCGATGCTGGATGCACTGCTTGAGACGCTGGTGATCAACCCAGGCTACAAGCTGGAAATTCAGGGTCATACCGATGATATTCCGATCAGCACAGCTCAGTTCCCGTCAAACTGGGAATTGTCGGCCGTACGTGCCACCACAGTACTGCGCTATATGGTCGATGCAGGTATCAACCCCAAACGGCTGACGGCAACCGGCTATGGCTCTTCGATTCCGCTTGTACCGAACATCTCGCCAGAAAACAGGGCCATTAACCGCCGCATTGAATTCGTTTTGGAAAAACGGGCTGTAGAACAATGAAACCAAGGATCCATATTCCAGAGCTGGCCGACAACGGACGCAGGGCGTATCGCCTCAAGGTAAACGAGGACGACCCCATCTGGGTTGAAATACAGGGTATGAGCGTACACCTGGAAGACCTGTCTGAAACCGGCATCGCCTTTTTTGCTGAAGCAGACCTGTCGCTCCAATGCTATCCGGTCAGGCTGAAATTCCAGATTAATGATCGCGCATTCAGTTTTGACTGCTCACTCCAGCTGGTGCGCCAGGTAAATGAACTCTGGTGTGGCGACTTGTCGGGCCTGTCCGAGTTTGAGCACAGAATGCTGTCGCAGTTCGTAACCTGGTGCCAAACACGTGCCATCCGACGCGATAGAATGAAAACGTAATAAACTCTTGACCTTAGCTTAATCCGTGCGTAGTATATGCGTCATCAAGTTGATGCGGGGTGGAGCAGTCTGGTAGCTCGTCGGGCTCATAACCCGAAGGTCGTTGGTTCAAATCCAGCCCCCGCTACCAAATTTTAAGAGGCAGACCAGGTACTTACCGGTCTGCCTTTTTTCGTTGTGTGTTCAGAACACTGTCATGTGACAAATTGTGACAAAACCTGTGACATAAAAACGCTCCCATCCAACTGGTCGCTTTTTGTCCTGACCTTAAGGCATCCTTGCCTATCATCTGTACTCTTGGCGTTTCATGCGATCCAACGCTAGGGAAATGGGATGGACTCCCCCTCCTATGGCATTTCCCTAACATGATCAGTTTTTTATTTTCGATAAAATACATAATTAACACTTATGCACAGTCCATGTATGAAAGTATTAATTTTATTTATTAACCCGGCGGAAATTTATATCGACTATGCAGCATAGGCGATATGCTCTGCATCAAAGTATTTTTTCACTCGTTC
>ERZ1673962.71-NODE-71-length-84443-cov-138.477426_pt1 | contig 84443 bp, 78 predicted proteins | sample MGYA00580188_ERZ1673962 | MGnify/ENA primary metagenome ERZ1673962 (study PRJEB41334, sample SAMN05608104) | rock metagenome | biome: terrestrial subsurface; feature: shale formation; material: shale | place: USA: Pennsylvania ...
GAACAGGTGTCCGGATCAGCGTGGGCTGAGTGTCCGAATGGCGTGGAATCCGCAAAATAAGCGAGTTTCCTCGGCGTTACCTCGTCTGGGGGAGCCTGCTGTTCGTCTCGTACGAGTTGTGCCTCGCCCTGTCAATCGGCTACGCCAACAGCAGCCGGCAAGCCATCGAGGTTGGCATGGTCAACTACCTGTGGCCGGCGTTCACGATATTGGCGGCAATCGTGTTCAACCGGCAACAGACCAACCTGCTGATTGTTCCAGGCTTCCTGATTGCTATTCTGGGGATCTGTTGGGTGCTGGGAGGCGAGCAGGGGCTGGACTTGCGGGGGATGACAGCGAACATCCGTAATAACCCCCTCAGTTACGGCCTGGCCTTCACTGGCGCTCTGATCTGGGCGGCGTATTGCACGGTGACCACGCGCACTGCCGGAGGCAAGAATGGCATCACGCTGTTCTTCATGCTGACAGCGCTGGCACTGTGGGCCAAGTACCTTGCCATCGGCGGGGAGTCGATGGCGTTCAGTTACCACGCCATGATCTATCTGGTGATGGCCGCTTCCGCGATGGGCTTTGGCTATGCGGCCTGGAACGTCGGCATTCTGCACGGCAATGTCACCATCCTCGCCGGCGCTTCGTATTTCATCCCGGTTCTGTCTGCTGCCTTGGCGGCCATGCTCTTGCGTACGCCGCTTTCACTGTCGTTCTGGCAAGGCGCATCCATGGTTTGCGTCGGGTCGATTCTCTGCTGGTTTGCGACCCGAGCGAACTCTTCATGCTGCGTCATCAAGCAGAACCTCGCAGCGGGAAACGCCAACGATGAATAGCCTACAGAACTGAAGAGCGGGTTCGACCTGACACGGCTCCCAGGTGGCGTCGAGCTGGTTGGGCTTCGCTGACATGCCGCCTGTGCCGGCCGCCGCGGTGATGATCGGATTCATCGAGCAGGCCTGCATCGAAGGGCTGCGCCCGTTTCTCTCGACGGCGCAGCGCACGGTAGGTATCCAGTCGCCGCGACACCGGTCGGGATGAAGGTTACGGCGAACGCCGAACTCACCGCCATCGAGGGAAAGTCGCTGGTGTTCAAGGTGAAATGTCGGGATGAAAGCGGGAATACCGGTGAAGGAACTCATCGCCGCGCGATCATCGATCTGCAGAGGTTCGTTCAGCGCCTTGAGAGAAAGCCAGGGTTGCGTGCAGGTAGTCGAGGGTGGGATCCCGGAATGCTGCGAATGCCGCTCAGGATGATTTCCGCACCTCACGACTGGTAGTAGTCGACCAAAAGGGAGTGACAGGCAGTAAACGGCCAGAAGCTGCCTTTTGATACGGAAAAGAATTCTGCATGTGGGACTGGGTTAAGTCCTAACCCAGCCCCGCCTCCCATGACTCAGATTACTCGTTTGATAGCGATGTAATTGCCCTCGGTGCGCAGCGTAACGGTCACAGGTTTATTGGTACGGTTACGCCAGAACCAGCCATGGTTACCGTCGAAAGCTGCCTCCAGCACACCCTGATCCTCAGGTGTGGCGCGTCCCTTGCCATAGCCATGGTAGAACTCACGTGGTGCGTTGTACGGGTCACCGTGAGTGTCGTAATTCACCACGCCGCCATTAGCTGTCCAGAAGTAGTTCACCTTGGTGCCCTTGAGCATCTCCACCTTGATCTCGGCGCCCTGACCGGGAGCTAGGGAAAAGCTCATTTCATGCTTCTGGCTCTGCTTCTCAGGCTCCGCCACCTCGACCGCTGCTGGCTCGGTAACCACAACAGTCTCAGGTTCAATCTCCACTGCAGCAGACGTAACAGGCGCAACTGCAGCGACAGGTGCTTCGGCATCGGCAGCGGCTTCTTCAGCCAACTGCAGTTTGACTTCGGCCATCTGGGTCAAGCCCAGCATACGGCCGGCCCCTGTGGGATCGATGGCGAATTCCGCCGGCATAACCACGGTTACCAGCAACACGACAGCGGCGATCAGCGCCAGTACGGTTGAGCGCAGCAGCTGGCGGCTGGTCGGTAATTCGCTCTGGGTTGGAAGTTGGCTATTGAACATATTGGAAATTCCTTACTGAGAGACGATCAGGCCGGTGAGCTGGTAACCCATCAAGAGGAAACCGGCGCTCATCATGGCAACGTTGGCGGTGTAGGCATGGCGCCAGAAGCTGGCGGTGCGCCGCCAGTAGCCCATGACAATCAGAATGGCGCTCAAGGCCAGGAGCTGGCCGATTTCAACGCCGACGTTAAAGGCGATCAGATTGGGAATCAGGCCGTCGGCCGAGATTTCGTATTCCTGAATCTTCGTCGCCAGGCCGAAGCCATGCAGCAAACCAAAAATCAACGTGGCGCCTTTGGTATTGGGTTGATCACCGAACCAGCGCTGAAATGCGCCCAGGTTATCCAGCGCCTTGTACACCACCGAAAAACCGATAATGGCGTCGATCACATAAGCGCTGATGCTGATTTCCGCCAGTACGCCAAACAGCAACGTCACGGTGTGACCGACGGCGAACAGGGTGACGTAAAGGCCCACGTCTTTCAGACGATAGAGAAAGAAGATCACCCCGAAGAGGAACAGCAGGTGGTCGTAGCCGGTGATCATGTGCTTGGCGCCCATGTAGATGAATGGCAGCAGCATCACCCCGGTGCTTTCCTGGATAAAGCCCTTGTCACCCTCGGCAACAGCGTGGGCCAGCGCCTCAGGCATGCCGATAAACAGCAGTGCCGTGAACAGAAGTAACGCGCGATTCAGACGCACAGCGGGTGAGTCCATTGCGCCCATAGGTAGCGAATGCATGGTTGATTCCTGAATTAAAGGGAACTTAGGCCGTACAGCGGCCTGTGTCAGAGAATGAGGCTGGCCCGTGGGGGCCGCTCAATCAGAAAGAGCGGACCCGGAGGGAAAAAATAGCTCGGAGCTTCAATCGGCAAACGGCCTTCTGACACGGCAGCAAGGCTAAGCAGGCTGCTCAGGTGCGGCGTTTCATGCACATGGTCTGCGGTGAGCGGGGAATGGAAATGATCGGCACAGGCCGCGCAAGCAAAGGCGCCATCGCCGTGTGCATGGAAATGCGAATGCTCATTGTCGGCCAAGACGGACTGAGAAGCCCCAATAAATAGCGCGGAGGTATGCCCGGCCCAGGCCATTAAAATGGCGAGAGCAAGGGCAAAAATCACCTTGGCACTGATGGGTTTACTGAGCATGCACTGGCTCGGTTGAGGCTTGAATAGTGAGTTTTTTGACAGGACTGCAGGTTTGCCATATCCCCCCGGGGGGGATAGCATGCGAGGGTAATTCATCGACGCACGAGACTCAAGGCATGAGCGAGCAGGCACACGCCCATCAGCACCAAAGTCATAGCGATATCATCAAAAGGTTGAAGCGGGCTGAAGGCCATTTGCGCAGCATCGTCGGCATGATGGAGGACGGTCGTCCTTGTGTTGACCTAGCCCAACAATTGCATGCGGTGGAGAAAGCGGTCTGCCAGGCCAAGCGCACTCTGATTCAGGATCATATCGATCACTGTCTTGAGCATGCGGTAACTGCGGCCAGCGAGCGTGGCGAGAACACCGCTCTGGACGACTTCAAACTGATCACCAAATACCTCTGAGCGACTGCCGCCAACCCCTGCGGAGCCTGTCATGACCTGGATTTTCACCAAGTACTTGATTACGGCTCTGGTCGTGATCCTGGTGTCTGAAGCCGCCAAATACAGTGACCGCATCGGTGGGCTGATCGCGGCCCTGCCGATGGTCACTGTCCTGACTCTTATCTGGTTGCATGTTGAGCAACAGCCGGAACTGAAAATCGTCAACCATGCCTGGTACACCTTCTGGTATGTGATCCCTACCCTGCCGGCACTGTTGGTATTTCCGCTGCTTTTATCGCGATTAGGCTTCTGGCTGGCATTGGCAGGCTATGTAGTCGCCACGGGGCTCTGCTTTGCACTGTTCGCAGTGGTAATGCGACGCTTTGGCGTTCAGTTGCTGTGAGGGCTGAAGCGTACAAATTACTCCGCTTGCCTCACTGTTTTTTCCTGATATCTCATGTGACTGCAACGGCAGAAAGAGATGGACTCATTTCATGGGGCAGACTGTCTGCTTCTGGCCGTTTGTAGTCGGTCTTTACTGCGTTCTGGTTAACCTGCATGCAAGCAGTGGCCCACACGAATGCAGTTGCTTGGCTTGGAAGGGTGCAAGTCGGTGGCGAGTCAGCAATTACGCGAAACGGATAAAAAAGCGCTGCTCGATTTACTCGAACAGCGCCTTTTCGTTGGTCGATCAGGGTTGGCCGCTGAGGTGTCCTTCCCAGGCATTCAGCACGATCTGGCGATAGGCGAGGGCGGGGGCGGCCACCGGGAATGCTTTGGCCAGCCGCGTTACGGCGAGGGCGTCCGCGATCAGGTCGTCCAGCGTTCCTTCCTTGATGCCGAAGGCTTTCAGATCGGTTGGAATGTCCAGGCGCTCGATCATGGCGCGGACCGCCACCGGAACCCGGCGCGCGGATTCGTCGGGGCAGCTGGTCGCCAAGCCCATCATCGCTGCGATCTCGGCCAGCTCGCTCTGGCGGGATTCGCACAGCGCGTCGAGCACGTAGGGGAGCATCACTGCGTTGGTGCTGCCATGGCTCTTATGCGTTTGGCCCGCCACTGCGTAGGCGATGCCGTGGCCGGCGTTGAGTCCGGCGGTGCCATAGGACAACGCTGCGTAGATGCTGGCGTAAGCCATACCCACGCGCGCCTCGGTGTCGTCACCCTGGTGGTAGGCGCGTTCCATCCAGGCGAAGCACAAGCGCATCGATTCCCTGGCGAACAGCATGGTCAGCGGTGAGCGGCCGCTGTAGCCAGGATCAGGGTTGCCGCCACGGTCGAACAAGGCGCTGTCCAGTGTCAGGAAAGATTCGATGGCGTGGGTGAACGCATCGATGCCGGCGTCGGCGGTCACTCTAGGAGGACAGGTGTAGGTGAATTCCGGGTCGATGAGGGCGATCTGCGGGCGTAACGCGTTATCCATCACCGCGATCTTGGTCGCGTTCTCAGGGTCGAGCAGAATCGCTCCCGGTGTCGCTTCCGAGCCGGTACCGGCAGTGGTCGGCAGGGCGATCAAGGGGAGCGGCTTGCAGCCGCCAATGTCGCCGGTGAACTCGGTAATGGGCCGACCTTGGGGCAGGGTCAGGGCCAAGGCTTTCGCCAGGTCGATGTTGCTGCCGCCACCCAATGCGATGACGTGATCTGGCTGCGTGCCGCCCAGTGGGTCGCGCAGCACGGCGGTGGCTTCATCGCATAACCCTATCGTGGGGTCGGGCAGGCCGCCGGCATAGACCACCGTGCTGATGCCCAGTCGTTCGGCGGCCTGGGTGTATTCACTCACCCAAGGTGTTTGCTCCGCGAAGAAGGCATCGGTGACCAGTACACCAGAGCGGTAGCCCAGACGGGCGAGCAGCTGAGGTAACTGGTGGCGCGAGCCGTTGCCGATGATCAGCCGTCCAGGCGCGCAGAAGTGAATAAGGTCTTCGGTTCTCATGGTCGCTCCTGAGCGTGATGAAGTTTGGTAATGAATGCTTGAATGTGCTGTGCCACCAGAGCGGTGTTTTCCGTCAGCAGGCTATGGCCGGCGCCTGCGATGACGCGCAGCTCGGCATCGTGAATGCCATCAGCTAACCAGCGCGCATGTTCGAGAGGCGAGTCCGGGTCGGCAGCGCCGTGGATGATCAGGGTTGGAAGGCGGATGGCTCCAAGACTGGCGGTGTGATCGACTTCCTGTAGCCCTTCCCAGGTCCAGGCTACTGCCTGGTGATCCGCTGCCATGGCGAGGTTCAGGCGTTTTTCGCGCTCGGCGATTTCTACCAGCAGCCGGTCGCCCTGCTGGCTGAACCAGGGGGCCAGTCCGGGGCGAGGGCTGCCGGAGAGTAGAATCAGCCCGCACGGCTGTGACCCCTCATTCTGGCGCATGTATTCAAGCGCCACCGAGACTCCCATGCTCCAGCCGGCCAATATGAAAGGACTGTCGTCGAGCTGATTGCGAGCAATCTTCAAAAGATCCTGGCTGAAGGTATCCAGCCTATAGTCCTCAGGACCTTGGCCGCGGATAGCGTTGGCTCTTCCGCGCAGGTTGGGACAAATGAAATGGGCCTGCGCCGCACAGGCTTCGGCGACAGCGTTCCACGCAGCAGAGGTGCCTTGAATGCCATGCACTGCGAGTACGGTCATCCGGCTTGCATCCATCGATTTCTGAGTCATTGTTATATCCTTCGATGTACAGCTGATATATTAGTCTAGCTGATCGCATTCCACTTTTGCTATGCTGCAAATGGATTTAAAGGAAAGCCGAATGGACAGCAGCTCGACCGCAGTAACGCCGCTTCCCAGCATTACAGGGAAATCAAAAGCCAAGCTCACCGATATCGCTTATCAGCAGCTCGAGGAGGCGATAGTCACGCTCCGTATTCCGCCTGGAACGCTTATCTCCGAGCAGTCACTGAGCGGGATGACCGGCATTGGCCGTACACCGTTACGGGAGGCCGTGCAGCGTCTGGCGCGCGAGCATCTGATCCTGGTGATGCCGCAACGCGGCTTGCTGATTCCGCCCATCGATATCGGCAAACAGCTGAGGCTGATCGAAACCCGTCGGGAGATCGAACGGCTGGTATGCCGCAGTGCCGCCAAGCGAGCAAATGAGCAGCAACGGAAATCCTTCGCGCGCTTGGCTGACGAGTTCAATACGGTGGCCATCAATAACGATGATGTCACCTTTATGCGCTCGGACCGCGAGTTCAACGAACTGTGCCTGGTCGCGGCAAGAAACGAGTTCGCAGAGAGTGCTTTGCGCTCGCTCAACGGCCTTTCCCGGCGCTTCTGGTACCTGCATTACAAACAGACTGCCGATCTGCCCGAGATGGCTCGGCTACACGCTGGCGTTGCTGCAGCGATTGCGGCAGGCGATCCGAAAGAGGCGGCCAAATGCCTGGATCAGCTAATCGACAACATCGAAACCTTCACCAAGGCGACGGTGCTGCTCGACCAACTCTGAACCACTTGCCGGTGGCTTTCTGCAAGTCCGGCAACTGGTTTTTGGGTCTGTAGGCCCCGCGGACTCCCAGGAGCGTATCTCGGTCAATGCTCCACCCGGCGCCGCAGCGTTGAAGAGGGAGGGGCGAGCTGATCGAAGGGGGACGCTCCGGTGTCTGCAGCGTCCCGCCTGATCAGATCAGCACCAAACGCACGTCGATGTTGCCGCGGGTGGCGTTGGAGTACGGGCAGACCAGGTGCGCAGCATCGACCAGTTGTTGAGCCAAATCTCGGTCCAGGCCGGGTAGGCTGATCTGCAACTCCACTTCCAAGCCGAAGCCTCCGGGGATCTGGCCAATGCCAACCTTGCCTGTGATCGAGGCGTCGGCTGGGAGCGCTTGTTTCTGCTGGCTGGCGACAAATTTCAGCGCGCCAATGAAGCAGGCCGAGTAACCGGCTGCGAACAGTTGCTCTGGATTGGTGGCATCACCGCCCTGGCCGCCCAGTTCGCGAGGCGTGGTCAATTTCACATCGAGGTGGCCATCAGATGAAACGGCGCGACCGTCGCGGCCTCCGGTGGCAGTGGCAGTAGCGGTGTAAAGAGCCGTGATGCTTTGCATGAGAATTCTCCAGTCCGTTAAAAGCTTGTGTGCCAATTAAGTAGCGCGAGAAAAGGTTAGTGCCTATTTAGTTTGCGCGCAAGATATATGTCGGCAATTTTCCCTGCCCCGGGGATTCCCGGTATTAATGCCTGGTGTCGGGATTAGATGAGTTTTTGCAGGGCGTTGCGCAGTGCGACGATCTGGTCTTTTAGCGCGCCAATGGCTTCAGGGGATTGGCCGCTGGCATTGAGGATATTGCTGGGGAAGCACTTTGCCTCGCTCTGAAGCGCTCGGCCCCTGTCGGTCAGGCGCAGTTCAACCACACGCTCGTCGTCGCTGCGCCGGGTTCGGGTGATCAGACCCTCGGCCTCAAGGCGCTTGAGCAGTGGCGTCAGCGAGCCCGGATCGCTGAGCAGGCGGGCACTGATATCGCCTACGGTGATGCCGTCACCCTCCCAGAGCACCAACATCGCCAGATACTGCGGATAGGTGAGGCCTATGCCTTGCAGCATGGGCTTGTAGGCCTTGGTCATCAGCAGTGAGGTGGAATGCAGGGCGAAGCAGAGCTGATGGTCCAGCAGCAGGGCGGGGCAGGGGCGTGGTGTGGTCATTTGCAACTTGGTCGGCATGAGGTGTCGATTAATTTAGCGCTCGAACTCTTGGCGCGCAATGTGATTCGCCTGCCACAGCAGGCCTACCCGAATAGCCGACGTAGCCCATTGGGCACGCTTGCGGTCCATTGTTTGAAGATTGAAGCGGGTGGTTGCGAGATCGCTGGCATCACCTGAAGACCCGACTACCGTGCGATGTGGATCAACGGCAGCATCCCGATTTTCCAGCCAGCTTCCGCATGATCGTGAGGATAATCTTCGGAGAATACGCTTGAATCGGAGAATCCTTGAGATCATGCGGTTGAGACGCCCCAGGCTTTGTCCAGCGTACGGTCGCGGTTTGGGAATGCCACCTTTCGTTTTTCAAGCATGAAACCCAGGTGTTCTTCGTTGCACAGGCAGGCCTGATGTCGCGCTGCGTCTGTTCCATGTATAGGTAGCCAGCAGCTACTCATGCGGTGCGGTCGCCCATGCACCGTATGCCCACTTTATATGCACGCATCGTCAGAGCGGGGTGACTTCTGTCATTTGAGCCACTAGAATGCTTGCCCATTCTGGGGCCGGAACGCCCGGCTTATGTCTGTGCAACGAGGAAAATCCATGCAAGTTTCTGTTGAAAGCACCTCCGCTCTTGAGCGCCGCATGACCATTGGCGTGCCGGTCGAGCGCATCGAGACCGAAGTCAACAAGCGTCTGCAACAGACCGCCAGCCGTGCCAAGATCCCAGGTTTCCGTCCCGGCAAGGTACCGATGAGCGTGATTCGCCAGCGCTACGAAGCCGCTGCGCGTCAGGAAGCGCTGGGTGATCTGATCCAGGCTACCTTCTACGAAGCAGTCGTCGCTGAAAAGCTGAACCCGGCTGGTGCACCTGCCGTAGAGCCGAAAGTATTCGAGAAAGGCAAGGATCTTGAGTACGTTGCCACTTTTGAAGTGTTCCCCGAGTTCAAGGTTGAAGGTTTCGACTCCATCGAGATCGAGCGCCAGCAGGCCGAGGTTGGCGACGCTGACGTCGATAGCATGCTGGATATCCTGCGCAAGCAGAACACCCGCTACGAGAACGTCGAGCGCGCCGCCGAGAACGGCGATCAGCTGAACATCGATTTCGTCGGCAAGATCGATGGCGAAGTCTTCGCAGGTGGTTCAGCCAAGGGTACCCAGCTGGTGTTGGGTTCGGGCCGCATGATTCCGGGCTTCGAAGATGCTCTGGTGGGCGCCAAGGCTGGCGAAGAGCGTGTGATCACGCCGACCTTCCCCGAGGACTATCAGAATCTCGATCTGGCCGGTAAGGCCGCCGAGTTCACGGTTACCGTAAACAGTGTTGCAGCGCCTCAACTGCCGGAGCTGAACGACGAATTCTTTGCCCAATTCGGTGTGCAGGATGGCGGCCTCGAAGGCTTCCGTGCCGAAGTGAAGAAGAACATGGAGCGCGAGTTGCGTCAGGCCATCAAGGCCAAGGTCAAGAACCAGGTCATGGAGGGGCTGGTCAGCACCAATCCGATCGAGGTGCCCAAGGCGCTGATCGACAACGAAGTGAACCGTCTGCGCGTTCAGGCCGTTCAACAGTTTGGTGGCAACATCAAGCCTGAACAGCTGCCGGCAGAGATGTTCCAGGAGCAGGCCAAGCGTCGTGTCGTTCTCGGCCTGATCGTTGCTGAAGTGGTCAAGCAGTTCGAGCTCAAGCCTGATGATGCGCGCGTTCGTGAGCTGATCGAAGAGATGGCTTCGGCCTATCAGGAGCCCGAACAGGTTGTGTCCTGGTACTACAAGAACGACGAGCAACTGAACGAAGTGCGTTCGGTTGTGCTCGAAGAGCAAGTTGTAGATACTGTTCTGCAGCAGGCCAAGGTGACCGACAAAGCGGTCTCTTACGAGGAAGCCGTCAAGCCCGCGGAAGCACCGCAAGCGGCCTGATCTTCTTCAACCGATCAAGCACAACACTCATAAGCCAGCCTCGTGCTGGCTTATGTATTTGAGGCATGACATAGGGAGTATCGCTGGACATGTCCCGTAATTCATTTATGCAAGCTCCGGATATCCAGGCCGCTGGCGGTCTGGTGCCGATGGTCATCGAGCAGTCTGCGCGCGGTGAGCGCGCCTATGACATCTATTCGCGCCTTCTCAAGGAGCGGGTGATTTTCATGGTCGGCCAGGTCGAGGATTACATGGCCAACCTGATCGTGGCGCAGATGCTCTTCCTCGAGGCGGAAAACCCCGAGAAGGATATTCACTTGTATATCAACTCACCGGGCGGCTCGGTGACTGCCGGGATGTCGATCTACGACACCATGCAGTTCATCAAGCCGGACGTATCGACCATCTGCATCGGCCAGGCTTGCAGCATGGGTGCGTTGCTGCTGACTGGCGGCGCTGCGGGCAAGCGTTACTGCCTGCCGCACTCGCGGATGATGATTCACCAGCCACTGGGTGGCTTCCAGGGCCAAGCCTCAGACATCGAGATTCATGCCCGCGAGATCCTCACGATCCGCGAGCGCCTGAACAAGGTCATGTCCGAGCATACCGGCCAACCGATGGAAGTGATTGCTCGCGACACTGACCGCGACAACTTCATGAGTGGCGAGGAAGCCGTCAAGTACGGTCTGATCGACCAGGTTCTAAGCCGCCGCCAGCTGGCGGTCTGACCACGCTGCTCTTGCGATATCCGGCTAGTACATGGGCTTGAAAAAGCCCATGAATGCCTTCATCTTGTGTTTCAAGCCTTCCCGATTGGATCGATCGAATGACTGATACCCGTAACGGCGAGGATTCCGGCAAGCTGCTCTATTGCTCTTTCTGCGGCAAAAGCCAGCATGAAGTGCGCAAATTGATTGCCGGACCCTCGGTCTTTATCTGCGACGAGTGCGTCGACCTGTGCAACGACATCATCCGCGAGGAGGTGCAGGAAGCCCAAGCCGAAAGCAGCGCGCAAAAACTGCCTGCGCCCAAGGAAATCAGCGGCATTCTCGACCAGTACGTCATTGGTCAGGAGCGCGCTAAGAAAATCCTCGCAGTGGCTGTGTACAACCATTACAAGCGTTTGAACCAGCGCGACAAGAAGGATGAGATCGAGCTGGGCAAGAGCAATATCCTGCTGATCGGCCCGACCGGTTCCGGCAAGACGCTCCTGGCGGAAACCCTGGCGCGGCTGCTCAATGTGCCTTTCACTATCGCCGATGCGACCACGCTGACTGAAGCCGGTTATGTGGGCGAGGATGTCGAGAACATCATCCAGAAACTGTTGCAGAAGTGCGACTACGACGTGGAAAAGGCCCAGATGGGCATCGTCTACATCGACGAAATTGACAAGATTTCGCGCAAATCCGACAACCCTTCAATCACTCGTGACGTTTCCGGCGAGGGTGTGCAGCAGGCGCTGCTCAAGCTGATTGAGGGTACGGTTGCCTCGGTTCCGCCGCAGGGTGGACGCAAGCATCCGCAGCAGGAGTTTCTGCAGGTTGATACACGCAATATCCTGTTTATCTGTGGTGGTGCCTTTGCCGGCCTGGAAAAGGTTATTCAGGCACGCTCGACTCAGGGTGGCATCGGTTTCAACGCTGAAGTTCGCAGCAAGGACGTCGGTAAGAAGATTGGCGAATCGCTGCGCGTGGTCGAGCCGGATGATCTGGTCAAGTTCGGCCTGATTCCCGAGTTTGTTGGCCGCCTGCCGGTGATTGCGACGCTGGATGAGCTGGATGAGGCTGCACTGGTGCAGATTCTCACTGAGCCGAAGAATGCGTTGACCAAACAGTACGCCAAGCTGTTCGAGCTTGAAGGTGTCGAGCTGGAGTTCCGCCCGGACGCCCTCAAGGCAGTCGCTGTACGCGCACTGGAACGCAAAACCGGAGCGCGTGGTCTGCGCTCCATTCTCGAGGGCATTCTGCTCGATACCATGTACGAGATTCCTTCGCAGAAGGATGTCGGCAAGGTGGTGATCGATGAGAGCGTTATCGAGGGGACCTCGCAACCGCTGCTGATTTACGAGAACAGCGAGCCACCCGCCAAGGTTGCGCCGGACGCGTAACAAACAAAGGGGCCTTTTCGGCCCCTTTGCATTTCTACCCATCCTTGTTTTTTGCCCAGCGTGCCCTCATCTTAGCCGGCATGGTGTTTCCCGTTTACTGCCGTATGGCCGTCGTAGAGCTGAATTTTTATGAAGACAACCATCGAATTGCCCCTTTTGCCGCTGCGCGATGTCGTGGTCTACCCGCATATGGTGATACCGCTGTTCGTTGGCCGTGAAAAATCCATCGAAGCGCTCGAATCGGCGATGGCAGGCGACAAACAGATCCTGCTGGTGGCCCAGAAGAACCCGGCGGACGATGATCCGAACGAAGACGGTCTGTACCGTGTGGGAACCGTCGCGACCGTATTGCAGTTGCTGAAGTTGCCGGACGGAACCGTCAAAGTACTGGTTGAAGGCGAGCAGCGTGGCGCGATGGAGCGCTTTATCGAGGTCGAGGACCATTGTCGTGCCGAGGTGTCGCTGATCGATGAGGCGGACATTGAGGCGCGTGAAGCCGAAGTCTTTACCCGCAGCTTGCTGAGTCAGTTCGAACAATATGTTCAGCTTGGGAAAAAGGTGCCTTCAGAGGTGCTTTCGTCCTTGGCGAGCATTGTCGAGCCGGCGCGTCTGGTCGATACCATGGCAGCCCATATGGCGCTCAGGATCGAGCAGAAGCAGGCCATTCTGGAAGTGACCGATTTGCCGGCGCGGGTCGAGCATGTCATGGCGCTGCTGGATGCCGAGATCGATCTGCTCCAGGTCGAAAAGCGCATTCGCGGGCGCGTCAAGAAACAGATGGAACGTAGCCAGCGCGAGTACTACCTGAATGAGCAGATGAAGGCCATTCAGAAAGAGCTGGGCGATATCGACGAAGGCCACAACGAAATCGATGACCTGAAAAAGCGCATCGAGAATGCCGGTCTGAGCAAGGACGCCCATGCCAAGGCAACCACCGAGCTGAATAAACTCAAGCAGATGTCCCCGATGTCGGCAGAAGCCACGGTGGTGCGGACCTACATCGACTGGCTGGTCAACGTACCGTGGAAGGCTGCGAGCAAGGTTCGCCTGGATCTGGCCAAGGCCGAGGAAGTGCTTGATGCCGATCATTACGGTCTGGAAGAGGTCAAGGATCGCATCCTCGAATACCTCGCCGTGCAGAAGCGCGTGAAGAAACTCAAGGGGCCGGTGCTCTGCCTGGTCGGCCCGCCCGGCGTTGGCAAGACCTCTCTGGCCGAGTCCATCGCTCGCTCGACGAACCGCAAGTTCGTACGCATGGCCTTGGGTGGGGTGCGGGACGAAGCGGAAATTCGCGGTCATCGCCGTACCTATATCGGCTCGATGCCGGGGCGGCTGATTCAGAAAATGACCAAGGTGGGCGTGCGCAACCCGTTGTTCCTGCTCGATGAAATCGACAAGATGGGCAACGATATGCGTGGCGATCCGGCCTCGGCGTTGCTTGAGGTGCTCGATCCGGAGCAGAACCACAACTTCAATGATCACTACCTTGAGGTCGATTACGACCTGTCGGATGTGATGTTCCTGTGTACCGCCAACTCAATGAACATCCCGCCGGCCTTGCTCGACCGCATGGAGGTTATTCGTCTTCCAGGCTATACCGAAGACGAAAAGATCAATATTGCCATTCGCTATCTGGTGCCCAAGCAGACCCAGGCCAACGGCCTGAAGAAGGCCGAGCTGCAGTTCGACGAAGATGCTATTCGCGACATTATTCGCTACTACACCCGCGAGGCCGGTGTTCGCGGTCTGGAGCGCCAGGTGGCGAAGGTCTGTCGCAAGGTGGTCAAGGAGCATGCTGCCCAGAAGACTTTCACAGTGACTGTCACCTGCGAGACGCTTGAGCATTTCCTCGGTGTACGCAAGTTCCGCTATGGCCTTGCCGAGTTGCAGGATCAGGTTGGTCAGGTAACCGGTCTGGCCTGGACCCAGGTCGGTGGCGAGCTGCTCACGATTGAAGCTGCCGTGGTTCCGGGCAAAGGCCGCCTGACCAAGACCGGCTCCCTGGGAGATGTGATGGGTGAATCCATCACGGCAGCGCTAACGGTGGTGCGTAGCCGTGCCGCCAGCCTGGGTATTGCCCCTGATTTTCATGAAAAACAGGACATCCATATTCATGTTCCAGAAGGGGCGACGCCGAAGGACGGTCCAAGCGCCGGTATTGGCATGTGTACGGCGCTGGTATCGGCTCTGACGCAGATCCCGGTTCGGGCAGAAGTTGCCATGACCGGAGAAATAACACTGCGTGGACAGGTACTGGCCATTGGTGGGCTTAAAGAAAAACTGTTGGCCGCGCACCGGGGTGGCATCCGAACGGTGATCATTCCCGAGGAGAATCAGCGTGATCTGAAAGAGATTCCTGAGAATATTAAGCAGGACCTGCAGATTAAACCGGTGAAGTGGATTGACGAAGTCCTCCAAATTGCGCTGCAATACGCGCCGGAGCCCTTGCCTGACGCGGCTCCCGATATTGTTGCAAAGGAAGATAAGCGCGAGTCTGATTCCAAGGAGCGAATCAGCACGCATTAGTCTGAAAGGCTTTGTTGACATATTTTCGGCGCCCTTGATATAAACCGGCCCTTCGTGTCGCTGGCGTTTCAGCACCGTTTTGCCTACACCCAAAATTATAGATACGACTCAACAGAAATAAGGGGACTTAGAGTGAACAAGTCGGAACTGATCGATGCCATCGCCGCATCTGCTGATATCCCGAAAGCTGTTGCTGGCCGCGCGCTGGACGCAGTGATTGAATCCGTCACTGGCGCCCTGAAGGCTGGTGACTCCGTGGTGCTGGTTGGTTTCGGTACTTTTGCCGTCAAAGAGCGCGCCGCACGCACTGGCCGCAACCCGCAGACCGGCAAGCCGATCAATATCGCCGCAGCCAAGATTCCGGGCTTCAAGGCTGGCAAGGCTCTGAAAGACGCTGTTAACTAAGCGCTTTCGATCCGGCCGGTTGTCAGTTCATTCTGGCCCTGCCATGGAGCGGTTGTCCTGTAGGCAATGCCTGTTGCAGTCGGGCTTGAAATCAAGCCCAATCGCTCCAAAAGCTCCGAGAAGGCGCATCCCCGGATGCGCCTTTCTTTTTTATCCGGATTCCACCCTTGCTGCCGTGATTTTGCGCAGCTGACTCCTGGGGGATGCATGCTTCAGAATATCAGGGACAATTCACAAGGCTGGATTGCCAAAACCATCATCGGCATCATTGTCATGTTGCTGGCGCTGACGGGCTTCGAGGCTATTTTCAGCACGGTTGGCAATAGCCGTAATGCTGCTGAAGTGAATGGCGAGGAAATCTCGCTGGACGCCCTTAACCAGGCAGTGAATATGCAGCGCCGACAGCTGGTTCAGCAGCTGGGTGGCGATTTCGATCCTGCGTTGCTGGATGACCGACTGGTTCGCGAGTCCGCTCTTCGCGGGCTCATCGATCAGACCTTGCTGCTCCAGGGTGCACGGAAGGCTGATTTTGCCTTTTCCGACACGGCCCTCGATCAGCTGATCCTGCAAACGCCCGAATTCGCTGTCGATGGCGTTTTCAACGCCGGGCGCTTTGATCAGTTCATCCAGCAGTTGGGCTACACACGGCTTCAGTTCCGCGAATTGCTCCGTCAAGACATGCTGGTAGGTCAACTCCAGGCAGGTATCGGCGCTTCCGGTTTCGTCACCGATGAGCAAATTCAGCACTTCGCACGTCTTGAACAGCAAACTCGTGATTTTGCGATCGTTACGGTGCCTGCAGATGACGCAGCAGTGGAAGTCACCGAGCAGCAGGCGCTTGACTACTACGAGCAGAATACGGACCGCTTCCGTTCGCCCGAACAGGTCGTGCTTGACTACATCGAGCTGAACAAAGAGTCCTTCTTCGATCAAGTCGAGGTTACTGATGAGCAGGTGCAGAGTCTGTACCAGCAGCGTATCGCGAACCTGGCGGAACAGCGTAGAGCCGCGCATATCCTGATTGAGTCGGACAGTTCAAGCGACGCCGAAGCAAAGGCCAAAGTCGAGGAGATCGCCCAGCGCCTGGCTGCTGGCGAAGATTTCGCAGCGCTGGCCAAGGAGTTTTCTGAAGACCCCGGTTCTGCCAGCGAGGGCGGTGATCTAGGGTTTGCCGGTCCCGGTGTTTACGATCCTGATTTCGAGGATGCGCTCTATGCGCTAGCTCAAGACCAGGTCTCGGAGCCGGTACGCTCGGAGTTCGGCTGGCATCTGATCAAGCTTCTGGGCGTTCAGTCACCTGAGGTTCCTGCATTGGAAAGTCTGCAGCCCGAGCTGGTACGTGAGCTCAAGGCGCAACAGGTTGAGCAGCGTTTTGTTGAGCTGAGCAAGCAGCTGGAAGACTCGGCTTTCGAGTCATCCGATCTGGCCCAGCCTGCCCAGGAACTTGGTCTGGTCGTGCAAACCACCGAAGCCTTTGGTCGTGAGGGTGGTAGCGGGATTACTGCCAACCGTCAGGTCATTCAGATGGCGTTCAGCGACGAAGTCCTGGTTGATGGTGCCAACAGCAGCATTATCGAGCTGGACCCGGAAACCACCGTTGTGGTGCGCGTCAAACAGCACCTTCAGCCTGAAACGCTGGCATTCGATACGGTAAAGGAAGACATTCTTGTCCAGCTCCGTCGCAGCAAGGCGGCTGAGAGAGCAAGCGAAGAAGGCCAGCGCCTGCTGAGCACCCTACGTGACGGCGGTCAGCAGGCGATCCAATGGCAGGCCACCGAGGCCGCGGCACGCAATCAGGAAGGTGTTGAGCCTGCCGTGTTGCAGCAAGTGTTCCGCATGCCGCGCCCTGAAACGAGCGACACGCCGACTTATGGCAGTGTACGTCTCGATAGTGGTGACTTTGTGGTCATTCGCTTGGATGGCGTCAGCGAGCCGAATGCTGAGCTTTCCGAGCAGGACAAGCAGAGCTACCGTCGTTTTCTGGCTTCACGCAGTGGTCAGCAGGATTTTGCAGCCTACCGTGCAATGCAGCATGGAGAAGCCGAGATCAAGACCTTCTGATCACATTGGCTGAGCAGGGCGCTTGCACGTGATAAGCGTCCTGATGCCAGGCACAAAAAAACCGCATCTGGATGCGGTTTTTTTGTGGACGGCAAAATCAGTCTTCGATGGCACCCATGGCGGTGGTGTTGAAGCCGCCATCGACATAGAGAATTTCGCCGCTGATGCCGGAGGCAAGATCCGAGCAGAGGAAAGCGCCGGCGTTGCCGACTTCTTCGATGGTCACGTTGCGACGAAGGGGGGTCTGCTTCTCGTTGGCAGCGAGCATCTTGCGGAAGCTCTTGATACCGGACGCCGCGAGCGTACGAATCGGGCCGGCGGAAACCGCGTTTACGCGAGTACCTTCCGGACCGAGGCTGCCGGCCAGATAGCGCACGCCTGCTTCAAGACTGGCCTTGGCCATGCCCATCACGTTGTAATTGGGCATGGTGCGCTCGGCGCCCAGGTAGGTCAGGGTCAGGATGCTACCGTTGCGACCCTTCATCATTGGACGACCGGCCTTGGCCAGGGCGACCAGGCTGTAGGCGCTGATGTCGTGTGCAATCTTGAAACCGTCACGGGTGGTGACGTCGGTGAAGTCCCCATCAAGCTGATCGCCTGGCGCGAAGCCGACAGAGTGGACGATACCGTCCAGACCGTCCCACTTCTTGCCCAGCTCCTCGAAGACCCGGACGATGTCATCGTCGTTGGCCACATCGCAAGGAAAGCACAGCTCCGGGCCTGAGCCCCAGCCCGCGGCGAACTCTTCGACACGGCCCTTGAGCTTCTCGTTCTGATAGGTGAAAGCCAGTTCGGCGCCTTCGCGGTGCATGGCCCCAGCGATGCCCGAGGCAATCGAAAGTTTGCTGGCAACGCCAACGATCAGTACGCGCTTGCCGCTAAGAAAACCCATGTGCTTGTCCCTCTTCTGGTTGTTCAGCCGTTGTTGTCATAAAGGCAGACTCCAACAGCTGCTGTGTATACGGATGTTGGGGGGCGGCGAAAATGGTTCTGGCCGTTCCCTGTTCAACTACTTTGCCATGCCTGACCACCATCATCTGATGGCTTAGCGCCCGTACCACCGCCAGGTCGTGGCTGATGAACAGGTAGGTCAGGTTGTACTTGGCCTGCAGCGAGCGTAATAGCTCAACCACCTGCCGCTGTACTGTTCTATCCAGAGCCGAGGTCGGCTCGTCGAGCAGAATCAGCTCCGGTTTGAGCACCAGGGCCCGGGCGATGGCGATACGCTGTCGCTGGCCCCCGGAAAACTCGTGGGGATAGCGGTGGCGGCTTTCCGGGTCGAGTCCCACCTCGACCAGCGCATCGATGATCGCCTGCGCCTGCTCCTCGGCGTTGCCCATTCCATGAATGTCGAGGCCTTCGCCAACGATTTGCCCAACGGACATGCGCGGGCTGAGGCTGCCGAAAGGGTCCTGAAACACCACCTGCATCTGCCGCCGCAGGGGGCGTAGCGCGCGCTGAGACATGTTCTCCAGCGCCTGGTTCTGAAAACGAATCTCGCCGCGACTGGACAGCAATCGCAGGATCGCGAGCCCCAATGTGGACTTGCCGGAGCCGCTTTCGCCAACGATCCCTAGCGTCTGCCCTTTGGGCAGGCTGAAGGTGACGCCATCGACTGCCTTGATATGGTCCACCGTGCGCCGCAGCAAGCCCTTCTTGATCGGGAACCAGACGCGCAGATCCTTTACTTCCAACAGAGGCGGCGCGGGTTCAGCCGGTGCCGGGTCTCCGCTGGGCTCGGCTGCGAGCAATTCCTGTGTATAGGGATGCTGCGGGTTGCGAAACAATTCCTCGCACGACGCCTGTTCGACGACGCGACCGCGCTGCATGACACATACGCGATGCGCAATGCGCCGAACCAGGTTGAGGTCATGGCTGATCAGCAGCAATGACATGCCCAGGCGTGCCTGCAATTCCTTGAGCAGTTCGAGGATTTTCAGCTGCACCGTGACATCCAGTGCCGTGGTCGGCTCGTCGGCGATCAGCAGCTCAGGCTCGTTGGCCAGGGCCATGGCAATCACCACGCGCTGGCGCTGGCCGCCGGAAAGCTCGTGCGGGTAGGCACGGATGCGTTTTGCCGGCTCCGGGATGCCTACCAGCTCCAGCAGTTCGAGGGTTCTGGCACTGGCCGCCTTGCCTCGCAGCCCTTTGTGAATTTGCAGCACTTCATTGATCTGGGTGCCGACCGTATGCAGCGGATTCAGCGAGGTCATTGGCTCCTGAAAGACCATGGCGATACGATTGCCGCGTATTTGCCGCATGCGTTTCTCGTTCGCCTTGAGCAGATCTTCGCCAGCGTAACGAATCTCTCCTGCCGGGTGTCTGGCAAGCGGGTAGGGCAGCAACCGCAGTATGGAGTGTGCGGTCACGGACTTGCCCGAGCCGCTTTCGCCGACCAGTGCCAGGGTTTCGCCCTTGCGGATGTCGAAACTGACGCCTTCAACCACGCGCTGTGTCCGATCCAGGGTGACGAATTCGACGGCCAGATCGCGTACTTCAATCAGATTCTCAGCCATGCTATTTCCTTGGATCGAAGGCATCGCGAGCAGCCTCGCCGATAAATACCAGCAGGCTCAGCATGATTGCCAGAACCATAAAGGCACTGATGCCCAGCCAGGGCGCTTGCAGATTCGCCTTGCCCTGAGCCACCAGCTCGCCAAGCGATGGCGCACCAGGTGGCAGGCCGAAGCCGAGAAAATCCAGAGCCGTCAGCGTACCGATGGCGCCGGTCAGGATGAAGGGCATGAAGGTCATGGTCGATACCATGGCATTGGGCAGGATATGGCGGAACATGATTGCGCCGTTGCCCATGCCCAGCGCCCGCGCCGCACGCACGTATTCAAGATTGCGCCCGCGCAGGAACTCGGCGCGTACCACATCGACCAGACTCATCCATGAGAACAGCAGCATGATCCCCAACAGCCACCAGAAGTTCGGCTGCACGAAGCTGGCGAGGATGATAAGCAGATAAAGCACCGGCAACCCGGACCAGATTTCCAGTACCCGCTGGCCGACCAGATCGACCCAGCCACCATAGAAACCCTGCAGTGCACCGGCGATCACGCCGATGACCGAGCTGATCAGGGTCAGCGTCAGCGCAAACAGCACCGAGATGCGGAAACCGTAAATGATGCGGGCAAGCACGTCGCGGCCCTGATCGTCAGTGCCCAGCCAGTTGGCCATCGAGGGCGGGCCGGGCGCGGGGACCTGCAGGTCGTAGTTGATGCTGGAATAGTTGAACGGAATCGGTGGCCAGATCATCCAGCCATCCTTTGCCTCAATCAGCTCCTGTATGTACGGACTCTTGTAGTTGGCCTGCATGGGAAACTCGCCACCGAAGCGGGTTTCCGGATAGCGCTTGAAGACCGGGAAAAACCATTCGCCGTCATAGCGCACGACGATGGGCTTGTCGTTGGCAACCAGTTCGGCACCGAGGCTGAGAATGAACAATGCGAGAAATAGCCACAACGACCACCAACCGCGTTTGTGCGACTTGAACAGGGCGAAACGGCGCTGATTGAGTGGGGAAAGCGTCATCTCAAGCCTCCCTGCTTTCGAAGTCGATGCGCGGGTCCACCAGGGTGTAAGTCAGGTCGCCGATCAGCTTTACCACCAGCCCCAGAAGGGTGAACAGGAAGAGGGTGCCGAACACCACCGGGTAATCGCGATTGATCGCCGCCTCGAAACTGAGCAGGCCGAGGCCATCGAGCGAGAAAATTACCTCGATCAGCAGCGACCCGGTGAAGAACATGCCAATGAAAGCTGCCGGAAAGCCGGCAATGATGATCAGCATGGCGTTACGGAACACATGGCCGTAAAGCACCCGGTTCTTGCTCAGACCCTTGGCACGCGCAGTAATGACGTATTGCTTGTTGATTTCGTCGAGAAAGCTGTTCTTGGTCAGAAGCGTCAGGGTTGCGAAGTTGCCGATGACCAGCGCGGTCACCGGCAGTGCCAAGTGCCAGAAATAGTCGAGAATCTTGCCGCCGAGGGTCAGCTCCTCGAAGTTACCCGAGGTCAGCCCCCGCAGCGGAAACCAGTTCCAGTAACTTCCGCCGGCAAACAGCACGATCAGCAGAATGGCGAACAGGAAGGCCGGAATGGCGTAACCGATGATGATTGCGGAGCTGGTCCAGACATCGAACGGGCTGCCGTGGCGCGTGGCCTTGGCGATGCCCAGCGGGATCGAGGCCAGGTACATGATCAGGGTGCTCCACAGGCCCAGCGAGATCGACACCGGCATTTTTTCGATGATCAGATCGGTCACCTTGGCATCGCGAAAAAAGCTTTCGCCAAAATCCAGCCGCAGATAGTTGCTGAGCATGATCCAGAAGCGTTCCGCAGGGGGTTTGTCAAAACCGTAAAGACGCTCGATTTCAGCGATCAGATCGGGATCGAGGCCTTGTGCACCGCGATAGTTGTTGCCACCAATGGCCACTTCCGAGCCACCGCCGGCGATGCGGCTGGTAGCGCCTTCGAAGCCTTCCAGTTTGGCTATCGCCTGCTCCACCGGACCGCCCGGCGCGGCCTGGATGATGAGGAAGTTGATCAGCAGAATGCCGAACAGAGTAGGAATGACCAGCAATAGCCGGCGAAAGATATAGGCAAGCATTCCTAGCGCTCCGTATCTGAACGGGCAGGGGCAGGGGCCTGCGCTTCGATAGCGGGCGGCTCGTCAGTGACGTTCGGATCGGGTGTTGTGGAGTCGGGTTTGTGCCACCAGGTCATCAGTCCGATATCGTTGCGGGGTGTGGTTGCTGGATGTGCCAGATGGTTCCAGTAGGCGACACGCCAGCTCTTGATGTGCCAGTTGGGCACGACATAGTGCCCCCAGAGGAGCAGGCGATCCAGGGCACGGGTACGGCTGATCAGCTCCTCGCGCGACTCAGCGGCAATCAGCTTCTCCACCAGGGTGTCGATTGCCGGGTCCTTCAGGCCGATGAAATTGCGGCTGCCGGGGTTATCGGCACTGGCTGAGTGCCAGTATTCACGCTGCTCGTTGCCCGGCGAACTCGACTGGCCGAAGCCGCTGACGATCATGTCGTAGTCGCGCGAGCGCAAGCGGTTGATGTATTGCGAAACATCGACGCGGCGGATTTCAAGGTCGATACCCAGATCGGCAAGGTTGCGTTTCCAGGGCAGCAGCACGCGCTCGAATTCGGCTTGTACCAGTAGAAACTCGAGCTTGACCGGCTTGCCAAGGTTGTCGACCATCCTGTCGTCCTGGATCTTCCAGCCTGCCTCCGTCAGCAATTTGTAGGCTTTGCGCTGCTGGTCGCGAATCACGCCATCCCCACGGGTGCGTGGAAGCTCGAAAGGTCTTTCAAAGATTTCCGCAGGTATTTGATTTCGCAAGGGTTCGAGCAGGGCTAGCTCCTTCTTGTCCGGCGTGCCGGAAGACGCGAGCTCGGAGTTGTCGAAATAGCTGTGGGTACGGGTATAGGCGCCATTGAACAGCTGGCGGTTGGTCCATTCAAAGTCGAATAGCAGGGCGATGGCTTCTCGAACCCGGACATCCTGCAGGCGCTCTCTGCGGATATTGAAAATGAAGCCCTGCATACCCTGTGGGTTGTGGTTAGCAATCTCGTCCCTGATGATGCGCCCGCTGCGCACTGCCTCGATGTCATAAGCGGTTGCCCAGTTTTTCGCGCTGGTTTCCAGCCAGTAATCGAAATGCCCGGCCTTGAAGGCTTGCAGCGCCACGGTGTTGTCGCGGTAGTAATCCAGATTCAGCTGATCGAAGTTGTAGAAGCCGCGGTTTACCGGCAGGTCCTTGCCCCAGTAGTCCTCGACACGGGCGTAGCGAATCGAACGACCGGCCTGCACTCGCTCCACGCGGTAGGGGCCGCTACCCAGCGGTGGCTCCAGGCTGGTAGCGCTGAAATCTCGTTCGGCCCACCAGTGTTTCGGCAGGACTGGCAGTTGGCCGAGAATCAGCGGCAGTTCACGGTTACCGGCGTGCTTGAAATCGAAGCGAACCCGGCGCTGCGTCTCGGCGACGACCTTTTCCACGTCGGCATAGTAGCCGCGATAATGCGGCGCGCCCTGACTGATCAGGGTTTCGAAGGTGAATACCACGTCTTCGGCCTTGACCGGCTCGCCGTCGTGGAAACGTGCTTCGGGACGCAGATGAAAGCGTACCCACTGGTTGTTGGGGCCTTTCTCGATCTTTTCCGCCAGCAGACCGTAGACGGTGAAGGGTTCGTCGAGGCTGCTGGTGGTCAGGGTGTCGTAGATCAGGCCGATATCGTCGGCGGCAACGCCCTTGTTGATGAAGGGGTTGAGCGAATCGAAACTGCCGAAGCCTGCCTGGCGCAGTACGCCACCTTTGGGAGCGTCGGGATTGGCGTATTCGAAATGGCTGAAACCAGCGGCATATTTTGGTTTTTCGTCATACAGGGTCAGTGCGTGCCGTGGTGCCGCCGTGGCGAGGCCGGCCAGGCAGCAAAGGCCGAGGACGCCTGCATGCAGGAACGGCCAACGTAATCTGTTTGTCATTGAGCCTTCTCCAGGTCCTTCAACCACCACGCGCGCAGCCCGAGCGTGTAGGGCGGTGTGGTGACATGGGCGAACCGGTTGCGGTACGCCAGACGGTGATTGCTGATGAACCAGTTGGGGATGCTGTAATGGTTCCACAACAGCACACGGTCGATGGCGCGGGCGGCAGATATCTGCTCCTCGCGCGTTCTGGCGGCGATCAGCTTCTCGAGCAGCTGATCGATAACCAGGTTGGTGACCCCTGCATAGTTGCGGCCTCCCTTGATATTTACCTGGCTCGAATGAAAGTAGAGCCACTGTTCCAGGCCGGGGCTGAGGCTCTGACCCAGAGTGCCGAGAATCATATCGTAGTCGTACTGATCCAGCCGCTGCTTGTACTGGGCTGCATCTACAGTGCGCAGATGGGCCTGGATGCCGATGCGTGCGAGGTTGCCGGTATAAGGCTGAAGAATGCGTTCAAGACGCGGATTGACCAGCAGTATCTCGAATTGAAGTGCGCGGCCATTCCTGTCCCGAAGGCCTTCGGGCTTCAGTTTCCAGCCTGCGTCTTTGAGCAGCGTTAGCGCCTCGCGCAAGGTGTCGCGCGGAATGCCGCGTCCCTCAGTCCTTGGCAGCTCGAAGGGGGCGGTAAAAAGCGCAGCGGGTAACTGGTCGCGAAAGGGTGACAGCAGCAACCATTCACCCCCTTCCGGGCGCCCCGTAGCCGCAAAATCGCTGTTGGGGTAGTAGCTTTCACTGCGCTGGTAGGCGCCATAGAACAGCGCCCGGTTGGTCCATTCGAAGTCGAGCAGCATGCCCAGCGCCTGACGAACCCTGATATCGGCAAACAGCGGCCTGCGACTGTTCATGAACAGGGCCTGGGTCTGGGTCGGGATCTGGTGCGGGATCTCGGCGCGCACCACCTCGCCTCTGGCGAGCGCCGGGAACTGATAGCCGTTGGCCCAGTTTTTTGCCTGGTGTTCGATATAGAAATCGAATTCGCCGACCTTGAAGGCTTCGAAGGCCACGGTGCTGTCGCGGTAGAACTCAACTTCGACCCGGTCAAAATTGTACTTGCCGCGATTGACCGCAAGGTTTGCACCCCACCAGTTCTTCACCCGCTCGAACTGGATACGACGCCCGGGGTGGACATCGCTGATGCGGTAAGGGCCACTGCCCAGCGGCGGCTCGAAGGTGGTGGCGCGAAAATCGCGGTCTTTCCAGTAGTGCTGAGGCAGCACTGGCAACTCTCCGAGACGCATGATCAGCTGCGTGTTGTCGGGCTTGTCGAATACAAAACGAATTTTATGGCGGTTGAGAATGTCGACCCGCCTGACGCCTTGCAAGTCGGTGCGATAGCGGGGGTGACCGTCCCTGATCAACAGACGATAGGAAAAGGCGACATCGTATGCAGTGATGGCATGACCATCATGAAATCGCGCCGAATCCCGCAAATTGAACACGACCCAGCTCTGGTCGTCGCTGTACTCGATGGTTTCGGCGATCAGCCCGTATACCGAGGCCGGTTCGTCGCCGGAGGGATCGTATAGGCCACCACCTGCCATCAATGTCTCGTTCAGCTCGCTGACGCCGTATTGAAAGAAACCCGGCGTGGCGATCGGGCTGGTGCCCTTGAAGGTGTAGGGATTGAGCGTGTCGAAGCTGCCAGACGCCATCAGCTTCAGGCGCCCGCCCTTGGGGGCGTCCGGATTCACCCAATCAAAGTGGGTAAAGTTTTCGGGATATTTGAGTGTGCCGAACTGGGCATAACCGTGACTTTCGCTGATGGCGGCAAAAGACGGAAAGCTCAATCCCAGACAGATCAATAACAGCAGGACGGGGCGCATCAAACGGAGATCCGATCCATGGCACTTGCGGGCTTTTCGGTCGGCTACAGTAACAGCTTGTATCCGCTGGAAAAAGGTCGCCACCCATCACTCTTTGCGTCAACAGATGACAGCCGCGAGCTGCTGCGGCGCCGATCAGGGCGCAAGATACAGCGTCAGCGTCTGGCCGGGCTTGAGTAACGTGCTATCCACGGGGTTCCAGCTTTTCAGGTGATTGATGCGCACGTTGAAGCGTTTGGCGATTTCATACAGCGAATCGCCTTTTCTGACCTTGTAGTAGGTCGGCTGGTGTTTGTTGCCACGGCTTTCGCCAGCGGCCTGGATGGACAGGACCTGACCCACCTTGAGGCTGCTGCCGGACAGCCCATTCCAGCGTTGCAGGTCGCGTACCGAAACCTGTTGTGCCTTGGCTATTTCCCAGAGATTGTCACCCTTGCGGACCCGGTAGTTTCTGGCTGGCGGCTGGTTTCGGGAGACAACGTGCAGCAGTTCACGTGGGCGCGCATCCGTGGGCTGCGGAATGCTGAGCAGCTGCCCGATTCGCAGACGGTCATTCTTGAGGTGATTGATATCACGGATAATGTTGACGGACAGATGATGGCGGTTGGCGATGGCGCCCAGGGTATCGCCGGGCTTTACCTTGTACTGCTGCCAGTCGACGGCATCCTGCGGCTTCATCAGTGCCAGGTTGGCCGCCAGCATTTCCGCTTTTGCACTCGGCACCAGCAGATGCTGTGGACCGCCGAGGGTGATGCGACGGGTGAAGGCCGGGTTCAGCTGATACAGCTCATCTTCATCGAGATCGGCCATTTGCGCGACGGTAGCAAGGTTCACCTGCTGTTTCAGGGCGACCACTTCAAAATAGGGTTCGTTGGCAATAGGGCTCAGATTGAGTCCGTAGGCTTCGGGACTCTGGACCATCTGCGAAAGCGCCAGCAGCTTGGGCACATAGTCGCGGGTTTCCCTGGGCAGTGGCAGATTCCAGTAGTCGGTTGGCAAGTCGAGTTTCTGATTGCGCTCGATTGCGCGGCTCACAGTCCCTTCACCAGCGTTGTAGGCCGCAAGTGCCAGAAGCCAGTCGTCGTTGAACAGCCCGTGCAGATAGGAGAGGTAACGCAGTGCGGCTGCAGTCGAGGCGGTGATGTCGCGCCTGCCGTCGTACCAACTGGTCTGCTGCAGATTGAAATGACGGCCTGTCGAGGGAATGAACTGCCACAGGCCCATTGCCTTGGCGGGTGAATAGGCGAACGGGTTGTAGGCACTCTCGATGATGGGCAGCAAGGCCAGTTCGAGCGGCATGTTGCGCTCTTCCAGCTGCTCAACGATGTAATGGATATAAAGGCTGCCACGCTCACCGGCGAGCTCGATGGAGCGGGGGCGGGCGGCGTACAGCAGGCGCTGTTGTTCGATGCGTGGATTGCTGTCCAGATGTTCCTGAAGCTTGAAGCCGTCCCTGATACGACCCCAGACATCCGCGTGTTGAAGCTCGGCAGGTTTTGAGTCCAGCCACAGAGTTTGCTGGTTCAGCGATGTGGCAGCGAGTGGCTCGACATGGGTGGCCGGTGCGCGCGAAGCGGTGGTGCTCTGGCAGCCGGTAATGGCAAGACAGATGGCCAGCGCCAGGACCCGACCGGAGGCTGCCAAGGCGTCCGGAGATGGGCAATTCGAAGAGTCGGACGGCATTGGCTGAAGGCTTCCCCTGGCGCAAAATTCGGGGGAGTGTAGAAATGCCGTACCGGTGGGTCAAGTAAAGGCTGCGATTTTGCGGACTGGTGCAGGTCTGCTGGCGTTTCATTGCGAAGCGTCAGCAGATCCCCGCTTTTCTCAGAAGTTGTCTTTCCAGGCTCTCAGCGCGGCGAATACGGTTTCAGGGTTTTCGCCCCGATAGCCCTTGTGTTGACACGCAGCCACTACGGCGGGCTCGTTGCAACGCAGGAACGGATTGGTCGCCTGCTCACGCTGCAGGTTCGAAGGGAGTGATATCTGGCCAGACTCGCGCAGCAGGCGGACCTGTTCGAGGCGCTCTGCAATATCCCGATTGTCGGGCTCTACAGCCTGGGCGAAACGCAGGTTGCTCAGTGTGTATTCATGGGTGCAGTACACCCGGGTTTCTGCCGGCAGTGCCGCCAGCCGCTGCAGCGAGGCGAACATCTGTGCCGCAGTGCCCTCGAACAGACGTCCGCAACCGGCGGCGAACAGGGTGTCGCCGCTCAGCAGCCAGGGTGAATCGGCAGCGTCATGGAAATACGCGATATGCCCCAGCGTATGCCCCGGGACTTCGATCACGTCCAGATCGTGTTCCAGAATGCGGATACGCTGGCCCTCAGCGAGTCCCTGATCCATTGCGGGGATCTTTTCGGCGGCGGGGCCGTAAACTCTGACGCCGTACTGCGACTTGAGTTGCTGCACACCACCGACATGGTCATGGTGATGGTGGGTGATGAGAATATCCGTCAGCTGCCAGCCCGGATGGGCATCCAGCCAGGCCTGAACGGGAGCGGCATCGCCCGGGTCCACCACGGCACAGCGTTGTTGTTGCGTATCCTGCAGCAGCCAGATGTAGTTGTCGGTGAACGCGGGCAGAGCATCTATTTTCAACATGGGTGCGGGTCGCCAAGTCAGTCGCAAAGGCGCATCCTAACAGCCAGATTCGAAAGTGGAACCGACCGCAAGTTGCGGTTGCAACGACCGCAGCGATCATTGGAGCCGAGCCATGAGTGATGAGCCGTGCGCCGGGGCTGATAGCCCCTGGCTGGCGCTGATGAGCAAGACCAGCGCCTGGTTTGATGGGCCCGCAGGCCGACAACTGCTGGAACATGAACAGCATGTGCTGGCTCAGGAGCTTGAGCGCTTCTTCGGTAGTTACCTGGTGCATTACGGCCCTTTCGCCAATACCCCCATCGAGCCGCAGAAGCTCAAACGCAGTGTGCGGCTGGGGCCACCCTTGCCAGGGGTCGAGATCGTCTGCGAGGAGCAATCCTGGCCGATTGGCGAGCATGCGGCGGATGTTGTGGTAGTACAGCATGGCCTGGATTTCAGCCTGTCGCCGCATGCGCTGTTGCGTGAGGCCGCGCGCAGCGTCCGGCCTGGAGGCCACCTGCTGATCGTCGGCATCAATCCATGGAGTCCCTGGGGCGCTTCGCACCTGCTGTCGCGCAAGGCTTTTCGCCAGGCCCGCTGTATCCGCCCGACACGGGTTGGTGACTGGCTGAACCTGCTCGGCTTTGCGCTGGAGAAACGCCGGTTCGGATGCTATTGTCCGCCGCTTTCTTCGAGCCAATGGCAGGCGCGACTGTCCGGTCTGGAAGCCATCGGCCAGCGATTGCAGGCGCCCACGGGCGGTTTCTATCTGCTGGTGGCGCGCAAGCTGATGGTGGGCCTGCGACCCCTGCGGGAAAGTCGCCGCGAGCGTATGGGCCAGCTGTTGCCGATGCCTGTGGCGAAGGTCAGTCGTCGCGATGCCGAACACTAGCGAGCCAGTAATCTGCATGAGTGATGAAGCGGTCGAGATCTATACCGATGGTGCCTGTAAAGGCAATCCCGGCCCTGGCGGCTGGGGCGCGCTGCTGATCTACAAGGGCGTGAAGCGTGAACTCTGGGGCGGCGAGGCGCAAACCACCAACAACCGCATGGAGCTGATGGCAGCCATCCGCGCGCTTGAGGAGCTGAAAAGGCCCTGTCAGGTGCGCCTGGTCACTGACTCCCAGTACGTCATGCAGGGCATCAATGACTGGATGCCAAACTGGAAGAAGCGTGGCTGGAAGACCGCTGCCAAGCAGCCGGTAAAGAATGCCGACCTCTGGATGTTGCTTGACGAACAGGTCAACCGCCATCAGGTCACCTGGCAATGGGTGCGCGGCCATACCGGCCATCCAGGCAATGAGCATGCCGACCTGCTGGCCAACCGGGGCGTAGTCCAGGCCAAACGACAAACCGCTTGAGAGAGATGCAAACATGCGCAGCGTAGTGCTGGATACAGAAACCACCGGCATGCCGGTCACCGATGGCCACCGTATCATCGAGATCGGCTGCGTCGAAGTCATCGGTCGACGCCTGACGGGCCGGCATTACCACGTCTATCTACAGCCGGACCGTGAAGTGGACGAGGGCGCCATCGCGGTACACGGCATCCACAATGAGTTTCTGGTCGACAAGCCGCGCTTCAGGGATGTCGCCGATGAGTTCTTCGAGTTCATCAAGGGCGCACAGCTGATCATCCACAATGCGGCGTTCGACGTCGGCTTCATCAATAATGAATTTGCTCTGCTCGGCCAACGCGAGCGTGCCGAGCTGAGTGATCACTGCAGCATCCTCGATACCCTGCTGATGGCCCGCGAGCGTCATCCTGGCCAGCGCAACAGCCTCGACGCGCTGTGCAAGCGTTATGGCGTGGATAACTCCGGTCGCGAGTTGCACGGCGCCTTGCTCGATGCCGAGATCCTCGCCGATGTCTGGCTGACCATGACGGGTGGGCAGACCAACCTGTCCCTGGCCGGCGACGGCACGGAGGGTGAAAACGGCGGACGGCAGCAGGCCACTCCCATTCGTCGGTTGCCGACCAGCCGCCCCATGACCCAGGTGCTGCGGGCCAGTGCCGAAGAGATTGCCGCGCATTCGGCACGCATGCAGGCCATCGAGAAAGCGGCAGGCGCTCAGCCCCTGTGGTTACAGCTGGAGCAGGCAGGCGAGACGCCAGCTTGAGTCGACACTCACTATTCAGGCTTGGTGCTTGAGGACGAAGCTTCTACCCTGAGGTGAAGCATCTTCAGGAAGTCCTCATGTACAAAGACCTGAAATTCCCCATTCTCATCGTCCATCGCGACATCAAAGCCGACACGGTAGCCGGTGAGCGGGTCCGTGAAATCGCCGCAGAGCTTGAGCAGGACGGTTTTCATATCCTGCCAACCGGCAGCGCCGCGGAAGGGCGGATCGTTGCTTCCACTCATCATGGGCTGGCCTGCATTCTCGTAGCTGCGGAAGGCGCCGGGGAGAACCAGCGCCTGCTGCAGGATGTCGTCGGGCTGATACGGGTGGCCCGCCACCGTGCGCCGCGACTACCAATCTTCGCGCTTGGCGAACAGATCACGATTGAAAATGCACCCGCAGAAGCAATGGTCGATCTCAATGAGCTTCGCGGGCTGCTCTACCTGTTCGAGGATACGGTGCCGTTTCTGGCGCGCCAGGTGGCGCGGGCGGCGCGCAACTATCTGGACGGGTTGCTACCGCCGTTTTTCCGCGCACTGGTACGTCATACGGGGGACTCCAACTACTCCTGGCACACACCTGGTCACGGCGGCGGCGTCGCTTTTCGCAAGAGTCCGGTAGGGCAAGCCTTCCATCAGTTTTTTGGTGAAAACACCCTGCGTTCCGACCTCTCGGTGTCCGTGCCGGAACTGGGTTCGCTGCTTGATCACACCGGGCCGCTGGCGGCTGCCGAGACCCGAGCGGCACGCAACTTCGGCGCCGATCACACGTTTTTTGTCATCAATGGCACTTCGACCGCCAACAAGATTGTCTGGCATTCGATGGTGGCTCGTGACGATCTGGTGCTGGTGGATCGCAACTGCCACAAGTCGATTCTGCATTCGATCATCATGACCGGCGCGATTCCGCTCTACCTCACCCCATCGCGCAACGAGCTGGGCATCATCGGGCCGATCCCGCTGGAAGAATTCACGCCGGCCTCCATCCAGGCCAAGATCGATGCCAGCCCGCTGGCGCGTGGTCGGCCGCCACGGGTAAAGCTGGCGGTGGTGACCAATTCGACCTACGACGGGCTCTGTTACAACGCCAATCTGATCAAACGCACCCTGGGTAACAGTGTCGACGTGCTGCATTTCGACGAGGCATGGTATGCCTATGCGGCCTTTCACGAGTTCTATGACGGTCGCTATGGCATGGATACTCGCGAGCAGGGTCCGCTGGTCTTCACCACCCATTCGCCGCACAAGGTGCTGGCCGCCTTCAGCCAGGCTTCAATGATCCATGTGCTCGACAGCCAGCAGCGACAGCTGGACAGGGATCGTTTCAACGAAGCCTTCATGATGCATACCTCAACCTCGCCGCAGTACGGCATTCTCGCCTCGCTGGATGTAGCTTCGGCCATGATGGAAGGCCCGGCCGGTCGCTCATTGATCCAGGAAACCTTTGATGAGGCACTGAGTTTCCGCCGTGCGCTGGCCAATCTGCGCAACCATCTGGCGGCTGATGACTGGTGGTTCAGCATCTGGCAGCCGGAGGCCGCTGATGGCACGGAGACCCTGACCACTGCCGACTGGCTGCTGCAGCCGGAGGCGGACTGGCATGGTTTCGGTGACGTCGCTGCGGATTACGTGCTGCTTGACCCGATCAAGGTGACCTTGACCACGCCCGGTCTCACGGCCGATGGCAAGCTCAGTGAACGTGGCATTCCCGCAGCGGTGGTCAGCCGGTTTCTCTGGGAGCGCGGTCTGGTAGTGGAGAAAACCGGACTCTACTCGATGCTGGTGCTGTTCAGTCTGGGTATCACCAAAGGTAAATGGAGCACGCTGCTCACCGAGCTGCTGGAATTCAAGCGGAACTATGACGACAACATTCCGCTCTGCGATGCGCTGCCCAGCGTCGCGCAGGCTGGCGGTAGCCTTTATTCCGCAATGGGCCTGCGTGATCTGTGCGATGCGCTGCATGGCTGCTACCGGGATAATGCCACCGCGAAAGCCATGCGGCGCATGTATACCGCGCTGCCGGAGCAGGTGCTGAAGCCGGCAGAAGCGTATGACAAACTGGTGCGAGGTGAAGTCGAAGCCGTGCCCATCGACGCGCTGGAGGGGCGCATCGCAGCCGTGATGCTGGTGCCATATCCGCCGGGCATACCGCTGATCATGCCTGGCGAGCGTTTTACTGCCGAGACGCGCTCGATTCTCGACTATCTCGACTTTGCCCAACGCTTTGCCCTGCATTTTCCCGGCTTTGATGCCGATGTGCATGGACTGCAACGCGAGGATCATCCCGAAGGAACACGCTATACGGTGGACTGCATCGTGCAGAGCTGATGCCAATGCCCCGGCGATGTGCAAGGGCGTGGGCTGCATCACACGCTCTTGCATCGACTTTCAGCCGGCTGTTGTTATAGTTGTGCGGCTTGAAACAGGGTTCCTGAGAAGACCTGACAAACTGCCCAGGCACATGCAGTCGAGGAAGATAGCGTGACCGAATACCAAGCCTTTCGTGTGGAACTGAAGGACAGGATCGCCCATGTGGCGATCAACCGACCTGAAAAAATCAATGCCATGAACGCTGCGTTCTGGAGCGAGATCGTCGACATTTTCCAATGGATCGATGACTCCGATGAGGCGCGAGTGGTGGTGCTGACGGGCGAGGGCAAGCACTTCTCAGCGGGCATCGATCTGCAACTGCTGGCCCAGGCCGCCAGCGGCATGGGCAGCGACATCGGGCGCAACGCCGACCGCTTGCGCCGCCAGATACTCAAGCTGCAGGCCTCTTTCAACGCCGTGGACAACTGTCGCAAGCCGGTGATCGCGGCCATTCAGGGCTATTGCATCGGTGGCGCCATCGACCTGATCTCCGCCTGTGACATGCGTTACAGCACACTCGATGCGCAGTTTTCCATCAAGGAAATCGACATGGGCATGGCGGCGGACGTCGGTACTCTCCAGCGCCTGCCACGCATCATTGGCGACGGTATCATGCGTGAGCTGGCCTATACCGGGCGTACGGTCGATGGGCGGGAAGCGCAGTCGATCGGCCTGGTCAACCGAGCCTATCCGGACCAGTCAGCCATGATGGTTGCAGTGCTTGAGCTGGCAGCACAGATCGCCGACAAGTCGCCTGTGGCCATTCGCGGCACCAAGGAAATGATTCGCTACATGCGTGATCACCGCGTCGATGACGGCCTCGAATATGTCGCCACCTGGAATGCGGCCATGCTCCAGTCGGCAGACCTCAAGGTGGCCATGACCGCTCACATGAGCAAACAGAAACCGGACTTCGCCGACTGATGCATCAGCCAAACATTGCGCAGGGGGTGCGCCAGGCATGGTAACCGGAGCGACTTCACTCAGCCTCGTTCGCGATGAGCTTTTCGCCACCATGGAAGAGGCCGAGCAGAGCCTCGAACACTTCATCATCGACCGCAATAACGGCGGCTTGCTGCAGCAGGCGGTGGAGAACCTCAAGCAGGTTCGCGGCACCCTGAGCCTTATCGAGCTGACCGGTGCCGAGCTACTCGCACAGGAGATCCTGCAACTGGCCACGGATATACCCGTGGGTGCCGGAGAAGATCGAGACACACAACTGACGGCACTCAGCAATGCACTGTACGTGCTGGCGCGCTATCTGGAGAGTGTCGATGCCAGTCGTCAGGAAATGCCCGAACTGCTTCTGTCGCCGATCAATGCGTTGCGCCTGGCCGGTGCCCAGCCGGCGCTACCGGAAAGTTTTTTCTTCAGCGTTCGTCTCGACCATGCGAGGCCTGCAGTCGCAGTGCCAGCGCGTGAACCTGCCGCGCGCATTGCCGAGGCGCGTCGACTGAGGCAGATGTATCAGGTTGGCCTGCTTGGATTCATCCGCGAAACCAATACATCGGCCAGTCTCAAACTCATGGGGCGAGCGCTCAGTCGGCTGGACATGCTCTACGCCAACACACCGGCAGGGCGTCTGTGCTGGCTGGGCAGTGCTGCACTGGAAGCGCAGCTCGATGGTCAGCTGCTGTCCCGTCAGTCACGCAAGCAGCTGTTTTCCAGGGTCGACCGTGAGCTTCGGCAACTGATCGTCAACAGCGCTCATGAACCGCCGCGCAGCCTGCTCAAGGAGTTGCTGTATCTGGTTGCGCTGGCAGAGAGTGGCGGACCGCTTGTGTCTCAGGTCCGGGAGATATTTTCGCTGGCCTCGCTGCCTTTCACCGATCATCTTCTCGAGGACGAGTCGCAGCGCCTGGCCGGCCCCGGCCACGCAGTGATGCGCTCGCTGTCTTCGGCTATCCGCGAGGAGCTTGCGAGTCTCAAGGACCTGCTGGATCTGATCGAGCGCCAGACCGCTGCAGCGGAATCCTATGTCAATCTGCACAGCCTGCTTGGCAAGCTGGCCAAGACACTTGGCATGGTCGGACTATCGTCTGCTTCCAGTGGCCTGCATGCACAACTGAGCCTGGTCTCGGGCTGGACTGCCGATAATCCGCCTGCCCCTGAAGCGCTGCTCAAACTCGCCGATGCGGTGCTCTATGTCGAAAGCATGGTGGCCAGTCTCGAGCGGGGTGAACGGCGCGAGACACGCCCGCAGATTGCTCAGCCCGGCAATGAAGCACAGGCCTTTGCCAACCACCAACTCACCGAAGCCCGCATCGTGGTGATTGGGGAAGCAACAGCTGGCCTTGCCTTGGCCAAGCGGGCCATCACCGCCTACCTGGAATCCAATGGCGAGAAACTGCACCTGGCCAATGTTCCGTTCAGCCTGATGGCAGTTCGCGGCGGGCTGCGTTTTCTCGAGCAGGATCGCGCTGCCGAACTGATTGGCGCGTGCTCGGACTTCATTCAGAAGCAGATGATCGAAGGCGTGCAGATGCCCTCCGAACAAATGCTGGAAACCCTCGCCGATGCATTGACCAGCCTTGAATACTACCTCGAAGGTGGGGCGATCCTGCGTCGAGACGATTCACGCATCAGCGTTCTGGACCTGGCCGCCGACAGTGTGCGCGCGCTCGGTTTGCCGGTAGCCGCCTGAGTGAGCCTGCGCTGGCAACCCGCACGCCTCGATCCGACGGATGTAAACGGCTGGGCGGTGGTGCATTGCCAGCAGGGCTTTCTCCATGACGACAGCGGCGTGCTGTTCCCCAGGGATTGGCTGAAACGTCTGGACTTGCCACTGATCAGCGAACAGGGCTTGGGTTACTTCGATGGCGAGCCTGTGTTCCTGTTCGAGCTGGCTCACCAGGCCGAGGTGCCTGGCGCGTCTTGGCAGGGATTGCGCCAGTTCATGCTGCAGGATGAGGATGTCGACAGGTTTCGCATGCTTGGTTTTGCCGCGCAGATCGGTACCTGGGCCAACCAGCATCGTTTCTGTGGCCGTTGCGGCCAGCCGATGCGTCAGCATCCCTCGGAGCGCGCGATGCAGTGTGCCTCGTGCGGCATCCATCACTACCCGCGTATCTCTCCGAGCATGATCGTACTGGTGACCCGTGGCGACGAGCTTTTGCTGGCACGCTCGCCGCGCTTTGCCCCCGGGATCTACAGCACCCTCGCCGGGTTCGTTGAACCTGGCGAGTCGGTGGAGCAATGCGTGATACGGGAAGTACACGAAGAAATCGGGATTGCTATCCACAGGCCGCACTACATCTGCAGCCAGGGCTGGCCGTTTCCACATTCGCTGATGCTCGGCTTTCATGCTGAATATGCGGCAGGGGACATCATCCTTCAGCCGGAAGAGATCGAGGATGCCGGCTGGTTCCATATAGACCAGCTACCCGCCTTGCCCGCGCCGAAATCCATTGCCCGCTATCTCATCGAGCTGTACCTGGCTCGGCGTTCAGGCCGCGCCGAACCAGTGCTGCCAGGCTAAGCGCAGGCTTAACAGCAAAACCACGAAGATGAATATTGGCCGGATGAATTTCGAGCCACCACGGATTGCCGTTCGCGCGCCAAGGTAGGCACCAGCCATCAATGCCAGTCCCATGCCAAGGCCCAGCACCCAGGCAACCTGACCGCTGATGATGAAAACAGCCAGTGCCGTACCGTTGCTGACGAAGTTCATGCTGCGCGCCACACCGCTCGCCCTGAGCAGATCCAGCGGATAAAGCAGCAGGCTGCTGACCGTCCAGAAGGCGCCCGTACCGGGTCCCGCAATACCGTCATAGAAGCCAAGCCCCAATCCCTGCGGCCACTGGCGATGTTTGCCAATCGATGCGTTGTTGTCTTTGGGCGTCGCTGGAACGGGGTTGAACAGCAGATACAGCCCACAGACAAAAACCACCAGTGGCAGCAGCTGGTTTAGCCAGCGCGCAGGAATCAGATGCGCCAGTCCGGCGCCAAGTGCCGCACCAATGGCAGTGGCGACCAGTGCACGACGCCACTGCCGGGGAGCGAAGAGCTTGCGTCGATAAAAGGTGAAGCTGGCCGTGGCTGAACCGAAGGTCGCGCACAGCTTGTTGGTACCCAGTACCAGGTGGGGCGGCAGGCCGGCGGTAAGCAGAGCAGGCAGGGTCAGCAGGCCACCACCACCGGCAATGGCATCGATAAAGCCGGCAAGAAAGGCAACCACTAGCAAGGCCGCCAGCACGGAGAGATCCAGGGGTAATTCGAGAAAGGGCATGGAGGCACTTGCTAATGAGACGAAGGGGAGAGGAGAAAAGCATGCAATGGCGCATGATGCCGTTTGCTCAGCGCCAAGCCAACGGTCTGACAATCTGAAGCAGCGACATAATGTCGACCCGTAATCAGTGTTCCATGCTGATAATGGATGCCACGCAGAGTGCCACTGATAATGCTTCACCCTTTTTTCAGGAAAGCGTGAGATGCAATATCTGGGACTTGCCGTAGGTGTCGGCTTCCTTGCGCTGGTAACGGCTCTGGTCGCGCTGCGTGTGCTGTTGGGTGGCAACTGGCTGCTGGGGTGGTTGCGCGGTTCCTTCGGCTTATTATTACTCGTGCTGGGCGGTGTGATTGGGCTGGTTGCCTGGGATGTCACCCGTTATCGCTCCCTGCCACAGGACGAGCCACTGGCGCGACTGGTCTTTCAGGCCGAAGGACAACAGCGTTATCAGGTGAGGCTTGAACAGGCAGGGCAAGCCCGCTTCGTTACGCTGGAAGGCGACCTCTGGCAGCTTGATCTGCGCGTGCTCCAGTGGAGAGGGTTGGCATCCTTGATCGGCCTGGAAAACGGCTTTCGACTGCAAAGACTTTCTGGGCGCTACCTGGCGGTGGAACAGCAGGAGCAAGCGCGCAATGTGCGGGTCGAGCTTGAAGAGAGCAAGCTGGGGCTGGATTTCTGGGCCTGGCTGCAGCGCTGTCAGTGTGGTTCGCCGCTGGTCGCCGCACAGCATCGCCGAGTCAGTTTCCTGCCTATCGCTGACGGCGCCGAATATGCCATCAAGATGACGCCAACAGGGCCACTGGCACAGCCGGTGAATGCCGCCGCCCAGCAAGCGATGAAGGATTGGTAGCTGGGCGGTATCGATCCAGGGAGCCTGCCAGCTCCCGTTTTTCATTCAGGCGAGATAACCGCCGTCCACATTGAGCGCCATACCTGTGGTGTAACTGGAAGCGTCGCTGGCCAGGTAGAGCACCGCGCCTGTCATTTCTTCGGGATTGGCTACGCGATGCAGGGGGATATACCGCAGTGCCTCTTCACGGATGGCATCGTTACTGACCAGTGCCGAAGCGAACTTGGTGTCGGTCAGCCCTGGCAGCAGGGCGTTGCAGCGGATGCCCAGCGGTGCGCATTCCTTGGCGAAGGCCTTGGTCATGTTGATCACGGCGGCCTTGGTGACCGAATAGATCCCCTGAAAATGCCCCGGTGTGACGCCATTGATCGACGCGACATTGATGATGCTGCCGCCGCCGTGCTCGCGCATCAGCTTGCCGGCTTCGACGGACATGAAGAAATAGCCGCGAATGTTCACGTCCACGGTTTTCTGAAATGCCGAGACATCGGTGTCGAGGATGTGGCAGAACTGCGGATTGGTCGCCGCGTTGTTCACCAGAATGTCGAGGCGTCCGAATTCCTCTCGGATACGGGTGAAAACGGCCTGGATCTGCTCCAGTTCGCCAATGTGGCAGGCTATCGCCGTGGCCTTGCCGCCCTCGGCGTTGATGGCGTCGGCTACCGCCTGACAACCCTCTATCTTGCGGCTGGAAACGATGACATGGGCCCCTTGCCGGGCAAGCAGTCTGGCAATGGCCTCACCAATGCCACGGCTGGCGCCGGAGACGAAGGCGATCTTGCCATCCAGGTCGAAAAGAGTGGTTTTGTTCATGGTGCGGTTTTCCTGTGATGGTAGCTGTTCTACAGCTTCGACTTGTGGATGACCTTCAGACACATCTGCTCAAGCAGGGCGTTGAGTTGCACGAACCTGGCGAATCGCTTGTCCTGGGTCTGGCCGTGGAAATAGCGGTAGTAGATCTGTTGAATGATGCCGGCCAGTCGGAACAGGCCATAGGTGTAGTAGTAATCAAAGTTGTCGATGCGGATGCCGGCGCGTTCAGCGTAGTAATCGACGAACTGCTGGCGCGTGAGCATGCCTGGCGCGTTGCTCGGCTGTTTGCGCATCAACTGCACGGGCGCCGGGTCATTAGCTTCGATCCAGTAGGCGAGGGTGTTGCCCAGGTCCATCAGTGGGTCGCCGAGGGTGGTCATCTCCCAGTCGAGTACGCCGATGATCTCCATCGGGTTGTCCGGGTTGAGGATGACGTTGTCGAAGCGGTAATCGTTGTGGATGATGGCGGGCTTGGGATGATCGGCTGGCATCTTGTCGCGCAGCCAGGCCTTGACCGGCTCCCAGCTCGGCGCATCGGGGGTGATGGCGCGCTCGTAGCGCTCGATCCAGCCGCTGATCTGGCGCTGCACATAACCCTCAGGCTTGCCCAAGTCGGCCAGCCCGCAGGCCTGGTAATCGACGTTGTGCAGATCGACGAACTTGTCGATGAAGCTCCTGCACAGGGCACGGGTCTGCTCCGGCGTGAAGCCGAGCTCCGCCGGCATGTCTTCGCGCAGGATGATGCCCTTGACCCGCTCCATGACATAGAACTCGGCACCGATAAGGTTCTCGTCGGTGCAGTGAGCATAAGCCTTGGGGCAGTAGGGGAAGCCGGCGTTGAGCTGATTGAGGATGCGGTATTCGCGGCCCATGTCATGTGCCGACCTGGCCTTCTGGCCGAACGGCGGGCGGCGCAGCACCAGCTCCCGGCCCGGATACTCCAGCAGATAGGTCAGGTTGGACGCGCCACCGGGAAACTGTGAAATGCGCGGCATACCTTCAAGGCCTGGAATATGAGCCTTCAGGTATGGATCGATGACATCGACCGGCAGTTGCTCACCCTCTCGGATGTGGCTGGTCTGATCTGTGAGCGCCATGCGTGCCCCTTTCTAATCAATGCTGTAAGCAGGTCAACGGCTAATCTAAGTGCCGTGCGTCGTCTTCACCAAGAGAAGCGGCTTGTTATTGGCCGGGGTGTTGCCATGCAATCAAGGTGCTTGATGCCGGATAGTCATTGGATGTACCCATAAAAAAACCGAAATCTTCCGATTTCGGTTTTTTTGCACATCCGGGCCGGGTCAGGCCGGGAAGAGTTCGCTCAGCTTCAACGCCAGCATCATGTCGCCTTCGGCGCGCAGCTTGCCGGCCATGAAAGCCTGCATACCGTCGGTTTCGCCGCTGATCACGCCCTGCATGGTTTCGCTGTCCATGATCAGCGTGACGTTGGCATCGGCCGATTCGCCCTTGTTGAAGTCGCAGGTGCCGTCCTTGACGATGAGGTAGTAGTTTTCCGCATCGGTGATGTTGAACTGGAAAACCAGATCCAGACCGGTGGCGGCGCTGGCGTTGAACTTGGCCTTCATGCCCTGAATGGTGTCGTCGACGGTGCTCATGGATATGTCCTTTTTATCGTGAAAAACATGCGATCTCTGATCGCGTTGAAATGGAGCCTATCGCCAGGTGATGAGCTCCGGATTCTTTAACAGTTCCAGATGTACGTGATTGTTGAAGGATGCCAGGGAGACTTCCTTTTCGCGAAACTTCAACTGGCTGAGGGAGGTATTGACGATCTGCCAGTTCAATTCGAAGGCCTTTATCGACTGCATCCCGAGGATCAGCTGAAGCAATGCGGTGATGGTTCCGCCCGAGGTAAAAACCGCGATACGGTCCTTCGGACCGGCCTGCTCAAGCAGGCGGTTCAGGCCACCCTCGACGCGCTCGATGAAGCCCTGCCAGCTTTCCAGGCCTTCCTTTTCGTGTTCGCCCGAAACCCATCGCTGAATCACGTGACTGAACAGGCGCTGGAACTCGGCGCGGTGATTGGCCGCATTGTGCAAAATGCGCAGAGCGTCAGGCTCGATGCGCAACAGATCGTCCATATGCGCCCGAATCACCTCGTCGGCGAGGAATTCATTGAATGCCGGAAGGATTTCAACTTCAGGCTGAGGTATTCCGCTGCGGTTTTCCAACTGCTCGAGCGTCGCCTGTGCCGTATCCTGCTGGCGCTTCAATTCGCCGCTAATACAGCGGTCGAAGCGAAGGTCCAGCTCATTGAAATAGTCACCCAGGGCAGCTGCCTGGCGAAAGCCGAGCGGTGACAGGACGTCATAGTTTTTCGCGCCAAAAGACGCCTGACCGTGTCTGATCAGGTAGATACTACCCATGCTCTGCTCCACACCCGGATTTTCGCGAGGGTAGGGAGAACAACGGGGAGTGTCAACGAAAAATCATACGTTTGTTTGAATTGTCTGGGCTGGCTCCAATACCTTGGCGGTCGGTATGCTTGGCCGGTTTGTGCCACGCCGGAGTTCCGTTGGCGCCGTAAGTAATCCGAGGAGGATCTGTGGAGTTTCTTGCTGACTATGCAAGCTTTCTGTTGAAGACCGTAACGTTGGTGATCGCCGTCGTGGTGGTGCTGGTTGCAATCGCTGCGTTACGGCGTGGGCGTGGCAAGCAGACGGGCGGGCACCTGGAGGTCCACAAGCTCAACGACTTCTACAAGACGATGCGCGAGCGTCTCGAACAGTCGCTGATAGACAAGGATCAGCTCAAGCTGCAGCGCAAGCACGAGGCGAAAGTCGAGAAGCTGGCAAAAAAGAATCCGCAAAGTCGGCCACGTGTATTCGTGCTGGATTTCGATGGTGATATCAAGGCATCTGCCGTAGAGAACATGCGCCACGAAATCACCGCATTGCTGACGCTGGCAACCCCGCAGGACGAAGTGGTGCTGCGCCTGGAAAGCGGCGGCGGCATGGTGCATGGTTACGGCCTAGCGGCTTCGCAGCTGGTGCGCATTCGTGATGCCGGGGTGCCGCTGACGGTCTGCGTGGACAAGGTGGCGGCCAGCGGCGGCTACATGATGGCCTGCATCGGGCAGAAGATTCTCAGCGCGCCTTTCGCCATACTCGGCTCCATCGGCGTGGTGGCGCAGTTGCCCAACCTCCATCGTCTGCTGAAGAAGCACGACATCGACTACGAGATGCTGACGGCGGGCGAGTACAAGCGGACGCTGACCGTATTCGGTGAGAACACCGAGCAGGGCCGGGAGAAGTTTCAGGAAGATCTGGAAACCACCCACGAGCTATTCAAAAACTTTGTCGCCCGCTACCGCCAGCAGCTGTCCATTGATGAGGTGGCAACCGGCGAGGTCTGGCTGGGTATCGCTGCGCTCGGCAAGCAGCTGGTTGACGAACTCAAGACCAGCGATGAATACCTGGCCGCACGCTCGCACGAGGCGGATCTGTTCCAGCTGCATTACGTAGAAAAGAAAAGCCTGCCCGAGCGGTTCGGCATGGCGATGGGTTCAGTCATGGAGCGCGGCCTGCTCAAGGGCTGGAGCCGGCTGAATGAACAACGATTCTGGCAATAAGGGGATAACAGATGACAGCTTTCAAAGCACTGCACGTCAGCGAGAACGCCGATGGCCGTTTCAACGCCCAGGTGGTCGAGCGCACCACTGCTGACCTGCCGGCCGGCGAGGTGCTGATTCGCGTCAGCTACTCCTCGCTCAATTACAAGGATGCGCTCTCGGCCAGCGGCAACCGTGGCGTTACCCGCAACTATCCGCATACGCCGGGTATCGACGCCGCCGGCACCGTGGCCGAATCCAGTGTCTCGGAGTTCGCTCCGGGCGATGAAGTCATCGTCACCGGCTATGACCTGGGCATGAATACCGCCGGTGGTTTCGGCCAGTACATTCGCGTGCCGGCAGCATGGGTGATCAAGCGCCCCAGCGGCCTTTCACTGCGTGAAGCGATGATTCTCGGCACGGCAGGCCTGACCGCTGCGCTGTGCGTAGACAAGCTTGAGCAGGCGGGTCTCGAACCCGGTGAAGCCCCCGTGCTGGTAACGGGGGCTACCGGCGGTGTCGGCAGCATCGCTGTGATGCTGCTTGCCAGCCTCGGTTACAAGGTTGCTGCGGTGACCGGCAAGGCCGATCAGGCTGAGTTCCTGAAAGGTCTTGGCGCCAGTCAGATTGTGGAACGTGCTGCGTTGCAGAGCGGTGTGGAAAAACCCCTGCTCAAGGAGCAATGGGCGGGCGCAGTGGATACGGTGGGTGGCGATATCCTGTTCAACGCGGTGAAGTCGCTGCAGCGTAGCGGTAGCGTTGCCTGTTGCGGCCTTACCGCTGGTGTCGGTTTCCAGGCCAGCGTTCTGCCGTTCATTCTGCGTGGCGTCAACCTGCTGGGTGTCGATTCGGTAGAGATCCCGTTGGTGGTCAAGGCCTCCATGTGGGACAAGTTGTCCCTGCAATGGAAGCTGCCGAACATGGACAGGCTGGTGCAGGAGATCACGTTGCAAGCGTTGCCTGAGGCCATCGAGCGCATTCTTGCCGGCCAGCAGGTAGGTCGCATGCTGGTTCGTCTGGACTGAACGTGCAGTGCCGGCCCGTGACACCCGAGCGGGCAGAATCACGGCTATAGGCTTCATAGCCATTATCGATTTCGTTGTTGCGTTCGATTGAGAGAAGCTAATGCAACTCTTGAACGCAACAGCAGGAATCGATCATGAAAGCACTGGCAAAGAAGATACGGGAACGCTTCGTTCGCAAGCACTCAAAGGAAATGGTTCCCGGCGACCACCCCAACTTCTGGATGTACCAATAAGAGAAAACCCGCCGAGGCGGGTTTTTCTTTTACATCTGCGGCCAGCTATCAGGCCTGGCGGCGGCGAAACAGCGGCAGCGGTTCGTCGGTGGCCGCCTGATAGGTCACCGAGAAGTCCTTCAGTCCCTGCAGAGCGTCGTAGGGATCGCGGTCCGGACGCACGGCGAAGGCGTCGAAACCGCATCGGCGCATATAGAACAGCTGATCGCGCAGTACATCGCCAATCGCCCGGATCTCACCCTTGTAGCCGTAGCGTTCACGCAGCAGGCGCGCACTGGAATAGTGGCGACCATCGGTAAACACCGGAAAGTTGAGCGCGATGACCTGAAAATGCTGCAGATCGTTGGCGATTTCTTCCACAGCTTCATCGGCATCCAGCCAGACTCCGAGTCCGCCGTCACGTGCTTTCAAGGCGTGAGCGTGTTCGAGCCACAACTGGAAGGGCACGATCAGATCGTCGCTATTGGTCAGCTCGTCCAGCGTCACGTTGCGAGGCAGCAGGTGCCAGCTTTCATCGATGACCTGATCGTCCTTAATGATTCGCTGCATAGACACGCTCCTTGAAGGGGTCGATACCGATACGGCGGTAGGTGTCGAGAAACTGTTCATCTTCGGTACGTTGCTCCACATAGACGTCGATGATCTTTTCGATCACGTCAGGCATTACATCCTGGGCGAAGGATGGGCCGAGGATCTGACCCAGGCTGGCGTTGCGACCTGAGCTGCCCCCGAGGGAGACCTGGTAGAACTCGGCGCCTTTCTTGTCCACCCCGAGAATACCGATGTGGCCCACGTGGTGGTGGCCACAGGCATTCATGCAGCCGGAAATGTTCAGATCAAGATCGCCAATGTCGAACAGGTAATCCAGGTCCTCGAAGCGACGCTGGATAGCCTCGGCAATGGGGATCGACTTGGCGTTTGCCAGCGAGCAGAAATCACCACCCGGGCAGCAGATGATGTCGGTCAGCAGGCCGATGTTCGGTGTTGCCACGCCCAGTTCACGCAGCTCGTGCCACAGCTCGAACAGACGTGACTGCTCAACGTCAGCAAGGATCATGTTTTGTTCGTGGGAGTTACGCACTTCGCCGAAGCTGTAGCGATCAGCCAGATCGGCAATGGTGTCCAGCTGCTTGTCGGTGACATCGCCAGGGGCAACACCCGTGCTTTTCAGCGACAGCGTAACCGCGGCATAACCGGGCTTCTTGTGCGCCACGACGTTACGCTGGCGCCAGCGGGCAAAACCCGGATGCTCGGTATCGAGCTGGGCGAGGGCGGCGCTCTGGTCTTCCAGCGCCTTGTAGGCGGGGTCGACGAAGAACTTGCTGACACGTTCGACTTCCGCGTCGTTCAGCGTATTGGGACCATCCTTGAGATATTCCCACTCGGCCTGGACGCGCTCGGCAAACACTTCCGGCGTGAGTGCCTTGACCAGGATCTTGATGCGCGCCTTGAACTTGTTGTCGCGGCGGCCATAGCGGTTGTACACCCGCAGAATGGCGTCGAGATAGGTGAGCAGGTGCTGCCAGGGCAGGAACTCATTGATGAAGCTGCCAACGATGGGCGTGCGGCCCAGGCCGCCGCCGACCGATACGCGGAAGCCCAGCTCACCGACGTCGTTCTGCACCGCTTCAAGGCCGATGTCGTGAACTTCGATGGCAGCCCGATCACTCACGGCGCCATTGACGGCAATCTTGAACTTGCGCGGCAGGAAGGCGAATTCCGGATGGAAGGTCGACCACTGGCGAATGATTTCGCACCACGGGCGTGGATCGACCAATTCATCCTTGGCCACACCGGCGAACTGGTCGGTGGTGGTGTTACGGATGCAGTTGCCGCTGGTCTGAATCGCGTGCATCTGCACGGTAGCCAGCTCGGCGAGGATATCCGGCACGTCTTCCAGCTCGGGCCAGTTGAGCTGCACGTTGGTCCGGGTGCTGATGTGTGCGTAACCCTTGTCGTAGTTGCGGGTAATTTCCGCCAGCTTGCGAATCTGGGTAGAGGACATCAACCCATAGGGCACGGCAATGCGCAGCATCGGCGCATAACGCTGGATGTACAGGCCATTCTGCAGGCGCAGTGGCAGGAGCTCTGCATCGGTGAGTTCGCCTGCGAGGTAGCGGCGAATCTGATCGCGGAACTGATGTACGCGATCTTCGATGATGTGCTGGTCGTACTGGTCATAAACGTACATGGAGTGTCCTGTTCTCAGGGCTGTCTACAGCTTGTCGCGCGCACGGCCGCGCACCCATTGAGGGAAGGGCGGCAAGATACCAGTTACCGGTTATGCGCAAAAGTGATGTTTGGGAATATGTTTAGAACGAAATGGTGCTTTTCGGGTATTTACACTGTCCGGGTTGAGCGCCTTGCCTGCTTGGTCTTAACTGCCATGCATGAGGTTTGGATAAAGGAGCAGATCGATGAGTGAGCACTCCAACCGCAACAATGACAGCAGGGCGGACGCCACCGCCATTTTGCTGCTGATTATCCTGGCAGTCGCGACGGCGGTTTTCTGGGTCAGCCAGCAGTAAACATCACTCACTGCCCCCTCATCACAACCCGGCGATATACAGCACCAGCTTGACGATGCCGAGAATCGCGAGAATGAAGACCAAGGTAAAGCCCACCCCCAACAGGATGAATTGACTGGGCTTGCCCTGGCTGAAGTCGCGTGCGCGGTTCTTGCCACTCTGCACCCCCAGCGCACCTGCCAGCACGCTTTGCAGCATTTGCCGCAACGTGAGCGTCTTGCGCTCCTGCTTGTCAGTCATAGGTACCTCGAGAGCATTGTCTGCTGCAAGTCTAGTCGTGGAATACGTAGAGTGATTTGGACATCATGCAGGCGGCTGTCGGCGATCATTTTTTTCAGCGGTCGGTCGCCGTAGCATACGCGCGGCCTGCGGTCGTTTATCCGCAGGGTTTCATTCAGGCAAGGAGATGCGAGTTGAGTCATTACGATCTGGACCCCCTGACAGCCCTGCAGGCCAAGGAGCAGGCGCAGAAACTGGCCTTTGCGCCAGTGGCCTTTCAGGCGGCACGCAGCCTCCGGGAGTTGGGCATTCTGGCAATTCTGGACGAGGCAGGACCTGCCGGACTGGGAGTCGCGGAGATTGCCAAACAGAGCGGGGTGTCCGAATACGGCGTCAAGGTGCTGCTGGACATGGGCCTGAGTGCGCTGATCGTCACCCATCAGGCTGACAACTATCGACTCGCGCGTATGGGTCATTTCCTGCTCCACGATGCCATGACGCGCGTCAACATGGATTTCACCGCGGACGTCTGCTATCGAGCCATGGCGCATCTGAGTGCGGCAATCCGCAATGGCCGCCCGGAAGGGCTGAAAGAGCTGGGCGACTGGCCCACCATCTACGAGGGCCTGGCGCAGCTGCCCGAACCGGCGCGGCAAAGCTGGTTTGCCTTTGATCACTACTACAGCGACCGGGCCTTTCCCGAGTTGCTCAAACGGGTATTTGCCCACAAGCCGAAACGGATCATCGATATCGGCGGCAATACCGGCAGATGGTCGCTGCAGTGTTGCGCCCATGATGCCGAAGTGCAGATGACCATCGTCGATCTGCCGCGCCAGCTCGCCCTGGCGATGGACCATGCCCGTGAACGCGGCTTTGCCGACAGGATTCACGGCCATCCGATGAATATCCTCGATGAAGGCCAGGCGCTGCCCGAGCAGGCGGATATCTGGTGGATGAGCCAGTTTCTCGACTGTTTCTCGCCCATGGAAATTCTGCGCATCCTGCGGCGTGTTCGCGCTGCCATGCAGCCGGATGCCAACGTCTACATCCTGGAGCTGTTCTGGGATCGTCAGCAGTTCGAGGCAGCAGCCTACAGCCTCAATGCCACCTCGCTGTATTTCACTTGCCTGGCCAACGGCAACAGCCGCTTCTATCGCAGTGACGACTTTCTGGCCATTGTCGAGGAAGCGGGTTTCGCCATTGTCGAGCAGGTCGACGATATCGGACTGGGCCACACACTGCTGCGGCTTGGGGCTGGTTGAGCGCAGCGCCGTTCAGCGACTGCCCTTGAGCCAGTCCCACAAGCCCAGGGAGTGGCCGGGCAGCAGATCAATGCCGAGCGCGGATTTCAGCACATAGAGCAGGACCAGCCCCAGCAGCACCGAGAAAAACAGGAACACCGTGATCGCACCGGCCTTGGCTGCCAGCGACAGTTTCTGCTGTGCGCGCGACAGGCTGCGTTTGTTGCGACCGGCGACCACCACGAAATAGTACTGAGTGCGCCAGAGGTTGAAGGTGCCACGCAGATCCACTTTGTGCCGTGCCCATGAGCGGGTAGCAAGCGCACTGCGCAGGCCCTGCAGTTGTTCGTCGGAGAAACTTTCACGCAACTCTTCGGGGAGGCGCTGCTTCAGCCCGATGACGAAGGGGTCGAGCTCCAAGGACGTAGCGCGAGAGGTCGAGTCGGATGCGAGCATGGGTTGAGGCCAGATTTTGAGAAGGAATAAATGATAGCCGTGAGCGCCTGGGCGTTTGCGCCCGTTGCGTCATAAATCACGTTGCTGTGTGCCAAACGGGCGAAACGTTTTGTAAGGGGCTGGATGGAACGCTACGGCAGAAAGGCTATCGATAGTTCTCACTATCAACACTCAGGAGCTTGTTTTGTCTCGCATTCTTTTCCTCACGGGGCTGTTGGCGCTTCCGGCATTTGCGGCCGAGCCCGTTCTCTATGGTCGTTACGAACATATCAAGGTTGAAGAAATCGGCAAGGTTCTGCCTGCCAAGATGGACACCGGGGCCATGACAGCCTCGCTCTCGGCGCACGATATCGAACGATTCCAGCGCGACGGTGAAGACTGGATTCGCTTCCGTCTGGCCGTCAAAGGCGCCGACGATACACGTTATGAAATGCCTCTGATCGGTATCAGCCAGATCAAGTCGCGCGCCGAAGAGGCGGATGAGATCGATCTTGATGGCGAGCCGCCGCGGGTCGAACGGCCGGTTGTCGGCATGCAACTGTGCATCGGCAACGAGCTACGCGAAACCGAGGTGAATCTCACTGATCGCAGGCATTTCAGTTATCCACTTCTGATCGGCGCAAAAACCATTCGCGACCTGGGCGCTGCGATCGACCCTGCGGACAAATACACGGCAGGTCAGCCAGCCTGTTGAGATGAGATCGGCAGATGGGCTCCGGGCTCATGAGCTTGCACATCCGTGATTGGCGGAAGGCTAGACAAGAGCTTGCAGCGCCAGGGTCAGGGTTGTGAAGTCGGGGCGTTGCGCGGGTATATCCCGCAGGCACTGCTGTTTGAGCACAGACAATCGCTGCAGGCGCGGGTCGTGTGCGCTGTCATCACAACGCTCCAGCAACTCTTCCAGCAGATAGCCGAACGCCCTGGCTTCGAGCTGCTGCAGCATCCGCCCTTCATTACCGTGCGGGTTATGGAAGGAGGCTGCACCGAAATCGCTCAGCAAGGTTCTGCCAAGTGGATCGACAAGCAGGTTGTGGCCGTACAGGTCGCCATGAAGAATGCCGCGCTCATGCAGATGCCCGATGGCACTGGCCACGCTGGTGGCGATGCGCAGCACCTGTTCGGGATCAAAGCGTTGCTGCGGCGCGTAACAGTCGCGCGTGCAGCTGGCGAGCGATGGTGGATTGGCCAGCACCTTGAAGGCTGGGTCGATCAACTCCATCAGCAACCCTGGCGGGGCATCTTCGCGATCGGCCAGCGGCCCGGCGATGCGGATCAGATTCGGGTGCTCGCCTGCTGCGATGCATGCGGCCATTTCGCTGTGCGGCAGGCCATCGCTGGTCAGGCTGCCTTTGAACAGCTTGGCGGCCATGGCTCTGGCTGCCTGTGCGGGTGGCTGCCAGTCGGCACGATGGATGACGCCAGAAGCGCCTTGGCCGAGCACTTCACCCAGAACGAGGTGCTCACGTGTGATCGGCGGCAGCGGATGCTGCGCCAGCACTTCGGCTTCGATGGCATCGCTGAACGGGTTGCCGGCAAAGGCGAGCCAGCTCAGGCGCGGCATTGTCAGTAGCCAGGCGGGCAGATCGGGCAGGCGATTGGCCGCGATGCGCAGCAATTCCAGCTGCTGGCAGTTGCCGAGTGTTGCCGGCAAGGAACGCAGGCGATTACCGGCCAGCATCAGTTTCTGCAGCCGCTCGCACTGACCGATTTCTGCAGGCAATTGTTCGAGCCGGTTGTCGGTCAGGATCAGCCAGCGCAGCTTCCGGGGCAGGGCGCTAGCCGGCAGGCTGTGGATGCGGTTGGCCTTGAAGCCCACCATTTCCAGCGCAGGACAGTCGCCGAGTATCGAGGGTACTTCGTTGAAGGCATTGTCCGAGCAGAACAGGATGCGCAGCTTGTGCAGGCGTGGCAGATCCTCCGGCAGACTGGACAGCTGGTTGCCCGAGAGGTTGAGCACTTCCAGGCTGTCGGCCAGGGCGAAGATTTCAGGCGGGAATTCCGTCAGGCCTTCTGAAAGGTCGAGCCGGGTGATGCCTGCCAGTTCGCCGCGTCTGAGGGCTTCCAATGTGTGCATTGCTTGTCCTGGTATCCGCTGGGCGCCTGCTATGACCAGCAACAGCGCGGGTCGTGCCTTTAGCTGGCAGCGATTTTTCTCGGTGCCTTGAGTGCCTGCTCGGCGCGGGCGCGCAACTGACCGCAGCCACCGTCGATATCCTGACCGGCGGAGTTGCGTACCTTGGTCAACACACCGTTTTCATGCAGGTAACGCATGATCTGGTGAATGCGCTCGGCGGCGGGGCGCTGGTAGGCGTCATCATCCAGGCTGTTGTAAGGAATGACGTTCATGATGGCGAACTTGCCCTTGAGCAGGCGGATGATGCCGTCCATTTCCGCCTGGCTGTCATTGATGCCTTTGAGCAGGGTCCACTGGTACTGAATGGGATAGTCCACCTCTCGCGCATAGGCTTCGCCCAGTTCGACCAGTTCGGCGGGATCGAACTGCGGTGCACGTGGTAGCAGGGCCTGCCTCAGTGCCGCGTCGGTGCTGTGCAGCGAAAGTGCCAGGGCGGGTTTGACCTTCTGCTGCGGCAACCGCTCGAAAATCCTCGGGTCACCCACACTGGAGAACACCAGGTTCTTCTGCGCAATGCCGCCATCGGTGCCCAGCAGGTCGATGGCTTCGAGCACGTTATCGAGGTTGTGCGCTGGCTCGCCCATGCCCATGAACACCACTTTCTTCACCGGGCGAAAGCGTCGGGCGAGGGCGACCTGGGCCACGATTTCGGCGCTACCGAGCTGACGCAGCAGGCCACTCTTGCCAGTCATGCAGAACACGCAGCCCACCGCACAGCCGATCTGACTGGAGATGCACAGGCCGCCACGCGGCAGCAGAACGCTCTCGATCAGCTGGCCGTCGGCCAGCGCCACCAGCAGACGGGCAGAACCATCCTCTGCCGGGTGTTCAGAGCGCAGGCTGGCCAGGTCCTCAACGGTTTTGCTGATGGCAGGCAGGCCGTTGCGCACCGACAGAGGCAGAAAGTCTTCGCTTTTCTGGTGGCGAATGCCGGCATCCAGCGGTTGGCCCTTGAGCCAGGCACGGGTCATCCGACCGATGTGCACGGGCTTGGCGCCGATATCGGCAAGCTGCTGGTGGATGTCTGGAATGCGCATAGGGCGCGCATTCTAACAGAGCATGGAAAAACTACCTGCGTTGGCAATACTGCGTTAAAAACAGGCTCGGCAAGCCGCTTGCGGCTAACGCGCTTCAGCTCGGCCCGGAGGGCGAACGAAGTGAGTACTGCTCATTTAGACCACTAAACTCGTACGCGAGCCCGGTCCGTTCCTCGCCTGTTTTGACTCGTTGCACTCGCCCTTCGGGCCAGCCTTCGGCTGTTACTTCCGCTGGTCGTTGCGCCTTGTCTTTCCTGCCTCGCCTACGTCTTTCTACGCTCTGTTTGCGGGAGCAGGGTGGTCCGCCAGATTCATTCGGCGAAACGGCGGCTGCCCAGTACCAGCCCGGCAAGCAACAGGGCGACCAGGCCGAAGGCAAAGGTCAGCGATGCGTAGTGTGCGATCACGCCCATCAGCGCCGGGCCTGCCAGCACACCGGCAAAGCCGATGGTGGTTGCGGCAGTGATCGCCTGATGTACCGGCACCAGCTGTTGCCGGCTCAGCGAGGAAATCAGTACCGGCGAGACATTGGCGCAGCCCAGCCCGCACAATCCATAGCCAAGCAGCGTCAGTGCCCAGTGCTCGGTGACGAGGCCGATGGCGATACCGAGAGCTGCCAGCAAACCGCCGAAACCGATAACACGCGCTGTCCCCAGAGCATTGACCACCGGAGCGCCAGCGAAACGGGCAATGGTCACCATCAGTGCAAAGCTTGCGTAACCCAGGCCGCCCATGGCGGTGTCCAGCGCCTTCTGCTCGGTGAGGTAGAGAGCGCTCCAGTCCAGCACAGCGCCTTCGGCCAGATAGACGATGAAACACAAGCCACCGACCAGCAACACCATCGCCGTGGGCCGAACGAAGGCCACGCCACCTGCCGGTGCCCTGTCGCGAAGGAAGCCGGGGCTCACCAGCAGGTTGGCCAGTACGATCAGCGCAATCATCAGCAGCGTCCCGGTCGCCGGTGCCAGGCCCAATGTCAGGGCAGCAGTCAGCGCAAGGGCGCCACATATTGAACCCAGGCTGAACATGCCGTGAAAGTTCGACATGTGCCGCCTGCCGGTTTCGCGTTCGATCAGCACGCCCTGGATGTTGAGCACCACATCGATGACGCCCAGGCTGCCGCCGAAACAGAACAGCGCCAGGGCCAGAACCCAGATCGAGTCGGTCAGCGCTATCCCGGCGAGCGCAAGAGCCAGCAACAGCACGCTGGAGAGCACCACCGGGCGAATCCCGCGACGGTTCACCAGCAGACCAGAGAGCGGCATCCAGGTCAGTGAACCGATGCCGATGCACAGCAGCAGCGAGCCGAACAGCGCATCGCTCATCTCGATGCGTTCGCGCACGTAAGGCACCAGGGGCGCCCATATGGACAGTCCAAAACCGGCCATGAAGAAGCCGGCACGGGTCGCGCTGCGGGCGGCAGGTGATGCCGCATCGACGGAGCAGGGTGCCGCAGGCATGAATGACCTCTGTAAGGTGAAATGAAGCGCGCAGCGCATTATTGCAAAGATCGGCTGTCCAACGCCTCGGCAGCCTGAAGGAGCCCATCCAGAACATCGAGCCGTGCCCAGCTCATGCTAATCTTCCGCCTTGTCCAGCAATGCGGTCCGGAGCGGTACATGAAGTTCATTCACCAACGCGAACACCTCAACGAAGACGACTTCGTGATCATCGAATGCTCGCAGCCCTGCAATATCCGCCTGATGAACGACAAGAACTTTCGCAGTTTCAGAAATGGCGGGCGCCATGCCTACCACGGCGGGGCGTTCGACAAGTTTCCGGCAAAGATCAAGGTTCCCAACACCGGTTTCTGGAACATCACCATCGACACCGTGACGCGCCGGGCGATCAGTGTGACGCGCAAGCCGGCGCTCACCCATAGCATCAAGATAGTGCGCAATTCACCCTCGCAACTGAAATAGTCACGCCCATCCGCCACTACACCCATGCCTGAGCTGCAGGACAATGCCTGAATCGCAATCGCGTACCACGCTGGCCCATCTCGGCATGCTGCTGTGGGCGTTGTTCGTGGGCCTGTCGTTTCCTGCGGTTGGTTTACTCAGTGAAGGCCTGCCACCACTGCTGCTGACGGCCATGCGCTTTGGCATCGCGGCACTGGTGCTGGCGCCGCTGGCCTGGCGGCAGAGTGAAGGCAGACCGGGGATGGTGACCCTGCTGCTTTACGTCCTGATGGGGCTGTGTCTGGCAGGCTTCTTCGGCACCATGTTCTGGGCGGCTCACCGCGTCAGCGCCTTGTCGATGGCAACGTTGTTCGTAAGCGTGCCGCTGTTGGCCTACTGCTTGGGCAGAGGGCTGGGCGTCGAGCAGCCGGCTGGCCGCCTGCTGGCGATTCTCGCGCTTGGAGCTGGCGGCGCACTGGGCTTGGCCTGGGCGGAAAACGGCGGGGATTTCGCCGGCATGCAATTAGGTTTGGGGGAGCTTGGATTCTTCCTCGGTTGCGTGGCATCGGCACTGTACCCGGTGCTCAGCAAGTGGGGGCTGGCACGCGGAGTATTGCCAAAACAAGCCGGGCTGCGCACCTTCTGGAGCCTGATCAGCGGCGCTGTTCTCATCGGTCTGATGGGGCTGCTGTGGGAAGCGCCGCAGGCGTTGCTGAAGATGAATCTCCTCGACGTGCTGCTGGTGATCTACCTGGGCGTTTTCTCCAGCGCCATGACGTTTTTCCTGCAGCAACGCGCAACTGCGGTGCTGACGCCGGGTGCTGTCACGGCCTACAGCTATCTGGTGCCTTTTGTCTCGATGTTGCTGCTGTTCTTCGACCAGCCAGCGCGCATGGGCTGGCACTGGGCACCGGGTGCCTTAACGGTGATGCTCGCCATTGCGCTACTGCTGCGGCGCTCAGCGCACCGTTAGTTTCCCAGCAGCGCCCGGGTATGTGCGTTGGCACGCCGCTCCCGTTCGGCCCAGGTGCCGCCGATTTCCACGAAGTGCTGGTTTCGGTTTGTCAGCCAACTCCGGCACTCCTCGTAAAAACCTTGGCGTTCGGCCAGTCCGGGCTGGCATCGCTGGCCATCGTCATGCCATGGGATACCTTCCGGTGACAGCAGCAGATGCTGGTGATACTGGCGCTGCAACAGTTCGTCTTCCAGCCAGGCAGGACTGGAGCCGAACAGGGTCCGGCTCCAGAGGATATTGCTGAGCAGGTGCGTATCGAGAATCAGCAGGTGTGGCGCCCGGCTGCGGGCGGCATCTTCCAGGGCCAGCTGACCGCGGGCGATAGCGGGAATATCCGCCAGACAGGTATCGCGCTGCTCGCGGTCGATGAAGTCACGCACGTATTCACCTACCAGCAAACCGCCGAACTGCTGATGCAAACGTGCAGCAAGCCAGCTTTTGCCGGTGGATTCCGGGCCGGTGAGCACCAGCACCTTCATCCTGAGGGCACCAGTGCCAGACGCCATTCCCGTAGTCCCATGATCGCCAGCAGGGTGAAAAGTCCGTAGAGGCCAGCAGTGAGCCAGTAATCCTGCCAGGCGAAGAAGCCGATATAGAGCACATCGACCGCTATCCACAGCAACCAGCACTGCACCCGCTTGAGCGCCATCCAGAACTGCGCCAAAAGGCTGAAGGCGGTGAGCGTGGCATCCGGCCAGGGAAACAGTGCCTCGGTGTGGCGGGCCATCAGTCCACCCAGCAGCAACGCGCCCAGCGACGCAATGCCGAAGCCGATCAGTACTTCATGCGTACTCGCCCAGCTCACCCTCCTGCGCCCGCTGCCTTCGCCACCGCGGGTCCACTGCCACCAGCCGTACAGCTGAAACAGCGCGAACACGCCGTGCAGCAAGACCTGGGAAAACAGCTTCGCTTCGACAAAGAACCAGGCGTACAGCGACACCATCACCAGGCCGATGGGCCAGCACCAGGGGTTCTGCCGGACGGTCAGCCATACGGCGATGACGCCCAGGGTCGAGGCGATGATTTCCAGAGGGTGCATGGCCTGGGTGTAATCAGTCGTCGCCTTCGGCGCCGATGGCCGAGAAGCATCTGATCACATGACTGCCTTCGAGTTGCCAGCTGTCGTCTGCGGGCTGATAAACGGCTTCCATCACCTGGTTGTAGCTGAATTGCCACTGACGGCGCTGGCGACCATCGAGGGCCTCGATGCGCAGCACGACCGTTTCGCTGGCAAAGGACTGGTCGGCTTCGGCTGCCGCATCAGCCTCGTCGAGCAGAGGCTCGTCGAGGCTGAAATCGCTGGCGTGCAGACCGTCGATCACCAGCATGTCGGCGTTTTCCAGCTGGTCCAGCAGATAAGGTACGTCGCTCATGTGTGCTCCGCTCAGATGTCGTAACCCAGGTTCGGCATCAGCCAGCGCTCGCTGACCTCAATGTCCTGGCCCTTGCGCTGTGAGTAACTTTCGATCTGGTCCTTGTCGACCTTGCCGACGGCAAAGTATTGCGCCTTGGGATGGGCGAAATACCAGCCACTGACAGCGGCGGTGGGGAACATGGCGTAGTGCTCGGTAAGGAACACGCCGCTCTGGCCAGGCTTGTTGAATTCCGCTTGCGGGTCGAGCAGCCGGAACAGGGTGGCTTTCTCGGTGTGGTCGGGGCAAGCCGGGTAGCCGGGGGCAGGGCGGATGCCCTTGTATTGCTCGCGGATCAGGTCCTCGTTGCTCAGGGCTTCATCCTTGTCGTAGCCCCAGTACTCGGTGCGCACGCGCTGGTGCAGCCACTCGGCACAGGCTTCGGCCAGTCGGTCGGCCAATGCCTTGACCATGATCGAGTTGTAATCGTCGCCAGCGTCCTGATAGGCCTTGGCCACTTCTTCGGCGCCAATGCCGGCGGTGGTGATGAAGCCGCCCACGTAGTCGGTCAGGCCGCTTTCCTTCGGCGCGACGAAGTCGGCCAGGCTGAAATTCGGCTTGCCGTCGGTCTTCACCGTCTGCTGACGCAGGTGGTGCAGGGTGGCCAGCTGTTCGCCGTTGTCGCCGTAGACTTCCAGATCGTCATGGGCAACCTGGTTGGCTGGCCAGAAGCCGAATACGGCGCGGGCCCTGATCAGTTTTTCGTCGATCAGTTTGTTCAGCATCGCCTGAGCATCGGCGAACAGTGCGGTAGCGGCTTCGCCTACCACCTCATCCTGAAGAATTCGCGGGTACTTGCCGGCCAGGTCCCAGGAAATGAAGAACGGCGTCCAGTCGATGTACTCGGCCAGGGTGCGCAGGTCGATATCCTCCAGCACCTTGCAGCCAGTGAAGGTCGGCTTCACCGGCGCGTAGTCGGACCAGTCGAACTGCGGCTTGGCCTCAATGGCTTTCTCGTAACTGAGTCGTTCGGTGCGGGCGGCACGGTTGGCGGTACGTTCGCGGATCATCGCGTACTCTTCGCGGATCTTGGTGGCGTAATCCGGCTTCATCTCCTTGGACAGCAGCGTTGTGGCTACGCCCACGGCGCGCGAAGCGTCGGTGACGTACACCACGGCATCGTTCTTGTAGTGCGGGTCGATCTTCACCGCCGTGTGCGCCTTGGACGTGGTGGCGCCGCCAATCATCAGCGGCAGGCTGAAACCCTGGCGCTGCATTTCGCGGGCGACATGCACCATCTCGTCCAGCGACGGAGTAATCAGGCCAGACAGCCCGATGATGTCGCACTTCTCCTCGATGGCGGTTTTGAGGATCTTGTCGGCGGGTACCATCACGCCCAGATCGACGATGTCGTAGCCGTTGCAGCCGAGCACCACGCCGACGATGTTCTTGCCGATGTCATGCACGTCGCCCTTGACCGTGGCCATGAGAATCTTGCCCTTGGCTTCCGGCTTGTCGCCTTTTTCTGCTTCGATAAAGGGGATCAGGTGCGCCACGGCCTGCTTCATTACCCGGGCGGATTTGACCACCTGGGGCAGGAACATCTTGCCTGAGCCGAACAGGTCGCCAACCACGTTCATGCCGGCCATCAGCGGGCCTTCAATGACTTCGATGGGGCGTGCGCATTGCTGCCGAAACTCTTCGGTGTCTTCAACGATGTGCGAGGTGATGCCCTTGACCAGCGCATGCTTGAGACGCTCGACCACGTCCAGGCCACGCCATTCCTCGGTTTCAACTTCCTTGACGCTACCGTCGCCGCGGTAGTTGTCGGCAATGGCCAGCAGGGCTTCAGTGCCATTGGCGTTGCGATTGAGCACCACATCTTCGACCGCTTCACGCAGCTCCCTGGGAATCTCGTCGTAGATTTCCAGCTGACCGGCGTTGACGATGCCCATGGTCAGGCCGTTGCGGATCGCGTGGAGCAGGAAAACCGAGTGGATGGCTTCACGCACCGGGTTGTTGCCGCGGAACGAGAAGGACACATTGGACACGCCGCCCGAGGTGAGCGCATGGGGCAGCTCGTCGCGGATATAGGCGCAGGCCTCGATGAAGTCCACGGCGTAGTTGTTGTGTTCCTCGATGCCGGTGGCGATGGCGAAGATGTTCGGGTCGAAGATGATGTCTTGCGGAGGGAAACCGACTTCATTGACCAGAATGTCGTAAGAGCGCTTGCAGATTTCCTTCTTGCGTGCGGCAGTATCGGCCTGGCCAGCCTCGTCGAAGGCCATCACCACCACAGCGGCACCGTAGCGCTTGCACAGCCTGGCCTGTTGCTTGAACTGCTCGACGCCTTCCTTCATGGAAATCGAGTTGACGATACCCTTGCCCTGGATGCACTTGAGGCCCGCTTCGATCACTTCCCATTTCGACGAGTCGATCATGATCGGCACACGGGAAATATCCGGCTCGCCAGCGATCAGGTTGAGAAAACGTACCATCGCGGCCTTGGAGTCGAGCATGCCCTCGTCCATGTTGATGTCGATCACCTGGGCGCCGGCTTCCACCTGTTGCAGGGCGACTTCCAGCGCCTCGGTGTAGTTCTCCTCGCGAATCAGACGGGCGAAGCGGGCACTGCCGGTGATGTTGGTGCGCTCGCCGACGTTCACGAACAGCGAGCTGCGGTCGATGGTGAAGGGTTCCAGACCGGACAGACGACAGGCTTTGGGGATCTCTGGAATGACGCGCGGCGGGTATTTGGCCACGGCTTCGGCGATGGCCTGGATATGCGCCGGGGTGGTGCCGCAACAGCCGCCGATGATGTTGAGGAAACCGCTGGCGGCGAATTCTTCGACCACTTCGGCCATCTGCGCCGGGGTTTCGTCATATTCACCGAAGGCGTTCGGCAGACCGGCGTTGGGGTGCGCGGAAACGTGAGTCTCGGCCTTACTGGAAAGTTCTTCCAGATAGGGCCGCAGTTCCTTGGCGCCCAGCGCGCAGTTCAACCCGACCGAGATGGGGTTGGCGTGGCTTACCGAGTTCCAGAAGGCTTCGGTGGTCTGACCCGAGAGGGTGCGCCCGGACGCATCGGTGATGGTTCCGGAAATCATGATCGGCAGTTCGATGCCGATTTCCTCGAATACACCCTGCACGGCAAAGATCGCTGCCTTGGCGTTGAGGGTGTCGAAGATGGTTTCGATCAGGATCAGGTCAGCACCACCCTCGATCAGGCCGCGGGTGGCTTCTGAATAGTTGTCCACCAGTTCGTCGAAGGTCACGTTGCGGTAGCCAGGGTCGTTCACATCCGGCGAGATGGAGCAGGTACGACTGGTCGGGCCAAGTACACCGGCGACGAAGCGCGGACGGTCCGGGGTCTCCAGAGTTTTGGCGTCACACACCTGCCGAGCCAGTCGCGCACCCTCGACGTTCAGTTCGTAGGCCAGCGCTTCCATGCCGTAGTCGGCCTGGGACACACGGGTGGCGTTGAAGGTATTGGTTTCGAGGATGTCGGCGCCGGCATCCAGATAAGCTTTTTCGATGCTGCCGATCACGTCCGGGCGACTGAGTATGAGCAGGTCGTTGTTGCCTTTCACATCCTGTGGCCAGTCGGCGAAGCGTTCGCCGCGATAGTCCTCTTCTTGCAGCCTGTAACTCTGGATCATGGTGCCCATGCCGCCGTCGAGAATCAGGATGCGCTCCCTGAGCGCTTGCCGGAGGGCCTGGAGACGGTCGTTGCGATTGGACATGGGGACTACCTGAGAAAGCGGATTGCGAAGGGTGCGAATGATAGCAAAGCTGCATGTTTTTTGACCGCTCGTGGTTTTCCATGAATAGGATTCATGTTGCTCAGGCTGGTAGCGGTGCTGGGTCAGCAGCAGGGAAGCACGGAGGATCTGCGAAGCCGGTTAGCTCAAAGATGGCAGTTTGGCTACCATGCGCGCTATTTTTTCGGGAACTGCCCTATGAGTTATCGCGCAATGTTCGCCGGGTTGCTGCTGGTCATCGGCGGCTTGGCCCATGCTGAAAAGCTCTCCTATGAGCGCGATATACAGCCGATCTTCACGGCCAAATGCCTGGCCTGTCATGCCTGTTACGACGCACCCTGTCAGCTCAATCTGGGCAGCGGGGAGGGCCTGCTTCGCGGTGCCAGCAAGCTGCCGGTCTACCACGGAACACGCAGTCAAGCGCAGCAGACCACGCGCCTCTATCTCGATGCCCATGGCGAAGCAGCCTGGCGTCGGCGTGACTTTCATTCGGTGCTGGCACCTGGCGACGGGCAGGCGGCGCTGCTGTCACGCATGCTTGAACTGGGTCGAAGCCAGCCCTTGCCGGCCAATGAAAAACTCCCGGAAACCCTGGATATTGGCATCAGACGCGACAATCAGTGCCCACTTCCCGCAGAGTTCGCCGACTACGCAAAAAGCAATCCCCACGGCGGCATGCCCTTTGCCGTGACTGGTCTGGCTGATGGCGAGTACGCGACATTGCAGACCTGGATCGAACAGGGTGCAGCGATAGACCAGCAGCCAGCGCAGCCCACGACCCGCGAAGCTGCACAGATCATGCAATGGGAAGCCATGCTCAATGCTCCCGGCAACCGCCAGGCACTGGTCAGCCGTTGGCTATATGAACACCTGTTTATTGCCCATCTGCATTTCGATGGCGGCAGCAGCGGACGCTTCTTCCAGTTGGTGCGGTCACGTACGCCCAGCGGCCAGGCGGTCGACCCGATCGCCACGCGCACGCCCAATCAGGATCCGGGCACGCGGTTTTTTTACCGTATCCGCCCGGTGGAAGGCGTGATCGTGCACAAGACGCATATCACTTATCCCCTCGATCAACGCAAGCTGGAGCGAGTGCAGGAGCTGTTTTTCGGCGAGCACTGGACCCTCGATGCCCTGCCGGGCTATGGCACGTACCATCGCGCCAACCCTTTCGAGACCTTCCAGGCAATTCCGGCGCAGGCGCGCTACCAGTTCATGCTCGATAATGCCGAGTATTTCGTACGCACCTTCATTCGTGGGCCGGTGTGCCGCGGGCAGATCGCCACGGACGTCATCCGTGACAATTTCTGGGTGCTGTTCCAGGACCCGCAACACGATCTCTACCTTACCGATTCCGTTTACCAGCGTCAGGCCACACCACTGCTGGCAATGCCGGGGCAGATCGATGATTTGCGTGGTTTGATGGATTTCTGGCGCATCTATCAGAACAAGCGCAATCAGTATGAACAGCTGCGCCTGCAGGCCTACACGCAGATGCCTGCGCGCTGGGAGCATATCTGGGCGGGCAACGACAACGCACTGCTGAGCATTTTTCGTCAGCACGACAGTGCTTCGGTACACAAAGGCCTGATCGGCGAGATTCCGCAGACGCTCTGGTGGATGGATTTCCCGCTGCTGGAGCGCACCTATTATCAGCTGGTGGTCAATTTCGACGTGTTCGGCAACGTCTCGCATCAGGGGCAAAGCCGCCTCTACTTCGACCTGATCCGCAATGGCGCCGAATTGAATTTTCTGCGCCTGCTGCCCGCCGGCTCGCGTCAGGCCATTCTTGATAATTGGTACGACAAGAGCGGCCAACTCAAGCTGTGGCTGGCCTATACGAAAATAGACACCGCTACCCCGAGCGCTCTGAAGCTTGAGCGCAACACCCCCAAGAAAAGTTTCGCCTGGCAATTGCTGGAACGCCACGCAGCCATCAATGCCAGCCCGGACCCGATCAATCGCTGTCGCACCAGCCATTGCTACCGGGAAGGGCAGAGCACCGCCCGGCAAGCGTCCGAGCAGGCACTGAGTCGACTGACCAACCGGATTGCAGCGAGCCTGCGGGTCGTCAACTGGATGCCCGAAACGACGCTGCTGCGTGTCGAGCACGACGGCGAACCGCGGGAAATCTACAGCCTGCTGCGCAATCGTGCCCACACCAATGTAGCGTTCATGTACGGCGAAGCGCACCGCTACCAGCCCCGTCTGGATACGCTGACGGTCTATCCGGGTGTGCTCAGCAGCTACCCCAACTTCATATTCAGCCTGACAGCCAGGGAGGTGCCCGGCTTTGTCGTTGCCATGGAGCAGGCCAGGGACAAGGCTGCCTTCGAGCGCATTGTCGAACGCTGGGGCATACGGCGTACGCATCCGGACTTCTGGGCGCACTTCAACGACCTCAGTCGCTATCTGCATGAGACCGACCCGCTGGAGGCGGGCGTGCTCGACATGAATCGCTACGAGAATCTTTGAAGCGGCGCTTCATAAGCGAAGACCCGGACGTTACCAGGCGGAAGCCGGCGACTCCTTGATCAACTCCAGCATCAGCAGTGAGCGGCCAGTTACGGAGTATTCGTCACCGAACTCGAAGCGCTCGGGACGGGCAGAGGGGTTGTTGGTATCCACCAGGCGGTTCCAGTACATACCCTGCGGGACCTCCGGCAGGGTGAAATCGACCAGGTCATGGTGTGCGTTGACGATGATCAGCAGGGTTGCATCCGAACCTGCCCGGCGAATCCCGGTAGGTTGCGCGCGACCATCGAGCAGCATGCCCATGCAGCGATTGTGGCTGTCGTCCCACTGTTCGACGGACATTTCTTCGGCGTTGGGCGCCAGCCAGGTAACATCCTTCACACCCAGCTCTTCATGGTAAGCCCCCACCAGAAAGCGACTGCGGCGCAATATCGGATAGCGCTGACGAAGCCGCAAAAGCTTGCGCACGAAGGCCAGCAGTCCTTGGCTGTCTTCGCTGATATCCCAGTTCACCCAGCCGATTTCGCTGTCCTGGCAATAGGCATTGTTGTTGCCGTACTGGGTGCGGGCGAACTCGTCACCTGCAACGATCATCGGCGTGCCCTGTGAGAAGAGCAGGGTGGCGAAGAAGTTGCGCATCTGCCGGTAACGCAGGTTGTTTATTTCGGGATCGTCGGTCGGACCTTCCACGCCGTGGTTCCAGGACAGGTTATTGTCGCTGCCGTCACGGTTGTCTTCGTCGTTGTCTTCATTGTGCTTTTGGTCGTAGGACACCAGGTCCTTGAGGGTAAAGCCGTCGTGGGCGGTGATGAAGTTGATCGAACTGAAGGGGCGACGGCCACGCTGATTGAACAGGTCGCCTGAACCGGTGAGGCGGCTGGCAAAGTCGGCAAGCTGGCCGTCATCACCTTTCCAGAAAGCGCGCACGGTATCGCGGTACTGGTCGTTCCATTCCGCCCAGCCAGGAGGGAAGCGCCCGACCTGATAGCCGCCGGGGCCACAGTCCCAAGGCTCGGCGATGAGCTTGGTCTTGGCCAGCACCGGGTCCTGGCGGCAGGCGACGAGAAAGCCGTGGCGTTCGTCGAAACCCTCATGCTCGCGCCCGAGGATGGTTGCCAGATCGAAGCGAAAGCCGTCCACGTGCATCTCGGTCGCCCAGTAGCGCAGCGAGTCGGTGACCATCTGCAGTACACAGGGGTGGCTCATGTCCAGCGTGTTGCCGGTGCCGGAATCGTTGATGTAATAGCGTTTGTCATCCGGCATCAGGCGGTAGTACGAGGCGTTGTCGATGCCACGCATGGACAGCGTCGGACCCAGCTCGTTACCTTCGGCGGTGTGGTTGTAGACCACGTCAAGGATGACTTCCAGGTCGGCGTTGTGCAGGTGCGCGACCATCTCCTTGAATTCGCTGATCTTGCCGCTGGCGAGGTATTTGGGATGTGGCGCGAAGAAGGCAATGCTGTTGTAGCCCCAATAGTTGCTCATGCCCTTTTCCAGCAGGTGCTGATCCTGAACGAAAGCATGTATTGGCAAAAATTCGATGCTGGAAACCCCCAGTTTGCGAATGAAGTCGATCACTTCTGGCGTCTTGAAGGCCTCGAAGGTGCCCCGTGAGTGCTCGGCTACTGCTGGATGGCGCATGGTGTAACCGCGCGCATGCGTCTCGTAGATGATTGTCTGGTCCCATGGCACCTGCACCGGATGATCGCGGCCCCAGGTGAAGGCAGGATCTATGACCTTGCATTTCGGGACAAAGGGCGCGCTATCGCGCTTGTCGAAACTGAGGTCTCCATCGCGGTGACCGATGGTGTAGCCAAATAGCGCCTCGGACCAGCGCAGCTCGCCGACCAGCTGTTTGGCATAGGGGTCGATCAACAGCTTGTTGGGGTTGAAGCGATGCCCGGCGTCCGGCTCGTAGGGGCCATGCACCCGATAGCCATAAACCTGACCCGGATGGGCGTCCGGCAAATAGCCATGCCAGATCTCGTCGGTGTACTCAGGGAGTTCGATCCTCTCCAGCTCGGTTTCGCCGCTGGCATCGAACAAGCACAGCTCAACCTTGGTCGCATGGGCCGAGAAGATGGCGAAGTTCACCCCCAAGCCGTCCCAGGTCGCACCCAGAGGGAAGGGAAGCCCTTCGTGAATACGCGAAACCTGCTGGGCCAGAGATGAAGGCTTTCGTTTGCTCATGAATACTCCGATGGCGCGAGTCGCGACGGGGCTGAGAGGATGACCAGGTCGATCAGCTATCTATGTTTTGGAAGATCGTGGCGATCGGGGTTTGCGAGCGGCTGCCACAGGCTTCTCCGGCTTGTCGATTGGCGTTGCATCGACCGGTTTGGTGGCTGTCTTGCGGGTCCTGGCCTGCTTGGCGGGCGGTGCGCTGCCCTCGGTTTCGACCAGCTTGCGGGCCATCTCCCAATGGCGGGCGTCTTCACCTTCAGGGCAGCCTTCGGACTGCCAGATTTCATAGGCAAATTCGCGGATGCGTTGTTCTTGTTGATTCATCGTTCGTTTTCTCCTTGCGCTGTAAATGTTGTCTGTAAAACGGCCACCGGCAGTGAACCCAGGACCTGTCGGAGGTGCAGGCTCGTTTGTCTGGGTGTGACTGTTTCTGTGTCCAAAAGTCCCGTGAGCCGCATACCGCTCAGCACCTCAGGCAGCTGTACGAGGGTGTCTGCCCAGCGTTCAGGTGCAATGTGGGGCGTGTGCCTGTCAGCCAAAAGACCGGTGGCCAGCCTTGGGGCGATGACGATCACCCAGGTCCCATCCAGTTCGCGGGCAAAGGCAATCACCTGCCTGGCATGTTCGCCCTCGACCTTCAGCGGCAGATAGCGTCCCTCGCTGAACAGGCGTGGCTGGGTGCTGCGCAGATTCAGGGTGCGCGCGATAAGCCATTGCTTGATGCGGCCATCCTTCCAGTTGGCCAGCAGCTCGACGGGCTGAGCCTGAAGGTCGAAGGTGGCGCGGCGCCTGGCAAAATCCACCGGCTGACGATTGTCAGGATCGACCAGGCTGAAGTCCCAGTAATCGGTCCCCTGGTAAAGGTCGGGCACGCCCGGCGTGGTCATGCGTAGCAGCGTCTGGGTCAGGCTGTTCAACGCGCCAACCGGCGCCAGTTCGACTGCCGCCTCGGCAATTTCGCTGCGCAGGCCCCGGCATTCATCGCCGAGCAGCAGCGCGCTCAGGTACTGCCGGCATGCGCTTTCGTATTCGCTATGCGGGTCAGTCCAGTTGGTCCTCAGCTTGGCTTCGCGCAGGGCCTTTTCCTGCCATTTGCCGATGCGTTCACAATAGGCTTCTGCAGCCGGGCGATCCTCGGTGGCAAGATCCAGCGGCCAGCTACCCAGCAAGATCTGATAGAGCAGCAGTTCGTCACCGGCCGAGGGTGCTGGCCCTTCGGCCAATTCCTGACGCAACCCGTAGGCCAGTTGCCGCCAATGGCGCACCTTGGCGGCGAACCATTCGGCGCGCTCGCTGATCGCGGCCATGCGTGCGCGGGTGTCTTCGCCGCGCTTGTGGTCGTGGGTGGCGGTGGTCAGCAGGTTGCGTGGAAAAGACTCGGCACGAGCCAGGCACTCGCTATGGAAGGCTTCGACCGGCGCGCTGAAGTGCTGCGGATCGAAACCGACGTCGTTGCGAGAGAGCAGGACGCCTGATCGATAGCAGGCAGTGTCTTCTACGGCCTTGGCAGCGGCGGGTGAGGTGAGCTGCTGGAAACGCGTGCAGGCATGGCGGCGAATGCGTCGTGCAGGCCCTGGCGGCAGAGCGCGCAAGGGTTCGCCGCCCAGCCAGCGCTCAAGATGATCGAGCAGCGGCCAATCCGCCTCGCCGAGGGTGGTGCGCGCACCGGCCAGCGCCTGCTGGAAGAAGGGCTCATCAGCCGGTTGTCGCCCCTTGGCTGCGATGTAAGTGCGATACACCGGGAAATGCACGATCAGTTCCAGCAGCCCCCTGCGAATCGCCCCCAGCGTGATGTCGCGGGTCATCAGGTCATGCCGCGCCACCTGTAGCAGCGCCTGGGCAACGCTCTCGAAGTCGCCGGCCAGCGGCCCGGTGAGGACCAATTGCCGTGCCTGGCGTACTTCTTCCATGAAGTCTTCGGGGCGCTCGGTGGTTTCACTCCAGAGCGAACAGAGCACGGCCTGTCCGGCAGGGTCGTGCTGCAGCAGCGACACCTGATTCATGAACTCATAGCCGGTAGTGCCGTCCACGCCCCAGTCATCATGCAGGCGTTCCTCGCCGGCCAGGATTTTTTCAACGTAGATCGGCACATGATCCTGGGCCGCTTCGGGTGGACGTGCGGCATTCAGACGGTCCACCCGGCGGCGCAGGCGACGGCAATAACCGCGCGGATTGGCAAGCCCGTCGATATGATCGATCCGCAGGCCGTCCACCAGCCCGTCGCTGATCAGCTGGAATATTTTCGCGTGGGTTTCCTCGAAGACCACAGGCCGTTCGACGCGTAGCCCACCCAGTTCGTTGATGTCGAAAAAACGTCGCCAGTTGATGTCGTCACCAGCGGTACGCCAGCTGGCAAGGCGGTAGTTTTGCCGTTCGAGCAGGCCATGCAGGCGTTTGAAACCTTCTTCACTGGTGGAGTCATAGCGTTTGAGCGCTTCTTCGAGGCCCTGCCGGATGCTCTGACTTTGCAGCACACGAGCCAGTTCGGCTCGCAACTGACGGGCGGTCTGCCACGGCGCCGGTTCGGTTTTCAGGGCATCGAAATGCTGCGCCAGGGTTCGCAGTTCCGGTTCATCCGCCAGGCGCAGCAGCTCGCCGTAGCTGGGCGGCGTGATGGGGAAGCGATGTTCGTAATGCTCGGCATAGAGGGCGCCATCCTCTGCATCCAGGCGAAGGACGATACTGCCCTGCTGCAGGGCTTCACCGTAATCACTGCCGAGGAAGGGCACCAGCAATTGGCCTTCGAGCAGCGGGTCGGGGGAGTTCCACTCGATGTCAAAGAACAGCGCATAGGGGCTGCGCCGTCCCCACTCCAGAACGTCCAGCCACCAGGGGTTGCCGGCGCCACCCACGGCCATGTGGTTGGAGACGATATCCAGAATCAGCCCCATGTCCCGGGTGCGCAACGCCTCGACCAGCCGATACAGGGCCTCTTCGCCACCCAGTTCGGGATTGATGCGCGTCGGATCGATGACGTCGTAGCCGTGCATGGAGCCGGGGCGAGCGGTAAGCAAGGGGGATGCGTAGATGTGACTGATACCCAGGTCAGCGAAGTAGTCGACCAGGGCGGTGGCGTCGTCGAGGGTGAAGCCACTGTGGAATTGCAGCCGCAGGGTCGCACTGAGAGGCTTCATCGTTGTTCGTCTCCGGCGACCTTGCGCCGCGCGTCTGCCAGGCAACGCAGGCGGCGGGAGCTGTCAGGGTGGTCAAGCAGGGTGGTGCTGTCGCCGGGATAGCGTCGCCGCCAATTGGGATGAGTTTCGACGATACCCGGCAGGTTGGGCTGCTCTTCCAGGCCGAGTGCATCTTCCAGAGGCAACAGAACCAGTGGTGCCGGTGTATGGCCGATAAAGCAGGCGCCGGCACGGATGGCGCTTTCGACATCGAGCAACTCACCCGGCGGTACATCTGCAGAATCAGGCGCGTAGGGGCGCAGGGCTTCATTCAGGCCGCTACGCTCACGGTCGCGTTCAGCGATCTGTTTCTGGCGCTCGGCCTCGCTGTTCTGTCCGGCACGGATGCGCCAGTCGATATCCTGCCCACGCCACCAACCGCCCAGGGTTGGGAGGTCGTGGGTCGTGGTGGTGGCCAGCGCGTCCTTCGGCCATTCGCGGGCTGGTTTGAAACGGGCATTGTCGTCCTGCTCGAAAAGCAGCACGCGCATGCCAAGAATATGCCGGGCGGCAAGCTTTTCGCGCAGGCCCGAGGGCACGGTGCCGAGGTCTTCACCCAGGATCACCGCCTTGTGCCGCCAGGCTTCCAGCGTCAGCAGTCGCAGCAGGTCATCGAATGGATAGTTGAGGTAGGCGCCTTCCTCCGGGTCGGCACCTTCGGGCATGACCCACAGTCGCATCAGCCCCATTACATGATCGATACGCATGCCACCGGCATGGGCCAGGTTGGCGCGCACCATCTCGATAAAGGCCCGATAGCCGTTGGCCTTGAGGCCCCAGGGCGAAAAGGCGGAAATGCCCCAGTTCTGACCGGCACGGTTGAGAATATCCGGTGGTGCGCCAACGCTCAGCGCCGCCAGGACTTCTTCCTGGCGGCTCCAGGTCTGGCTGCCACCGCCATCAGCACCCACCGCCAGATCGCTGATCAGCCCGATTTTCATCCCGGCGCTGCGCGCCGCCGTCTGCGCACGCTCCAGCCCGCGTGCGATCAGCCATTGGCAGAAAGCGTGATAGGCCACCTCATTGGCGTGCTCCTGGGCGAAGCGCTCGACGGCCGGGTTTTGCGGTGTGCGGTATTGCTCCGGCCAGTCTCGCCAGTGCTGTGGATGGCCGGAAGGGCCGAGCAGCGCGGCGTGCATGGCCTCGAAGCGGCAATGATTTTCCAGCGCCTGGCCTCCGGCGGCGCGGAAGCTGTCGAAGTCGGCCTGCTGGACATTTTCGCCCTTGGAGAAATTCTCGTACAACGTGCGCAGCAGACACTGGCGCGCCTTGGCTACGCCGGGCCAGTCGATCAGCTCCAGCCTTTCCATGCGTTGCAATTCATCACCCAGGCCACAGGCTTCAATGGCAATACGCAGCGGCATATCCCCCAGGATGGCTTCGGGTGCGCTGTGCAGCACGTTATAGAACAGGCGACTGGAGGGCGAGTAGGGGCTGAACTGGCCGCCATTGGCAGCAAACATGGCGTGAACTGGGCTTATTCCCAGCGCGTCGGCGCCGTGAGCGGCAGCATGGTGGGCGAAGGCTTCCAGCGCCAGGGTATCGCCAAGGCCACCGTCACCGGCACGGCGTAATCCATACAACTGAACAGTAATCCCCCAGGCACCGGGGCCTGCGAGGTCCGTCACGCTGGGGCAGGCTGGCGGTGCAACGGCGAGTGTCAGCTGGTGTCCGGCAATTTGCAGGCGGTAATAACCGGGTATGTCGATGGGGGCGAGCCGAGCCTGAGCGTCAAGCGCACCTTCGAGATGCTGTCCATCTTCCAGCTCCAGGCTGTAGCGGGTACCCGGCTCGCAATAGTGTTGCAGATTCAGAGCTGTAGACTGGTCCAGGGTCAGCAGTGGCGGCAGGTCGCTTGCACCTCCGTCGATATGGAGTTTCTCCAGGCTGCGCTCGACGGCGTCATCGCTGTCAGCGTCCAGACCCAGGCCATGCAGGACCGCGCGCAGAGCTTCGGGCTTTACGCGCTGCTCGCGCCCATCGGCGTCGACCCAGTCGATGGACAGGCCTGCTGCTTCGGCCAGGCGTTTCAGGCGTTCCTCACTCATTGATGTCTTCCAAATGGATTCTGGCGGTGTATGGCGACAACAAACCTGCGTCCGTATTGTTCTTCCGGCTGTCGTGCAGCAGGCGTGCCTTGGCTGGCGCGGGCACCAGCGCAACCTGCTGAAGGCTCAGGTTGAGTTCCAGGCGCAATCGGCTGCCATCGCCCAGTCGCCAATGGGCCAGAACAGCTGCTTCACCCAGCGCTGTGGCGCCAAGGAAGGCCGTGCCCTGCAGGCGCGGCACGATTTCCCGATGACGGATCTCCAGCAACTGCCGGTAAAGGTCGGCCCACTCACTGTCGACCCTGGTGAAATTCGGCCTGGAGGCTTCGAAGGTTTCTGCAGCATTCGGGTCAGGGATGCGCGCGCGGGTGGCTTCATCGGCAAATTCTGAGAATTCTGCGAATTCGCCCCGGCGGCCTTCGCGTACGGCATTGGCCAGTTCGCCGTGGTGGCTGGTGAAGAACAGGAAGGGCTCGCGCGCCCCCCATTCCTCGCCCATAAACAGCAACGGGATCATCGGTGAAAGCAGCAGCAGGGCGGTGGCAGCGCGCAGGGCATCGGGCTCGGCAAGGGTGATCAGGCGTTCACCGAACGCTCGGTTGCCGATCTGGTCGTGGTTCTGCAGGAAGAGCACGAAGGAGGTGGGCGACAGATACCCGCTCGGCTCGCCCCGCGCATGGCCGCGACGATCCTGCTGGCCCTGGTAGACAAAGCCTTCACCGAGAAAACGCACCAGCTTGCGGGTCGAGTCCTCGCGATAGTCGGCGTAGTAGCCCTGGCTTTCGCCGGTCAGCAGGCTGTGCAGAACGTTATGACCGTCGTCGTTCCACTGCGCGGTAAAGTGCCGTTCAAGCAGGCTGACGCGGTTGTCTTCATTCTCCAGAACCAGGTGGACATGGCGCCCCGGTTCGGTTTCAACGTGCACACGCTCGGCCAGTTCGACCAGGAAGCCCCGGTCGGGAATGGCATGGACGGCATCCAGACGCAGGCCGTCGAAGCGGTATTCGTTCAGCCACATGAGTGCGTTGCCAATAAAGAAGTCACGTACCTCGGGCCGGCGAAAGTCGATGGCATCGCCCCAGGGCGTCTGCTGGTCGTGGCGAAAGAAGTGCCTGGCGTAGTGGGTCAGATAGTTGCCGTCCGGGCCGAAGTGGTTGTAGACCACATCGAGAAATACCATCAGGCCGTGGCCGTGGGCGGTGTCGATCAGCCGCTTGAGATCATCGGGGCTGCCGTAGGAGGCTTCCGGTGCGTAGGGCAGCACACCGTCGTAACCCCAGTTCCGATCGCCGGGAAACTCCGCCAGCGGCATCAGCTCGATAGCGGTCACGCCCAGCTCGGCGAGGGCGGCGAGGCGTTTTTCAATCTGCGCGTAGCCACCGCAGGCACCCACATGCAGTTCGTAGAGCACGGTTTCGTGCCAGGGCCGCCCCTTCCATTGTTGATGGCGCCAGGCATAGGCCTGCGGGTCAATGACCAGGCTGGGCCCGTGAATATCACCCGCCTGGGCGCGGGATGCCGGGTCCGGCACCTGTAACTGGTCGTCGATCAGGAAATGGTAGGCAGTACCCGCGCCTGCCTCGACATCCAGGCTGTACCAGCCATCTTCCTGCAGCGGCATGGGCAGCGTTGCGCCGCCACTCAACAGCAGACTGACACTGTGCGCGTCGGGTGCCCAGAGTCTGAAACGGGTTTGGCAATCGTCCAGCAGTAACGGCCCATGTTGCATCGATAACCTCTCACAAAGTGGCGCTGGCCTCGCTCCGCTGACGCAGCAGGCGTTGATACAGCTGGTCATAGGGTTCAACCGCATGGCTCCAGAAAAAACCGGCGCTCATGGCGCGGCAACGCATGGCGCTGAGCAGGTGCGGCTTGTCGAAGACAGCCAGCGCGCGTTCTACCGCGTGGCGATAGCTGTGCACGCCGGGCTCGTTGAAAAGGAAGCCGGTCACGCCATCATCAATGCTGTCGGCCAGGCCGCCGGTGCGATGGGCGATGGGCAAAGACGCAAAACGTTGGGCGTACATCTGGCTCAAGCCGCAGGGCTCGTAGCGTGACGGCATCAGCAGGAAGTCGCTGCCGGCGAAAAGGCGGCGGGCATCTGTTTCGTTGAAACCGATATGTACGCCGACGCGACCGGGGAAACGTTTGGCCAGCTGCCGCACCTCATCCTCCAGCGCCGTTTCGCCACGGCCCAGGATGGCCAGCTGGCCACCACGTGCCACGATGGTTTCGGCCACTGCGATGCTCAGGTCGATACCTTTCTGCTGCACCAGCCGTGACACCACCGCAAACAGCGGCCCTTCACCAGGCTCCAGGTCGAACAGTTGGCGAACATGGGCGGCATTGGCTCGCTTGCCGCTCCAGTCATGCGGGCCGAAACGGCTGATCAGGTGTGTACAGTTCTGCGGGTCCCAGCTTTCGTCTATGCCGTTGAGCAACCCGCTGAGCAGTCCCTGGCGCGCCTTCATGGCAAGAAAACCCTCCAGGCCGCAACCGAAGGCCGGGGTAGTGATCTCCTGCGCATAAGTGGCGCTGACCGTGGTGACGTGGTCGGCATAGGCGATGCCTGCCTTGAGCAGCGACAGCGCACCGTAGAATTCCATCCGCTCCGGCCCGCAAGCCTCAAGCGGGATGCTCAGCTTGCGCCGGAGCTGCATGCTGATATTGCCCTGATAGGCCAGGTTGTGAATGGTAAAGACGCAGGGTGTGGTCAGCCCGCGCCAGTGCATATAGGCCGGTGTCAGACCGGTCGGCCAATCATGGGCATGGACCAGATCAGGCCTCCAGCGTATGCAGGCAGTGTCTGCAGCAATATCCGCCGCCGCCATGCACAAACGCGCAAAACGCTGCGGATTATCCGGCCAGTCCTGACCGTGCTCGTCGCCATAGGGCAGGCCGTCGCGCTCGTAGAGTTCCGGGCAGATCACCACATAGATGATCAGGCCGTCCGGCATATCCAGCCGACCGATTCGACATGAGGGAATGTCACCGTGGGAGATGACGTTACCCACCACCCGGATCGGCATACCGTACTGCATCACCTGTTTGTATCCGGGGATCAGCACGCGCACCTCATGATGCGCGCCAAGCGCGCGCGGCAAGGCAGCAGAGACGTCAGCAAGTCCACCCGTCTTGATCAGGTCGGTCAGTTCGGAGGTCACAAACAGGATTTTTTTCTTTTGCGCCTGGGTGCTGCGAAGTTGCAGTACGGGCCGATCCGGCAGTGGCGACGATCGGTCGGCGATCTTCTCAGCGACAGGCGCATTCTCAACGGCTGCAATACTCATAAGCACTTTTCCCAAGGACCGGCATGGGTGCCAAGTCGGTTCCGAGCACGTTTCCCCTACACAGCAGCCTTATGTGGCGCTGTAACCAATGAGCACGGCAAGACTGAATAGCTTTGGTATGCGGCATGGAGCTTCTGAGGCTCTTCCCTGAAAAAGACCGGAGGACTGGGAATTGGTTCTCGGTTTCTGACGAAACTCACAGTGGAACTTTGCTTGTGCACACCGGCTCCGAAATCTCAGCGACCAGGGCATTTCAGCGGAGCCGAAATCATGAGAGACCTTGCCGAAATCGTGCGCTTCCTAAATGACACCGGAGTGACGCTGACCACCGCAGAATCCTGCACGTGCGGGCTGATTGCCTCGTTGCTGGGGGATATTCCGGGCTGCGGTCAGGTACTGGACAGCGGATTTGTTGTGTATTCGCCCATGGCCAAGAACCGGCTGTTGCGGGTCAGCTTCGCAACCATCGAGTCCTTTGGGCTGACCAGCGAAGAAGTCGCAACCGAAATGGCACTTGGCGCGCTGAATGCCAGTGGCGCGGATATCGCCATCGCCAATACCGGGGTAGCCGACGATAGCGAGGAGGACCGCGGAGGAACCCAGTGTTACGCCTTCGCCCTGAAGCAGGGTGAACGCCAGGCAAGCGTCAGCGAGACGCAACACTTCGAGGGAGACCGCGTATCAATTCGTAAACAGGCCGCACGCTACGCGCTGGAGTGCCTGCCAGAGCGCTATGCAGAGCTGATGGAGAGACTACGTACCAGCGTTTGATGCACTCAGTCGGACGCATGGAACTCTGCCGGATACCTTGTTTCACACAGAGACGAGAATACTGAAACGGGAGAAAAGCCCATGCAAAGCGCGCAAACCGGCAATGACATACGCATTGAACGCTTGATCGAATGGCTGCGAGACGCCCATGCAATGGAAGCCCAGGCCGAAACCATGCTCACCAAGCAAGCCAGCCGCATCGAGCACTATCCCGAGCTGAAAGCACGTATCGAACAGCACATCGACGAAACCCAGAACCAGGCCAGGCTGATCGAAAGCTGCCTGCAACGCTATGACAAGTCCTATTCAGGCCTCAAAGACCTGGGCGGCAAGATGATGGCGATGGGGCAGGCCATGGGCGGAATGATGGTCAACGACGAGATCGTCAAGGGCGCGCAGATGGGCTATGTCTTCGAGAATCTGGAGATCGCTTCCTACGAGATCCTGATCGCGGCTGCAGAAGCGGTGGGCGATACCCAGACCCAGGAAGTCTGCACTCGCATCCTGGCGGAGGAAGTGGCCATGGCGGACTGGATGCGCAGCCATCTTGCGCAACTGACCCAGGCCTATCTGACGCGAGCCCAGGAGCCAGGCGTCGAAGCCAAACGCTGAATCAGCAAGCAGTTTCAGCGACGGCTAATGCTCGACGGAGCTGGAATCTCTCGGACCGCCCCGGGTTGCGTAAAGCTCGAAGCGCAACTCCTGGGCAAGACGAACCAGATTGGCAGCATCACGGCACTGCTCGTCAGTGATGCCGAATACGGTCAGTTCTTCATCGTGATGTTCTTTATATAAACGCACGGTGACACGACTGTCTTCCTGAGCAAGGCAGTCACACTGATAAGGCTGAAGATGGCTGCGCAGGATGCGCTCGATCGTCAACAGGGGGAGGCGTGTAGCCATATTCCTTCCTCTACCGAGTGTGCGTGATGTGCCTTGCCTATTGAAACGCTAGCAGGGCCTCACGCGTTGTAAACCACCGTCCGGCACCAACGCGTGTCTATCCAGGAGGTTGAATGAGCACATACAAGATAGTGGCAGTCGCGAGCTTGTTGGCTGCGTCTGCGGCCTTCGCCCAGTGGCCTGCGGGTACGCCCGAAGAAAGACGCGGATCACCGCCCAGCACCATGGGCAACCCGACGCCCCAGGAAACCGTGGAGACTGAGCGTGATAGCCAGGGGCGACTGGTTACCGAAGACGGGCTTCCGATAGAGACGATGCGCGAAGAAGACGATCCCGCCCTGGCACCGGACCGCCATTCTAGCCCCGGCGGGCCAACTGACCCGGCGTCCGATCCTGGCACACTGGAATAGCTTTTTCTGCTGAGAGGGGAGTTCTGTCGACTTGCCTGACGTCGTGGTCGTCCGTGCCCTGTCGCATGTATTGCATGACGTGCGTTTCGCCCTTGGAACTGATACGAAGTCGTCTGCAGCTCAGCGTTGACTAGTGGTGCTGTTCCCGCAATCCACAAGCGTTTTCCATGCTTGATTTCATGCGGGAGAGGAGTGGGGCAGCGCCTGCTGGTGAGAAGCCGGAGCGGGCGCTGCCCTGGAATAAAAAGGCTGCCAACGAGCGTGCAGCCAAAAAGTGACACGATCAATCGATTCAAGGAGCAACCAACGAACGAAAGGCGGCGAGCCAAACGAGGAAAGGCTGCCGCAATGTCACAAACAAGAGTAAAGGCTGGTGGGGATGGGAAAAATGCTGTTCCCGAAGAAGGACTGTTACCTCACGGGTAACAGTTGCCTGCATCAGACCCTTTCTGCCGCCCAGTACTCTGGGTTCTGCACAATCTGTTGGTTATCTGACAGCGTTTGTGGCAAATGCTGTCGGAGAAATTCCACCCAGGTTCTGACCTTGGCATCAAGGAAACGCCTGGACGGGTAGAGCGCATAGAGCGTCTTCTGCTGCAGTCGAAAGTGTGGCAACAGCCGAAGCAGGGTCCCTCGCCGCAAAGCGGTTGCAGCGACGTAGTCAGGCAGAAGACATATGCCCATGCCAGCCTCGGCAGCACTGCTCATTGCTTCGGCAACATTCACCGTGAAGGTTTCCCTCGGGATGATAACGTGCTCATTTACAGCATTCGGAGCCTTGTCATCCAGAAAATGCCAGGTATCCGTGAACGCAGGATCAACCAGATGCAGGCAGCGATGTGCCTGCAGGTCTGCAGGACTCTCTGGTATCCCATGCCGCTTGAGATACAGCGGCGCCGCACATACGACCGGAAATACTGTGCCGAGAGGCTGCGCAATCAAATCAGAGTCGGGAAGACCCTGAGACAGGGTAATGAGCACGTCGAGATTGTTTTCCAGCAAATCGGGCTGACGCTGCGACAGCACCAGCTCCATATTCACCTCTGGATACTGCTCGCCGTAGCGTCCGGCCAGCGTGGCCAGCAGTTGGATGCCGAGTCCCGTCAATGCATGCACCCGCAAATTGCCCCGTGGCGTCAGATGCGCGCAGCTGGCTTGTGCACAGGCATAATCCAGCTGGTCGAGAATCTGCCGGCACTGCGCCAAAAAGCCTTCGCCAGCCTCGGTCAACGCCAAGCGGCGCGTGGTGCGGTGCAACAGACGAGCCTGCAATTGACTCTCTAGCTCCGATACCAAGCGGGAAACCTGAGCGGTGGAAGTTTGTGATTGCCGTGCAGCAGCAGTAAAACTCCCAGCATCCACGACCCGTACAAAGACGCGCATTGCGTGCAGCATGTCCATATTTAGTAATAAGCACCTCAAAACCCATGAGAGGGACGATAGCATAAAAGCACTAACGTAGTACGCATAATCTATATTATGTTAAATGATAGGCTATGTTGAGAGTGTTTATGAGCGCATCAGCCCCCCTGATTCGTTAAGCCCCCTCAAGACCTCCATATATGCAAACCATGGAACCGCTGCAGCACACCTGCGAGCTATCAAGTCTTCTATGTCTACGCGGAGAGCCTCGCGCTCCATGGTGTGGCCCAGTTGCTAGCGTAGCCGACGCAACTCCACACTCACGCCACGCTGCTTGCCGTTGCCCGGAAAAGTTTCGTCACCTTGCTGCTGTACTGGCGCGTCCATTTGCCCAGCAGGCCTTCAGCAATACCAACGCGTGAGCCACATGACGAAGCGGCGTGCCGGCAAGCACACTGGTCTACCGCCTCGGGTTTGAAGGGTTCGGGAAAACGTCGTCTGGTTCGGCGGACATTATCCATCTTAAGTCAGTGTCCACTCAGCCTCGGACAACCAGATAAGACTATCGAAGCGCTCGGCCAGGAGCTGCGTCGCTGCTGAAGCATCGAGGAGAAACTGCCATGGTTTGCGAAAGCTTGGCGCCCGGAAAAGCGTCTCGGTGGTTGCCCCGCGCACCAAAGAGAAGCTGCGCAGCATTTACGTCAGCGGCCTGTGAGCTGGACACTACGGAACGGGCAAGCAGCCATGAAAAGCAAGAGTCTCGCCAAACAGTACGCCTGCCCTCTCCTGCTCGCACTCCTGGCCGGCTGCCGCTTCGCCGGTCATAGCCTTGGACGAACCCATACGCCCGAGTGCCTTCCATAAATGGCCAGCCCATCAAGCCGCAGCCGCTGGCCCTGCAACAGTACGGCGTACCGCATGGCATTGGCATATGGTCTTTCAACCCGACTAGCGGATCGAGGCCTTACGCAGCGGCAGACGGCCTACCTTCACGTGCACCCTCTCGATGGAGGAATGTCCACTACGGTATTCACACGTGCTCAATTGCATTTGCTAATGGTTCTCATTAAGATGCTCACCGATACCAATACAACTCTTAGCCAGCCAGGGCCTTGAACCCCAAGCCAGCCATTCTCATTCTTCCGAGGGGGTGAATATGCGCAGGCACGCGCTGGCAATGGCATGCATCATGGTTTCTCCGGCGGCTCTGGCCGCAGGCACGACCGAACTCAATCCAATGGTGGTGACCGCCACTCGAAGCGCACAGGCGCTGGCCGATGCACCGGCGGCAGTGACGGTCATCACCGCCGAGCAGATCAAGGCGCGCGGCGCCACCAACCTGCTCGAAGCCCTGCGCGGCACGCCGGGTATCAGCCTCAACGGCCGTCAGGTCGGCGGACGCAAGACCCTCAGCATTCGTGGCGCGGAAGACCGCCATACCCTGGTGCTGATCGATGGTCGGCGCATTTCCTCCACTGACGACACTATCGGCCATTCCGACTACCAGTACGGCTGGGTCGGCATTGAGCAAATCGAGCGCATCGAAGTGGTTCGCGGGCCGATGTCCGCGTTGTACGGCTCGGAAGCCATCGGCGGGGTGATCAATATCATCACCCGCCAGGCGCAGAGCGAATGGCATGGCGGCGTCACGCTGCGTGGCGAAGTGGGCGATGGCGATACTGGCAATGGTCATCGTATGGCCGCACGTGCTTCCGGGCCGTTGGCCGAAGGTTTGAACCTGGCGCTGAGCGTCGAGGAAGTGCGCCGCGAATCCACACCCTGGGAGCAGGACGCGCGCGTCTCTGAAGTGGAAGGCCAGGACCGCCAGACCGGCAGCCTGGGACTGAGCTACAGCCCGATCCAGGGCCAGACACTGAAACTCGACATGCTGCGCAGCGACGAGACCCGTGACCGCAATCAGCAATATGCCTACTACGCACGCCCTATCTATCTGGACACCTACGAGCTGGAACGCAGCCAGGATTCCCTGGCCTGGAACGCCGACTGGGGCGCGCTGCAATCGCAGCTGCGCTTCACCCGTTCGGAGTTCGATGTCACCAACACGCGCACCCAGAACCTGGCACCGACCCGCCCGCAGTCGATTCGCGATGACGTCTGGGACGCCAGCCTGGCTTTTCACCTCGGTGAGAGCCATGCCCTGACCGTCGGTGGCGAGTATCGTGACGAACGTCTGGACAACGCCGGGCTGATCGGCGGCTCCGACGCGGTGGTGCACAAGGCGGTGTTCATCCAGGATGAAATCGCCCTGGCCGACGACTGGGCACTGACCCTCGGCGCGCGTCTGGACGATCACGAGATATTCGGCCGCGAAACCAGCCCGCGTGCCTGGCTGGTCTGGCGAGCCACGTCGGAGCTGACCTTCAAGGCCGGCTACGGCGAGGCCTTCCGGGCACCGACCCTGAAGCAAATCTCGCCCAACTACGTCGGTGCCGAAGGCCCGCACACCTTCCTTGGCAATGCCGACATCAAGCCGGAAACCAGCCGCTCCTTCGAGCTGGGCGTGGATTGGCATGACGAGCGCAGCGTCTACACCGCCAACCTCTACCGCAACGAAATCGACGACCTGATCTACTACCGCGTGCTGCGGCGCGAGCCGGGCATGCCGCCGCGCACCATCTACCAGTACGACAACATCGAGGAAGCCCGCATCGAAGGTGTGGAGCTTTCGGCACGTCGCGAGCTGGCCTATGGTATTGCCCTGGGCACCACCCTGAACTGGATGGATGCGCGCAACGCCAAGACCGACGCCAAGCTCAACGGCCGTCCGGAATTCACCGCCACGCCATCGCTGGAGTGGCAGGCAGGCAAGTGGAATGCGCTGCTGCAATGGGAATACATCGGCAAGCAGCACCTGGAAGGCACCAGCGGCCAGGAACGCGCGCCGGGTTACAGTCTGGTCAATGCCAGCCTTGGCTATCAGCTACATGACAACCTGATGCTGCGTGGCGGCGTGCAGAACGTTGGTGACCTGCGCCTGGAGGACAAGTCCGAGCTGTTCGGCTATGTCGAGCAAGGCCGCACCGGATGGCTGGCAGTGGAGGCCAGTTTCTGATGCGCGAACTCTTCATGCTGGGCAAGACGCTGATGCTGTTCGTCTGTGGCCTGCTGGTGCTGAGCCAGTCCATGCGTATCCAGGCCGAGACAGTGCCGTCCAAGCGCCTACTGTTCATCGCCGCCGCGCCGGTGCAGGCAGGCAAGTTCGAGCGTCTGAAACCGCTGGCTGCCGCGGCCGGCTTCGCACTCGACTACCGCATGCTGGATGGCTCCGCCGCGACGCCGGGCAAGGCCGAGCTGGATGACTACGACCTACTGGTGATCGACGCGCCTTATGGCGCGGCGCTGGGCACCGTGCAGATGAGCCTGGGCCCGCTGCTGGATGCCGTGCACACGTCCTGGGTCTGGCTGCGCCGTGATGGCAGCCGTGGCCGGCAGTTGTCCGAAGCGTTGATCGCCGATCTGGATGTCTATTACAGCAACGGTGGCGTACCTAATTTCAACGGCTTCTTCTGTCGCCTGCAGGCGCAGTTCAGTGGTGCAGACGGCGCGACCTGCACTGCGCCGGAGATTCATCCGCAAGCCGGCATCTATCACCCCGAGGCGCAGGGCCGCATCTTCGCCAGCCTGGACGACTTCCTCACCTGGAAGGGCGTCGAGCTGCGTCCCGAGGTGCCGCTGATCGGCGTGCTCTTTCACAAGGCCTATATGGATTCCGGGCTGACCGGTTTCGTCGATGACACGCTGCACCGCATCGAGACTGCCGGTGCGCTGGCCGTGCCGCTGTACACCTCGGCCATGGGCAACGGCGAGATCACCGCGTTGCTCAGCAGTGCCGGCCAGCCGCGTGCCGATGTGCTGATCAATATGCAGATCATGCTCAACGGCGCGGGCCGCAAGGAAGAGTTCGAGCAGCTCGGCATCCCGGTATTGCAGGCCATGCCCTATCGGGGCGGCGAGCAGGCGGACTGGGAGGCCGATCCCAAGGGTCTCGATCCCCAGGATATTCCCTTCTACCTGGCGCAGCCGGAGTTCGCCGGGCTGATCGACCCGCTGTTCGCCGCTGCCACGCGCAAGGCCGATGGCGACATTGTCCCCATCGAGCGCCAGTTGCAGGCGGTGATCGACAAGGCCATGCGCCTGGCGCGCCTGCAACGGCTGCCCCACGAAGACGTGAAGACGGCCATCCAGTTCTACAACTACCCGCCCGGCGAGAAGAACCTCGGTGCTTCCTTCCTCAATGTGCCGCGCAGCCTGGAACGTCTGCTCGACGCCTATGCCGAGCGCGGATACAGCGTGGAACAGACCGACGAAACATGGCTGATCGAGGAACTGAGCGGCTTGCTGGCGCCGTTCTACCGTGACGGCAAGCTGGAGGAATTGCTGGCCAACGAGCGCGCCGCACGCCTGCCGTTGGAAACCTACCAGGCCTGGTTCGATGGTCTGCCCGAGTCGGTGCGCCAGCCGATTCTCGAACGCTGGGGCGAGCCGCAACAGGCCGGATTGTTCCTGGCCGGAGAGCGCGCTTTCGTCATTCCACGCCTGCAACTGGGCAAGCAGGTCATCATGCCGCAGCCACCGCGTGGCGAGCGCCTGGACGACCGCGAGAAGGCGCTCTACCACGACACCAAGGTGCCGCCGTCGCACAGCTACCTGGCGGCCTACCTGTGGCTGCGCGAAGGTTTCGGCGCCGATGCGCTGGTGCATTTCGGCACTCATGGCTCATCCGAGTGGCAGCCGGGCAAGGAGCGCGGGCTGGACGTGCTGGAGGCGCCGTACCTGGTGCTCGGCGATCTGCCGGTGATCTACCCCTATATCGTCGACAACATCGGCGAGGCGCTGCAAACCAAGCGCCGTGGCCGCGCGGTGACCATCAGCCACAACACGCCGTCGTTCGGCCCGGCGGGGCTGCATGGCCAGCTCAACGAGCTGCACGACCTGCTGCACCAATGGCTCAACATGACCGAGGGCGAGGTGCGCAGCGCCACCGCCGCACGTATCCAGGAGCTGACCGGCGAACTGAAGATCGACAAGGACATGGCGCTCGACATGTCGGCCATCAATGACGATTTCAGCGCCTTCGTCGACGCTCTGCACGTGCAGCTGCACGACCTGGCGCTGGAGCAGCAACCGCTGGGCCTGGCCCGCTTCGGGGTGCCGGCGGACAGTGACCTGCGCCTGCTCACCGTGCAGCAGATGCTCGGCAAGCCACTGCTGGCGGCGCTGGCGCCGGATGATCCGGAAGAACTGCTGCTGGTCGACTACGAGCAGATTCGCTCTACCCCGGTGTGGACACTGCTGGACAGTCATGTCCGGCAGAACCAGCCCTGGACGGGCGACCCGGTCATCGGCGAACTGCTGGAGCGGGGTCGCGACTACTGGCAAAAGCTGGGCAACGACAGCGAACTGGATGGCTACTTCGGTGCCTTGCAGGGTCGCCATGTGCCCAGTTCCTACGGCGGCGACCCGATCAAGAATCCCGACAGCCTGCCCACCGGGCGCAACCTGTACGGCTTCGATCCTTCGCGCATTCCGACTCGCGAAGCCTGGGAAGCCGGCAAGGTGGCCGCCGAACGATTGATCGAGCAACACCGTGAACTGCATGGCGACTACCCAAACAAGCTGGCCTTCACCCTCTGGTCGGTGGAAACCATGCGCCACTTTGGCATGCTCGAAGCCCAGGTGCTGGCGGTGATGGGCTTCAAGCCGCAGTGGGACGCCGCCGGGCGGGTGACCGGCATCGAGGCTATTCCTGCTGCCGAGCTGAGCCGTCCGCGCATCGACGCAGTGATCTCCGCCACCGGCCTGTACCGTGATCAGTTCCCCAACGTCATGCACTGGCTGGCTCAGGCCGCCGACCAGGCCAGCACTCTGGACGAGCCGGACAACGTGATAGCCGCCAACAGCCGGCGTATCGAGCAGGCGCTGCTGGCGCGCGGGCTGCCTGCCGAGGAAGCGTCGCTGGCGGCACGCATGCGGATCTTCTCTTCGGAATCCGGTGCTTACAGCACCGGCCTGGAGGACGCCACGTTGGCCAGCGACAGCTTCGGCGAAGCCGCCGACGGTGGCCAGGACCGCGCCGTTGGCGAGGAAAAACTGGCTGAGTTGTACCTGGAGCGTATGCAGTTCGCCTACGGCCCGGACAGCGAACGCTGGGGCGAGAAATCCACGGTGAACCTCTATGCCGAGCAACTGCGTGGCGTGCAGGGTGCGGTGCTATCGCGCTCGTCCAACCTCTACGGCATGCTCACCACCGATGATCCCTTCCAGTATCTGGGCGGCCTGGGCCTTGCGGTGCGCCATCTGGATGGCCAGTCGCCGGAGCTGTACATCAGCAACCTGCGCGACGCCGACAACCCGCGCAGCGAAACCGCTGCGGGCTTCCTCGCACGTGACCTGCGCGCCCGCTACTTCCACCCCGGCTGGATCAAGTCCATCCAGCAGGAAGGCTACAGCGGCGCACTGGAGGTGCTGGGCACCGCCAACAACCTGTGGGGCTGGCAGGTCACCGCACCGGAAACCGTGCGCAGCGACCAATGGGACGAGTTCAAGGCCGTCTACGTCGACGACAAGCTGGAGCTGGGCATCAATAAATGGTTTGAGAAACACCACCCTCAGGCCCAGGCGCAACTGATCGAACGTCTGCTGGAAGCGGCGCGCAAGGAGTATTGGGACACCGACGCCCAGACGCTGCAGCAGCTGGCGCAGCGCTGGCAGGCATTGGCTGAGCAACATGACGTGATCAGCGACAACGCCAAGTTCAGCGAATACGTCGAGCAGGCCGCTGCCGGCTTCGGCCTCGCCGCACCTTCCAGCGATGCCACCGAAGCAGCACCCAGTGAGCCGAGCGACGCAGCGCCGGTGCAGCAGGTACAAGGCCAGAAACTGGAAAAACAGCAGGCCCAGCCGCAGCCCTTCGACTGGTTACCGCTGGTAGCGCTGCTGCTGATTGCGCTGGCGCTGCTGGCCGGAATTTATCAACAGGGCCGGCGCCTGCCGGTCCGTGCATGACCCAGGGAGAACCCATGCAATACCTCGTCGAATCGGCGCTTTACAGCGCCAGCCAACTGTTCATGCTGCCGGTGCTGCTGGCGGTGATCCTGATGTTTCTCTATGCCTTCTATGCCGTCGGTGGGTTTCTCTGGCAGTCGCGTCAGCGTCGCCAGGGCGATGCGCGCGGCTTCGACCTGCTGCACAGCTGGCGCCAGGCGCCGGATATGAGCGCGGTGGAGCTGGAAACCCTGGCCTTCAAGCGCCTGGAGGTCCCGCGCATTGTCACCCGCGTGACACCGATGCTCGGCCTGGTGGCCACCATGATTCCCATGGGGCCGGCGCTCAAGGGGCTTTCCAGTGGCCAGCTGGATCAGGTCAGTGACAACCTCACCGTGGCTTTCTCAGCGGTGATTCTCTCGCTGCTGGCCGCCTCGCTGACCTATTGGGTGGTCAACGTGCGTCGTCGCTGGTACGCCGAGGAACTGGTGCAGATCGAGCACGAGCAGCGCAACGGCAAGGGCGCAGCGGCTGGGGTGGCCCATGAACTGACGGTGGAGATCGCCTGATGAGCCTGCGCCTGCTGGAAGAAGCCGAGGCCGATGATCCGATCCTCTCGGTGGTGAACCTGATCGATGTGTTTCTGGTGATCATCGCCGCGCTATTGATCGCCGTGGCCAACAACCCGGTCAATCCGTTCGCCAGCGACGAGGATGTCACGGTGATCAAGAATGCCGGCAAACCAAATATGGAAATTTTCGTCAAGGAGGGCAAGACGATGGAGCACTACACATCGACCGGCGACATCGGTCAGGGCGAAGGTGCCAAGGCGGGCGTGGCCTATCGGCTCAAGGACGGCTCGATGGTGTATGTCCCTGAATGAGCAAGGAGCCCAGCATGACCCTATTGGAACGAAATCTACGCTACGGTCCACTGAGAGAGCGAATAGAGCCCGTCGCTGTTAGCCCTCCTCGTCGGCGCGTCTGCAGCGATCAATTGCTGGAGGGATCAAACGAGATGGTTATCCTCCATGACGGCCATGAATACGTACTGCGGCTGACGCGGCAGAACAAACTGATTTTGACCAAGTGAAACCCGTTGGCCTGACGGACCAATGCGCGCTCGCTCACGGGGTGTTTTTCGATCCGACGGCGACCCAAACCGACTAGGACGTGGCCGGTGTCGGTATGGCGACAGCGCATCAATCCCGAGGTATACAGTCATCCAGCGCGACCTTGATGCGCCGGGGCGTCTCAAGAGGCTCACCAACCGTGGCGATCCACGCTTTGTCCCCTCGGTCATCAGCACCGGACGAAATGGCAGCCTGGATGCACACACCTGGAATGCCGGGTCCCCACGCAACTGTTGGCGACCTGTCGGAAGGAAACGATGGCTGACGCCTCGTCCGGCAAGCCTCTCGGATCAAGCCCGAGGGCAACTTGTTGCCTGGCCTGTCTCGGCGAAGGCGCGCAAGTTTGCGGGAAACTCCGGGATAGGTGCCGAGCGAGATGCGGCGGCCCTTCCCGATCAGCCGGTACCGAAAATGCCCCTACTTACCGCCACGTGGATGGACGCATCTGAAAGCCTGTATGCCTTATCACCTGGCTTGGCGAACAACCGTATCCGTGAGCGGCATGTGTAATTGAACTCGTGATGTACGCATTTATGTACCTAAACTATCGCGCTGGCACAAACTTTAGCGGGACCAAGTGAAAAGTGAACAGGCACAAAAAAGCCCCTATTCAGACTGTGTGAAAACCTAGCGGTCTGAAGGCGAGTTGAAGACAATGCCCCCCATCGGTCGATGGGGGCATTGTCGTTTATGGGCTACATCCAAGGTGAAGGC